>SAMEA3663296__coassemble_32_pt1 | contig 148352 bp, 135 predicted proteins | sample SAMEA3663296__metabat2_low_PE_021 | metagenome-assembled genome bin SAMEA3663296 (sample SAMEA3663296) | pig gut metagenome | biome: pig gut; feature: pig-associated habitat; material: faeces | place: China | collected 2013
GACCGCAAAGCCCATCGTCGATCTGATCGCGCAGGGCAACGAGGTCATCATCGCCCACGGCAACGGTCCGCAGGTCGGCATGATCAACCTCGGCATGTCCACCGCCGCCGAGGCAAAGGCGATCAAGTCCGATATGCCGTTCCCCGAGTGCGGCGCGATGAGCCAGGGCTACATCGGCTACCACCTGCAGAACGCCATCGGCAACGAGCTTGCCGCACGCGGCATGGTCAAGGATGTCGCCACCGTCGTGACCCAGGTGCTCGTGGACGAGGCGGACCCCGCCTTCCAGCACCCCACCAAGCCGGTCGGCGCGTTCTACGACAAGGAGACCGCGGAGCGCATCGCCGCGGAAAAGGGCTACACGATGGTCGAGGATGCCGGACGCGGCTACCGTCAGGTCGTACCCTCCCCCAAGCCCATCGACGTCATTGAGAAGAACACGGTCAAGGCACTGCTTGCAAACGGCACGGTCGTCATCACGGTCGGCGGCGGCGGGATCCCCGTCGTGCGCAGGGACGGCAAGTTGTACGGCACGCCCGCGGTCATCGACAAGGACTTCGCCTCCGCGAAGCTCGCCGAGCTGGTCGACGCCGACATGCTCGTAATTCTGACCGCCGTGGAGAAGGTCGCCGTCAACTTCGGTAAGCCGGATCAGAAGGGACTTGACACGCTGACGCCGGACGAGGCGCGCAGGTATATCGACGAGAAGCAGTTCGCGCCCGGCTCCATGCTGCCGAAGGTGCAGGCGGCGATGGGCTTTGCCGAGAGCAAGAAGGGGCGCGTCGCGCTCATCACGCTGCTTGAGAAGGCTGCCGAGGGCATTGAGGGCAAGACCGGCACCCGCGTGACAATGTAAAAGAGCGAACTATGACGAAGAAAAGAGGAGGAAAACGGTTTGTTTTTCTCCTCTTTTCTTCTTTTTCTTCAGTTTGCCTAAAAAATATTTAGATTATTTGTGTATTTTTCATTTATTTTTTATCATTTCATTGTTGCTTTTTCCTAAAAAATCCGCTATTATAGTAACAATATGGGGCTAATGATAAAGTGCCCCACAAATATTAAGGAGGATTATCAGAATGAAGAAGTTCCTTGCAATGCTTCTCGCTCTTGTCATGGCTCTGTCCCTGGTTGCCTGCGGCGAGAACAATGAACCCGCCCCCGACACCAACACGGAAGAAGAAAACACCTTCAAGGTCGGCGTCATTCTCGTCGGTGACGAAAACGAGGGCTACACCTATGCTCACATTGAGGGCATCCGCAAGGCCATGACCGCCTGTGGTCTGACCGATGACAACATGGTCTGGTGCTACAACATTCCCGAGAATGAAGAGTGCTACGACAAGTGCATTGAGTGCGTGGAACAGGGCTGCAACCTGATCATCACCAACTCTTACAGCCATCAGTCCTACACCCAGCAGGCCGCTGAAGAGAACCCCGATGTTGAGTTTGTTGCCATGACCGGCGACACCGCTATGAAGTCCGGTCTTGCCAACTTCCACAATGCGTTCAACATGACCTTCGAGTCCCGCTACGTCTCCGGTATCGTTGCCGGTATGAAGCTGAAGGAACTCATGGATGCCGGACTTGTCACCGATCCTTACATCGGCTATGTCGGCGCTTATCCCTATGCTGAGGTCGTTTCCGGCTACACCGGCTTCTTCCTGGGCATCAAGAGCATCGTTCCCGACGCCCACATGGACGTCCAGTACACCAACTCCTGGTTCAACCAGCAGGAGGAAGGCAAGGCCGCTGAGGCTCTCATGGGTCGCGGCTGCGTCATCATCGGTCAGCACGCTGACTCCACCGGTGCTCCCGCTGCCGTCCAGGCTGCCAAGGATGCCGGCAAGGTCGTGTACTCCGTTGGTTACAACGTTGACATGCTCCAGGCTGCTCCCACCGCTGCTCTGACCTCTTCCACCAACGACTGGTCCGTGTTCTACACCTACCTGTTCAAGGCTGCTATGGCCGGCGAGACCATCGCTACCGACTGGTCCAAGGGCTATGATGCCGGCGCTGTCGCCATCACCGAGCTCGGTCCCGAGGTCGCTGAAGGCACCGCCGAGGCTGTTGCCGCTGCCGAAGAAGCCATCAAGAACGGCACGCTGCACGTCTTTGACACCGACACCTTCACCGTTGGCGGCGAGAAGGTCACCTCCGCGTTCACCTTTGACTCCGACGGCGACTGGGTCAACGACACCAACGAAGGTATTGTCGACGGTTACTATCACGAGTCTGAGTACATCTCCGCTCCTTCCTTCTCCCTGCGCATCGACGGCATCACCGAGCTGAACTAAGGCAGCGCAAATCGTACTGAAACTGAATGAACAAGAGAACGGACCGCAAATGCGGTCCGTTCTCTTATTTATTGTCTCGCGCATTTCTGTTTTGTCTGTTTCAAACATTTTTTTAGGGTTCATGCAAAATTTTTTGATAATAATGATTTACATTGTAAAAAAGATATGTTAAAATCATTTTGTTAGAAAAGAGGGTTTCTTCTTTCCATTTCCCACCCTCATAAAGAAAGGATGACAGCTTTGGAAGTGCAAAACGCCATCAAAATGGAAAATATTACCAAGCGCTTTGGCAAAGTGGTGGCCAACAATGCCATCAACTTGGAGCTGCATGAAGGTGAGATCCTGTCGCTGCTGGGCGAAAACGGCAGCGGAAAGACCACACTGATGAACATGCTCTCCGGCATCTACTATCCGGATGAAGGTCAAATCTATGTTCACGGCAAGCCGGTCACCATCGCCTCTCCGAAAGACGCGTTCGACAATCATATCGGTATGATCCATCAGCACTTCAAGCTGGTCGATGTGTTTACCGCCGCTGAGAATATCGTTCTCGGTCTTGAGGGAGAGGGAAAGTTTGACATCAGGGATGTCAATAAAAAGGTCGCCGAAATCTGCGAAAAGTACGGCTTCGACATCAAGCCCGACCAGAAGATCTACGACATGTCTGTTTCTCAGAAGCAGACCGTCGAAATCGTCAAGGTGCTCTACCGCGGCGCCGACATTCTGATTCTGGACGAGCCCACCGCCGTGCTGACGCCGCAGGAGACGACGAAGCTCTTTGCGATCATGCGCAACATGCAGAAGGACGGCAAGTCCCTCATTATCATCACCCATAAGCTCCACGAGGTGCTGGAGGTCTCCGACCGTGTGGCGATCCTGCGCAAGGGTGAGTACATCGGCGACGTCGCCACAAAGGACGCCAACCAGCAGTCTCTGACGGATATGATGGTCGGACGCAGCGTGTCGCTGAATATCGACCGTCCCGAGCCTGTCAATGTCAAGCCGCGTCTGATCATTGAAAACCTGACCGCCTACGATGAACTGGGCGTCAAGCGTCTGGATGACGTGACCTTCACCGTCAACGCCGGAGAGATCCTGGGCATTGCCGGCGTCGCAGGTTCCGGTCAGAAGGAGCTGCTGGAATCGATCGCGGGGCTTTACCCCGTGAGCAGCGGCAAGATCACCTATCTGGAGCCCGAGACCGACACGCCCAAGGAGCTGGTGGGGCTCGACCCCATGAGTATCCGCAAAAACGGCATCGCGATGTCCTTCGTTCCCGAGGATCGTCTCGGCATGGGTCTGGTCGGCACGATGGGCATGACCGGCAACATGATGCTGCGCTCCTGGCGCAACGGCAAGGGACTGTTCGTCAACCGCAAGGACCCCGAGGCTCTGGCAAACCGCGTTTGGAAGGAGCTTGAGGTCGTTACACCCAGCACCGAATTCCCCGTCCGCCGTATGTCCGGCGGCAACGTGCAGAAGGTGCTCGTCGGCCGCGAGATCGCGCAGGCACCGTCCGTCCTTATGACGGCGTATGCCGTTCGCGGTCTGGATATCAATACATCCTATACCATCTACAATCTGCTGACAGAGCAGAAAATGAAGGGCGTCGCCGTCGTCTATGTCGGCGAGGATCTCGACGTTCTTCTGGAACTGTGCGACCGTCTGGTCGTTCTGTGCGGCGGTCAGGTCTCCGGCGTGGTCGATGCCCGCAGCATCACAAAAGAAGAAGTCGGTCTGCTGATGACCCAGCACAGAAAGGAGGATGCCAAATAATGGAAAAGAGAAAAGTTCATGAGCCCTTTATTTTGATGTCCAAGCGCGCCGAGGCGCTGCCTGCCTGGAAATCCTGGGGCATTCGTCTGATTGCTTTCCTGCTGAGCTTGGTGGTCTGCGGCTTCGTCATCATGGCCGTTTCCGGTCTGAATCCCGTCCAGGTATACGCCACCATGGCAAAGGGTGCTTTGGGCACCTCCAAGAAGGCTTGGGTCACCATCCGTGACACTATGACCATGCTTTGTATTGCTGTCGGTCTTGCCCCCGCCTTCAAGATGCGCTTTTGGAACATCGGCGCTGAAGGCCAGATCCTGGTGGGCGGCATTGCCTCCGCAGCCTGCATGATCTATCTCAAGGATCTGCCTACGCCCGTTTTGCTTCTCACGATGCTCCTCGCCAGTCTGGTGGCAGGCGGTATCTGGGGCTTCTTCCCCGGTCTGTTCAAGGCCAGGTGGAACACCAACGAGACCCTGTTCACCCTGATGATGAACTACATCGCCATTCAGCTGACCGCGTTTTTCGTTTCCCTTTGGGAAAATCCCTTCGGCTCCAACTCCGTCGGCATCATCAACTCTCAAACCAAGGCCGGCTGGCTGCCCAACCTGCTCAGCGACGGCTATAACGGCGACTACGGGTGGAACGTCATCATCGTTCTGACCGTCACTTTGATCATGTACCTTTACATGAACAAGTCCAAGCACGGCTATGAGATCGCCGTCATCGGCGACTCCGAAAACACCGCGCGTTACGCCGGTATCCGCGTCAACCGCGCTTATGTCCGCACGATCGTTCTCTCCGGCGCCGTCTGCGGTCTGGCCGGTTTCGTTGCCGTGTCCGGCGCCTCCCACTCCATTTCCACCGCCACCGCCGGCGGACGCGGCTTCACCGCCATCATTGTGGCATGGCTCGCCCAGTTTAACAGCATCGTGATGATCATCTTCTCGTTCCTGATTGTCTTCCTGCAGAAGGGCGCGCAGGCCATTGCCTCCTCTTATAACCTGAGCCAGGAAGTCTCCGAGATGATCACCGGTATCATTCTGTTCTTCCTTCTGGGCAGCGAGTTCTTTGTAAACTATGTGATCCGTTTCAATAAGGGAAGGAAGGTGCGCAAATAATGGCTCAATTAATGGCATTGCTTGACTCCGCCATCGCATTCGGCACCGTTATCATGCTGGGCGCTTTGGGTGAGATCATCATTGAAAAAAGCGGCAACCTGAACCTCGGTATCCCCGGCGTCATGTTCCTTGGCGCGATCGGCGGTTTGATCCCTCCCTTCTTCTATGAGCTGGGCGGCGGCTCCAACCCCATCGTGGGCATCCTGCTGAGCCTTCTTTGTTCTTTGCTGTTCTCCGCATTCGGCGGGATCATCTACGCGTTTTTGACCATCACGCTGCGTGCGAACCAGAACGTGACCGGTCTTACCCTGACCATCTTCGGCGCTGGTTTTGCCGAATTCTTCGGCGCTTCCCTGAACAAGCTGGCCGGCGGCGTCGGTCAGATCTCCATTCCCGTCACCTCTGCCGGTTTCCGCGCCTACACGCCTCTCGGCTCCATGGGCGGCATTATGAAGCTCCTGTTCGGTCACGGCTTCCTGGTGTATCTTGCATTGGTGATCGCCGTTGTGCTGCACTGGTTCCTCAACCACACCCGCAAGGGTCTGAACCTGCGCGCCGTGGGCGAAAACCCCGGTACCGCCGATGCTGCCGGTATCAATGTCACGCGCTATAAGTATGTCGGGACGATCGTCGGCTCCGCCATCGCCGGTTTGGGCGGTCTGTTCTACACGGTCGACTACATCAAGGGCACCTGGGCAAACGACGGTACGGTCGAAGGTCTCGGCTGGCTGGCCGTGGCGCTGGTCATCTTCGCCACCTGGAAGCCGCTGAACGCGATCTGGGGCTCCTACCTGTTCGGTATCGTCATGTGGTCCTACATGTATGTCCCCGGACTGACCCGCAGCACCTCCGAGCTTTACAAGATGCTCCCCTATGTCATGACACTGGTCGTGCTGATCCTTGTGTCTCTGCGCAAAAAGCGCGAGAATCAGCCGCCCGCGTCCCTCGGTCTCTCCTACTTCCGCGAGGAACGCTGATCCGATCAAAAAGAGTGGGCCTGAAACAGGCCTGCTCTTTTTCTTTTCAAAAAAGGAGGAATAATATTATGTCAACTTTATTGCTGAAGAATATCCGCACACTCGTTTCCTGCGACGACAACGACAAGGTCTACGAAAACGTTGACCTCTACGCCGAAGACGGCTTCATCCGGGAGATCGGCACCGCTCTCGACCGTAAGGCGGATCGGGTCATCCATGCCGACCACATGCTTTGCTACCCCGGTCTTGTCAACACGCACCACCATCTTTATCAGGTCTTTTCCCGCAATCTTCCCGAGGTACAGAATATGGAGCTGTTTGACTGGCTCAGAACGCTCTATGGGATCTGGAAAAACCTCGACGCCGACGTCATCCGTCTTTCCTCCCTCACCGGCATGGGCGAGCTGATGAAGCACGGCTGCACGACCTGCTTTGACCATCACTATGTTTTCCCCGCCCATTCCGGCGATCTGATCGGCGCTCAGTTCGCTGCGGCCGATGAGCTGGGCATCCGCATGTATGCCTCCCGCGGCAGCATGGACCTCTCCGTCAAGGACGGCGGTCTGCCGCCCGACAGCGTGGTGCAGACGGTTGACGAGATCATGAAGGATTCCGCCAAGCTCATCGAGCAGTATCACGACACCTCTTACGGCGCCATGCACCGCATCGCGCTTGCCCCCTGCTCCCCATTCTCGGTCAGCGCCGATCTTCTGCGCGAGAGCGCCGTGCTTGCCCGCCAGTACGGCGTGCGCCTGCACACCCACCTGTGTGAGACGAAGGATGAGGAAAACTTTATGCTCGCGCGCGAGGGCGTTCGTCCGCTCGAGTATATGGAGCGTCTCGGCTGGACCGGCAGCGACGTCTGGTACGCCCACGGCATCCACTTCAACGATGAAGAGCTGCGCGTGCTCGCCAAGACGGGCACCGGCGTGTGCCACTGCCCCATTTCCAACATGAAGCTCTCCTCCGGCATCGCCCGCATTCCGGAAATGCTGGAGCTCGGCGTTCCGGTCGGTCTCGGCGTGGACGGCTCCGCCTCCAACGACGGTTCCTCCCTGATGGAGGAGCTGCGCGTGGCGTATCTGCTGCACCGCCTCAACTCCAGCAAGCTCGCCCCCTCCGGCTACGACGTTCTCAAGATGGCAACGCGCGGCAGCGCGCGCCTGCTCGGTCGTGACGACATCGGAAGCCTGGCTGTCGGCAAGTGCTGCGACCTCTTTATGATCGACTCCCGCCGCCTCGAACTGGTCGGCAGCTGCTTCGACCCCATGAGCGTGCTCGGCACGGTCGGCGTGCGCGGCGCGGTGGATTACACCGTCGTTCAGGGCAGGGTCACGGTCGAAAACGGCAGGCTCATGACCGTTGACGAAGAGAAGCTTGCCGCCGATGCGGAAAACAGGTGCAGGGCCTATCTGAATCGCTGAGCGCCTTTCCCTCCCTTAAAAACGAAAAATTGCAGGTCGTTCTGACCTGCAATTTTTTTGTCGATCGGATCTCCATCACAGATAGCGATCCATATTCTGCCAAAATGCCTCGCACGCTTCCTTGAGCTCTTCGCGCACCCCCTGTTTGAATTTCTTCATATATCGGCGCATTTCTGTGTTCTTTTCTTCAAAATCACAGCTCCTGCCGCGCCGCCGGCTCTCAAGCCCGGCCGTCCGCTCAAGGCGTTCGCCGCGAAGCTCCTCCATCGCCTCATCGCGGATCCGGCTCACCGCTGAGAGCACCTCCATCAGTTCGCCCTGGGATTTCAGAAATGCGTCAAACGGCTTGTTGTGCTTTTTGTACCGCCCGCTGCGGTAGTTGTCAATGACGATCTCATAGCGCTCGCAGGCACGCCGGACCGCCGTTTCCCAGGAAGTATACAGCTGCTGCTCCGCATGACTGCCCACGCGCGTCATGGTCTCCGGCGCAGCGCACAGCTTCTCCAGCTCAGCGGCAAGCGATGCGGCATTCTCGTCGATCAAAAAGCCGTTTTCGCCGTCCGTCACGCCCTCGGACGCGCAGGAACCGCGAATCATGACCGTTGCCGTTCCGCAGGCTGCCGCCTCGCGCACGACGAGTCCGTTGGTGTCAAACGTGGAGGGAAACAGGAACAGATCCGCCCTGGTATACCACGCGCGCAGCGTTTCGCGTGCGGCAATCGCACCGGTGAAGAAGCAGCGATCGTCCAAGCCCTGCTCAAGCGCGTATTGACGCACCTGCGCGCCGTCGGCGCCGTCCCCGATAAACACCATGCGGAAATCGGTTCCGCTCTCCCGCAGGATCTTGAGTGCGTCGAGGATCATGCGCAGTCCTTTATACCACATCAACCGCCCGACAAAAAGAAACACCGGCACGCCGTCGGGCAGGTCGTAATCCTTTGTCGCGGCAAAAACGGTCTCCTGCTTCGCGCCGCCGCGCGGCAGGTCCACGCCGTTTTCCATGATGATATAGTCCCCCTCGTAGCCAAGCGAGCGCAGGTTCTCTCCCGCGCCGCGGCTGACCACCCATACCTCATCGCAGGCGCTGACATTCTGAACGAGTGCCCGGATCGCTCCTGTTTGCAGTACCCTGCCGCGAATCGCCTTTGCAATGTCGATATCGAACTTCGTGTGATAGGTCAACACCAGCGGCGCATTCACCACGTCGCGAAGCGAGCGCGCCAGCAGACACGACGACACCGGGCAGTGTGCATGCAGCAGCTCCACATGCGCCGCGCTCAGCCGCCCGGCAATCTCCGGAGAAAACGGATAGCCCGCCACATATCCCACAAGCTTCCGCGTGTCGATGCTTGGGTAGCGCAGGACCGGAAACGAAAAGCCGGCATCGTGCGCGCCCGGGACGCTTGGCGTCGCCACAATGGCGTGTCCATAGTTTTCCTCGATGATTTTTGCATAGTTGATGACCGCATTTGCAACACCGTCGATAGCGGGCGGAAAGGAATCGTTCAAAAGGCAGATCGTGTGCTGTTCCATTGGCAATCCTCCCTGTGATTTCTGTATTCCAAGGTATCCTTTCCCAAAAAAGTGTGTTATACTGACAGCAGCGCTTTCGAAAGGAGGGCAGCCGTATGAGAACCTTAAGCGTTACCGTGGGGAAAGACTCCGACGGCAAAATGGTCAAAGGCATTCTGCGCGGCGAGCTGCAGCTGTCCTATACGCTGATGAAGCGCCTGAAATGGCGCGAAAATGCGATTCTGCTCAACGGGCAAAGCGTGCACGTCAATGCCGTCGTCCATACCGGCGACGTTGTAACGGTGACGCTCGGCGAGCGTGCCGGCACGCCTGCCGCCGCGCTTCCCTGTCCCCTGCCGCTCGACATCGTGTATGAGGACGAGGATCTGCTGGTGCTCAACAAGCCGGCCGGCATCGCCATGCATCCCAAATCCACCGACCTTGCCGCGCCCAGTATGGCGGCGGCGCTGGTGTCGTATCTGGGTGAGGGCAGCGTCGCGCACTTTGTCAGCAGGCTCGACAAAGGCACCTCCGGTCTCTTCATTGCCGCCAAGACCGGCTATGTCCACGACAGGCTGCGCCGCGCGCTGCACTCGCAGGACCTGCGGCGTGAATATCTCGCCGTGGCTGTCGGTCACGTGACGCCCGAAAGCGGCACGATCGACCTCCCGATCGGGCGGGCGGAGGGCTCGCTCGTCAAGCGCTGCGTGCGCGGCGACGGGCTTCCCTGCCTGACGAAGTATCGGACGATTGAGACAAACGACCGCTTCACGCTGCTGCACCTGACGCCCTGTACCGGGCGCACACACCAGCTGCGCGTCCACATGGCGCATCTTGGCTATCCGTTCGCAGGCGACTGGCTCTACGGAACGGAGGACCCGGCGCTGATCGCACGGCCTGCGCTCCACTCCTGTGCGCTTTGGTTCACTCACCCGGTCACAGGCAAAGCGATGCACTTTACCGCGCCGCTGAGCGAGGATATGAAAAAATTGATGCGAAAAGGCAATGGCTGACTGTTGACTGCTTCAACCGACGGTCATTGCCTCTTTTCCTGAATTCAGCGTAAGCTCTTTCGCTTTTTTGAGACTGTATGCGCCCTCAATGAGCACGAGCAGCGCCCAGCCGGTGACGACGGAAACGCAGATGCCCGTGATCCCCAAAACCGGCACAAGCAGGTAGGATAACACGACGCGCACGACCACCTGCAGCAGCGATGCGATCATTGTCAGGCGCAGCCGACCGAGCCCGCGGAAGAAGCTCTGTATGCTCTCGCCGAAAAACGAAAACAAATAGAAAAAAGCCATCTTGCCGGTGTACTCCGCGCCCGCGGCAATGACCGCGGCATTGTCGGAAAAGATCTCGATGATCTGCCTTGGGAAAAGGAAGCAGACTGTGCCAAGAAGCATCGCCATCACAAGCTCCACACGCAGGGAAATGTAGTAAAACCGCTGCACCCGCGCCTGATCTCCGCGTCCCAGATTCTGCGAAAGGCACACGACCATTGCCGACGCGATCCCCTGCGAGAAGCAGAAGAGGAATTGCTCGGTGCGCATTCCCATGTTGTAGCCGGTGACGACCTGCTCGCCAAGACCGGTAAGCGTTCCCTGCACCAGAAGCCGTCCGATGCACACCACCGCCTGCTGCAGCGCCGCCGCCCAGGCAAAGCCGAGCAGCTTTTTGCCGCTGCGCGCGTCAAGCCGCAGCTCCCTGCGTCCGAGCGACAGCTGCGGAATGTTTCGATAGGTAAAACGAATGAGCCAAACGCCGGAAAACAGCTGGCAAAACACGGTCGAATACGCAACGCCGCGGATCCCCATTTGAAATACTCCGATGAGCAGCACATCAAGCAGCGCATGGAGGGTAGAGGAAACGAGCAGCACGATAAACGGCGTGCGGGAGTCTCCGTAAGCGCGCAGCAGCGAAGCGTAGTAGTGATAGAGATAGCAGCAGATCAGGCCGGCGAGAATGACTGTCAGATACAGCATCGCCTGCGCGCAAGCCTCCGCGCTGTTCCCCTGCGCAAGAAGGATCCTTCTGCCAAACACAAGACCGAGCGCGGAAAGCAGCGCTGTGATCGCACTGCCGCCCAAAAGCGCCGTCGAGTGCGCGAGCCTGAGCCGCTCCCAGTCCCGCGCGCCGCAGAGCTGTCCGGTCAGTACGCCCACGCCGATCGTTCCGCCGATGATCAGCGCGTAGAGTATATCCATCACCGGCGACGCAATGCTGATGCCGGAGAGCGGCAGATCACCGAGAAACCGTCCGACCACGATGGCGTCGACAATGTTGTAAAGCTGCTGGAACACATTGCCGAGAATAATGGGAACGGCAAACCGCAAAAGCGCCGGCAGCGGTTTCCCGGAAAGCAGCGCTTCGCTTTTATTCAGTTCTGCCGCGGCTTGTCCCACGTGCCCTCACTTCGTTTCTCTCTATTTCTCTTTATAATACAGCCTGCAATGGCAGAACCCCTCAAAGTCCGGATCCGCGATCTGCTCGCGGAACTCCCTGCACATGCAGATGTTGTCCTCTGTCTTTTGCAGCCTGCAGGGACAGTAGCCGTCCTTGCGCCTGAGTCCCTCGCGGAGCCTTGCCACGACCTCCGCATCCGGATTGAATATAATTTTCATTTCGCTTTTCCTCTCAGCGGCAGCTGTTGAGCATGCTGCGGATATCTTCCTTGCTGTGTACGCCGACCATGCCGGTGAGCGTGCGGCGGTCCTGCACCACGGCAAGCGTGGGGATCGAGTCGACGCCGAACATGGAAGCAAGGCTGGGCTGCTCGTCAACATTGACTTTACAGAATTTGACCTTGTCCTCTTCCTTGCTCAGCTCTTCAAACACGGGCGCCATCATCCTGCACGGCTGGCACCACTCCGCCCAGAAGTCGATGACGATAAGACCCGGGTCGTCAAGCACCTCCTGCTGGAAGTTCTCCTCCGTCAGGTGGACGATCTGCGTAAAGGTGCGCGTCTCCTCATACGGCTCGCGGTCTTCGCCGTAGCAGCCGCCGCAGCTTCCGCAGCAGCCGCCGCAGGCGGATCCCCCGTCATGGTGCTCACAGCTTGAGCCGGTCGTAAAGTCGAGCGAGCCGTCAAGAAACTGCTCGACCACCTCGTCCGCCTTACCGGAGACATTGGAGCACAGCAGGATATGCGCTGCCTCGACCGCCTCGCGCGCACCGTCGCCGATGCCGCCGCAGATGAGCAGATCCACGCCGCGCTTTTTCAGGTATCCTGCTACCGCCTCGTGGCTCGCGTCCTCTATCTTCACGATCTCACTTTCGATCGGTTTGAAATCCTCAACCGTGTAAATCTTAAATTCGGCAGCATGTCCAAAATGCGGGAACACTTCGCCGTTTTCTTGCGGGACAGCAATTTTCATGGTCTTTCCTCCATTTTCGGTTTTGCAATGTCTGATTTGCGGCAGCCGTGCGCCGCGTATTTGCTTTTGTACTTTTCAGCTTATCACAGTTTGTGCATTCATTCAACCCGATATCCGTCGAAAATTTTATCCTTCTGCATCTTTTCCTTGCGTATTGATCCTGTTTTCGATACAATGTAATCAATATGGGAAAGGAGCTTCAGCCATGAGTGAGAATGTTATCTTCTGCTACTCCGGTACCGGAAACTGCCTTGATATGGCGAAACATATTGCGCACGAGCTCGGCGACACGGACATTATCATGATGCGGCGCAAGCCGGCAGTCACGGACGTGCGCGAGGCAAAACGCGTCGGCTTCGTCTTTCCCTGCTACGCAGGCGGGCTTCCCGAAGGCGTGGAGGAAAGTCTGCGCACGATCAAAGCCACGCCCTATTCCTACAAATTTGCCGTCTGCCAGTTTGCCGGCTATGCCGGCAACGGTCTCGCCATGGTAGACAGGCTCTTTCCTCTTGACTACTGGCGCACGGTGTCGCACCACTGCTCGTGTATCTGGCTGTTCCCGCACAACGTCATGTCCCCGCCCATGTCGGTCGAGGGCGCGCAAAAGCGCAGCGCACGCGTCGCAAAGGAGGTCGCCCAGGCGGCGAAGCAGGGCGTACATCTGTGGAAATCGCCCAAAAAGCATTCCGTCTTCTCATTGGAGCACAAGGTATGGCCCCTGCTTGCCAAAAAGAAGGCAGCGCAATTCTCCGTCACCGGTCTGTGCGTCGGCTGCGGTACCTGCGTCAAGCTCTGTCCGCGCGGCAACATTAAACTGCTCGGCGGAAAGCCGCAGTTCGGCACCGACTGCATCCAGTGTCTCGGCTGTCTTCAGTACTGTCCGCAGGAGGCGATCACGCTTGGCGCCGTGACCGCACAGCGCGAGCACTACCATAATCCCAACATCAGCGTGGACGACCTTACCCAAAGCGTCATTCACATTGACTGATTTTTACCGCTCAGGAGCGTTTCCCCATGAAGCAAATTTCCGCTTTTCAGCTTTCACTTACCTTTGTCGGTGTTTTTTTAGGCGCCGGCTTTGTCTCCGGTCAGGAGATCTGGCAGTTTTTTGCCTGCTTCGGTCCGCTCGGCTTTCTCGGCTTTCTCGTGGCGATCGCGCTGTTTTACCTTGTCCATTCCTCGCTCATTCGTCTGGTGCGCGCCACCGGAAGGGAGAACATCAGCTATCTTCTCACGCCCGGCGACCGTCCCGGGCTGCGCGCCGTGGTAAACGGGATGCAGTATCTGTTCCTCTTTGGCGTGGTCGTGATTATGACCGCCGGCGCCGCCGCGATCCTGACGGAGCTGCTGGGACTCGACATCGTGCTCGCCTCCGTCATGGTTACCGTGATCATTTTGCTGCTTGCGCTGCTCGGACTTCAGGGTCTTGTCACCGCGTTCAGTCTGCTGGTCCCTGTGATCGCGGTCTGCGCGGTTGTGATCGCGCTGCTGATACTGTTCAAAAACGGCGCTGTCCCTGCCCCGGCTGCCGGCAGCGTCAGCAGGCTGCTCCCCAACTGGGGCGTGAGCGCGCTGACCTACACCGCCTACAACCTGCTCGGAACCGTTACGATCATCGTGCCGTTTGCCCCGCTGATCAGGGATGAGCGCACGCTGCGCCGCGGTCTCGGCGGCGGCGCTGCCCTTTTGACGCTGATGGCGTGGAGCATGATCGCAGCGCTTGTGGTGCTTCCCGAAACGGGGAACTATGAGCTGCCCATGAACCACATGGCCGCCATCATCCATCCCTTGCTTGAGATTGTCTACGGGGTTTTGATGCTGCTGGCAATGATCGTCGCTGCGCTCGGCTGTCTGGTCGCATTGCAGGCGCAGCTGGAGCTTGAGTGGCCGAAGCTCGCCTTCCATCACAGGCTCTCGCTCGTGCTGGTGCTTGCGGTGAGCTGTGCGGCAAGCCTTCTCGGCTTCGGCGCACTGATCGGCGTGGTATATCCGATTTTCGGCTATGCGAGCATTCCGTTCTTCGTGTGCCTGCTCACTAACTGGCGGCGCGAAAAGAAAAAGCAGCCCGCTGCATGAGTTTTGTCTGAGCGCCCGATAAACGGAAAGGATCCGGCTTTGCTTTCAGCAAAGCCGGATCCTTCTGTTCTGTTTTCGATTTTACGGTTTGCCGCCTTTAGTAGTCTTACGGACGCCGGCGCTGCTGCTCAGATACACAAGGCTTCCGTAGGAAACGTCAAACTCCAGCACATCGCCGACCTTGATCTGATCCTTGACGTCTTCCACGTCTACAATGGTATGGTCAGACGAAGCGCCGAGCACCTCGACGCCCTTCATGCGCGGGATAATATCTGCCGGGTCGCCGTAATCCACACGTCCGACTGCGAGCAGTGCGCGGCGGCGGATCCCGCGATCCTCATAGGTGCGCGTTTTGCCGAATGCGTCGACCTCCAGCTCGCCGATGGGGTGGCTGGGCTTGTCGCGGCACTCGACCACCTCCGCCCTGAGCGTAAACACGTCCTTGTGCATAAAGTCCGGATAGCAACCGTAGATTCCGCCAAGCAGCGCAAATTCGCCGATACGCAGCAAATTGATGCGGTACGGCATGCTGCCGCCAAGCGTCATTTTCATCGAGGTGGAGGCGCCGCCGCTGACCCATTCGAGGGAGCGGCCGATCGCCTTTTCGATGTCCGCGGCGAGGCTGACGAGCGCCTGCATATTGCGCCTTGCAGGCTTGACCGAGCCGTAGCAGCTCAGGTTTACGCCCACACCGGCAAGGTGCAGGTTCTTCAGCTCGTTTTCGATCTCGAGCGCGGCTTCGACCGCTTCTTCGGCAAGCCAGAAGCCTTCGCGCAGATCGCCGAGATCCATCATCAGAATCACATCGTGGATCTTGTTCTGTTTCCCTGCTTCTTCATTGGTCGCGCGAAGAACGGTGATGTCGCTCTGTAAACTCACGTCGCTGAGTGCAACGACGTCCTCAAGCTCAGAGAGCATCGGAATGCGAATGAGCATCAGCGGCTTTTTGCTGATGCCGGCTTCACGCATGGAGCGCAGCTGGTCGATTCGGGAGGTGGCAATGAATTTGACGCCGCTGCGCTCATACACGCGCACGATCCCCTCCTGCGCGGCAAAGCCCTTGACAACGCCCGCGACCTCGATATCAGAATCATGGCAGCGCTCAATGAGCGCTGCCAGATTCTCACTTAATTTGTCGAGATCACATTCCAAACATGGATACGGATTTCGATTCTTCTGCATGTTTTGATTCCTTAAAATGGGTTACTTCGCAGCCTTGGACTTCTTGTAGGGCTTGCCATCCAGATCCTTGATGGTAACGCCGATGAATGCGCAGGCAGCGTTGATGATCGGCATCAGCCAGTTGAAGATGGCATAGGGACCGTAACCGCCGGCACCCCAGGCAGCGATATCCAGGGTATCCTTAATGAACACGCCGCAGGTGTTCCAGGGGATCAAAGCGGAGGTAACGGTACCGGCGCCTTCAAGCGCGGAGGAGCAGACGCCGGGGTGCAGACCCATCTTGCGATACTCGTCAGCATACATGCTGCCGGGCACGACAATGGAGATGTACTGCTCAGGCATGGTGGCATTGGAGAACACGCAGGTCACTTCGGTCACGACAACGAGGGAAGCCGGTCCCTTGATGAAGACCTTGAGCTTGTTGACGATGACTTCGAGCTGGTGCGTATATTCCATGATACCGCCGAACATCATGGCGATGATGGTCATGGAGACAGAGAACATCATGCCGAGAATACCGCCGCTCTCCAGCAGACGGGTCATGGTGTAGCAGGTGTCTTCGGAAAGCGTGGACTCCATGAACGCAAGCGCTTCATCGGAGAAGTAGTAACCGTTGATACCGAAATCAAACAGGGAACCAAGCGTGCAGTCGGGCTGGAAGATCATACCCAGAACAGCACCGGACAGGATGCCGAGGGTGATGCCGGGGATGGCGGGGACCTTCATGGCGACTGCAACGATAACGATGATCGGGGGCAGAAGCAGAAGCGGGTTGATGTTGAAAAGACCGCCCTCGGCAGCGTTAAGCGCATTGGAAAACTCGACAACACGGCTGACATCCGCTTCGCCGCCGTGATATGCGGAGAAACCGAACACGCCGAAGACGATGAGGGTAATCGCATAGGTGATCGCAGTGGGGATCAGCATGGCCTTGACGTGAGTGATGACGTCGGTACCGGCCATAGCGGGGGCGAGGTTCGTGGTGTCGGACAGCGGGGACATCTTGTCGCCGAAGTAAGCGCCGGAGATGATCGCACCGGCGGTCATGCCGGCAGGCATGCCCAGACCGAAGCCGATACCCATCAGCGCAACGCCCATGGTGCCCATGGTACCCCAGGAGGAACCGGTGGCAAGAGAGGTGATGGAGGTGATGAGAACAGTGGCGATAAAGAAGATAGAGGGCTTAAGGACCTTAAGACCATAGTAGATCATGGTGGGGACAACGCCGGCATCGATCCAAACGCCGATCAGAATACCGACGATCATCAGGATCATGATAGACTGCAGCGCCTTATAGATACCGTCCATCATGGACTTTTCGATCTCTTCCCACTTGTAGCCCAGATGCAGAGCCATAAGAGCGGCAACGATCACACCGCAGAACATCGGGACATGCGGATCGACGCCATAGATAATAATGCCAACTGCCAGCATCGCGACCAAGCACGCCATGACCAGCAGCGCTTCCCATAATTTGGGCATTCTCTTTTCTTTGCTCATAATTTTACCAACCTTTCAAAGTTTGCTTTTGTGCCTTATTTCACTAAATCAAAGCTCATAAAGCGCAATCAGAATGGTGCACACAGTTTTACGGTAATGCTTGGGGTAACGCGAAAAGAATTCATTTGGCGGGCACTCCCCCTTCTCCCCTTCTGACATCCACACACACGATCGTTCCTGTCAGCAATTTCATATGCATGGGGCGCCCTCATCCTCTCCCGCCGACCCCCATCGGCGGGAGAGCGCGGAGGGCTGTATGTCTTCCGGTATTGCGAGGAAAGGGAACACACGCACTGCCGGTCCCACAGGAAAAAGACCTTTCTGTTATTTTAACACGTGCGAATAAAAATGTCAATCTCCCGGGATTATTATTCGCTTTGTTCTGTCTTACCAGCCGAGCTTGGTCATGGCGTCGTCAACAGCCTTGATGACGATGTCGATCTCTTCCTTGCCGACGATCAGAGGCGGCACGAAGCGCAGCACATTGCCGTTGGTGTTGTTGATAAGAACCTTGCTGTCCTTGAAGCACTGGTCAACAACGGGCTGACCGGAGGGCTTGTTGAGCTCGATACCGTCGATCAGACCGAGACCGCGGATCTCCTTGACGGCGTCGGGATGGTTCTTCTCGATGACAGCGTGCATCTGCTCACGGAAGTATTCGCCCATCTTGCGGGAATTCTCGATCACGCCTTCGTTGATCATGACGTCGAGCGTGGTGGCGGCAAGCGCGCAGGCAAGCGGACCGCCGGCGAAGGTGGAGCCGTGGGTGCCCGGAGTCAGGGTGGAGGCAGCTTCGCCGCGGGCGCAGACAGCGCCGATGGGCACGCCGGAGCCGAGCGCCTTGGCCATGGAGCAGGTGTCGGGCTCAACGCCGTAGTTCTGGTGCGCGAACAGCTTGCCGGTACGGCCGGAACCGACCTGGACCTCGTCGAACATGAGGAGGATGCCCTTCTCATCGCAGAGGTCACGCAGGCCCTGCAGGAACTCCTTGGAAGCGGGACGGACGCCGCCCTCGCCCTGGACGGGCTCGGTCAGGATGGCGCAGACGTATTCATCCATAATGGCCTTGACGGAGTCAAGGTTGTTGAACTCGGCATAGCGGAAGCCGGTGGGCAGCGGCTCGAAGTAGCGGTGGACGCCGTACTGACCGGTCGCGGTGCAGGTGGCGAGGGTACGGCCGTGGAAGGAGTTCTTCATCGTGATGACGACGAAACGCTCGGGATGACCGTGATCCTTGGCATACTTACGGGCGAGCTTGATCTGACCTTCGTTGGCCTCGGCGCCGGAGTTGGCAAACAGAACCTTGTCGAAGCAGCTGTTCTCAACGATCAGCTTTGCGGTCTGCACGGCGGGCTCATTGTAGAAATAGTTGGAGCAGTGCAGAATGGTGTTGGCACGCTCTTCCAGGCACTTCTTGATCGCGGGGTGGCAGTGACCCAGACCGTTGACAGCGATGCCGCCGATGAAGTCAAGGTACTTGTTGCCGTCCTTGTCAAAAACGTAGGCGCCTTCGCCGCGTTCGATGGAAAGAGGCATGCGGACATGGTTGCCATAGAGGTATTTGTCACCGGCAGCGATGACTTCTGCGTTGGTCTTATACAGTTCAATCATGGTAAGAATCCTCCTATCAAAATTTTGTGATTACCATTTGATGCCGACACTGTCTTTTTCGGTGCCGACCGTGGTGCCGATGCCTTCATCGGTAAACGCTTCATAGAGAATGCTGTGGGGCTTGCGTCCGTCGATGATGTGGACGCTCGTCACACCCTCCTCGATCGCCTGCACGCAGCAGTCGACCTTGGGAATCATGCCGCCGGCAATGGTGCCCTTGTCCTTGAGACCCTGAACATCCTTAATGTTCAGATAGCTGATCACGTCGCGGAGCTTGATGTCGTTGCACAGACCTTCAATATCCGTCAGGAGCATCAGCTTCTCCGCGCCCAGCGCGCTGGCAAGCTTGCCCGCGGCGGTGTCGCCGTTGATGTTGAAGGTGTGTCCCTTGCCGTCGGTACCGACGGGGGCGATGACGGGGATATAGCCCGCATCGAGCATGGCGAGGATGGGCTTGGGATCGACATAGTCGATATCGCCGACATAGCCGTGCACCTCGTCGCGCTGGTGGCAGTGATAGATGTCGCCGCTGACGCCGGAGAGACCGACCGCCTTGCCGCCGAGCTTGTTGATAAAGCCGACGAGCTCGGTGTTGACCTGACCGATGAGCACCATCTCGACCACGCGCATGATGTCCGCAGAGGTGTAGCGCAGACCGTCGATGAACTCCACGGGGATCTCCAGCTTGTCGAGCATCTTGTTGATGCCGGGACCGCCGCCGTGGCTGAGGACGGGCTTCATGCCGAGAAGCTTGAGCATAACGACATCATGCATGACGGCGTCCTTAAGCTCTTCGTTGATCATGGCGTTGCCGCCGTATTTGATGACAATGATCTTGCCCTGATACTTTTGCAGATAGGGCAGCGCTTCCATGAGATTTTCTACCTTGTTTGCTACGTCGCTCATGGGTGATCCTCCTTATCAGGTGCGGTAGTCGCCGTTGATCTTGACATATTCGTACGTCAGATCGCAGCCCCAGGCCTTGGCCTGACCCTCGCCCTGATAGAAGCGGACGATAACGGTGATGTCATGCTCGGTGAGGACCTTCTTGGCAAGGTCTTCGTCGAAATCGGTGCCGAAGCCGTCCTTCATGACCTGGACCTCGCCGGCAGCGCTCTTGATGATGCAGTCTGCACGGGTGGGGTCAACGTCAGCGCCGGAATAACCGGCAGCCGCCATGATGCGTCCCCAGTTGGCGTCACGACCGAAAACGGCAGCCTTGAAAAGCATGGAGCCGGCGACAGACTTGGCGACGAGGCGGGCGTCATGCTCGGTGGGCAGACCGTAGGCCTCGACCTCGATCAGGTGGCTTGCGCCTTCCCCGTCGGAAGCAACGCGGCGGGCAAGGTCGGTGCAGATGGAGAGGATGAGGTCGGCGAGCGCCTTCTTGTCCTCTTCGGTCTTGACCTCAACGCCGGAGGCGCCGTTGGCAAGCAGGAAGATGGAGTCGTTGGTGGAGGTGTCGCCGTCAACGGTGAGCATGTTGAAGCTCTTGTTGACCGCGTCGGAGAGCATGACCTGGAGGTCAGCGGCGTCAGCCTTGGCGTCGGTGGTGACGTAAACGAGCATGGTGGCCATGTTCGGATGGATCATGCCGGCGCCCTTTGCCATCGCGCCGATCCTGACGGTACCGGCGGAGAGCTGCAGCTCATAGGCGCACTCCTTGCGGACGGTATCGGTGGTCATGATCGCATAGGCGGCTTCGCTGCCGTTTTCGGGGCTGAGGAGGGGAACGCAGCGGCGGACACCCTCGAGGACCTTCTCAACAGGGAGGCGCTGACCGATGACGCCGGTGGAGCTGACGAACACCTCGTCCTCGCCGAGACCGAGAAGCTTTTCGGCTTCGCGCTCCACCGTCAGCGCATCTTCGATGCCCTGCTTGCCGGTGGCGGCGTTGGCGTTGCCGGAATTGACGACGACAGCGCGGGCCTTGCCCTTTTTCAGGATCTCGCGGTCAAGGATAACGGGAGCCGCGCAGAACTTGTTCGTGGTGAAGCAGGCTGCGCAGGAGCAGGGAAGCTCGGAATACAGGATCGCAACATCGGGCTTTTTATTCTCGCGCTTTTTGATGGCGGTATAAACTGCCGCTGCGCTGAAGCCCTTGGGCGTGGTGGCGCCGCCGGGGATCGCTTTGATGTTTGCCATGTGGATTTCTCCTCTCTGATTTATTAATATATAAAGGTTTTTCGATTACGGGAACATCGGGGGCATCATCAGACCGGTGGTCTCGGGCAGACCCATGATGAGGTTCATGTTCTGGATCGCCTGACCGGCAGCGCCCTTGCCGATGTTGTCGATGACGGAGGAGACGATCAGCCGGTGGGTGCGCCGGTCGAAGGTCGGGGTCATCTCAACGAAGTTGGAGCCGTATGCCCACTTGGTCTGAACGGGCTGGCTGGCGGGGAACACCTTGACGAACGGCTCATCCTTGTAGAAGCTCTGATACAGCTCATAGACCTCTTCGTTGGTGAAGTCCTTGTCGCAGGTCGCGTAGATGGTGACTTCGATACCGCGGATGGAGGGGATCAGGTGCGGCTGGAAGTTGATGTGCTGCCAGGTTTCGGGCTTCATCAGATCCTTGCCGGTGATATAGGCAATGTTCTGCTCGATCTCGGGGGTGTGGCGATGACTGCCGCCGAGAGCATAGGCGCAGAAGTTGTTCTCCGCTTCGGTGAGGAGCTTGTTGGTCGCAGGACGGCGACCGGCGCCGGTGTAACCGCTCTTGGCATCGATCACGATGGTGTTTTCCACAATGTGACCGGTCTTGAGCATGGGCTGCAGACCGAGCGTGGAGGCGGTGGGATAGCAGCCGGGGTTCGCAATGAGCTTCTTGCCCTTTGCAAGCTCACGGTTCATTTCGGGCATGCTGTAAACAGCCTCGTAGGTCATCTGGGGATTGGGGTGCTTATCGTTGTACCACTGCTCCCAGACCTTTACATCGCGGAAGCGGATATCGGCGCCGATATCGATGACGCGGGAGCCTTCGGCGAGAATGATCTCAGCCAGGTGGGCAACCTGACCGGAGGGGACCTGAACGAGAACAACATCGCTGTTCCTGGCGGTCTCGCGGACGTTTTCGTCGGTGAGATCCATGATCTCCTGATCATAGAAACCGCGCAGCGCGGGGTGATGCTCACAGATCTTCTGACCCACGCCAAAGGAGTCGAGCACGTTGACAAGCTGACCCTCGGGATGAGCGACCATCATGCGGAGCACCTCGCCGCAGACATAACCGACGGCACCAATAGCAGAATAACGAATCATGACTTTTTTCCTCCTCGTTTCATGAGCTTTCCTGCGGTGACGGCTTACCGCCGCAGGTATTTAGAACTGGAAATTCTGCACTGAAAATATTGAATTTTCACAATTTGTATTGTATAATCTGATCAGCTTTTTTGAAAGCGAATTTATTTTTTGTTAACTATTCCAAAATGGAATACAAAAGTGAAAGTCGGTGAAAAAAATGAGTCTTCGCAAATACATCGCTTACCTGCGCACGATCGAAACCGGCAGCATTACGCAGGCTGCCAATGATTTGGGCTACACCCAGTCCGCCGTCAGCAAAATGATTTCCGATCTGGAGGCTGACTGGCAATGCACGCTGCTCACGCGCAACCATTCCGGCATTGAGATCTCCTCTGACGGTATGGCGCTCCTCCCCACGATCCGAGAGATCATCAAGGATTATGAGGATCTTAATTTTGCCGTTTCCGAGCTGCACGGCGCACAGGCCGGCACACTGCGTATCGGCAGCTTTACGAGCCTGTCCACCAGCGTTCTGCCCGCTGTCCTCAAGTCCTTTCATGCCAAGTACCCCAACATCCAGATCCAGCTGCTCAACGGAGAATACAACGAGATCTCCGATTGGCTGCGCCGCGGCACGATCGACTGCGGCTTCCTTGTCTCGCCGGTGTCCAACGAGTTTGATTTGACACTCCTTCTGCGCGACTCCTTTGTCGCGATCCTGCCGCTCGATCACCCGATGGCAAAGGAGTCCTGCTTCCCGCTTGCCCAGCTGCCCAACGAGTGTTTCATCAATCTCAAGGAGATCCAGGACTATGAGATCAACCGCTTTTTGGATCAGTCGCATATTGCGCCGCGCGTCACCTATGACGTCACCAGTGACTTTGCGCTTCTTTCCATGGTCGAAGCGGGGCTTGGCATCAGCATCGTGCATGACCTCATTCTTCACCCGAAGCGTTATAAGGTCGCGCGGCTGCCGCTGAACATCACACAGTCCCGCGACATCGGCATTGCCGTCAAGCGGAATTTTGTTCCTTCGACCATCACCCGCCTTTTCACGGAGCATGTCATCAGGGAGGCAAAGAATTTTGCCCTTTCGCAGCTCGCTTCCGACTAAACAAATCGCAGGAGGTTGTTTCCCTCCTGCGATTTTCCTATGTCGTATTTACAAATCATGCAGCCCTGTTCCCTTGCTGCTTTTCCGCCGCGCGTCGCAATGACCACCGCGCCGGGTACCGCCTGCCGCGCGATGCGCGGGCGGAACTGCCGCTTCGTTTTCTCTCTCCTAAGTCAAACATTTTTTTAGATAAAAAGAAAACCCCAAAGTCTTCGACTTTGGGGGGATATCCATGGTGCGCGAGGCGGGACTTGAACCCGCACGTCCGTAATGAACACTAGAACCTGAATCTAGCGAGTCTGCCAATTCCACCACTCGCGCGTGTCGCAACGGTCTGAGAGAAAAATGGTGCGGATGGTGGGACTTGAACCCACACGTCCATACGAACACTAGCACCTCAAGCTAGCCTGTCTGCCAATTCCAGCACACCCGCATTTCTTTCTCAGTCCTCAAAACCGACTGCTCCGCTATTATAAGACCAAAGCTGACGGATTGTCAACCCTTTTTTCACAACCCCGGGAAACTTTTTCCCCGCCGGCTCACAGCTGTGAAAGCACCTCGCCCACCGCGCCGGTAATCACCAAATCGGCGCCCAGGTCATCGCGCAGCGGCGTCTTGTTGATCACGACCAGCTTTGTGCCGCGGTAGTAGTTGACCAGTCCCGCCGCCGGATAAACGGCAAGGGAGGTTCCGGCAATGATGAGGACGTCCGCATTGGCGATATAGTTTACCGCCCTGGTGAGCGTGCGCTCGTCAAGACCCTCCTCATACAAGACCACATCCGGCTTGAGCCGACCGCCGCAGGAGCAGCGCGGCACGCCGGCGCTGTTCAGCACGGCGTCCGGACCGTAGAGCTTTCCGCAGCTTTCGCAGTAGTTGCGCAGCGTGCTGCCATGGAGCTCGAGCACTTCCCGGCTCCCTGCCGCCTGGTGCAGTCCGTCGATATTCTGCGTAATGACCGCCCTGAGCTTGCCCTCCTTCTCCCATTCGGCAAGCTTCCGGTGCGCGGCGTTGGGCTTCGCGCCGGGGCAGAGAAGCTTGGCGCGGTAGAAGCGGTAAAAGTCCTCCGTGCGCCGCATGTAATAGGTGTGGCTGAGGATCGTCTCGGGAGGATCGTCCCACTGCTGGTGATACAGTCCGTCCACACTGCGGAAATCCGGAATCCCGCTCTCTGTTGACACGCCTGCGCCGCCGAAGAAAACCAGATTGTCCGTGTTGTCGACCAGCGTTTTGAGTTTTTCGATCTCAGGCTTCATGGCAGCCCCTCCTCACTTCACGTAGCACTTGTCGATCTGCACGACGGCAAAATAGTTGCCGTCCAGCGTGCGCACAGCACTTTCGATCTTCTCCTCGACCTCTTTGTCCGAAAGGCGGAACTGAAACGGCACCACCGCGTCAAAGATCACATTGGTGTGCGTAGGACCCGTGACCATGCGGAAATCGTGAATGGTGATCTGCTCATCGATCAGTCTGACAAGCTCGCTTACCTTTTCGCGCGTCTTTTTTGTCGTCTCGTCGTTGGTGTCGATGGGGTCCATGTGGATCGTTGCCTCGCAGCCGAGTTTTGCGCGCAGCTCCTGCTCGATGAGGTCGATCTCATCATGGACCTCCATGATATTATGATCCGCGGGAACCTCGGCATGGAGCGTGATCATCACGCGCCCGGGACCATAGTCATGCACAACAAGGTCATGGATGCCGCTGACGACTGCATGCGCCATGACGATCTTCTCGATCTCATCGACGAACTCCTGCTCAGGCGGCTGACCGAGCAGCGGCGAGAGCGTATCCTTCGCCGCTTTGTAGCCGGCAAAGAGGATCAGACCCGAGACGATCAGACCGCACCAGCCGTCGATCTTCAGGCTGGTCCAGCGGGCGACCAGCGTAGCGAGCAGCACCGCGCCGGTCGCGGCGCAGTCGGAAAGGGAGTCTGCCGCCGTCGCCTGCATCGCGGAGGAACTGATTTTTTTGCCGACGGCGCGGTTGTAGAGATACATATAAAACTTCACGCAGATCGAAACGATCAAAATGGCAATGGCAAGAAAACTGGCATCGATCGCCGTGGGATGCAGGATCTCATTCACCGCGTCCCGCAGCAGCTCAAACCCCATGAGGATGATGACCATCGCGACCGCAAGACCGGAAAGATACTCGATGCGTCCGTGTCCAAAGGGGTGGTCCGGGTCCGGCTTCTTGCCGGCAAGCTTGAAGCCAAGCAGCGTCACGGTGCTCGCGCCCGCGTCCGAGAGGTTGTTGAACGCGTCCGCCGTGATGGCGATGGAGCCGGAGACCGTGCCGGCAAAGAACTTGAGCGCGAAAAGAACGATATTCAGGCAGATACCCACGATGCCGCAGAGCATGCCGTACGCCTGCCGCACGGCGGGGGAGGTGACATTCTCACAGTCCCTGATGAATTTTTTAGTCAGTAAGGTAATCATTTGATATTCGCCTCGCTATTTACAGTTTTTACCGGAAAAAAGAACTTTTTTGTAAACAGATAGCAGATCGGGATCAGATACAGGAGACTTGCATAAGGCAGCGCCTCGACGCCGACGCCGAGCATCGACAGCGGCACCGCGCAGGCAATGCACCACGGTACAAGTCCCGAAATGGTCACGCCGGAATTGGCGATATCCATGGCGAACTCCTCATGCTCCGCGCCGTCACGCTCATAGGCTTTTCCCATGAGCTGATGCTCCATCATCACAACGACGGTCTGGTTGCACAGCACCATCGCCGCCGCAATGCTCAGCAGGTTCATCGTCGGAAGTTTCCCGATCTTGTCGCTGAGCGCCCGGAGCTTCTCCTGCACGCCGCCCAGTGCGCCGGTTCCCTCCAAAATGCCGGTGTAGAGCGCGGCAAGCGGGAGCATCAGAAACGGCGTCATCATGGAGATCAGTCCGCCGCCGGAAACCACGCCGGCAAGCATCCCCTCCGTCGGGTAATAGCCGAGAATGCAGATCTTCAGCGCTTCCCAAACGTCCACCTGCTGCACCGCCACCGTGACGGCAAACGCCACGGCGCCGGAAATCGCCATTGCCGTGCGGATGGGGACCTTCAAAAACGGCAGAACAATCATGATCAGCGCAGGAATGACCGTCCAAAAGGAGATGTTGAAGCTCTCCTCAAGCGCGCTGAGCATCGTTTCATCGACTGCGGTGATGGGATTTTGCAGGGACAGCAGCGTGTAAATGATCAGGCACAGCGCATACGGCAGTGCCGCCGTTTTGAACATCCGCCTGACGTTGCCCAAAAGGTCGGTTTCCGTCAGCGCCGCAACCAGACTCGCGCACGAAGATGTCGGCGCTCCGCGGTCGCCGAAATAGACGCCGGAAAGGATCGCCCCGGCTGCGACCGCCTCATTCACGCCTCCCGCGCGCGCAAGCGCCATCAGGACGACCCCTGCCGTACTCGCCACGCCGAACGATGTGCCGAGCGCATAGGAAAGGAGCACCGTCAGCAGAAATGCGACCAGAATAAACAGCGACGGGGTAATGGCGCGAATGCCGTAATCAATGAAAAATGCAATCGTTCCGCAGGAGCGCCACAAGCCGGTCAGAATACCGATGAAGAAAAGAATGCGCAGAACGATCATGCTCTTGGGCATCTTGCTCCATGCCATTTTGAAAAGTTCTTTCGCTCCGTAGCCGTGTCTGAGCCCAATGCAGAAAAACAGGATCAGCGCCAGCAGCAGCGCCCACGCAAGGGAAAAGCCCCTTACGAGGCAAAAGAGTATCGCCGCGAGAAACACGGCGAAAGCAACGATGGTATCCATAGCTTACTTCCCTTTGATCTCAAGCTTCATGCGGCAGCACAGGCGGTCAAGATCCTCGTCTGTCGCCGCCGGAATACGCAGCTTCGCGCCGCATTCCCTGCAGATGAGATCCACAAAGGTGTGACGGATCTCCATGCTGTACTTCTCGCTGCCGCAGGCGCAGGTAATGCCGTGCTCACGCGCGGCGATCTCACGGAGCTCGGAGAGGACCTCATACATGATCACACTGTCGGCGAAGGGCTCCGGCTCGTCTCCCTGCTCACGCTCCTTGGCGCCGGCAATGGCAAGCTGCTCCATCTCATGCTCGACGGCGTACTCCTCGCCGATAAAGCAGCAAAGCTGCTTTGTCCCGGGACAGGCAAGACCGATGCCCCTGCCGTGCAGCAGCTTTTCCGCGCCGCACTCCGCCCTGTGCTCCTCTCCGCAGACGCCGCACGGTACGCTCAGACGGAATTTTCCCCCGTCCGCGTCGATCGTCAGGCTGGATTTTCCGCACGCACAGCTCACCACCGCGCCGGAGGCGGAAAGCGCAAAGGTGCTGCGGCCTTGTATCACGCTCTTATGGCATACCGGGCACAGATACCCGATCGTACGCATTTCTTCCCTCATACTGTTTCCCTCCGAAACGCCGCTCAACTTGAATTTAGTTATTATACACCGCCGGAATGCAAAAAGAAAGTGGAGAAATGCCCGTTTCTCCACTTTCTTTTGCTGTTTTGCTCATTTCTTCGCGGCGATCGCCTCGACCTCGACCAGCGCGCCCTTGGGCAGCGCCCCGACCTGCACGGCGCTGCGCGCAGGGCATTCCTGCGTGAAGAACTTTGCATAGACGGCGTTGACCTTCGCGAAGTCGTTCATGTCCGTGAGAAAGACCGTGGTCTTGACAACGTCCGTCAGCGCACAGCCGGCAGCGGCAAGCACGGCGGCAAGGTTTTTCAGCGCCTGCTCCGCCTGCTCCTCCACGCCGCCGGGAACGAACGCGCCCGTCGCCGGATCAAGCGGGATCTGACCGGAAGCGAACACAAAGCCGTTTGCTTCGATGGCCTGGGAATACGGACCGATGGCGCCGGGCGCCGCAGTGGTCGCGATGACTTTTTTCATGGGCTGCTCCTCCTTAAAATGCCGATTTTGTGTCTGTATCATAGCATTTCAGCGCGCGGCGCGTCAAGTGCTCATATTTTTGGCAAAGCGTGAAAAACTATGCACAAACAAAACCGAAGGAGAACATTATGAAATCCAAACGAATCGGCAAACAAACCATGACCCTGAGCGATCCTCCCTCCGTTCTTTCCTTCGCAGCGGTTGGCGGCCGCATGGAGGCACGCGGTCCGCTGAAGGAGTACTTTGACGAGCTGAGCGAAGACCACTTCTGGGGCGAAAAAACATGGGAAAAAGGCGAAAGCACGATGCAGAAGCACGCGCTTTCCCGCGCTCTGGAAAAAGCCAATCTTCAGCCCGGCGAGCTGGACGCGGTTTTTGCCGGCGACCTGCTCAATCAGTGCATCGGTTCCGCCTTCTCCCTGCGCGAATTCGGCATTCCCTTTTACGGGCTGTACGGCGCCTGCTCGACGATGGGCGAAAGCCTGTCGCTTGCCGCCCTTTTGATCGACGGCGGCTTCGCCTCCCGCGTCGCCGCCCTGACCTCCTCCCACTTCTGCACCGCCGAGCGCCAATACCGCATGCCCGTCCCCTACGGCTCACAGCGCACCCCCACCGCGCAGTGGACGGCGACGGCGAGCGGCTGCTGTATCCTCGCCGCCGAGGGCGGCGGACCGTATGTGACGCATGTGACGACCGGGAAGATCGTTGACAAGGGCGTCACCGACTCCAACAACATGGGCGCCGCCATGGCGCCTGCCGCCTACGATACGCTCTGCGCGCTGTTTCGCGATACGCAGACGAAGCCGGAGGATTATGACCTAATCGTCACCGGCGATCTGGGCAAGCTCGGTCACGACATTGTCGAAGACTTCTTCACGCGCGACGGCATGCCGCTCGGCGAGCGCTATACGGACTGCGGGCTTCTTCTCTATGACCTCAAGCAGCAGGATATGCACTGCGGAGCCTCCGGCTGCGGCTGCAGCGCGTCCGTTCTCAACGGATATCTGCTGCGGGGCATGCGCGAGGGGAAATGGAACCGCATCATCTTCGCCCCCACCGGCGCGCTGCTCTCTCCCACCTCCTCCTTCCAGGGAGAAAGCGTCCCCGGCATCTGTCATGCCGTGATCTTATCCAACACAAAGGAGTAACCACCATGGAATATCTGAATGCATTCTTATGCGGCGGCATCCTCTGCGCCATCGGTCAGATCCTGATCGACAAGACCCAGCTCACGCCTGCGCGCATTCTGACCGGCTATGTCGTCAGCGGCGTGCTTCTCACCGCGCTCGGTCTTTATGACCCGGTCGTTGAATGGGGCGGCGCAGGCGCCACCGTGCCGCTGCTCGGCTTTGGCTATTCGCTTGCCAACGGCGTGAAAAAAGCCGTCGCCGAAAAAGGCTGGCTCGGAGTCATGACCGGAGGTCTCACCGCGACAGCCGCCGGTATTGCGGCAGCCGTCGTGTTCGGCGTCATTATGGCGATTCTCTTTAAACCCGGCGACAAACGCTGAAAGCACCCTTCGGTCAGCGATCCGTTTCGGTTTTTTTCGCAAAATTTCGAAATCTTTCTTGACTTTTCGCAAAAAAGAGGTACACTTTGCTTACACCCCCCACGGGAGGGGGTGGGGGAGGAAAGATATGAAGGCTGAGAAAAGTAAAGTGGCGCCTCTGTTGAAGACCGCCCGCGGGCAGATCGACGGGATCCTCAACATGATAGAGGAGGGTCGTTATTGTATTGACATTTCGCATCAGCTCATGGCGACAACGGCACTTCTCAACAAGGCGAACCGGGAAGTGCTTTCCGCGCACCTGAAAAACTGCGTCAGGCATGCGCGGAGCGAGCAGGAAATGGACGAAAAGATCGACGAGCTCATTGAGATCATGGGCAAAGTCCTGAAATAAAAGGAGTGACTGCTTTGACCGAAAATTTTGTCGTCACCGGTATGACCTGTTCGGCGTGCAGCGCTCATGTGGAAAAAGCCGTCCGCAAAGTCAGCGGCGTTGAGAGCGTTGCCGTCAATCTGATGACCGGACGCATGAGCGTGACCTTTGACGAACGGACCGCCTCACCCGGCACGATCTGCGACGCGGTCATCGCGGAGGGCTACGGCGCGGAGCTTGCCGCCAATACGGACGCGCACCGCCAGCAGAAAGCGCAGGATGAAGCTGTCCAGGCGATGAAAAAGCGCCTGCTGCTCTCCGTCTTTTTTCTCGTTCCGCTGTTTTACCTTTCCATGGGACACATGATGGGCTGGCCGCTGCCGCGCGTGTTCCATGAGCGCTTTTCCGTTCTTGTCGGCGCGCAGATCCTGCTGCTCGTTCCGATCCTGATCGCCAACCGCGCGTACTTCACGGTGGGCTTTTCGCGGCTTTTCAGAGGTGCGCCGAATATGGACTCGCTCGTTGCGCTCGGCGCGGCGGCAGGCATCGTATACAGCGTGCTTGCGCTGCTGCCCGGCGTCGCCGGAAGCGGCGCCATGCCGGAGCTGTACTTTGAGTCCGCGGGCATGATCCTCTCGCTCGTGACCATCGGTAAATATCTGGAGCAGCGCTCACGCGGCAAGACCACAAGCGCCATCTCCTCCCTGCTCGCACTCGCGCCGGAATCCGCTGTGGTTCTGCGCGGCGGGCAGGAGCAGACGGTGCCGCTCGCCGACGTCAGGGTCGGCGACACCGTCATTGTGCGTCAGGGCGGCAGGATCCCTGTGGACGGCACCGTGCTTGACGGCGAAGCCGCGGTGGACGAGTCTGCCATCACAGGGGAAAGCCTGCCGGCGGAAAAGCGTGCGGGGGACAGGGTGACTGCCGCGACCATCAACGTAAGCGGATACCTGAAGCTGAGATCTGAGCGTGTCGGCGACGATACGACGCTCTCGCAGATCATCCGTCTCATGGAGGAGGCAAGCTCCTCAAAAGCGCCGATCGCCAAGCTTGCCGACAAGGTCAGCGGGATTTTCGTTCCCGTGGTCATCGCCATCGCGCTCATCGCGGCGCTTGCGTGGTACTTCATCGGGCATGAGAGCGTAAGCTTTGCGCTCTCCGTCGGCATCGCCGTGCTCGTGATCTCGTGTCCCTGCGCGCTGGGTCTTGCAACGCCCGTGGCGATCATGGTCGGCACCGGCAAAGCCGCCGAGCAGGGCATCCTCATCAAGAGCGCCGAAAGTCTGGAGCTTCTGCATAAGGTCGACACCGTTGTTCTCGACAAAACCGGCACGGTCACGCAGGGTACGCCCAAGGTCACCGACGTCATTCCCTTCGGCACGGTGACAGCGGAAGAGCTTCTCTGCGCGGCGGCTTCCATGGAAGCGCAGTCCGAGCATCCGCTCTCCCGCGCCATCGTGCAGGAGGCGAGCGAGCGCGGCATTCCGCTCATCGGCGACGTTGCGGAGTTTGCCGCCACCGCGGGCGGCGGCGTGGAAGCAAGGCTGCGCGGGTCTCTCGTTTACGGCGGCAACCGCCGCTTGATGGAGCAGAAGAACGTTGCGCTCGATTCGTTTGAACACATCGCACAGCGCCTTGCGGACGAGGGCAAAACACCGCTCTACTTTGCAGAAAACGGGCAGCTGCTCGGCATCCTTGCCGTGGCAGACGTCATCAAGGAAACCAGCTTTTCGGCGATTGCCGCGCTGAAAAAAGCCGGCATTCGTCTCGTGCTGCTCACAGGCGACAACCAACGCACCGCCCGGGCGATCGCCCGGCAGCTCGGCATCGATGAGGTGCTCTCCGACGTTCTTCCGCAGGATAAGGAGCGCTGCATCGCCAAGCTTCAGCAGGAGGGGCGCTGCGTCGCCATGGTCGGCGACGGCATCAACGACGCGCCCGCGCTCGCACGCGCGGACGTCGGCATTGCCATCGGCGCCGGAACGGATATTGCCATCGAGTCGGCGGACGTTGTTCTAATGAAGAGCGACCTTGGCGACGTCGCGTCCGCGGCAGCGCTCTCCCGCGCGGTCATCCGAAATATCAGGCAAAACCTTTTCTGGGCATTTTTCTACAATGCCGTCAGTATTCCCATCGCCGCGGGACTGTTCTATCCCGCGTTCGGGCTGAAACTTAATCCCATGATCGGCGCCGCAGCCATGTCGCTCAGCAGCGTATGCGTCGTGTCCAATGCGCTGCGTCTGCGCACATGGAAGCCGCCGCTTACCACAGCAGAACAATATGAGCCGCAGCCGGCTCAGCACAAGGAGGAATCCACTATGAAAACCCGTACCATGAAAATCGAAGGCATGATGTGCGCGCACTGCTCCGGTCGCGTGGAAAAGGCGCTCAACACGATCGACGGCGTAAGCGCAACGGTCGATCTCGATGCCAAAACCGCATCCGTCCACGCGGAGCCGCAGGTCACGGACAGCGTTCTCAAGGCTGCCGTTGAAGAAGCCGGCTATGAGGTCGTCAGCATCGAGTAAGCCCAGCTGCTTCTCAGGATGGAGAAGGGCGCAGTCCCCTTCTCCATCTTTTCCTGTGCCGGGCTGCCCTCACTGTGCCCGGCACACGGCTTAATGCGCAAAAAGCACAAAAGCCTTACGGATATTTTTATTGACAAAAGGTCTCTCCTTATGGTAAGATATGACTTGCGTTTGAGAGCATCAGCGCGGACCCACAACACGGAGAGATGGCCGAGCGGTTGAAGGCACCGGTCTTGAAAACCGGCGATGTGAAAGCATCCGTGGGTTCGAATCCCACTCTCTCCGCCAAATTGATCCATACCATCGACCTGCGGAAGTACCCAAGAGGCCGAAGGGGCTCCCCTGCTAAGGGAGTAGGGCGTGTAAAAAGCGCCGCGGAGGTTCAAATCCTCTCTTCCGCGCCATTAGAAACAGGGGAAAACATTGCGTTTACTCCTGTTTCTTTTCTTTTATCGTCGTTTTTTGGGCGAAATAGTTCTACTTTCGGTTTTACAAAAAACGCTTTCCCCCTAAGTTTACCCCTAACAGAATTCTTTACCCCAAAATGAGAAAAAAAGAATCTCCGCCGATCTGCTGATCGACGGAGTATTTTCACGCCTTTTTAAGACTGTTGTAATACTGCTGCGTGCGCGCTGCGGTGTCCTTCATCATCTTTTCTGGAGTAATATCCTCTAAGTGCAGGCGCAAAACCCCAAAAGATCTGTTATACTGAAAGAACAGAGATGGAGGGAAACACAATGAAGCAGTACAGCAGGGAATTCAAAGAAGAGGCGCTCAAGCTGTCCGACGAGATCGGTGTGAAGAACGCCGCCAAGCAGCTCGGCGTCGCGTACTACACGCTAGCGGACTGGCGAAGCATCCGCTGGAACAGACCGCCCGCGAAGGCGCTGAGCGCCGAGGAGCAGGGTATCCGTATCCGCGAACTCGAGCGTGAGGTCTCCGAACGGACATTACCGAGGTGCAATGCGCGGACGGCAAGCTGTATGTTTCCCCGATCATGGACTGCGGTGAGATCACCGCGTACAAGCTGCCGTGCGAGCAGGTTCGGACGATCATTTTCCGCTATGTTTTCGCCTGCTACCATCGCGTCAGGATCTATACGCGCAATCCGCTTGGTCTGCCGCCGGTGCGCTACCGGGAGTGGGTGCAGGCTCACCGGCCGGACGCCGCTTAGCCGGCACACGCCGTCAGCTTTTCAGATTTTGGGTGTTCCCCGACTGCACATTTCTTGACATTTCCAAAAAGTGCGCGTATTCGGGAAGGAAGATAGTTACGAAAGAAACCCAGGAGGGGTGTCACAAGGTGAATTGCCGCAAAGCGGCAAGAGAGGGTGATCTGGGTCATTCGTGTTTGATCAATAAGTTTTTGCAACTTTAAAAAGTTGCAAAAACTTGCTTCAGCCTGTCGAAAAGACTTTTTCGACAGGCTGAAGCACAGCCCGCCCCAATACCTGGGACGGGCTGTGCGTTTTTCAATACCGTGCGGGGCGCCGCGGTTATTCCAGCTCAAATGCGCCGGTATAGAGCTGATAATAGGTGCCCTTTTCCGCGATCAGCTTTTCGTGGCTGCCGCGCTCGATGATGCGTCCGTGGTCAAGCACCATAATGACGTCGGAGTTCATCACGGTGGAGAGCCGGTGCGCGATGACGAACACGGTGCGTCCCTCCATCAGCTTATCCATGCCGCGCTGGACGATGGCTTCGGTGCGCGTATCGATGGAGGAGGTGGCCTCGTCAAGGATCATGACCGGAGGATCGGCGACCGCGGCGCGCGCGATCGCGATGAGCTGGCGCTGACCCTGCGAGAGATTGGCGCCGTTGCCGGTCAGCTCGGTGCCGTAGCCCTGCGGCAGTCTTGTGATGAAGTCGTCCGCACCGGCAAGCTTTGCCGCCGCAATGCACTCCTCGTCTGTCGCGTCGAGCTTGCCATAGCGAATGTTGTCCATGACCGTGCCGGTAAAGAGGTTCGTCTCCTGCAGCACGATGCCGAGCGAGCGGCGCAGGTCGGACTTGCAGATCTTGTTGATATTGATGCCGTCATAGCGGATCTTGCCGTCGGCAATGTCATAGAAGCGGTTGATGAGGTTGGTGATGGTCGTCTTGCCGGCGCCTGTCGCGCCGACAAAGGCAACCTTCTGACCGGGCTCGGCGTAGACGGAAACGTCATAGAGTACCTGCTTACCCTCCTCATAGGCGAAATCCACGTCGGTCAGCCGGACGTCGCCCTTGAGCTCGGTGTAGGTGACGGTTCCGTCACGGTGCGGATCCTTCCATGCCCAGTGACCGGTGTGCCGGTCGGTCTCGGTGACCGTGCCGTCCGGTGCGATCTCGGCATTGACGAGCGTGACGCTGCCGTCATCCGCCTCGCCCGGTTCGTCCATCAGCTCAAGCACACGCTCAGCGCCCGCCATACCCATGACGACCGCGTTGACCTGCTGAGTAAGCTGGTTGAGATTGGCGGTAAACTGCTTGACCATATTCAAAAACGCGACCAGAATGGAGATGTCGAGCAGTTTGCCAGAGAGGGAGGGGTTCGGCAGCCCGGCAAGCAGATATGCGCCGCCGAGCACGGCAATGAGCACATAAAGAATGTTGCCGATGTTCATGATGATGGGACCGAGGCAGGAGGCGTAGGCGTGCGCCTTGCAGGCATCCTCACACAGCGCGTCATTGAGCGCGTCAAAGTCCTTTTGGCAGCTGCTTTCATGGCAGAAGACCTTGACGACCTTCTGACCGTTCATCATTTCCTGAATATATCCCTCGGCCGCCGCCACGCTCTGCTGCTGGCGCACGAAATATTTGGCGCTGCCGCCGCCGAGCCTGCCGGAGACCGCCGTCATGGCAGCGATGCCGAGAAGGATCAAAACGGTGAGCGGGATGGAGTACCACACCATGATGCAGAACACGACCGCCACAATGCAGCCCGAGCGCAGCAGCGCGGGGAGGGATTGCGATACCAGCTCGCGCAGCGTGTCGATATCATTGGTGTAGTGACTCATGATGTCGCCGTGACGGTGCGTGTCAAAGTAGCGGATGGGGAGATCCTGCATGCCGGAAAACAGCTTTTTGCGCATTTTGGAGAGATAACCCTGCGTCATAATGGCGTTGAGCTGTGCCTGGGCAAAGATGGCGATCAGCGAAATGATATAAAGTATGACAAGAATTTTGAGCTGAGGGAGGATCTCCGCGCTTGCGGAGACCCAGTCGCCGCTGACATACCACTTTTCCGTGATCTCGACGATCTTCTGTGTAAAGACGGCGGGAATGGCGGAGGCTGCGGCGTTGAACAGCGTGCAGATGCACACGACGGGGAAGAGCACCGGATAGAAGGAGAACAGCATTTTCAAAACGCGCTTGATCGCCTTGACGTTAAAAACGGGACGGCCCTTTGCATTGAGATTGACGCTGCCGTGATTCTTAGGCATCCTTCTCGCCTCCCTTCGTCTGCTGGGAGTAAATTTCCCGATAGATGCCGCTTGAGCGCATCAGTTCGTCATGCGTGCCCTGCGCGACGATCCTGCCGTTGTCCAGGATCAAAATGAGGTCGGCGTCTTCGACCGATGCCACACGCTGCGCGATAATGAGCTTGGTCGTTTCGGGAATGTATTTGCGCAAGCCCTGGCGGATCAGCAGATCGGTATGGGTGTCGACCGCGCTGGTCGAGTCGTCGAGAATGAGGATCTTCGGCTTTTTCAAAAGCGCGCGCGCAATGCACAAACGCTGCTTCTGACCGCCGGAAACATTGGTTCCGCCCTGTTCGATCTTCGTATCGTAGCCGCCGGGGAAGGAACGCACAAAATCATCTGCCTGCGCGAGCCTGCAGGCCTCGACGAGCTCTTCGTCCGTGGCGTTGGGATTGCCCCAGCGGAGATTGTCCCTGATCGTGCCGGAGAACAGCTCGTTTTTCTGCAGCACCATCGCAACTGCCTCACGCAGAGTCTCCACGTCGTAGCCGCGCACATCCACGCCGCCGACCCTGACGCTGCCCACGGTCGCGTCGTAAAGGCGCGGAATGAGCTGCACCAGCGTGGTTTTGCCCGAGCCGGTCACGCCGAGGATACCGACCGTCATGCCGGAATCTATGTGCAGATTGATGCCGCTGAGCGCATCCTTCTGTGCGGCTGCGGAATACTTGAAGCTGACGTTTTCAAAGTCAATGGAGCCGTCTTTGACCTCCCGGACGGGATTTTCCGGATCGTGCAGCGTCGGTTCTTCGTCGAGCACCTCGCAGATACGCTTGGCAGCCTCGACGGACATCGTGAGCATGACGTAGATCATTGAGAGCATCATCAGTGACATCAGGATCTGTACGCCGTAGGTCAGCATGGCGGAGATCTGTCCGACCTGAATGACCGTGCCCTGCGTTTTGACCACGATGCGCGAGCCGACATAGAGCACGAACACCATGTTGAAGTAAATGCAAAGCTGCATCAGCGGCGTGTTGCAGGCGACAATGCGCTCAGCCCTTGTGAAGTCAGCGGCAATATTGTCGGACGCGGCGGCAAATTTTTTCTTTTCATATTCCTCGCGGCTGAAGCCCTTGACCACGCGCATCGCGCGCACGTTTTCCTCAATGGATTCGTTCATACGGTCGTACTTTTTAAAGACTGCGCGGAATGCGGGCATTGCCTTTTTGCCGATCATGATCAGACCGAAGGCCAGCACGGGGACGATCACGACGAAGCTCGTTGCCAGCGCGCCGCCCATGATATACGCCATGACAACGGAGAAAATGAGCATCAGCGGGGAGCGCACGGCAATGCGAATCAGCATCATAAACGACATCTGCACGCTGTTGACGTCGGTGGTCATGCGCGTGACGAGCGAGGAAGAGGAGAACTTGTCAATATTCTCAAAGGCAAAGCCCTGCACGCGCTCAAATATATCGTGACGCAGGTTTCTGGCAAAGCCGGCGCCCGCTTTAGAGGAGAACACGCCCGCAAGCGCGCCGCAGGCAAGCGAACACAGCGCCAGCACAATGAGCACAGCGCCGGTTCTCATGATCTCCTGCATTTCGACGCCGCCTTGAATTTTGTTGACAAGGCTGGCGGTAATGAAGGGAATGAGCGCTTCGATGACAGCCTCGCCGATGATCAGGGCGAGCGTCAGGATCGCGGGCGTCTTGTATTCCCGCACGCACATTCCCAAACGTTTTAATACATGGAGCATAGCCGAATCATAATTTCCTTTCTTCATTTTTCATTCACTATACTATGGTACAGAGTTCCGTGCACAAAATCAATGCACAAATTGTGAAGTTTTTCCTCTGAGCGGAAAAGACCGGCGGGAATACCGCCGGCCTTTTCCGCCGCTGGCAGCAAAGCTTCAGCTCTTGCGCTTTGCAATATTCCGGATGGTGCGGCGGTCCTGATTCTTGAGATTGAAGCGCTCGACGAGCGCGCTGATCTGTCCTTCGGCCTCCTCGATCTCCGCATGGAAGGTGCGCGCGCTCACGCGCATCGCGCCGTGACCGAGAATGATGACCTGCTCCATGCTGTCCGACGTCGCCACACGCACGCGCCGCTCCCTGCGCAGCTCGTAGGTGGCGCGCTCGATATAGGTGTCGGCAGTTTCTGCCTCCCTGGTGTAGACGACCTTGATCCCGTTCACCGTCTGCACGCTGCCGGGATTTCCCTTGACCTTGTAGGCGTCGAACACCAGGATCACCACGCACTTGCGGAACCCCTGATAGTTGGAGAGAATACTCACGAGCATCTCGCGCGCGGCGTCAATGTCCTGCGCGGCAACGGCTTTGAGCTCGTCCCATGCAAAGATGATGTTGTAACCGTCGACAAGCAGGTACTCCGTGTCGGTGTGCTGCGTCCGGATATTGTATTTGCGCTCGTCCAGCGCGGTGCGCGCCGGCTTTTTCGCCGGTTCAAACGCCTTGCGCTCAACCTTTCCGTAGGTGCGCTCGAAAATGCTTTGCAGCTCCTTGTCCTGCTCAAAGGAGCCGGACGGCGCGCTGCGGCGGGTGTCTGCTTTTTCTTCGGCGTCCTCCGCTTTCCCAAGCCGCACGCCGCTGTCGCAGTGCATCCGCGCGGCGACCTCGTTCCACGGGACCGTGACGCTGCCGCCGTGGTCGCAGAAGACGGAAGAGGAGGGATTGTCGGTGTCGCGCTCGGCGTCGTAGCCGAGCGATAAGAGAACCGCCTCCTGCTCGCGGCACGGCTCATAGCCGTGCACCGTGCAGGCGAGCCGTCCCCGCCCGCGGGTATAGGCTGCGACCGCGGTGAAATAATCGCGCAGACCTGCAACGGGCGCGTGACCGGTGAGCACGGTCGTCTCACCGTCCGACGCGGGAGCGTCCACGCTGCCGCCCATGTTCTGCAGGTCGGTCATCGCGCGTCCGACACATTCCGCCGGTACTTCAAGACAAAAATCATAGTGCGGTTCAAGCAGGATGCTTTCCGCCTGCATCAGTCCCTGACGGATGGCGCGATAGGTCGCCTGACGGAAATCGCCGCCTTCCGTGTGCTTTAAATGTGCGCGTCCTGCAACGAGCGTAAAGGAAATATCCGTGACAGGGGAGCCGGTCAGAACGCCGCAGTGCTCCCGCTCAAAAATGTGCGAGCGGATCAATCTCTGCCAGTTGAGCTCAAGAAGATCGGTCGGAACATCGGAGGCGAAGCGCACGCCGCTTCCGCGCGGAAGCGGCTGCAGCAGAAGCTGCACCTCCGCATAGTGGCGCAGCGGCTCAAAGTGCCCCAGACCGAGCACGCTGTTTGCGATCGTCTCGCGATAGACAACGCTGCCCTCGTCAAAGCTGACGGTGAGACCGCAGCGTTCGGCGATATAAGCGGTGAGGACCTCCAGCTGGATTTTGCCCATCAGCTGTACATGGATCTCGCCGTGCCGCTTATCCCACACGATGCGCAGCATCGGATCTTCTTCCTCCAGCTCCCTGAGCCTGGGAAGCACCGTGTGCACGTCCCCGCCGTCCGGAAGAGACAGACGGTAGGTCAGCACCGGCTCCAAAACGGGCTGCGAGCCCTCCTGCTCCGCGCCGAGCCCGAGCCCGGCATAGGTGTGCGCAAGACCGGTCACGGCGACGACTGTGCCGGCGGCCGCTTCATTGAGCGTCTGAAATTTCTGACCGGAGTAGCGGCGCAGCTGATCGGCTTTTTCCGCATACTGCGTTTCGCCGGCGGTATAGGAAAGCGGCGTCTTTACCTTCAGCGTGCCGCCCGTGACCTTGAGCCAGGTCAGGCGCGCGCCCTGTGCGTCTCGTGAGATCTTAAAGACCCTTGCGCCGAATTCGCTGCCGTATGAACGTGCTTTCATCAGTCCCGCGGCGGAGACGAGAAATTCCTCCACGCCCTCAAGCCTGAGCGCCGAACCGAACCAGCAGGGGAATACCTTTCGCGCCGCGACCAGCGATGCCGTGCCTGCATTGCTCACACTGCCGCTTCTGAGATACTCCTCAAGCGCGGCTTCGTCGCACATGGCGACGGCTTCGTCATGCGCGGCGGTAAAGTCGATGCAGTTGGAGCTGAGTTTTTTCTGCACTTGCACCATCAGCGTCCCACGCTCCGCGCCCGCGAGATCCATTTTGTTGACAAACAGGAAAACGGGGATCTGATACGTCTCCAAAAGGCGCCAGAGCGTGCGCGTGTGGCTCTGTACGCCGTCCGTTCCGCTGATGACGAGGATCGCGTAGTCCAGTACCGGGAGCGTGCGCTCCATTTCCGCGGAAAAGTCCGCATGACCCGGGGTGTCAAGAAGCGTCAAAACCGTATCGCCGACGGTGAGGATCGCCTGCTTGGAAAAAATCGTGATGCCGCGCTCGCGCTCCAGCGATTCGGTGTCCAGAAAGGCGTCGCCGTGGTCGACGCGGCCGAGCTTTCGCAGCGCGCCGCTTGTATATAAAAGCCCTTCAGAGAGCGTTGTTTTGCCCGCGTCCACATGGGCGAGGATCCCGACGGTGATATTCTTCATGCTACCTTATCCTGTAAAAATTTTGGTGAAAACAGCATTCCGCCGCGCCGGCGGAACGCGGAACGCGCGGCTGTTTTACTACCGGAATTATGGCACAGTTCGGCGCAAAGCGCAAGGCTCGCGAAGCCGGTTTTATGGAACCGCGCGTGAAAAGGGTGCAAAAAGAGCGAAAAGGCGGGCGCTGTGCACGGCAAGACTTTATATTACGATTTCTAATATATCTCTAATGCTTAATTATTTTGCTTTTTCGGCATTGTTTTTTGTTCAGTTGTGCGAATTGACAACGCGGAAAAATGTTCGTACAATAGGCGCATACGATTTAACGCTTTACTTTGCGAATGAAAATCAAGGAAAGGAGCCTCGCCATGAACCGCTGTTTCACTCAGAACAACAGCAGCAAGACCGCGTCTGCATTCTGTGCAGAGGCTTCCTTTGCCTGCGCCGAAATGAACAGCATGATTATGGGCACCGTTATGGTGTCCATTTCCCTTATTCTTGCTCTGCTGGGCATTATTCTTCCCGTTCAAAGACCGTCGATGATGAGCGTGCAGGCTTAACCGTATGGTACAGCAAAGCGGCTCCGTCAGACGGCGGGGTCGCTTTTTTGTATAATATCCGTTAAATCACAAATTGAAAAGGAGCGAATCAACATGAAAAAGAAAGTATTTGCCTTTGTTATGGCTGCTGTTATGGTATTTACCATGGCTGCCTGCGGAAACAACGACACCCCTGCCAACACGGACGCCGACGGTGCGGATTCCGTCATCAGGATCGGCGGCATCGGTCCGCTGACCGGCAGCTATGCCAACTACGGTATCTCCGTCAAGAGCGGCGCGGAAGTCGCGGTGGAGGAGATCAATGCCAACGGCGGCATCAACGGTATGCAGATTGAGCTGCAGTTCCAGGATTCTCAGGGCGATCCCGAGAGCGCCGTCAACGCCTACGGAAAGCTCATGGACTGGGGCATGGACGTCTCCCTCGGCGGCGTCTTCTCCGGTGAAACGGCTTCCATCGTGGCGGCTGCCAACGAAGATGACGTGATGCTCATCACTCCGTCCGGCTCCGCTGACGGCTGCATCGCCGGCAACGACAAGGCGTTCCGCGTCTGCTTCTACGATTCCTTCCAGGGAGCGGCGGCTGCCAACTACATTCAGGAAAACGGTCTTGCCACCGAAGTGGGTGTCTTCTATGAGAGCGACTACGACTATTCCGTCGGACTTTACACCTCCTTCGCTGAGCAGTGCGCGGCCAACGGCATCACCATCAAGGAGACGCAGACCTTCACCACCTCCACCAACACCGACTTCTCCACCCAGATCAACGCCCTCGTTGCTTCCGGCGTAAAGGTCGTGTTCATGCCCATCTATGCAGAAGAGGCTTCCACCTTCCTCACGCAGGCCAAGGGCAAGTTTGCTGACGACGTTTACTTCTTCGGCGCCGACGGTCTTGACGGCATTCTCGGCAAGGTCGAACAGGATCCCAGCATCGCCAACAATGTCCTGATGCTCACTCCGTTCGCGGCCGATTCCACGGATCCCGCCGTTCAGTCCTTCGTTAAAAAGTATCAGGCTGCCTACAATGCCGTTCCCGACCAGTTTGCCGCCGACGCTTATGACGCCGTGTACGCAATCAAGACCGCCGTTGAAAAGGCAGGAACCACCTCCGGCGCGGCGCTGGCTCAGGTGATGACCGAGATCACGGTGGAAGGCATCACCGGCAAGATGACCTGGGGTGCTGACGGCAACACCGACAAGCCCGCAAGCGCGATCCTCTACTATGACGGTGTCGGCTCCCTCTTTGATGCGCAGTAATCCTCGGACGGTTTCGTCCGATATCATCCTCATTATCCCGTGCGGTATGTTCCTCCGGAGCGGTGCTCCGGAGGACGCCGCATGAAAAGGACTGGTACTATGACACATTTTATCCAAACCCTGATCAGCGGTCTGAGCCTCGGCAGCATCTATGCGCTTATCGCGCTGGGCTACACGATGGTTTACGGTATCGCGAAAATGCTGAACTTTGCACACGGTGACGTCATCATGATCGGCGCCTACACCGGCATTATCGCCGTGCTTACTGCCGGCATGCCGCCTGTGGCTGCCGTGTTCCTCTGCGTCGCGGTGTGCACGTTGCTTGGCGTCCTGATCGAGCGCTTTGCCTATAAGCCGCTGCGCAAGGCGTCCCCGCTGAGCGTGCTCATCACCGCCATCGGTGTAAGCTACCTGCTGCAGAATGTGGCGCTGATCGCCTTCGGTTCGCAGCAGAAGGCGTTCCCGTCGCTCATTACGCTGCCTGCCGTCACGGTCGGGGGCATTTCGATCGACGGCATTACGATCCTGACGCTTGCCGTCACCGCGGTCATCATGATCGCGCTGACGCTCTTTATCAATAAGACCAAGCTCGGCAAGGCGATGCGCGCGGTATCGGAGGATAAGGGCGCGGCGGAGCTGATGGGCATCAGTGTTGACCGCACGATCACCATGACCTTTGCGATCGGCTCGGCGCTTGCCGCATTTGCCAGCATTTTCTACGGGATGACCTATGTGTACATCAAGCCGACGACCGGCGCCATGCCCGGCATCAAGGCATTTACCGCGGCGGTTTTCGGCGGTATCGGCTCCGTTCCCGGCGCCATGCTCGGCGGCATCATGCTTGGTCTGATCGAGCAGTTTTCCAAGACCTATATCTCCACCCTTTGGGCGGATGCCATCGTTTTCAGCGTGCTGGTTTTGGTGCTGATCGTGAAACCCAGCGGTCTTCTCGGCAAGACCGTCAGAGAGAAGGTGTAAGCATGGAAAAAATCAAAAAAAGCATTCCGCTCAATCGGGACTATGTCACGCTTGCGGTCGTCGTGGTGCTTTACGGTGTCGTTGCCGTGATGCTTTACGGCGGCGGTCTGACCCGTCAGGTCTCCAACATGCTGATCCCGATCTCGGTTTATATCGTGCTGGCGGTTTCCCTCAACCTGGTCGTCGGGCTTTTGGGCGAGCTGAGTCTCGGTCACGCGGGCTTTATGTCGGTGGGACTTTTTACGGGCTGCCTTCTGTCCATTGCCTTGAGCAGTGTGCTGCCCATGCCGGTGCGCCTGCCGCTTTCCATGATTTTCGGCGGGCTCTTTGCCGCGCTGTTTGGCTTTCTTGTCGGTCTTCCTGCGCTGCGCTTGAAGGGCGACTATCTTGCCATTGTGACGCTTGCCTGCGGCGAGATCATCAAAAACATCATCACCAACCTCAATATCACGGGCGGCGCGCTCGGACTGAACACAAACGCGATCTACTCCAACCCGAAAAAGCTCCTGCCCTATGCCTTTGTGCTGGTCTGCCTGACCATCCTCGTCATGGCAAACCTAAAAAGCTCCAAGCAGGGCCGCGCCATCATGGCGATCCGCGACAACCGGATCGCCGCCGAATCTATCGGCATCAACATCACGTATTTCAAACTCGCGGTCTTCGTGATCGCCGCCTTCTTCGCCGGTGCGGCCGGCACGCTCTATGGGCACTTCTTTGCCAACGTGAAGGCGGCGTCGTTCGACTATAACATGTCGATCGAGATCCTCGTCATCGTCGTGCTTGGCGGCATGGGCAGCGTGAGCGGTTCCATCATTGCCGCCATCGTCCTGCAGGCGCTGCCGGAGGTTTCCCGTGCGTTCGGCGACTACCGCATGCTCGTGTATGCGATCGTGCTGATCCTCGTGATGCTGGCGACGAACAATCCCAAGGTCAAGCTCATGCTTGAGCAATACAAAAACCGTAAAAACCGCAGAAAAGGCGCGGGAAAGGAGGAAACATAAATGGCGACCAAGCTGATTCCCGTTTCCCGTCCGCCTGCACTGCTCACCGAGCGAGACGCAGACAAGACCCCGGTGCTCGAGTGTATTGACCTGGGCATCACCTTTGGCGGGCTGAAGGCCGTGGATAACTTCAACGTCACCATCGGACGGACGGAAATTGCCGGTCTGATCGGTCCCAACGGCGCGGGCAAGACGACGATCTTCAATCTTCTCACCAAGATCTATCAGCCCACGCACGGCACGATCCTTCTCAACGGCAAAGACATCCACGACCTCAACACCACGCAGGTCAACCGCGCGGGGATCGCGCGCACCTTCCAGAACATTCGCCTTTTCCCCAACCTTACGGTGGAGGAAAATGTTTCCGTTGCGATGGACTCGCAGATCCCCTACGGTCTTGCCAGCGGCATCTTCCACCTGCCAAGCTACCGCAGGGGAGAGAAGGTCGCGCATGAGCGCGCGATGGAGCTGCTGTCCATCTTCCACATGGAGAATTTTGCCGGCGCCAAGTCCGGCAGCCTGCCCTACGGCGCGCAGCGCCGTCTGGAGATCCTGCGCGCACTGGCGACCAATCCGTGTCTGCTGCTGCTCGACGAGCCGGCGGCGGGCATGAACCCGTCGGAAACGGCGGAGCTGATGGAGAATATCCGCACGATCCGCGATACCTTTAAGATCGCGGTGCTGCTCATCGAGCACGATATGAGCCTTGTGATGAATGTCTGCGAGGGCATCGCCGTGCTGAATTTCGGCCGTATCATCGCCAAGGGCTCACCCGAGGATATCCAGTCGGATCCCGCGGTCATCGAAGCATATCTCGGCAAAAAGAAGGAGGCGTAAGGCATGGAACCTATTCTGAAGGCAGACAGCATCAATGTCTACTACGGCAGCATCCACGCCATCAAGGACGTTTCCTTTGAGGTCTTCGACGGGGAGATCGTCACGCTCATCGGCGCCAACGGCGCCGGCAAATCCACCACGCTCAACACCGTCGCGGGTCTGCTGCGCAGCAAGACCGGCTCGGTGACCTTTATGGGTGAGCCGATCGAAAAGACGGCTGCCTTCAAGATCCCCGCCAAGGGTCTTGCGCTCGTTCCCGAGGGACGCCGCGTCTTTTTGCAGATGACGGTCGAGGAGAACCTCGAGATGGGCGCCTACACACAGCCGAACTCGACCATTGCCCAATCGCTCACCGACGTCTATGAGCGTTTTCCGCGCCTCAGGGAGCGCCGCGGACAGATCGCCGGTACACTCTCCGGCGGCGAACAGCAGATGCTCGCCATGGGCCGCGCACTGATGTCGCATCCGAAGCTGATGATGCTCGACGAGCCGTCCATGGGACTTGCGCCGATCCTGGTCGACCAGATCTTTGCGATCATTCAGGAGCTGCACAAAAGCGGCACGACCATCCTGCTGGTTGAGCAGAATGCGCAGGCGGCGCTTTCCGTCGCCAACCGGGGCTATGTGCTGGAAAACGGCCGCATTGTCATGACCGGCACGGGCGATGAGCTGCTCAGCTCTCCGGCGATCAAGCGGGCGTATCTCGGCGGCTGAGGAAGCGATCACGCAGAAACATGCAAAACGGATAAAAGAATCACGGAGCTGCGGCAAAATGAAAATTTTGCGCAGCTCCTTTTCTGCGCCCGAAAAAGGAAGCGCTTTTGCCGCCCGCGGGCGCTTTGCCCGGCGTGCTCTTTCCGATGCTGCTCATCATGGTATCCATCGAGAATATCTTCGCCGCCGGCGCCGCCGTGCTGGCAGGACGGCAGCTGGGCGCCGCCGACAGCGGCGGCGCCAGCCGGACGGTTACCACCATTATTGGGCTGTCCGTTGTCATTGGCATCGTCCTGTGCGTGGGCGGCATCGTGTTTATTGATCCGCTGATGCGCTTTTTCGGCGCGTCAGAGGCGTCTTTGCCGCTGGCCAGGGACTACGCCTTCTGGATGTTCGTGGCAGCGCTCGCCAACCTGCCCGCCCAAAGTATGAACTGCGCCGCCCGGGCGGAGTCTTCCGTCAGGATGTCCTCCGTCGCCGTCATCACCGGCGCGCTGCTGAATGTGGTCCTGGATCCTGTTTTCATGTTCGACTGGGGTCTTGGCATGGGGGTGGAGGGCGCGTCCCTTGCCACCGCCGTGTCCCAGTTTGTGACCTTCTTCATCCTGATCTGGTTCTATCTCAGCGGGCGGTCCGTCATCAAGCTGCGTCTGAGCGCCTTCCGCCCCGGCTGGGAGCTGATCAAAACGGTCACCGTCATCGGCATTCCCACGGCGGTCATCCAGATCTGCCTTTCCGTAGCGTCCTCGCTGACCAACATCGCTGCCGCGCCCCTGCCGGACGCGGACAACATCATCGCCGCCTACGGTGTGGTGCAGCGGCTGATCCTCATCGGCTGCTACGTGGTCATGGGCTTTATGCAGGGCTACCAGCCGGTGACCTCCTATGCCTTCGGCGCAAAGAAGGAAGAGCGCTTCCACCAGTCGGTACGATTTGCCCTGAAGGGCGCTCTTTTGCTCACGGTGCTGGTGGAGGCGGTATACATTTTGCTCTCCCGTCCCCTGATCCTTCTGTTTAACGGCAATCCCCTCATCGTGGAGTACGGCAGACGGCTGCTCATTTCCCAGGTGGCGCTCTATCCGGCCTTTGGTCTGTGCTACATGATGACCATCACCTTCCAGACCATCGGCGCGTCCCGGTACGGTTTGTTCCTGTCCATGATCCGGCAGGGACTGTTCTATGTTCCCTTTATCCTGACCCTGCCAAAATTCTTAGGCGTGACCGGCATCTGCTGCTCCCAGCCCGCTGCGGATGTGCTGACGCTCCTGGTCTGCCTGTGCTCCATAAAGCCGATGAAACGGATCGCCTCGGTCAGTATGAAGACCGCGAAGGAAGGAGAAAACACGCCGTGATGCTCCGCCGCAAAAAGTCGGAGCAAGCGATATATAGTGGCGGGCGGCATGTATTAAAAAATGACTTGACCCTGTGAAATTGCTTGATTTTTGCGAGGCTGAGAAGCGGATTTACGCCAAACTTACGCCACATACGCAAAAAATCAAGCGCATAATAGGGTAATGAAATCCCGATGCTTACCGAATGGTGAGCATCGGGATTTTTCATTTGAACAGAGAATCATTTGAAAAACCATTGACAAATTACTCTACATTGTGTAGAGTAAAAGAAGCTCTACACGATGTAGAGTAAAAGGAGAGTCGACATGAGCAATAAAAAGATGGGTGTGCTGGAGTCCCGGTTTGCGGACTTTATTTGGAATAATGAGCCGATTACTTCCGGTCAGCTTGTAAAGATGGCAGAAAAAGAACTGAACTGGAAGTCTACCACTTCCTACACTGTCCTGAAGCGGCTTTGCGAGCGCGGTATTTTTCAGAATAAGGATGGCGCCGTCACGTCCCTGATCTCCCGTGAGGAGTTCTATGCCCTCCAAAGCGAGCAGTTCGTGGCGGAGACCTTTGACGGCTCTCTGCCGGCGTTTCTTGCTGCCTTTGGCACCCGCAGGAAAATGTCTGAGGCAGAGATTGACGAGTTAAAGAAGATCATCGATGGATTCAGGAGGTGACAGCATGAATTTCTATGCCTTTATCCCCAAACTCCTGAATATGAGTCTGACGGCAAGCGTGTCCGTTGTGTTCGTGTTGCTGCTTCGCCTGATGCTCAAAAAAGCACCCAAGGTTATCGCCTACGCCTTGTGGGCGGTTGTCCTGTTCCGTCTGCTTTGTCCGGTGTCCATTGAGTCCAGCTTTTCTCTGTTTGGACTGATGGATGCACCGACAACCGAGAGCACAGCATTAACCACCAGCATTGAGTATGTGCCGGAGAACATCGTCCATACGGAGTATCCTGCCGTTACTCTGCCGGTTCCCGGTGTTAGCGACGCGATCAACAGCACACTGCCTCAAGGGGAGGAACAGCTTGTCGCCGATCCACTGCAAGCACCTGTTGCCATTGCGACCTGGGTATGGCTTGCAGGTGTTCTGGGTATGGCAGCGTACAGCGTGGTATCTTATCTCCGTCTGCGCCAGAAACTGCTGACCGCATCTCCACTGCGGGGCAACATCTATCTGGCAGATGAGATCACATCACCCTTTGTCATGGGCTTGCTCCGGCCAAAGATCTACTTGCCCTCTGATATAGAGGAGCGGGAGCAGTCCTATATCATCCGCCATGAGCAGCACCACATTCGCCGTGGCGACCACATCATCAAGGCGCTGGCATTTCTGGCATTGAGCATCCACTGGTTCAATCCTCTGGTTTGGGTGGCCTTCATCTATTCCAACAAGGACATGGAGATGAGCTGTGACGAGGCTGTGGTGAAAAAGATGGGCGACGGTATTCTGGCAGACTATACCGCATCTCTCCTGAGCCTTGCCACCGGAAAGCATATCATCGCTGGTATGCCTCTGGCCTTTGGCGAGGGCGATACCAAGGGGCGCATTCGCAATCTGGCAAACTGGAAAAAGCCTGCTTTCCGGGTGATTGTAATTGCAGCTATCCTCTGTATTGCCGCTGCGGTATGTTTGCTTACAAACCCCAAAAGGAATCCTGAGGATCTTCCTACTGTTGAACAGACCTATTTGGCTATTTCAAGCAAAGGCGAAGAATTTGATGTTGGTTTAAAAGGGCATTCCCGTGATAGTGTGATTGACTGCTGGGGTGAGCCAGATGGAATGCTATCCGGTTTCTGGGGAGACATTTGGAAGCTTAATGGGCTTGGTGAAGTAATTGTCTACTATGATGACGGTGGCAATGTTGAGCATATCAAAGTAGACCAAACCGGAGCTGCGCCAGAACAAACAGTCAAATGGACGTATTCACCAATGATGAGCGCCACATGGCACGCGGCCTTCCACTTCAACTTTGTTCTGGGCAACTATTCTCACATGGAAGCTTCCTGTGATAACGGCACCCTTTGGAACCTTCATGCAAAAGGACAGCCGCGGGAAAAAACGATGCGGTTTGAGGCGGGCGAGCCGCTTTGCTGGATGCCTGGTGTTGGAGAAAGCCTTACTGACACTGCAGAGAGTGCCAAAGTGACATTTACTGTCTATGACGGCGGAGAGACAGTGGCTAAGGGTGTGCTGGACATCAAACGGACCGGAACGGACAATGGACAGAGCTTTTATGAGGCGCGTCTGACCGATACGCAGATTCTTGCCCTGCAGCAAGAGTCCGGCAGTCTGGAGGCATCGGTGGTGATTGCCGGAAATGGGACCGTTGTAGCCTATTCCGATGTAAACCACAACCGTATCAATGAAAGAGTGATTGTGCGGGAATTGCATCCTGATATGGTCTATGAGCTTTGCGTCGTAGAAGACGGTACCGTGATTTGGTCAACTGAGGCCAGCCCGGCACATACCGGATGGAATACGGTGATGCGCTGCAGCGAAGACGGGCAGGATTATTTGGTGCAGTATCAGCCGGCAATGTTCCAAGGTGTAGGAAACTACCGGTGTACCGTATTCTCTTTGGATGGCAGCGAGGAAGTAATCAAGAAGGAATGGACGGCTGATTTTGAGCTTCCCATGGAGCAAACGCCTGAGATGGAGCGGTTCGCCGGAGAAGTTGGTGTGCTGCTGAGGAATTGCTCCGTGCTGCTGTCCACAGAGCAGGGGATCGTCGTAAAAGGACATGCAATGGCGACTGCATTACCGCAGCTATATCCGGTGCGCTTTGATCCCGACGAGATCCGGGGTGCGATCGATGGTGCAGACGTCACGCGGAATTTGACTTCCCATGCGGCAAGTTTCCCGGATGAACCATTAAAACTGGTGTACGCAAGTGGTGCCGGTGGTTGGGGCAGCCTGCTCACGTTGTTGCCCGATGGCAGTTTCACTGGAGACTACAGGGATTCAGAGATGGGAACCAATGCACCGGAATATCCCAATGGCTCCTGTTATGTCAGCGTATTCGAGGGGCATTTTACAGATATTCAGCAGATCAGTAACTACGCGTGGTCCATGACACTGGGTTCCCTGACTACCGAGCGGGCTCCTGAAGAAACGTGGATTGCAGATGGTGTGCGTTATATAGCAGCTGAGGCAGCCGGCGTAGCTGGTGGTGAAACGTTCATCCTCTTTGCGCCTGGAACACCCGCGGACGAAATCCCTGCAGAATGTCGCGACTGGTGGCCGGAAGCCTGCCGCTGGCGGAATGGAGAAATCGAGCAGCTTGAAGGCTGGGCCCTCTGTAATGTGAAAGTAGGAACAGGCTTCTATACAAGTTGGCTTTCCTGATGCGATTGGTAAAAAGTCAATTTGAAAGTATTAAATTCCCCAAAATAATGGCTTTTTGATGCGTTGAACTGTTTTTATACTGAAGTTATACTAAACTTGTACTGTTTCCGAATTGCATCTGTAACACGAGGCCGAGGGATTTTCCCTTGGCCTTTTTCTTTTGCCAAAACCCGAAGGACGGCGCTGTTCAGGTGCAGTTCACCGGGTTGGAAGTGGCTGCATATCAGGACAAGTATAAGCAGATCCAGTTCACCGCAAAAGCTGCGGGAATTACGCTGGTAGAATAATGTGCTATGACTACAAGGGCAGCGCCGGACAGCAGACGGAGAATAGACAGTTTCCCTCAAGGAAAATGTCCTCCGGCAGCTACTATGAGACGGCAGTCCTGTGGGCGGTCGAGAACGGCATTACCAACGGCACGGGCATGAACGTGTTCAGTCCGAATGCGGACTGCACCCGCGCCCAGATCGTGACCTTCCTCTGGAGGGCGCTGGCTGAGTAATCCAGAACCTCAAGCATATAGCATACCAACAAGGTGGAGGAAGAAATCAATTTCTTCCTCCACCTTGCTATCAGCCTGTAACTGTTGCAGTTACAGGGTTTTTTGTTCTTTCTCTTTCTGTTTTGTGATGGATTGCATCGGCTCGGGAGAGTTTGCTTTACGGCTCACCCAGTGACCAGCGGTTTCCTGCTTGCTGCGCTGCACCGTCGCGGCGCATTCTACTCGGGTCACAAATTCCACGGCGCGGTTCGTTCAGGCTGTCCTCGGCCGTTTGCTCTCGCGATATCCTGCGCTTCACCGGGATATCGGTCCCGGGGCGTCTGCGATCCGGCAGGCAAGCTTGCCGCATCAGCCGGTCTCTCCATCGTTCACTTCCCTTTTCTGGAACAATTTGCATTTGCAAAATAGTTACAAAACGGTTACAATTCAAACTGTCCTCGCGAGACAAATACCGATTAGGAGGTCAACCAAGATGTGTAACTTTGATTGCAGCATCATCTGGCAGATCCTCTGCCAGCTCTGCGGCTTCGGCTGCTGATTCATATTCCGGCGGCTCCGCCTTTGCGGAGCCGCCTTTTTTTTTGACTCCGGATCACTTGCCCTCCCTCTGCCGGCTGCGCCACGAGTGAGAGAAACCATCATCCATGCAGAAAGGGCAGCCGCGCCAAGCATACGCGGCCGTAAGTCTCTTCATTCCTTCTGCTGATTTTCTACTGTAAGGTTTGACGTATCGTAAAGCACGCGGGCGTGATTGCGCCGCAGCAGCTCGCGTGAAATCGTGCTGCCGGTGGTCTTGTCCACGCAGGTGCGGTACACTTCGCCGCAGCGGTAGACCTCGCCATTCTCGCGGGCGAAGCACACATTCTCCGCAGCGATGTGATATTTGACAGCGAGCGGACGCTCGGCGCGCAGCTCTCCGCACAGGTGATTTTCCGTCGTATGGACAAGAAGCTGGAAGGTCATATCGGTATCGTTGCGGAAGCGGTAGTCAAGGTAATTATAGAAAATCGACGTGCCGGTGCCGAACGGCACCTGACGGTTGAAATCGGGGAACAGGTCGAACTGGTCGTGATGGTGATGCTCAGTGACCGTCAGCGGCGCGTGGAGCACCATCCAGTGAATCAGGTTCGAGAACTGGCACATACCGCCGCCCACCGCCTCGCCGGTCTGCGCATTGGCGATGATCATGCCGGTGCGGTAGCCGCGCTTTGCGCTCGTTTTTCCAACCAGCCGCCAGAAGGAGAACGTCTCGCCGGGACGGATCAGGATTCCGTCAATGCGCGGCGCGGCAAGCGCGAGATTGACCGCCTTGTTGTCCTGCAGAACAGGGTCGACCTTGCCGAGCGTGCGGCGGATGAGCGAATTATGCCGGCAGATCAGCGTGGGCAGCGGCGTGCGCTCGCGCACTGCGGCAAAGCGCTCACCGGAGACAGCGTCGCTCAACGTGCGCAGCGCGCAGTTTTTTCCAACAGAAACACGGTAGGCGAGCGGAGACAGCTCGCAGAAAAGCTTTCGATGCATGGTACACTCACTCATTGCTTGTCAAATGCCCGGTGATCCGCGGTCAGACCCGGCAAACATACCAGCGTCAGATCGCTGTCATCGGTTCTGCCGGCGGCATAAGCGGCGGATTCAAACCGAAGCCGCTCTTGAGGAGAGTGGCGTCCGCTGTCTTTTGACAGATTCCGTTCATCGCTTATGCCGCTTCTTTTACTTCTTCGCCTTGGAGTCGACGACTTCCTTGAGGATCGCGATGAATTCGTCCATGCTCATGGCGCCGAGATCGCCGTCTGCGCGGTGGCGCGGAGACACCGTGCTGTTTTCGATGTCGCGGTCGCCGACAACGACCATGTACGGCACCTTGTCGATCTGCGCCTCGCGGATCTTCTTGCCGATCTTCTCGTTGCGGTAATCGACCTCAACGCGGTAGCCGAGCGCTTCGAGCTTCTTCGCCTGCTCGGCGCAGTAGTCGGCGGCGCGGTCGGTAACGGGCAGGAAGCGGACCTGTTCGGGCGCCATCCAGGTCGGCAGCGCGCCGGCATACTCTTCGATCAGGTACGCGAGCGTGCGCTCATAGCAGCCCAAAGACGTACGGTGGATGATATAAGGCAGCGCCTTTTCGCCGTTCTCATCGATATAGTACATGCCGAAGCGCTGGGCGAGCAGCATGTCGATCTGAATGGTAACGAGGGTATCCTCCTTGCCGTAGACATTCTTATACTGGATGTCGAGCTTGGGACCGTAGAAAGCGGCTTCGTCGATACCGATCTCGTACTTGACACCGAGGTCATCGAGGATCTGACCCATGACGCGCTGCGCCTCTTCCCACTGCTCCCTGGTGCCCTCATACTTGTTGTTGGGGTTGGCGGGATCCCACTGGGAGAAGCGGAAGGTGCACTTGTCGAGCATGCCGACGGTGTCGAGGCAGTACTTGGCAAGGTCGAGACAGCCCTTGAATTCTTCTTCCAGCTGATCGGGACGCAGCACCAGATGACCCTCGGAAATGGTGAACTGACGGACGCGGATCAGACCGTGCATCTCGCCGGAATCCTCGTTGCGGAAGAGCGTGGAGGTCTCGCCCAGACGCATGGGCAGGTCGCGGTAGGAGCGCTGGCGGTTGAGATAGACCTGATACTGGAACGGGCAGGTCATGGGACGCAGGGCGAAGCATTCCTTTTCCTCATCATTCGGATCGCCGAGAATGAACATGCCGTCCAGATAGTGATCCCAGTGACCGGAAATACGGTAAAGGTCGCGCTTGGCCATCAGCGGCGTCTTGGTAAGCAGATAGCCGCGCTTCTGCTCGGTATCTTCGACCCAGCGCTGCAGAATCTGAATGACGCGCGCGCCCTTGGGCAGCAGGATGGGCAGACCCTGACCGATGCTGTCGACGGTGGTAAAATACTCCAGCTCGCGGCCAAGCTTGTTGTGGTCGCGCTTGAGCGCTTCCTCGCGCTGCCTGACGTACTCGTCCAGCTCCTCCTTCTTCGGGAACGCCACGGCGTAGATACGCTGGAGCATCTTACGCTTGGAGTCGCCGCGCCAGTAAGCGCCGCAGCACTGCGTGAGCTTGATGGCGTTGCCCTTGATGCGCCCGGTGGAATCGAGGTGCGGTCCGGCGCACAGGTCGGTGAACTCGCCCTGCTTGTAGAAGCTGATCACGGCGTCCTCGGGCAGATCGTTGATCAGCTCCACCTTATAGGGCTCTTCCTTCTGCTCCATAAACCGGATGGCTTCCTCACGGGGCAGCTCAAAGCGTTCGAGCTTGAGCTTTTCCTTGCAGATCTTGCGCATCTCGGCTTCGAGCGCGTCCAGATGCTCCTGCGTGAAGTTGAACGGCGCGTCAAAGTCATAGTAGAAGCCGCTGTCGATGCTCGGACCGATGGCGAGCTTGACATCGGGGTACAGGCGCTTGACGGCCTGTGCGAGGACGTGGGAGCAGGTATGCCAGTAGGTACGGCGATACTGTTCGTTTTCAAAGGTGTACAGGTTTTCTTCGGACATGGTTTTTTCTCCTTTTCTGATCTCGGGGCAGATAAAAATCCCACCCCTGAATGGTTCAGGGGTGGGATACTAAGTATTCCACGGTTCCACCCTGCTTACGGCGTTTGCGCCGTCGCTCGTGTCCTCTGTAACGGGAGGTCCCGTCCCGCTTGTTTCGCGGGCGGCTCGGGGGTGGTACAGCCGATGCGTTTTGCAGAACGCTCACACCAAATGCGTTCCTCTCTGCGCAATGCCTCTCGGTTTCTTCCCCGTCAAAGCTGTTTTTGATGATGGGAGTTTACACCCGCTGCAGCGGTTTGTCAAGGGGTGCGCGTGCTCAAAATTCCGGCGGCTGCCGCGGCTTTCCTTCTCGTTCCCGCAGGCACAAAACCTTTCACTCATGGCTTCCTTCCTTTTTGTGCACCTCCTGTTTGGGGATGTCGTTGTAAAAAGCGAAGGTTTCCTCAAACAGCTTATCGCCGAATGCATGGAGCTTGGCGCAGTATTCCTCATAGGCGGAGATCATCTGCCGCGCCTCATCGGTCAGCATTGCGCCGCCGCCGTTCTTGCCGCCGGTCACACTGCTGAGCAGCTTAAAGCCGAGACCCGCCTCGGCGTTGTGGATCACCGTCCACGCCTTGGAGTATGCCATGGACATGGCAAGCGCGGCCGCGCGCAGGGAATGCAGCTCGTCCACATAGCGCAGCAATTGCGCAACGCCCGGACCGAAGCATTTTTGATCGGTAAAAATACGGACGGATAAATTGGCGTGGAGTTCTTTTTTCATAGCGGCACTTCCCTTCCTGATAGAATTATACCGTTTTCCGGCGGTTTCGTCAACCTCCGCCCCGCCCTGTTCGGAAAGTGTTCCGCTCCCGCTTCCTTCTGCCGGAAAGCGGGAGCGGTGGTTTTTACCTTTTACCAGGTGGCGTAATGCGAATTCTCACCGTCAAGCAGGAATCCATCGGTATCATGGACGCGGGCATTTGCCAGCATGCGCGCGTACTGCTCGTCACCGGAGAGCGTGGTGCCGGCACTCGCCTGCGTACCGGTAACGCTTCTGCTGTTGCCGCGAAGCTGGGCATTGGCAGTGGCGTTGGTGTTGCCGTAAGCATTCGCTTTCCCGTTGGTGGTATTGCGTCCGCTCGGGCTTGCCATACTGTTGTCTGTGACGCCCGTGCCGTTGTTTGTGCCGTACGTTCCGCCGTTGGTCATTCCGTCAGCGGCACTTCTGCCTGCGCCGGCAATACCGCCAATGATGCTGCCGGTCACATTGTTTCCGGTATCGCCGGTCGTGCCGGTATTGTTGCTCGTGCCGGTATTGTCGGTGTTCTGACCATTATCCTGATTCTGCGCGGTATTCTGCTTGTCCGTACCGCCCTTATTGCCGGTCGTCTCACCGCAGGCGGCGAGTGAAAGCACCAGAAGCAGCGATACGGATAAAATGGCAAGGGTTTTCTTCATTTTTGAATTTCTCCTCACTTCTGTTTCCTGCAATACCCGATACTTAGTATGTTCCGAAAAAGTGAGAAAACCGTGCAAATTTTATGGAAATATTGTCAAATATGCGAAAAAAAGAGGCAAGCACAGCTTGCCTCTTTTTTGATGCGGTTGAGCGCTTACTTGCTCGCCTTGGCAGCCTTAAAGGCTTCGGTGAGCATCGGGGTGACCTTGAACAGGTCGCCGCAGATACCGTAGTCGGCGATCTCGAAGATCGGGGCGGTCTCGTTCTTGTTGACCGCGATGATGCACTCGGACTCGGACATACCGGCCTTGTGCTGGATGGAACCGGAGATACCGAGCGCGATATAGACCTTCGGATGAACGGTCTTGCCGGTCTGACCGACCTGATGGTCGGCGGTGAGCCAGCCGGAGTCAATGGCAACACGGGAGCCGCCGACAACGCCGCCGAGAACGTCGGCGAGTTCTTCCGCCAGCTTGATGCCGCCTTCGACGTCCTTGGAGATACCACGACCGACGGAAACGATGAAGTCAGCGCCAATGAGGTCAACGAGCTTCTTGGCAGCCTTGACGACCTCAACGACCTCAGTCTGCATGTCAGCAGCTTCGAGCTTGACGTCATATCTGGTGATCTTAACGGCGTCAGCCTTGGCAGCGTCAAACGGGGCCTTCTTCATAACGCCCGGACGGACGGTAGCCATAGCGGGACGGAAGCGCGGGCAGATGATGGTGGCCATCAGGTTGCCGCCGAATGCCGGACGGGTCATCTTGAGGTCGCGGGACACATCGTGATCCTCGCCCATGACCTTGGCAGTGTTCATCTTCTCGATCTTCTCTTCGGGGAGCGTGGAGGCGCCGCGCAGGAAGTCCTTGTAGATGGGCATGTCAACGTCGAGATGGGTGCAGTCCGCGCAAAGGCCGGTGTGCAGGCGGGCTGCGCAGCGGGGACCGAGGTCACGGCCGATGTTGGTCGCACCGATGAGGAACGCTTCGGGCTTCATTTCGGAGATGACGTCGCAGATGACCTTGGCATACGCGTCGGTGGTGTAGTTCTTGAGCATGGGATGGTCGCAGACGATCACTTCGTCGGCACCGTAGCCGCCCAGATCCTTGGCGATGCCTTCGATGTTGTCGCCGAGGAGGAGACCGCAGAGGTTGACGCCGAGTTCGTCAGCAAGCTTGCGGCCTTCGGAGATCAGTTCGAATGTGGTGGGCATCATCTTGCCCTGACGCTGTTCGCAGAAAACCCAAACGTTTTTAAATTCAGCGATCGCGGCGCTGTTGTAGTTTTCAACCATTGTAGTGTTCTCCTTTCCTTAAATGATGTGCTTCTCGAGCAGGATACCGGCGAGCTTTTCGCAGGTAGCCATGTCGTTGCCTTCCAGCATCTGACCGGCGCCCTTCTGAGGCGGCGTGAAGGAGGTCAGGATGTTGGTGGGAGAGCCCTTGAGACCGATGGTGGTGGGGTCGATGAGGGGATGATCCTTCAGCGCGTTGTAATCCAGAACGGTCATGGGCTTGGCATAGGCTTCGAAAACACCGGAAACGGACATGTAACGCGGGGTATTGAGCTCCTTGATGCAGGTGATCAGGCACGGGGTCTGCGTCTTGATGGTCATGTAGCCGTCCTCAAGGATACGCTTGACCGTGATGGTGTTGCCTTCCTTCTTGATGTCGGCAGCGTAGGTGATCTGGGGCAGATGCAGCTTTTCAGCGATCTGGGGACCGACCTGCGCAGTGTCGCCGTCGATTGCCTGACGGCCGCAGAAGACGATGTCATCGTCGTCGAGACCGATGGTATCGAGCGCGGCGGCGAGGATCTGAGACGTGGCATATGTATCGGAACCGCCGAATTCACGACCGGAAACCAGATAACCGTCATCCGCGCCCATAGCCATCAGCTCGCGCAGCATGCCTTCTGCGGGAGGAGGACCCATGGTGACGACCGTGACCTTGCAGCCCAGCTCATCCTTGAGCTTGAGCGCGGCCTCAACGGCGTTCATATCATCGGGGTTGATGATGGTCTGCATGGAAGCGCGGTTCAGGGTACCGTCGGGATTGACGGCGACCTTACCGGAGGTATCGGGGACCTGCTTTACGCAAACGAGAATCTTCATTTTTTCTTTACCTCCTTACTTAGTTCACACCGAGATACTTGGCGATGACCATACGCTGGACTTCGGAAGTACCTTCGTAGATTTCGGTGATCTTCGCATCGCGCATCATGCGCTCAACGGGATATTCACGGGTGTAGCCGTAACCACCGAAGAGCTGGACAGCGCGGCGGGTCACATCGGAGGCGGCCTCAGCAGCGAAGAGCTTGGCCATGGAAGCGTCCATGGAGTAATCCTCGTGGTTCTGCTTCTTCATCGCAGCGGCATAGACCAGATACTGAGCGGCCTGCATCTTGCAGTGCATGTCGGCGAGCTGGAACTGAGTGTTCTGGAACTGGGACAGGCGGCGCTTGAACTGAATGCGCTCCTTGGTGTACTTGATCGCTTCGAGGATGGCGCCTTCGCCAAGACCGAGCGCCTGGGAGGCGATACCGATACGACCGCCGTCGAGGGTCTTCATCGCGATCTTGAAGCCGTCGCCTTCCTTGCCGAGGAGGTTTTCCTTCGGGACGATGCAGTCTTCAAAAACGAGGTCGCAGGTGGAGGAGCCGCGGATACCCATCTTCTTCTCGTGCTTACCGACGGAGAAGCCGGGGAAGCTCTTTTCCACAATGAAAGCGGAAATGCCATGGTTGCCCTTGCTCTTGTCGGTCATGGCAAAGACGACGAATGTCTCAGCGACCGTGCCGTTGGTGATAAAGCACTTGGAGCCGTTGAGCACATAGTGATCGTCCTCGAGAACGGCAGTGGTCTGCTGACCGGACGCGTCGGTACCGGCGTTGGGCTCGGTCAGACCGAAGGCGCCGATCTTCCTGCCGGAGAGCAGATCAGGCAGATACTTCATCTTCTGCTCCTCGGTACCGTTTTCGAAAATGGGGGCGCAGCAAAGAGAAGTATGCGCAGAAACGATAACAGCCGTGGTGCCGCAGACCTTTGCCAGTTCTTCAACGCACATGGCATAGGAAAGGACGTCACCGCCGGCGCCGCCGTACTGCTTGGGGAAGTAAATACCCATCATGCCGAGCTTGGCCATCTTTTCGACGGTCTCCATGGGGAAGCGCTCTTCCTCATCGATTTCCTCAGCCAGGGGCTTGACTTCGGTCTCTGCAAAGTCACGGTACATTTTCCGGACCAGCAGATGCTCTTTGGTCAGATGAAAATCCATAGTCTTTTGCTCCTTCACTAATAATTAATTGGATTGTCTAATTTTTCACAAATCAGTTCCGTATGAAATTATTATAAGCGCCGCGTCTTAATTATGCAAGGCAAAGTTGCATTCCATTTTGGAATTTAACTTTTTTGACAAATTTCGTATGACTCTTTTGTTGCTTTTGCCTGTTCAGCATGACAGAATTCCGTCATTTTCCAGACGGCGCCCTCAGCCGCAAAACAAAAGGCAGGTAAAAACCTGCCTTTTGTTATTTTTTATTTACTTGCTGTAATCGTAGAAGCCCTTGCCGGACTTGCGGCCGAGCTGACCGCCGCGAACCATCTTCTTGAGCAGCAGCGCGGGACGGTACTTGCTGTCGCCGGTCTCGTCGTAGAGAACGTTCATGATCGCAAGGCACACGTCCAGACCGATGAAGTCGCCGAGGGCGAGGGGACCCATCGGGTGATTGGCGCCGAGCATCATTGCCTTGTCGATATCCTCAACGGAGGCGACGCCGGTCTCAACAAGACCGATCGCTTCATTGATCATCGGAACAAGGATCTTGTTGACGACAAAGCCGGGAGCCTCCGCAACCTCAACAGGCTCCTTGCCGATCTCCTTGGAGAGATTGTAGATGAAATCGAAGGTCTCCTGCGTGGTGTTGGCGCCGCGAATGACCTCAACAAGCTTCATGCTGGGAACGGGGTTGAAGAAGTGCATCCCGATGACGGGGTGCTTGAGACCGAGACCCATTTCGGTGACGGACAGAGAGGAAGTGTTGGTAGCAAAGACCGTGCTTTCCTTGCACATCTCATCCAGACGGCCGAGCAGCTCGCGCTTGGTCGCCATCTCCTCCTTGACGCACTCGATGACGAGATCGGCATCAGCGGCGGCTTCCACTTCTTCGACCAGAACGTTCGCCATGAGCGCATCCTTGGCTTCCTGCGTCATTTTGCCTTTTTCCACGCGCTTTTGCAGGGACGCATCGAGCTTATCCTTGTGGCGCTGTGCGGATGCAACGCTGGAAGCATACATCAGGGCGGTGTGACCTTTCGCTGCGAAAACCTGTGCAATGCCGCTGCCCATGGTGCCGGCGCCAAAAACTGCTACTTTCATAATGTGTTCCTCCTATATAGTATTGTCTTTTTTATCAAAAACTGCGTTTAGCAATTCGTGAACGGTTCGTGCTTGCGCTTTTCAAGGAAGGCAGTCATACCTTCGCGCTGATCCGCCGTGCCGAAGCAGGAGCCGAAGCAGCCTTCTTCGATCGCAGCGGCGCTGTCGATATCGACCTGCAGACCCTCGTTGATCGCCTTTTTGGATGCGCGCACCGCAATGGGCGCGTTCGCGGCGATCTGCCGTGCCATCTTTTCCGCCGCGGCGTAAAGCTCCTCAAGGGGATAGACCGCGTTCACAAGACCGATGCGGCAGGCTTCCTCCGCCTTGATGTTGCGCGCGGTATAGATCATCTGCTTGGCCATGCCTGCGCCGACGAGACGCGCAAGACGCTGCGTGCCGCCGAAGCCCGGCGTAATGCCGAGACCCACCTCCGGCTGACCGAACACAGCCGTATCGGAACAGATGCGGATATCGCACGCCATGGCAAGCTCACAGCCTCCGCCGAGCGCGTAGCCGCCGACAGCCGCAATGGTCGGGATCGGGAGCTTCTCCAGCTTGAGCATCACATCGTTGCCTTTCTTGCCGAAGCTCTCGCCTTCTGCGGCATTGAGATCCTTCATCTGCGCAATGTCCGCGCCGGCAACGAAGGACTTCTCCCCCGCGCCGCGCACGATCACGCAGCGAACCGTGTTCAGGTCGATCCCGTCAAGCGCATCGCTCAGATCGGAAAGCACCTGTGCGTTGAGTGCATTCAGCGCCGAAGGACGGTCGATCGTCAGATACGCGATGTCGCCCATGGGTTCGTATTTCACAAAGGACATGCAGATCCTCCTCCTTGAAGTATGATTTGACGGCTATTATTATATGCAATCTTTTCCATGTTTGCAAGAGAAATATCACTTTTTACAAAACTTTTTCTGCTTTCTTTCTGTTTTTGCAGGAAATGTTTCATTTTTAACAATCTGCTGCAATCATTGCGCAAAAACGCCCAAAACCGCATTTTCTGTTTCCCGTCTTGCATTTTGCTCTGCTTTTCGCTATGATACCCTCAGCGGACAAAGTACAACACGGTTTTTCAGGGCATCTTAGGCGTCTGGCGGCGTTTTCCTCGTTGCCGGGCCGGCGCCCACCGAGGACGATGACGCTGCCAACGTTGATTTTTGCCGCTGGCAGGCGTGCTGCCCTTTGTCCACTGAGGGTATCGATCAATCATAAAAAAGCGAGGTTCTCCTCATGCGTATGCGCAAAAAGAAAAACCTGATCCCCCGCATGGAACGGTGCGAGACCTATCAGGTCAAAGATCCCTATGAACGCAAGGGTCATTGGCGTGACTTGATGCCGCAGGCCCGCGAGCTGCGTGTTGAGCTCGGCTGCGGCAAAGGCCGCTTCACGGTCGGGACTGCGGCAAACGAGCCGGACGTTCTTTTCCTTGCCGTTGAAAAAGTCCCCGACGCCATGGTCATCGCCATGGAGCGTGCGGCGGCGGCAGAGCTGAACAATGTCTTTTTTGTCGTGGCAGACGCCAATCAGCTGCCCGAGTTCTTTGAAAAAGGCGAAGTGAACCGCATCTACATCAATTTCTGCGACCCGTGGCCGCCCAAGCGGCAGGCGAAGCGCCGGCTGACGCACGGCGTCTTCCTCAGGCTCTACCGTCAGGTGCTCAGGGACGGCGGTCAGATCCACTTCAAGACCGACAACGCGCCCCTGTTCACCTGGTCGCTCGGGGAATTCCCGCGGTACGGCTTCGTGCTCTCCGAGGTGACGGACGATCTGCACGCAAACGGCGTCAGCGGCGTAATGACCGACTACGAGGTCAAGTTCCACGAGCTCGGCACCCCCATCCACCGCTGCGTAGCGACGATCACCGACTGGACGGAGCCGGAAGAAGACCCCGACGCGCCCGGCGAGTGTGAAGCGGCAGAGATCGTATCCACAATGATGACCACCGGCATTCTGTAGTTTCCCGTTCAGCATATAAAAAATCCGCTTCTTTCGAAGCGGATTTTTTACGTTCAGAATCAGTTCCTGGCAATTTCGACGAGCTTGCCGAACGCAACGGGATCGTTGATCGCCATCTCGCTGAGCATCTTGCGGTTGATCTCGATGCCCTTGACCTTCAGACCATGCATGAAGGTGGAATAGTTCATCCCGTTCAGCTTGCAGGCAGCGGAGATACGGGTGATCCACAGGGAGCGGAAATCGCGCTTCTTCAGGCGGCGGCCGACATAAGCGTAGGTCAGGGACTTCATGACCTGCTCGTTCGCCATCTTGAAGTGACGGGATTTGTTGCCCCAGTAGCCCTTAGCAAGCTTGAGGGTCTTGTTTCTTCTCTTGCGCGTCATCATTGCGCCTTTTACACGTGCCATATTAGTAAGCCTCCTTTAAGCGTATCTGTTCATTATTTGTAGGGGATCATCTTGCGGATGGTGCTGGCAGTGGTCTTGTCAGCATAACCGCCCTGACGAAGGCGACGGGTACGCTTTGTGGGCTTCTTGGTCAGGATGTGGCTCTTGAACGCCTTGGCGGCTTTGACCTTACCGGTCTTGGTCAGGTTGAATCTCTTCTTGGCACCGCTGTGGGTTTTCAGCTTGGGCATTGTAGTTTCTCCTTTTCGTATTGTATTTGCCGGGGATCACTTTCCCGTTTTCGGGGAAAGGAACATGGACATGCTGCGCCCTTCCATCTTGGGCTCTTTATCTAATGTTGCTGTTTCGGCAATAGCTTCAGCAAAGCGCACCAGCAGCTCGCGCCCGATCTCCGTGTGCGCCATCTCACGACCGCGGAAGCGGACAGAGACCTTTACACGGTTACCGTCGGCAACGAATTTCTGAGCATTTTTGAGCTTGGTGTTGAAATCGCCGACGTCGATGCCCGGAGACATGCGAACTTCCTTGATCTCAACAACATGCTGATTCTTTCTGGCTTCCTTCTCGCGCTTGCTCTGTTCAAAACGGAACTTGCCGTAATCCATGAGCTTGCAGACGGGAGGCGTGGCCTGCGGGGAGATCTTCACAAGGTCGAGACCCTGTTCATCGGCAATATGCTGCGCCTGCGCAGAGGACATGATGCCGAGCTGTTCTCCGGTAGAACCAATCAGACGAACCTCGTTGTCACGAATCTCTTCATTGATCTGATGCACGATGCTGCTAATACCAAAGCACCTCCATTAAAATAAAACTTTGCAAACAAAAAAACGAGCGCAGAATCTGCACCCGTCCAATGACGCAAAAAGCCCTCTGGCTTTTTCCCCTTCATTGACCCCTTCGCTTTGCTGGGGGTGAGAACGGATGCAACCGTTCTTCTTTGTTTTGCAGAGGGAGTATATCATCGTCTCTCCCGTTTGTCAAGCGGTTTGGGTTGGAAAATTTTTCAGCTGTTTTTTCTTTGCATATCTTTGCATATTTTGCCTGCCTTCTGTCCACAATACTGACTGCAAGCAGTAAATGCGAAAGGAGGCAGACACATGGACCAGAATCAGAACAACAACCAGAACAAGAATCAGAACCAGAATAACCAGAACCAGAACAACAATCAGAACAAGAACCAGAACAAGAATAACAAGTAAACGTACTCAGATTCCTGAAAAGCGGCCCCGAACGCATTCGGAGCCGCTTTTCTTTTTTACGATGCCGCCGCTTTACTTGCGTTTTTCTTTTGTTTCCTGTATAGTAAGACCGTGTGATGAGGAAACACGGCAATTTGTCATTTCATCTGAAAGGATACAAGATATACGCATGCTTGAAACGCTCTCCCTGTGGCTGCACAGCACGACGCCCGGCAAAGCCCTGCTCACTGCGCTCATCTCCATGCTGCCGGTGGTCGAGCTGCGCGGCGGTCTCCCCGCCGGCGTCGCGCTGGGACTTCCGATCCCACTGGCGTTTGCCGCCGCATTGATCGGGAACATGCTTCCCGTTCCGTTTGTCATCCTCTTTGCCCGTCCCGTCTTTCAGTGGGTCCGCGCACATATCCCCGCGCTCGGCAGCTTCGTGACAAAGCTTGAAACGCGCGCTTACGCCAAAAGCAAAAACGTAAAAAAATACGAGACCTGGGGACTTCTCATTTTCGTGGCGATCCCCCTCCCCGGCACCGGCGCATGGACCGGCGCGCTGATCGCGAGCGTACTGAATATGCGCTTGAAGCGCGCCGTACCGGTCATTTTCCTCGGCGTGATCATTGCCGGCAGCATCATGACGGTTTTGACCTACGGAGTGAGTGTGCTGTTATGAAAGTTCTGATTTTATCCGATTCCCACGGCAATATCGAACATATGGAGCGGGCGGTCGAGCTGGTGAATCCCCGCCTGATCGTCCACCTCGGCGACTGCTGGCGCGACGCGGAGGAGCTGCACGGGCTTTATGCGAACATCCCGCTGGAGCAGGTGCCGGGCAACTGCGACTTTGGTCGCTTTGAGGCTGCCGAGCGGCTGCTTTTCCTTGAGGATAAGCGCGTGCTGATCGCGCACGGTCACACGCTGCATGTGAAGTACGGACTTCTCTCCGCCCGGTACCGGGCGCAGGAGATGGGCGCGGACATTCTGCTGTTCGGGCACACGCACGTGCCGCTCGTGGAAAATGACGGGACGCTCCTCCTGCTCAACCCCGGCTCGATCGGCGACCGCTCGCATCCGACCTACGGCGTGCTGGAATGGAAAGACGGGCAGTGCCGCCCCGGGGTGTATGCGCTGCCGTAACGCCGGAAAGCTTTATCGCATCAAAAAAGTCTCACTGCACCAAAAAAGGAACGCTGCACAGCGTTCCTTTTTTTCGTCGTTTATTCTACGGTGACGGATTTGGCGAGGTTTCTCGGCTTGTCGATGTCGCAGCCGCGCTGGAGCGCGACATAGTAGGAAAAGAGCTGCAGCGGCACGACGCCGAGCGACGGCAGAAGCAGGCGCGCCGTGTCAGGAATGGTGAGAACGTTTTCGACGGTCTTTGACATCTCTTCCGCGTGGCTCTCCGTCGTCAGCGCCAGCACATCCGCGCCGCGCGCCTTGACCTCAACGACGTTGCTCATCGCCTTGTCGAACAACGGCGCGTAGGTCCCGAGCGCAATGACGAGCGTGCCGTCCTCGATGAGCGAGATCGTGCCGTGCTTGAGCTCGCCGGAAGCATAGGCTTCCGAGTGGATATAGGAGATCTCCTTGAGCTTGAGCGAGCCCTCCAGCCCCAGCGCATAGTCGAGATTGCGACCGATGAAGAACACGGAGTTGTGATTGAAGTACTCCGCGGCGTACTTGGGAATATCGTCGCAGCGACCGAGCAGGGCTTCCATCTTCTCAGGAAGCTTCTGAAGCTCGGCAACGACCTCGTCGTACTCCGCGGGATCGACGGTGCCGAGCAGCTCACCGAAGTACAGACCGATCATGTCGAGCACGGCAAGCTGCGTGGAGTAAGCCTTCGTCGTGGCAACGGCGATCTCAGGACCTGCCCAGGTGTAGAGCACATCGTCGCTCTCGCGCGCGATGGAGGAGCCGACCACGTTGACGATGGAAAGAATGTACGCCCCGCGTTTTTTCGCCTCACGCAGCGCCGCCATCGTGTCAAGCGTTTCGCCTGACTGGGAGATCACGATGACAAGCGTATGCTCATCGACGATCGGATCGCTGTAGCGGAACTCCGAAGCGAGGCAGACTTCGACGCTTCTGTGCAGCAGATGCTCCAGATTGTACTTGCCGATCATGCCGACATGGTAAGACGAGCCGCAGGCAACGATGAAAATGCGGGAAAAATCCCGGATCTGCGCGGGGGTGAGCTTCATGCCGCCAAGCGCGATTTTGCCGTCCCGGATGCGCGGGAAGATCGCGCGGCGCAGCGCCTCGGGCTGCTCCATGATCTCCTTGAGCATGAAGTGCTGATAGCCGCCCTTTTCCGCCGCGGAAACCTCCCAGTCGATGCGGTGATGCTCTTTTTCAACCGGCTGGGAAAGCGCGTTGTAAACCCGGATCCCGTCCGCCGTCAGCACGGCGACTTCGCCGTCTTCCATATAGGCAACGTCGCGCGTGTGGCGGATGATCGCCGTCGCGTCGGAAGCGAGGAAGGTGCAGCCGTCGCCGTAGCCGAGCAGCAGCGGCGCGTCCTTGCGCGCGGCGATGATGCGGTCCGGGCAGTCCGCGCAGAGCATGCCCAGGGCATACGCGCCCTCGATGCGGCGCAGCACGCGGCCGACCGCTTCAAAAAAGTCGTGACATTCGTGATAGTAAAACTCCAGCAGCTGCGCCACGACCTCCGTGTCCGTCTCGGACTTGAAGCGCACGCCCTGACTGATCAGGAATTCCTTGATCTCCACATAGTTTTCGATGATCCCGTTGTGAATGACGGCAAACTTGCCGCCCGCGCTGACATGAGGATGGGAGTTGACCTCGCTCGGCGCGCCGTGCGTTGCCCAGCGGGTGTGTCCCATACCGATGCAGCCCTTAAGATCGGCGCCGCCGTGAATGGCGTCGCTGAGCGCCTGCAGCCTGCCCTTTGCCTTTCTCACCTGCAGCTCATGCTGCTCGGAGACGACCGCAACGCCGGCGGAGTCATAGCCGCGGTACTCAAGCCGCGCAAGACCGTCCAGCAGAATGGGGGCGGCCTGCTCGGAACCTACAAATCCAACGATTCCACACATATATAAAGTTCTCCTTTTGATTTCAATGATGGCTCAAAAGGACAAACGCGCAGTCATTTGTCGCTTTTTTTGCGGTCACGGTCCCTTTGTTTTGCGGTCGCCCGCATATTTGTCAGCCGTGTTCGCGTCCGCACCGCGGAGAGGCACCCGCCGAACATTTCGATACCGGCGCACTGCGCCGGGTCCATGCCGCCCTGGCAAACGCCGGAACAGGCGAATGCTCTGCCAAGGTGCGCCGCACCTCCGCCGGGGCATGATACTCCTCTCACCTCGTCATCCCCGCTTTTGCGGGGCGCTGGCGCTTATGATGGAGAAACTCCATAAACTCCTTTCACATCTGCGTCTTTTCTTTCACTGCACAAGGCAGAAAAATACGGTTAAAATACGGATAAAGCGGGCAAGCTTCTCCTGATAAGGAGGCGCACCATGGTCACAGCTTTCATCCGCACGGTCTTATTATACTTTATCATTATGATCGGTCTGCGCGCGCTGGGGAAGCGGCAGATCGGCGAGCTGGAGCCGATCGAGCTTGTTATGACGCTGCTCATTTCGGACCTTGCCGCGATCCCGATGCAGGACTTCGGCATCCCGCTGCTCAACGGCATCGTTCCGATCCTGACGCTTCTTTCTCTTTCGATGCTGCTCTCCTGGGGCTGTATGCGCTCGCTCCGGCTGCGGCGTCTCATCTGCGGCAATCCCACGACGCTCATCAAGGACGGCGTTTTGCAGCAAAAAGCGATGCAGAGCAACCGCTTCACGCTCGACGAGCTGGTCGAGGAGCTGCGCGCACAGGGCGTGACAGACCTCACCACCGTCAAGTTTGCGGTGCTTGAAACAAACGGACAGCTCTCCGTGCTGCTCTATCCGGACGAACAGCCGGCAACCCCCAGACAGCTGGGAAGACCCGTCAGGGACGACGTGTCGCTGCCGAACATCCTCATCAACGACGGGCGGATCCTGCACCACAACCTCTCGTATGCGGGGCTTACCCTCGAGTGGCTCATGAGGCAGCTCAAATCGCGCGGCTATCATACGGCACGCGAGGTCTTCCTTTTCTCGATCGACGATAAAGGGACGGTGCTCTGTCTCGGAAAGGAAAAGAATACATGAAATATTTCTGGATCCCCTGCGTGATACTTGCCGCCGTCTTCTCGCTGTCGCTTCTCAACGCGCACACCGTCGGCGAAACCGTCAGCGAATGGTGCGGGGAGCTGCAAAGCGCGCAGCAGTCCGCGGATGAAGGAAACTGGGCGGAAACGCAGCGCACGCTCGCCGGCACATATGAAAAGTGGGGCGCACGGCAGTCATACTTCCACATCGTCACCGTCCACGCGGAGCTTGACGAGGTCGAAGCGCTGTTCGCCAAGTCCCGCAGCTTCGCGCTGGAGCAGGACGAAGCGGAGTTCCGCGCCAATACGGCGGAGCTTATCACGCAGCTCAAGCTCCTCGCCGAGATGCAGGAGATCTCCGTGAAAAATATCCTCTGATCACTTTTCCGCCAGCAGCTTGTTCAGCTCCTTCATGAAGGTGTCGATGTCCTTAAACTGACGGTACACGGAGGCAAAGCGGACATACGCCACCTCATCGAGCGTGCGCAGCTTTTCCATGACCAGCTCGCCGATATACTCGGTGCTGATCTCGCGCTCCAGGGAGTTCTGAAGCGCCTGCTCGATCTCGTCCGTCTTCTGCTCCAGCAGTTCAAGCGGCACCGGACGCTTCTCGCAGGCACGGATCATGCCGCCGAGCACCTTGCGCTTGTCAAAGCTCTGACGGCTGCCGTCCTTTTTGATGACCACCATCGGCAGGCTCTCCACCGTTTCATAGGTCGTAAACCGCTTGCCGCAGGACAAGCACTCACGGCGGCGGCGAATGCTGCTGCCTTCCTCGGCAGGGCGTGAGTCGATCACTTTGCTTTCTCTATAACCGCAGTAGGGGCACTTCATGGCTGAGGACCTCTTTTCTGTATCGTTGCCGTGATTATATCACAGCCGTTCCAAATATGGTAGACATAATTTGAATTTTTCTCAAAATATTGGGGAATTTTGGGAATCCAGGCGGTAGACCACATAAGTTCTGCCGGAAATCTCCCGCACGCGGGCAAAACAGAACAGCTCTGCAAGCGGGAACGGAGCGTCCGGCGCATAGGGCAGCGCCAGCAGCTTCTCCCCGTCCTTCCTGCAAAGAAGCGCGCCGCGCGTGCGCGCGAGCGCACAGTCAAGCCGCGCAGAGCGAAAAAAAGGTCCCTCGGAAAGCGTTTGCCACTGCTCCATATCTCGTCCCTCCGTATAAAAATGCCTGTGCAAATCTATGCACAGGCATTTCCTTTTATGTAACGTCAGCTGAAGCAAAGGCTTCGCGACCTGCCCGCGGCGCGAAGCCGGCAGGCGGAGAAAACGGCTCTTTTTCGCCGGCTTTCTCAAATTTGCAAATCATGCACTCTCACTGCACGGCATAGGTGCCGCGCACCAGAATTTTGGTGCTGTCCGCCGTCGCTCTCACGCCGCGCTCCGTAACGGTGATCATGTAAAGATGATTCTTCGCAAGCGCGTCGCCGTTATAGATCGTGCCGGCAGTCGTTTCGTCGATCAGTCCCGGAGAGGAATTCGCCACGCATACGGCAGAGCCGGTGCGAAGCAGCAGCTCGCAGCCGACGTCGCCGTAAATCGTCTGGTCTTTTGCCAGCGTGACGACCACGAAGCTGTCGACCGTGCCGCTCATTTCCCCGGTCCCGCCGCTGACCGCGCCGTACTTGCGCTCAAACGCCGCCGCATCCGTCCGGATCTGATCGGAGAGCACGTCCGCCAGCTGCGTGTTTCTCACGGTGATCTTCTCATCCACCGCCCTGAGCACCTGCGGCAGAAAGGTTTCGTTTAAGTAACTCAGCGTGACCAGCGGATCGTCGGATGAGCCGACGCCGGCTGCCATGACCGTCACGGTCAAAACCGTAAACGCCGCGAGCAGCAAAGTGACGAGCCGTGTGAGCATATTGTTTTTCTTCATGCCGGATCCTCTCTTTCTCTCTTCGGCACGGAGAAGGCGGCTTCCCTCTCCGCGCCAAAGGATCATATCAGTTGTGTTGTCTGCAGCCCGAAGCTCACTGCGATCGCCGCGTCGATCTTCTCCATCAGCTCGCCGTCCACACGCCCCATGCGCTCGCGCAGCCGCCGCTTGTCAAGCGTGCGGATCTGCTCCAGCAGCACCACGCTGTCCCGCGGCAATCCGTAATCCGGCGCGGAAAGCGCAATGTGGGTGGGCAGCTTTGCCTTATTGGTCTGTGAAGTGATGGCGGCAGCGATCACCGTCGGACTGTATCGGTTTCCGGTGTCGTTCTGCACGATGAGCACCGGACGGACGCCGCCCTGCTCGCTCCCGACGACGGGAGACAGGTCAGCGTAATAGATATCGCCGCGTTTTACATTGGTATCCACTTAGCAATTCACACTCCGAGCGGAAGAAGTACCCTTTGCCGCTAAGCCAAAGGTCTCTATCATTCTCCCACGCGGGGGCGGAATTTATACGGAGAAACGCGATTCTTTCCCTGCTTTTCTGCCCCGCATCATTCTATGTGTCCGGAGCGGAAAGGGTTCTCAGCCGGGGAGCCGAAGGTGATCGTCCACCTGTTTGCCGCCAAGACAGTAGATGCGCGGCACACGCTTGCTCACGGCGCACAGCAGCTCATAGGAGATCGTGCCGCAGAGCTTGGCGTTCGTCTCGCACAGGATATGTTCGCCGAACACCTCGACCTCGTCGCCGGCTCTGACATCGGGAAGTCCGGTCACGTCGATCATGCACATATCCATGCAGATGCGGCCGACCTGCGGCGCCCTGCCGTAGGGCGTGAGTACCTGCATCTTGCCCGACAGCGCGCGAAACAGACCGTCGGCATAGCCGATGGGCAGCACCGCGATGCGGCTTTCGCGCGCGGTGAAAAACGTGCGCCCATAGCTGACGGAGGTCCCGGGCGTGAAATCCTTGACGGTGGAAACAGTCGTCTTAACGGTCATAACAGGCTTCATGCCCATCTTTTCCGCAAGATCGCCCGTACCGTAGAGAATGATGCCGCAGCGCACCATATCACACGCCCACTCCGGGTAGCTGGCAATACCGCCGGCGTTGCAGCAGTGGTGCAGGCGGAACTTGAACTTGCCCTGCGTCTCAACGGCCTCGATCATGCGCACAAAGCGGTCATGCTGAACCTTGGTGAATGCCACATGCTCCGGCGCTTCCTCGTCGGATACGCAGAAGTGCGTGAACACGCCCTCAACATCAAGTCCGGGAAGCTCGAGGACTGCGAGAATTTTATGTAAACTCTCGTCAAAATGTGCCTCGTCGCACTGAAAGCCAAGACGACCCATACCGGTGTCGAGCTTGATGTGGACCTTCATCTTCCTGCCAAGCCTGACGGCGGCATCGCTGAACGCCCTGGCAATCTCGTAATTCTGCACCGCCTGCGTCATACCGATGCGGATAATGCGCTCCGCCTGATCCTCCGGTGTGAAGCCGAGCATCAGGATCGGCAGCTTGATGCCGCCCAAACGCAGCTCCTCCGCCTCGTCGATATTGGAGACCGCAAGATACGCCGCGCCGAGCTTTTCCAAATGCGCGGCAACGCGCACGGCGCCGTGCCCGTAGGCGTCCGCCTTGACAACGCCGAGCAGCTTGGCATTCGGCCCCACCTGACGGCGAATCGTCTCAAAGTTATGGGTTAGATGGTCAAGATTGATCTCCGCCCACGTTCTTCTGAGGGTACTGTTCATAAATAGACCGGCTTTCTATCGTCAGCGTAACACACAGTCAATCGGATCCCGCCTGCGTATCCGAGGATAGTATATCACCAAAAGTGAAATCCGTAAACTCCGCAAATGCAATTATTTTTCCGTCCTCGGCAATTTCCGCGTAGAGCGGCGCATTCTCATCGGAAAAGTACATCGTGCAAAGCAGCGTTTCGCCCTCCGCTTCCGCCTCAAAGCTCACGCGCAGAGCGTTCTGCTCCTCAAAGCGCTCCTCGCTCTGCACACTGACATAGCTTTGCGGAAAAGCACCGAGCAGCAGCGGCACGCAGGTAAGCGCCGAGACCTTCGGGCAGAGCGTCCCGGCGTCGAGGGTCACGCCGTCGTACGCAAGGGAAAGCGTTTCGCCGCCCAGCCGCGCCGTGATCCCCCTGAGGGCGTCCGGTGCAAGGACCTGCGCCTCGACCGTTTTCCCGTCTTTTTTCAAAGAGAGTGTATAGCGAAGCGTTTCCTCCTCCCGCGGAATATCCACCCGTATCTCCGCCGTGTAGCCCTGCAGCGCGCCGTACAGCTCCTGAAGCTGTGCGGTACGTCCGTGTTCTTCCGCGCCGCAGCCCGTCAGCAGCAGCGCAAGCGTTGCGATATACAGCAGCATTTTTTTCAAGTCGGTTCCTCCCTTGCATGTTTCTCCTATTTATATGTCAGAAAAACCGGCTTATGTACAGGATACGTCCGAAAGCGGACCGTGTCCATGGAAAAAACCGGAAAGGGACGGGCGTATCACGCCTTCCCTGTCCGGCTTTTTCTATATTATGTGACCGCGTCCGCTTCCGTCAGGCTGCCGCTGCGCACGAGCTTGTAAAGCTCCTCGGCGGCGAGGCGCGTCTTGGCGACTACGTCGCCGCCGCCTTTCGGGAAGCAGTAATAAAGCGCTCTTTGGTCGCCGATACAGATCATATCGCCAAGCTCATACCAGAAGTAGTCGGAATACAACCCGTACGACGCCGTCGGCTTTTGTGCATAATCGAGCTTGCCCTCGCAGCCGGTGAGCCGGAAGCCCTCCCTGTCATGGTGCAGCACGCCTTCGCCCACGCGGTAGATGCACTTCATATCCACCATCATGCAGATCTCCACCTCCACCGTGAGGTCATAGGTCCCGCGCAGCAGCTCCCCGCGCACACATTCGCGCTCCCAACGGTACCAGTCCGGGATATGCGAAAACTCCGTTTCCCCGCTGAGCGCACGCAGATATCCGTACTCGGTCAGCTCGTATTCCTTCCCGCACTCTTCACACTTCACCGTCGCGCCGCGGCTGCGCATTCTTCCCTCCGCGCCGCAGTGCGCGCACTTGTATAGCACGCGGTTGAGTCCCTCGGCGCGGAACGGCTCGTCGATCCGGATCTTCTCCTCCTGCTGCCAGCGGAAATGGTCAAAGGAAAAGTATCCGGAAAGCCGAGCGTTGATCTCCTGCGGGCTCAGCGCCTTGGCCTCTTCGGCGGAAAGCACATATTCCATATCCGCCGAAACCTTCACCTTGCGCAGCCGCAGCCCGTTGTAGAGCGGATCGCGCGCAAACGCGCCGTAGGTGCGGATCATCACGACCGGCACGCCGAGCATCTTCACACACTTGCCGATCGTCTCCGGCAGCGGCGTCGCCGTACCGTCAAAGCTGTAGCTCGCCTCCGGATACATCAGCACGGAGCTCTTCAGCGTGCGCACGGCGTAAAGCATATCCCGTACAAGCGCGGAGTCCGAACAGAACTTGCGCGTCGGGATGCAGCCCAGATTCCGCATCAGCCATTTTTTGCCGACAAAGCCGTCCGCCGTGCAGACGATGTTGAACGGGCGCGGATAGAGCACCGTCGAGGCGATCTTGAGGTCAATGAAGCTCGAGTGGTTCATTAAGATGAGACACGGCTCGTCGGCGCCCAGCTTTTCCATGCCGATGCTCCGGCAGGTAAAATCTGTCGCACGGAGGTCTCCGGCAGATAAGAGCCTGACGAGCGTGCGAAGCAGCATGCCCGGTCTTTTCGGCTTTTCGTGCTTTTGCTCCGGTAAGGCAAGCACGTCTTCATATTTCATTGCAGCGGTTTTGATTTTCATAAGATCTCCGTATTCTCCGCATTTTTTGGTGTCTGCATTGTATCACACAACGGAAAACTGCACAAGCGAATCTTCAGCGGACAAATTTTCCGCCGGCTGCGTTTTCCCGCTCAGGAGCGCTTCCATTTCCCCAGATGCAGGGGCGGCGAAGCCCTCGCAGCGGCAAAAATCAATAACCATTCGCAAATTGTTGAATAAAGTATTTGAATATACATTCTTTTATTTTTGCGTAATTATTATCTCGTTTTGTATAAATGGTCTAATTTAGCTCCATCATTTTCTGTCATTTTATTTGTTTTATTGCTTGACGAACGGATTTATTTGTATTATTATCCATTCATACTTGAAAGCGCTTCAAACAAAACAAAGCAAAAACAAAAATATTTATACAAATTTCTTGGAGGATAACAAAATGAAAAAGCTTCTTGCACTGATGCTCGCCATGCTGATGGTACTTTCGCTCGCTGCCTGCGGCAGCAAGGACTCCGCCGACACTTCCGACACCCCTGACACTCCCGACACTTCCAATCCGCAGGAAGAGACCACTATCACCACCGTCACTCCCGGCAAGCTGACGGTTGCCACCTCCCCCGACTTTGCCCCTTATGAATTCTATGCCATTGACGCCGCCGGCAACGCCAGCCTCGCCGGTTTTGACCTCGCTCTGGCCGGTTACATTGCCGACTATCTCGGTCTCGAGCTTGAGGTCATCCCGATGGACTTTGACGGCGTTCTTGCCGAGCTTGCCGCCGGCAACGTCGACCTCGGCGTCGCCGGTCTGTCCCCCGACCCCAGCCGTATGGAAGCCATGGACTTCTCCGATATTTGATATTTATTATGAGGGCGGTCAGTCCCTGTGCGTGCTTGCCGCCAACAAGGATAAGTGGGCATCCCTGTCCGATCTGAACGACCCCAGCCTCACCATCGGCGCTCAGCTCGCCTCCATTCAGTATGACCTCGCCGTTGAGAACACGCCCAACGCCGATATCGTCACGCTCGCGAAGGTCACCGACGTCGTCTCCGAGATCCTCGGCGGAAAGCTGGACGCCGGCTACATCGAAACCGCCGTTGCCAATGCCTATGCCAAGAACTATCCCGATCTGTACGTCGCCTTTGACGTTCCCTACGACGTCGCCGGTTCCGCTGTCGGCGTGATCAAGGGCAACGCCGAGCTTCTTGCCGGCGTGAACGAAGCCATCGCCGCCGCTCTGTCTGACGGTTCCATGGCCGCTTTCGTCGCCGAGGCAAACGAACTTGCCAGCGGCAGCATCTACGAGGGTCTGCTCGATTAACGAAAAACAAGATCCGGTCGTGACCCGCCCTTCGCCTGTGCGCAGGGCGGATCACGCCTGTCAGAAAGGAGCACCGCGAGATGCATATTTCCGCCTCGGGTTTTGCACGAGTCTTTCAATATTCGCAAATGTTCAAAGAGGGCATGCTCTGCACCGTGTACCTCTCCTTTTTCACCGTTGTGCTGGGCTTCGTTCTGGCACTGCTGCTGGCAACGATGCGTATGTCCGACATCAATATTTACCGTCTGCTGCCGCGGGATACGCAGCGGTCGCTGCGGCTGAAGGGCGGCATCGGCTTCGCTCTCGCCCGCTTCAACCCCATCAGCTTTGTCGCCTCGCTCTATGTTGAGGTCATGCGTGCAACGCCGTTGCTGGTGCAGCTGTTTATCGTGTATCAGGTGCTGTTCAACAAGAACGTCATCGACCTGCCCGCCGTTACCATCTTCGGATTTTTGAAGCTCAACCGCTTTCTCCCCGGCGTGATCGCTCTCGGTCTCAACTCCGGTGCGTATCTTGCCGAGATCATCCGTGCCGGTATCCAGTCCATTGACGGCGGTCAGACCGAGGCGGCGCGCTCGCTGGGACTGTCGCAGATGCAGAATATGCGCTTTATCATTCTGCCGCAGGCGATCAAGAACATCCTGCCCGCCATCGGCAACGAGTTCGTCACCATTATCAAGGAATCCGCCATTACCTATACCATCGGCGTTCAGGATCTGATGGCCGCCGTCAAGGCGGCGCAGGCCGGCACGTTCCTTATCATCGAGCCGCTGCTCGTAGTCGCCGTCATGTACTTCTGTCTGACCTTCCCGACCAGCAAGGTCATCGCCTACTTTGAAAAGAAAATGAGCGTCGGCGATCGCCGCAACAGCGGCGACCGCCAGCGCAAGCGCAAGGTCGGTTTTGCCGGAAAAGGCGAACAGGAGATCCCGATGTATGAAGAGGTCGCAAAATGAATGAAAAGCTGATTGAGGTCAAAAACCTGAAGAAATACTATAACAGAGGCGCAATCAAGGCGCTTGACGGCATCAGCGTGGATATCAACCGCGGCGATGTAATGGTGATCATCGGACCCTCCGGCAGCGGCAAGTCCACCTTCCTGCGCTCTCTCAACCTTTTGGAGGAGCCCACCGGCGGCGAGATCATTTTCGACGGCGTGGACATCACGAAGAAAAAAGCGCCGAATGCCGAGGGCAAGATGGTCAAGCTCAACATTGACGAACACCGCCAAAAGATGGGCATGGTGTTCCAGCACTTCAATCTCTTCCCGCACAAGACCATCATGGAAAACCTGACGCTTGCCCCCATTCAGGTCAAGCATATGGCAAAGGCAGCCGCCGAAGAAAAGGCGATGAAGCTTCTTCACCGTGTCGGTCTTGCGGATCGCGCCGACGCCTATCCCATCCAGCTCTCCGGCGGTCAGAAACAGCGTATTGCCATCGTGCGCGCACTGATGATGGAGCCCGAGGTCATGCTCTTCGACGAGCCGACCTCCGCGCTCGACCCCGAGATGGTCGGCGAGGTGCTGGAGGTGATGAAGGAGCTGGCTCACGAGGGCATGACGATGGTCGTGGTCACACACGAGATGGGCTTCGCCCGCGAGGTCGGCAACCGCGTCCTGTTTATGGCAGACGGCAGACTGCTGGAAGAAGGCACGCCCGAAGAGCTGTTCGGCAATCCTCAGCACCCGAGACTGCAGGACTTTCTTTCAAAGGTCCTTTGATGAAAACACGCTCCCCCGCGCGATCTTTTGCTCAACAGGAGGATTTTTTATGAAAAACGCAAAAAAAGAAGCGGCATTTGCCGTAATTGACCAAAAAGCGGACCTGATCGCCGACGTTGCCGATCAGATCTGGGGCTTTGCAGAGCTGTCTCTTCAGGAGGTGCAGTCCGCCGCACTGTACGAAAAGGTATTGGAGGAGGAGGGCTTCCGCGTGGAGAAGGGGATCTGCAGCATCCCCACCGCTTTTGCCGCAAGCTTTGGCAGCGGCAAGCCTCACATCGGCATTCTCGCCGAGTATGACGCGCTCTCGGGTCTGTCCCAAAAGGGCGGCAGTCTGGAGCGCATCGAAACCGTTCCCGGCGGCTCCGGTCACGGCTGCGGACACAACCTGCTCGGCGCAGGCGCAATGGCGGCAGCCATCGGCATCAAGAGCTACCTCGAGGAGACTGGCAAGCACGGCACGGTCACACTTTACGGCTGCCCCGGTGAAGAGGGCGGCGCCGCAAAGGCCTTCATGGCGCGCGACGGTCTGTGGTACGATCTGGATGCGGCGCTCACCTGGCACCCGGACGACTGCAACGAGGTCGTCACCGGCTCGACCAACTCCTGCATTCAGGTGCAGTACACCTACACCGGGATCGCTTCCCACGCCTCCGGCGAGCCGGAGCGCGGACGCAGCGCGCTTGACGCGGTGGAACTGATGAACATCGGCGTACAGTTCCTGCGTGAGCACATGAGCGAGAAAGCGCGCATTCACTATGCCATCACCAACACCGGCGGCCGCAGTCCAAACGTCGTGCAGGCGAAAGCAAGCGTTCTTTATATGGTGCGCTCCAACCATGTTGCCGACGCAGTTGCGCTGCAGGCGCGTGTGGATAAGATCGCCGAGGGAGCGGCGTTGATGACCGAAACGACCTACGAGCGCAAATTCATCGACGCACTTGCCGACACCGTGAGCAATCATACGCTGGAAAACGTCCTCTTCAAGAATTTTGAAGCGCTCGGCACCCCTCAATACAGCTGGGACGAGGAGGAATTTGCCGACGCGCTCGCCGAGACCTACGAAGGCAGCGACAAGCCCTGCGGGATCGGCGCAAAATTTGACACGGCGATTGCAAAGCAGGTGCTCCAGCAGCAAAAGCGGCGCGGTCACGCGATGAACGGCTTCCTGCTCCCCCTCTATCAGGGCGAAGCCTTTATGCCCGGATCCTCCGACGTCGGTGACGTGAGCTGGGAATGCCCCACCGCGCAGATCCATGTGGCAGCTTTCCCCAACGGCTGTCCCGGACACAGCTGGCAGAACGTCTCCTGCGGCGTGACCTCGATCGGTCACAAGGCCGCGGTCCATGCCGGCAAGGTCCTTTGCGCCAGCGCGATCGACCTCTTTGAGGATGCGGCGCTCCTCAAGAAAGCCAAAACCGAATTTTCTCTTGCTACCGCAAACGGCTATGTCTGCCCGACGCCGAAGGACGCCGTCCCGACGATCGCAGATTAAGCTTTTGGAATATCAGCAAAAAGGCATCAGGAACCGAAGTTCCTGATGCCTTTTTGCGCCCTTCTTCTACTGTTTTTGCGCCGCGTGACGCTTGATCGCCTCAAACGACTCGTCCGAAATGTCATGTTCGATCTTGCAGGCATCCTGCGCCGCCGTCTCTTCGCCCACGCCGAGGCGGACGAGAAACTCCGTCAACAGGGTATGCCGCTCGTAGATCTTCTCCGCGGTCTCGCGGCCGCGGTCGGTGAGCATGATCGCGCCGTCCGCGGCGACCTCAACATAGCCGTCCTGACGCAGGAGGCTCATGGCGCGGCTGACGCTCGGCTTGGAAAAGCCCATATATTCGCCCACATCGATCGCGCGGACGAATGAATTCTTCGATGAAAGAATAAGAATAGTTTCGAGATACATCTCGCCGGATTCCTGTAAGGCCACAGCACGAACCCCCCTATTTCCTAAACTGGCTACAGTGTAGCACATCGATCAAAAAATTTCAAGTTAGTCGTTGCTAACTTTTTTGCTCTACTCTCTTGACAAACGTAGTTAGCATGTGCTAACATCATTTCAGTTAGTTAATGCTAACCGAAAGAGAGGACAAGTCTATGACGCTGAACGAATTGAAGGTCGGCGAAAGCGCCGTGATCCGCACCGTTGGCGGCGACGGCGCTCTGCGGTGTCGGCTATTGGATATGGGGCTTACGCCTCGCGCCGGCGTGACGCTGCAAAAGGTCGCCCCCATGGGCGATCCGATCGAGATCCATGTGCGCGGCTATGAGCTGACGCTGCGCGTGGACGACGCGAAAAAAATCGAAGTAGAGAAAAAAGGCTGAAACCCGGTTTGCGCCTTTTAAAAGCCCTTTTTCGCTGCTGACGCGGCAATTGAAAAAGCACGGCGCACGATGTCCTTCCCCGGTCATTTTGTGCCCTGCAGCAAAAACACAAAGGAGTGGTCATTATGGTCTTTGCATTGGTCGGCAACCAAAACTGCGGGAAAACGACACTTTTTAACGCCCTTACCGGTTCCAATCAGCATGTGGGCAACTTTCCCGGCGTGACGGTCGATCAAAAGATCGGCGAGATCCGCGAGGCAAAACATTGTTCCGTGGTCGATCTGCCGGGCATCTATTCCCTGCGCCCCTATACACAGGAGGAGATCGTTTCCCGGGACTTCATCCTCAACGGAAAGCCGGACGGCATCATCAACATCGTCGATGCGACCAATATCGAGCGCAACCTGTACCTGACGCTTCAGCTCCTCGAGCTGCGCGTGCCGATGGTGCTGGCGCTCAACATGATGGATGAGGTGCGCTCGGGCGGCGGCACGATCGACGTGCAGGAGATGAGCCGTGCGCTCGGCATTCCCGTTGTACCCATTTCGGCAGCAAAGGGCGAGGGCATCTCCGAGCTTGTGCAGCAGGCGGTCTCTGCCGCACAAAGCAAGACAGTGCCCAGGGTGACCGACTTCTGCGCAGGCGATTCCGCCGTGCATCGCTGTATCCACGCGGTTGTCCACCTGATTGCCGACCACGCGGATGCGCACGGCATCCCGGCGCGCTTCTGCGCGACCAAGCTCATCGAAGGCGGAGACAAGCTTGCCGACGAGCTCTCCCTTGACCGGAATGAAAAGGAGCTGCTTGAGCACTGCATCGTTCAGATGGAAACGGAATCGGGACTTGACCGCAACGCCGCGCTTGCCGATATGCGCTATTCCTTTATTGAGCGTGTGGTCGCCTCCTCCGTCGTCAAGTGCCGCGAGAGCAAAGAGCACGTCCGCTCGATGAAGATCGACCGCGTTCTGACCGGAAAATATACGGCGCTGCCGGTCTTTTTCGGCGTCATGTTTCTGACCTTCTATCTCACCTTCCACGTCATCGGGCAGCGGCTTTCCGACTGGCTCGACATGGGGATCGGTCTTTTTACCGACTTCGTTGACGGAGCGCTGAGCGCCTATAGGATCAACCCTGTGGTCCACAGCCTCATCATCGACGGCATTTTTGCCGGCGTGGGCGGCGTGGTCGTATTTCTGCCCATCATCGTCACGCTCTTTTTCTTTCTCTCCATTCTGGAGGATACCGGCTACATGGCACGCGTCGCCTTTGTCATGGACAAACTTCTGCGAAAGATCGGTCTTTCCGGCCGCAGCATTGTGCCGATGCTCATCGGCTTCGGCTGTTCGGTGCCCGCGATCATGGCAACGCGCACGGTGTCGAGCGACCGTGACCGCAAGATGACGATCCTGCTCACACCGTACATGAGCTGTTCGGCGAAGATCCCCATCTATGCGTTCTTTACCGCCGTGTTCTTTCCCGAAAGCGGCGCCGTGGTCATGATCTCGCTTTACGCGCTCGGCATTCTGGTGGGCATTCTCGCGGCGCTCGTGATGAACAAAACCGCATTTCGCGGCAAGCCTGTCCCGTTTGTGATGGAGCTGCCGAATTACCGCCTGCCCAGCGTGAAAAGCGTGGGGCTGCTGCTTTGGGACAAGGCGAAGGACTTCCTCGAGCGCGCTTTTACCATCATTTTCCTCGCCACCATCATCATCTGGTTCCTGCAAAGCTTTGACACGCGGCTCAACGTCGTCTCCGACAGCGCCGGCAGCCTGCTTGCGCTGATCGGGCAGTATCTCTCGCCGCTCTTCGCGCCGCTCGGCTTCGCGGACTGGCGGTGCGCAACGGCGCTGATCTCCGGCTTTATCGCGAAGGAATCCGTCGTTTCCACGCTGGAAGTGCTGCTCGGCGGCGCAGCGGTCACCTCCCTTTTCACCGCGCGCAGCGCGGTCAGCTTTCTCGTCTTCACGCTGCTCTACACGCCCTGTGCCGCGGCGGTCGCCACGATCAACCGGGAGCTGCGCTCCGGCGTCAAAACCGTCGGCGTGGTGCTGATGCAATGCAGCGTGGCGTGGCTCGTCTCTTACATAGCCTATATGATCGGAGGACTTTTCTGATGGGTATTCTTGATGGTCTGCTGCTCGTGCTCATAGGTGCGTGCGCTGTGCTCGCCCTGTCGGTTTGCCGCAAAAAGCGAAAAAGCGGGAGCTGCTGCTCATGCGGCGGAAACTGCAAGGCGTGCCATGCGTGCAGCAAGGCGAAATAGCAAAAAAACGGCAAGGGGAGAACCCTTGCCGTTTTTTGCGCGTTTTGCTATACTGAACACTGAAAATGCAGGAACTTTTTCCCACGTCTTTTCGTCTGAAAAAACGACATACTATAAAGGAGATCGCTATGAACATTTATTCCCCGTTTGGCTTTGGCGGATTTGACCCGTTATTTTCGCTCTTCCCCATTCTCTTCATCGGTTTGTTCGTCTTCATCCTTGCCAAAGGTCTCTCACAGTGGCACAAAAACAACAACTCTCCCCGTCTGACGGTCATGTGCGTCGTCACGGATAAGCGCTGCGAAACGACGCATCACAGCTCCCCCGTCGGCGGCGATGCAAGCGGCGCGCACGGGTTCCATACAACCTCCTCCACCAGCTACTTCGTCACCTTTCAGGTGGAAAGCGGCGACCGCATTGAGCTTTGCGTCAGCGGCAGCGAATACGGGATGCTCGCCGAAGGCGACCAGGGAAAAATGACCTTTCAAGGCACACGCTATTTAGGATTTGAACGTAAGTCAGGAGAATTTGATTCATGAAACGATATCTTATTTTGCTTTTTGTACTCACCCTTATGCTGCTCACCGCCTGCAGCTTCCGGCAAGCCAACGCGGAAGAGCCCGACAAGTCGGGGTCCGATGTGCAGCAGGGAGAAACCTCCAAGGAACAGGAGCAGGAAACCGACAGCGCTGCGCTCTCTGCGCTGCGGCAGGAAGCCGCCGGGGCGAACTGTCCCTGCGCCATCGCGTGCCCCAATTTCGAAACCGATGAAACCACATTTTCCGCCATCCGCGACGCGCTGCGCAAAGCGTATCCGGTGCTTGAGGACGCCGTCTGTGTGGACGCCGGCGGCGAGGAGTATTATGTCATCGTGCCGACCGACCCCACCGCAAGCACTGCCGTGTACCGCTGCGAGCTGAACGACGCAGGTGAGATGGTCGCCGAAAGCGAGCCGCTCAAGACCGTTTCCGACGGCGCGATCGTTCTGCTGCGCTGCAACGAAAGTGACATCATCCCCAATACGCTCGTGCGCATCACAAACAGCGACGGCACGACATTTGAGTTCAGTCCGTTTTTGAGCCTCAGGGACGGACGCATCGGCACGGAAGGGGTCTACGACTTTACCGCGTACCCGCCGGATATGCCGCCGGAGGAATAAAAAACCGCCGCATTTTGTCAAACATTTCTCCGCCCGCTTTACTTGCCGTTTCCGGCGCACTGCTTGCCGGTATGGTCCAGATAGGTTTCACCCGTAAGCAGGATCTCGGAGATCGGCACAATGGAGTAACCCTCGCCGATCAGGTAATCCAAAATTGTCGGCAGCGCCTCGGGCGTATGCTCGCCGGCGTTGTGGAAAAGGATGATGCTGCCGCACTGCACCTTGCCCGTTACGCGCTTGCTGATTTCGTCCGCGCTGATCCCTTTCCAGTCCAGGCTATCCACATCCCACTGGATCGGCTCCATACCGATGGAGCGGATCGCAGAGATCACATGGTCATCGTACTCTCCGAACGGGCAGCGGATCAGTGTCGGGCGGATCCCGGTGAGCGCCTCGATCTTGTCGTTGCATGTGTTAATGTCGGCAATGATCTGCTCAGCAGAGAGCGAGTTGTAGTGGTCGTGCGCGTTGGAATGGTTCATCAGCTCGTTTCCGCTGTCAACGATCGCTTTCGCCTGCTCCGGATACTGGTCCGCCCAGTTACCCACCACAAAAAAAGTTGCCTTGACATTGTATTTTGCCAAAACGTCAAGGATCTTCTGCGTATTGTCCGCGCCCCAGGCGGCGTCAAAGGAGATCGAGCAGACCTTCTGGTCACGCTCGACGCAGTAGATCGGCAGCTGCCGTGTTGCAACCGACGCACTCACCGAAGCGGGTGCGTTGACCGCACAGAAAATGGCAATCGAGCACACCGCCGCCGCAGCAAGCATCAGCCATTTGCGCTTGAGTATAACAAGCCTTGCGTTCCCCGCTGTTTTCTTGAATGGAACCATAAAACTCCTCCCGCATTTTTTGCTAAAGCGTATGCGGGAGGAGTTTGAGTTATGATTCGATCCTCCTGACCGAGGCAAGGGAAACGTGCCGCCGCGGTACAAAAAGGAAGCGTCGCATTCGCGCCGCTTCCTTTGTTTTTCTTTGTTTTAAGACAACGCCGCGCAAACAAAGACTCTCCTCGCGCAGGCGGTTTTTTTGCCGGTTCGGACGGAGTTCACAGAGAGCCTGACGGGCTCCCCAGTTCTTGCCGCGCCATGCGGAGCATGCGTGATGCAAAGAGCGCGCGCACCGCCGCCGCAGCGCCGCCTTTCTTAATATTGACGCACCACCGCAGCGACGCGCCCCATGATCTCGCACTCGCGCCCGTCGATGGGCTGATAGTCCGGATTCGCGGGCAAAAGCCAGACCTCGCCGTTTTTCCGGCTCAGCGTCTTGACGGTCGCCTCCTCACCGATGAGCGCAACGACGATTTCGCCGTTGTTCGCCGTCGGCTGCTTATGAACAACGACCAGATCGCCCGGCAGAATGCCGACGCCGAGCATGGACTCGCCGCGCACGCGCAGTGCGAAGTATTCGCCGCTGCGGCTGCCGGTATCGAAGGTCAGATAATCCTCCACACACTCCTGGGCAAGGATCGGGCTGCCTGCCGCGACATTCCCAAGGATCGGCACCTGATTGCGGCGCTCCTCCAATTCGTCATATTCTTCTGCGGAGGCGCTCTTCGGTGCAGGGGGATCGGGTCTTTTTTTCAGCGCAATGGCGCGACCCTTGCCCGCTCCCTTTTCGATCAGCCCCAGCTCCTCCAGATGCTTCACGTGAAAATGAACCGTGGAGGGGGATTTGAGCCCCAGCGCCTCGCCGATTTCGCGCACAGAGGGCGCGTAGCCGTTCTCCTGAATGCTTTGAACGATATACTCGTAAACGCGCTTTTGCATCTTGGAAAGCTTTTCCATCGTGCCGCACTCCTTTTACTTAAAATCGTGTTTGCTGTATTTCCCTGCTTTTCCGATGACATTATAACACGGGTTTCCAAAAAATGCAACACCTGTTTGATAATTTTATTTAAAAAAAGAAAGACCGCGCATGCGCGGTCTTTCTTTTTTGATCGTTTGGGATCTTCCGATTAGAAAATGCCCTGAGCCATCATGGCGTCAGCAACCTTCTGGAAGCCGGCAATGTTGGCACCGGCGACCAGGTTGTAGCCCAGACCGTAACGCTCGGCAGCTTCGACGGAAGCATCGTAGATGTTCTTCATGATGCTCTGCATCTTGGCGTCGACTTCTTCAGCGGACCAGTACAGACGCTCGGCGTTCTGAGCCATTTCGAGCTCGGAAACGGAAACGCCGCAGGCGTTAACAGCCTTGGAAGGAGCAACGGTGACGTGCTTCTGCTGCATCAGGAAAGCGAGAGCATCGTTGGTGGTGGGCATGTTGCCGACTTCGATGTAGTAGGGAACACCGGAAGCGGCGATCTTCTCGGCCCACTCCATGTTGACGTCGTTCTGGGTGGCGGCGGGCATGTAGACGTCGACGTCCTTGACGCCCCAGCACTTCTGACCCTCGACGAACTCAACGCCGAACTTGTCGGCATAAGGCTTGCAGTGCATCGGATCCTTGGCGCGCATCTCGAGGATGTAGTTGAGCTTCTCTTCGGTGACAACGCCGTCCGGGTCATGGATGTAGCCGTCGGGGCCGGCGAAGTAGGTGACCTTGCCGCCGAGCTCGGCGATCTTCTTCATGATGCCCCAGCCAACATTGCCGTAGCCGGACATGGCAACGCGGATGCCCTTGACGTCCTTGCCGTCGTGCTTGAGGACTTCGCGCAGATAATAGACAGCACCGTAACCGGTGGCTTCGGGACGGAGGATGGAACCGCCGGTGCAGACAGCCTTACCGGACATTGCGCCGAACTCAGCAGCACCGACGATGCGGCGATACTGACCGTACAGATAACCGACTTCGCGGGCGCCGACACCAACGTCACCGGCGGGGCAGTCGATATCCTGACCGATGTGACGATGGAACTCGGTCATGAAGGCCTGGCAGAAACGCATGACTTCACCGTCGGACTTGCCGATGGGGGAGAAGTCGGAGCCGCCCTTGGCGCCGCCGATGGGCAGGCAGGTCAGCGCATCTTTGAAGGTCTGCTCGAAGCCGAGGAACTTGATGATGGAGAGGTTGACGTTGGAAGCAAAACGCAGACCGCCCTTGTAGGGACCGAGAGCCGCGTTGTACTGCACGCGGTAACCACGGTTGACATGATACTTGAGCTGGTCGTCCATCCAGACAACGCGGAACTCGATGGTGCGCTCGGGCTCGACCATACGCTCGAGCAGGCAGGCAGCCTCATACTCGGGGTGGGCGTCGATGACGGGTTCGAGAGAAGACAGGACTTCCTCGACAGTCTGCAGGAATTCGGGCTCATTCGCGTTCTTGGCCTTGGTTTCGGCAAGAACTCTTTCGATGTAAGCATTCATGATAAATAGCCTCCTCTAAATTTGACCCCCTTTGAGGGGTTTTGATGGTTCAGCCATCTTGTCCTTTAGTTTATCACCAATGGAAGATTTTCTCAAGGGTTTTCCCCCAAAATCAGTATTGACGCGGTGTTAGAATTTCATTTTGTTTTTTTGTGCATTACGCAGAAATATCAGCAAAAAAGTTTCATATTTTTGATAAAGCTTATTAAAATGATGCAAGCGTTCTTTCATTCCGCGGAAAAAAACAGAAAAATATGGTTGCAATCTTGCATTTCGATGGAATCCATTCCAAAAAGAGATGCCCCCCTCCGAACAAAAAGAGAAAGCGCCGCTGTGCGGCGCTTTCTGAGGCTGCATACTGCTGCGTGCTGTGAAGTTTTACGGCGTCTCCGCAGCGCCGTTTTCCGCATCTGCCGGGGTCGTCCGGTTCTCCTGCGGCGCATTGTCCGGCAGGATCTCCACGTCGCTTGCCTCGATCCAATACTGGCTGACATGCCCGTCCAGATACCAGATGCGCACGTTGTCTCCCACGTTCAGCAGCGGCGCAAGCATGACGTCCGACGCGCTCATGCGCACGGAGAAATCGTCCTCGCCCTCGAAGCGCAGGAAGTAGACGCTGTTGCCGCCGACGACTGCGGAGCGCAGCTCGGCGATCACGCCGCTGAGCTCGCGCAGCTCGGAGGGCTGCTCAATATCGACCTGTCCGTCGCTGATGAGACCGTTCTGCGCGAGCATCGTGCGGTAGTTCTTCTCGCACTCGGCGACGGTCGTGCCGGTCGCGACGATCTGATACTGGCTGACATTGACCATCGCGTACATCTTGACGAGCTGCGCCGCATCCTTGAGCGCCATAAAGTAGGTCGGCTGCTCGGCGATGTTCAAAAGCAGCGGGAAGGTGGCGCGGTAGTTCAGATGCTGCACCTGACCCTCGGCGGAATCCATCGCGCTGTACTCCTCCGCGCCGGCGACGGAGTAGAAGCTCGTCTGCTTGGTGCGCTGGTTGGAGAGGATGAAGCCGATGTTGGATTCGTCGCTGACGACGGAGGTAATGCCGGTGTAGAGGTACACATCATCTCCGACGGCGATATAGTTATAGCCCTCTGTGGTGACGGTCACATCGCGCTGACCGAAAATGGAGTTCCAGAAGCCGTTGTGATACATGCCGTAATAGTCGTACTGATCGATGATCAGCTCCGCGGAGTACACATGATCCACCCAGGTAGGCGGCTGCTCGTAATACTCGCTCTCGCCGGTGATAGCGTTGACCAGCACGGCGCCGTTGTTGTCCACGCCGCCGAACAGCCCGATGGTCTTTTCCTTCTTCGCGCACACCCAGTAGGGCGTGCCGTCCTCGTCGATCTCAAAGATGGGGCTTTCAAACATCATCGTGGGATACTGGAAGCGCAGATGGCGGTAGAGGTTGCGGGAGAAATGCTCCGCGGTGGTGTACTTCATGCCTTCCTCCAGACGGACGACTTCGACATTCTGCGTCACCATATCGATGATCAGATAGGCGGGCAGACCCTCGGAGCGGTTGTTGAACCACTTGATGATGTCGCCGTAGCGCAGGGGCGTTACACGCACGGGACGCCCGTGGTAATTGATCTGGGTATAGTCCTCGGCAACCTCAAACTGGGAGACCATATCCGCCAGTTCGCCGAGCTTGCGGTCGCCGAGCTTTTCGGCGCTGTCCTTGTCGAGCATGGGGATCTGGTCATAGGAGATCTCGTCCACCTCGTCGGTAAAGTCCGCCGCTGTGACGGTCAGCAGCGCCTGATAATCGTCTGCCCGCAGCACGACCCAGGAGCTGATCCCGCCGACGACCGCCGTGACGATCAGCGCGGCGATGACAAGAAACGGGATCGTGCACTGCTTTTTCACAAAGCTGAAATAGCCCTTGACGCCCTCGCCCTGAAAGCCGGAGGTGATGAGCGCGCAGACGCAGTACACTGCGCACAGCAAAAATACAAAGCCGTAAAACTCCTCCGCGTGCAGATTGATGGCAGGCAGCTGCACATAAAAGTAGATCGCGCCGAACAGAAGCGTCACCAGCGTATTGACCGCGATGCGCTTGCCTTTGCCGCCGATGGACTTTCTCGGCTTGCGCTCACGCTTTGGCGATGCGTTGAAGTCGACCTTGAACCCCTCCGCATCCGTGCCGTTAAATTTAAATTCCATACAGCTTTCCTCCTTATACGGTATGAAACTTCATGCGCAGTATTGCGCACCACGATCATGGGCAAAAGCCAGAGCGCATGAAGTTTTTGCGCATCATTTTCGGTTGCCCCGAAGGGGCGAGAAAATGGCGCATCTTGTTTTTGTTATGCTTTTGCAAAGCAAAAAATATACGCTTTCTTTACCTTGCCCCATCATACCACGCGGCACGCCTAAAAACAAGCGCACGGCACGGATTGTTACCGAAAATTCACAAAGGAGCGCCCCGCCGGGCGCTCCTTTGCACGGTTTTACTCAAGGTTCAGTTTTCTGGTCAGGAAATAGTGCGTGAGGAAATAAAACAGCACGCACGCGGCGGCAAGCAGTGCAAGCGCCACGCCGATGATCAGGTTATACGGCGTCATGCTCGGCTCACGCAGATAATCCATCGCATAGGCTCTTTCATACTTTGCAAACAGCCCGCCGATGATCCAGATGGCGGAGACGACCGCGGCGATCTGGGTGGCATAGTAGAAGACCAAGCCGAAAACAACGCTCAGCGCCTTTTTGTGCCTGTTGAAGCTGTGGCCGATCGCCATGGCCGCGTAGAGCAGCAGCGATGCAAGCGCCGCGCCGAGCACAAGGCAGAGGAACAGTTCAACGGCACAGAGGATCATACCGAGAAGCATATTTGTCTCAAGACCCGGCAGCACTTTCCAGACCTCACGGACAAAGCTTCCGAAGCCTTTGAAAAAGCGGCTCCAGTCGCCGCTGTTCATCGCCATAAGGAACACGGACAGCAGGCACACAAGCGCAGTGAGGGCATACCAGACAACGGAAACGATCAGGCGGGAGGAGATCAGCTTGTGCGTATTGACCGGCAGCGTCATCGTGAGATACCCCTCGTCGGAGAGAAAGCTTCTGTAAAAGCGCGCGGCGGCAAGAGCGATCACGCTCAGCCCCACGGCGGCAAGACCGATGAAGAAGATCACCATGGTCAGCAGCGCGACCGTGCGCAGAAAGTCGCTGCCGCTCTGCGAATCAATGACGCGCTGGGCAAAGTGCGTCACAACAGACAGCGCCAAAATGGCGAGATAGACCGGCAGCATCACGCGGGATGTTGCGCGGAATTCGTGTTTGATCGATTTTTTCAGCATCTGAATACCTCCCGGAACAGCGCGTCCACACTCGTACCTTTTTCGTTTCGGATCTCATCCACGCTCTCGTGCAGCTCAACATGACCTTCGCGCAGAAAAATAACGTCGTCGAGCACCTGCTCGACGTCTGCGATAAGGTGCGTGGAAATGATGACCGATGCGTTTTCATTGTAGTTGCTGATGATCGTGCGCAGGATATAGTCGCGCGTGGCGGGGTCGACGCCGCCGATCGGCTCATCGAGAAGATACAGCTTCGCTTCCCGGCTCATCACCAGAATGAGCTGCAGCTTTTCGCGCGTGCCCTTGCTCATGGTCTTGATGCGCGCCTGCTCGTCAAGCCCGAGGTTCCGGATCATCTCCTTCGCCTTGTCGCGGTTAAAATCCTCGAAAAAGTCGGCGTAATAGTCCATCGCCTGCTTCGCACTCATCCACTCGCTGAGCGCATTGCGCTCCGGTAAGTACGAAACGATCGCTTTCGTCTCCGGCGAGGGCTTCCTGCCGTCGATCAGCACCTCCCCGCCCGTCGGGGTGAGCAGACCGTTGACCAGCTTGATCAGCGTCGTCTTTCCGCTGCCGTTGGGACCGAGCAGTCCGACGATGCGGCCCGGCTCGATCTGAAGGTCAATGTCATTGAGCGCGAAGCTGCCGCCGTAATTCTTGTTCAGTTTTCTGCATTCCAAAAGGCTCATATCTCTTCCTCCCTTACCTCTTTCAAAAGTGTGACGATCTCCTCGCGCGTGCAGCCGAGCTTTTGCATATCCGCGAGAAACTGCGCGATGCGCTCATCCGCCATGCGGAACCTCGCGCTGCGGATCATCTCCCCGTTTTCCGTGACGAACCGGCCGTTCGTGCGCTGTGAGTATACCAGTCCGTCGCGCTCAAGGTCGGCAAGCGCGCGCTGCACCGTGTTCGGATTCACGCCCGCCTCGACCGCCAGATCGCGCACGGAGGGAAGCCGTTCTCCCGGCGCATACGCGCCGGCAACGATCGCTTCGGCAAGGCGCGCGGTCAGCTGTGTGTAAATGGGCTGATCGCTTCGGAATTTCCAATCCATTGTTTTCCTCCTTCTTGTATTATTGTACTAAGTGATTAGTACAATAATACATTCTGTGCGCTTTGTCAATAGTATTTTTTTAAAACTGCAAAAAATTTTTGCCGGCGCAGCTGCGCCGGCGCCGACAAAGTGAGGTTGTCAAAAAAGACGAAAAGTGTGCGTATTCGGGAAGGAAGATAGTTACGAAAGAAACCCAGGAGGGGTGTCTCAAGGTGAATTGCCGCAAAGCGGCAAGAGAGGGTGACCTGGGTCATTCGTGTTAGATCAATAAGTTTTTGCAACTTTTTAAAGTTGCAAAAACTTGCTTCAGCCTGTCGAAAAGACTTTTTCGACAGGCTGAGTATCAGGTATTGTCGCGCCCGATGGGGCGGCGAATGAGCAGTGAGAGCATCTTTTTCCCGTTGAACGGACAGAGCGGATAGAGATAGCCCTTTCCGGCGATCGGTTTGGTGGTTGCCAGCAAAAGAACGATGATCAGGCAGCCGGCGGCAAAGCCGATCCAGTCCCCCACACCCACAAGCAGCAACAGCATGAGCCGCAGCAGCTTGAAGGAATAGCCCAGCTCATAGCTCGGCTGCGCGAAGTTTGCGATGGCGACAAACGCCATATACGCCAGAACCTCCGGCACGAGCCAATGCGCCTGCACGGCAAAATCGCCGAGCACCAGCGCGCCGATCATGGAAAAGGAGTTGGAAAAGACCGAGGGCGTGTTGAGCGAGGCAAGCTTCAAAAGATCCACGATAAACTCCGCAAGCAGGAGCTGCGCCAGCAGCGGCACCTCGTAATCCCCCGCGATGGCAAGAAAGTGCAGCCCCTCTTCCGTGCGGGAAGGATCCTTGACGAGCAGATACCACACCGGCGTGATAAAAAGCGTGAGCACAAAGACCACGTAGCGCAAAACGCGCAGGTACGTTCCCACAAGGGGTGGGAAATAAAAGTCATTTGCCTCCTGCACAAAGTCAAAAAAGTGCGTGGGCAGGAGCATCGCCGCCGGCGAGTTGTCGACAAGAACGACGATGTCTCCCTCCATGATGCACGCCGTTGCGGTGTCCGGCCGCTCGGTATAGCGCACCTTGGGAAGCGGATTCCACCACTGCGGCTTCATCATGGATTCCGCCACGCTCTCCTGTGACATGGAGATGGAGCGGGCGTCGATCGCATCGACCTTTCGGCGGATCTCCTCGAGAAGATCGCGGTCGACCTTGTTTTCCAGATAGCAGATCACGACGTCCGCGTGTGACTTTTCGCTCACCCTGTGCCCCTCGAGCGTAAGCTGCGGGTCGCGGATGCGGCGGCGCAGCAGCGCGGCGTTCGTCACCAGCGTTTCCACAAAGCCGTCGTGCGAACCGCGCAGAACCTTGCCCGACGACGGCTCCTCCACGCTGCGGACGGGAAAGCTCTTTGCGTCGATCAGCGCGCATGCATCATAGCCCTCGACAAGCAGCAGCAGCTTGCCCAGAAACACCGATGTGATCGCCTTTTCCACGTCCTTCTCGGCATTCACCTCGCTGAAGGTCACATAGTGCGCGATAAATTCCTGCATCGTTTCCGCGTTCGGCACCCCGGGCAGCGACAGCCAGAAGCTGATCATGCGCTCAATGACCTCGTCGTCGCCGTAGCCGTCGATCGTCCAGATGCGCGCGCGGCGGTTTCCGATGCAGAGGTCGCGTGCAATCATGTCAAAGCAGCGCTCCGTACCCAAAAGGTCGTTGAAACGCTGCACGTTGCTCTCATAGTCGCGGCTTAAATACTCCATCTGCGCCTCCGAAACACTGTTTTCGCTTGTTTTCGCTTAGTATTGCCCGCGGCGCAGTACGATATGCAGCGCGATACGCTGCGATATACGGGGAAGCGTCCGCTGTGCGGACGCTTCCCCGTATATTCAGACTTCCTTATTAAAGTAATAAAAGGTCTCATCCTCGCCGGATTTTCTCATGCAGGAGGAAAGCATTTGGCAGGAGCTTGCATTCTCTTTATAGCACTTTGCAACAATGTGGGACAGGTTCAGGCGGTAAAGTCCCCAGTCTGCCAGCGTGCGGAACGCCTCCGTGCCGTAGCCGTGACCTGCATACTCCGGCGCAATGCGGCATCCCTCCTCCGCGCCGCCCTTGCCGTCAAAGCGGTAGAGCAGCGCCTCGCCGATGCACTTCCCGTCCAGACGCACGGCAAAGTTGACGGCAAGCTTTCCTGCAAAGTCCTCGCGCGCGACCTTCAGGAAGTATTCCGAAAGGTCTTCGCCCTTCCAGTCCCTGCGGTAGTCGTAGCCCCACCATTTGTTGCGCTCATCGTCGAGGCAAAGCGCGTTGTAGGCTTCCCGGTCCTCCTCCGTCAGCGGCGAAAGCGTCAGGCGCTCACTGTGTATGGTGGGGATCGTGTCCAGATCCTTCAGCTCATTTTCCACATCAAAGCAGAGCTTTTCTCCCAGCTCCGCCGGAAGATACTGGAGCTTCGAGGTACGCAGCCCCTTGTCGCCGGCGTCGTCCTCGCGGTTGATCCAGCGCACGCCGTCCACGGCAAAATGCCGCGCAAACTCCTGCACGGTGGCAGGATACACGCCCTCGTAGCCGTAGAGCGCCTTTTCCACATGGTCGATCAGCGTTTGCCCGCAGCGCTCGGCAAGGCAAAGCGAAAGGAGCTTTCCGTTCATCTCCATGCCGCCGACACAAAAATACGGCTTCCCGGTGAGCCTGAGCATTTTTTTTGCAAGCGCCAGCTCGCGCTTCGCGCGCGGAGAGTCCTTGGTAAATACCGCCTCATAATCGTGCCAGAACTGCTCGATGAGCGGCAGATCCTTCTTCCCCAGCACGCGAAAGCGTGCGTCCGGGTAGAGCCTGCGGAACTTGTTGACGTGGTTGCGCTGTCCGCTGTAATGCCTGCCGGGAAAGTCGCACAGGCTGTCCGCCTCATAAAGATAGTCGCACCATGTGCGAAGGTTGGTCACGCGGATATGCGGATAGCGCGCAAGAAGCTTCCCCGCTTTTTCCTTCGGCACAACGGAGATCGACAGCTTCCCGCCCGTTTCCACACAGTAGTCCTCGATCATGCCGAGCGCCGCGTCCTCGTCGCCGTCCGCGCCGGGCACGGGATAGTCAAAGCAGAGCCTGCCGTCAATGCTGTTTTTTACCACGAGGCAGCCTGCGGCTTCGGCATACTGCGGATGCAGATGTCCGCGCCACATGAGCTTCACGCCGGCGCTGTATTCGCACAGGCGATAGCTGCAGTTTTCGTAATAGCTGCGCAGCTTGGCAAGATCACGCTGCGCGACGGGTTTGAAGGTGAGCATAGTTTTCCCTTTTCCTGTTGTTGATGTCGCTATTGTACCCTTTTTTTCGGGCAATGCAAGTCCTATTTGTAAACAATTACAGATCCGGCACCATGCGCTGCACACAGGCAATGAACCTGCGCAGCGACGGCGCCGCGTCCGAAACAGACCGCACCGCAAGCCCCAGATCGCGTGAGGCGAACGGGACGACAGGCACCACCTTGACGCGTTCCGTGCGCCCGCGCAAGGTCAGATCGGTCATCATACTGATCCCAAGCCCGTGCTCGACCATGCTCACGACCGTGGCATCGTCAACCGCCGTGGGGCGGATATCCGGTCTGACCCCCTCCCGGTTGAGGATGCGCATGATGTCCTTGTCAAAGCCCTGCCACGGCATGATGAATTCCCTGCCCTCAAATTCGGAAAGCGAAAAGTTCTTTCTTCCCCCAAGATCATAATCCTTCGGCAGAACGGCGAACATCGGATCGTCCCGAAGATGCACCCAATCGTACGCACCCAGCTCCTGCCGGCTGGCAAAGACGATGTCCATCTTGCCCTGACTCAAAAGCTCATACGGAGCCTCCACATTGTCCGCCATGCGGATGTCCACATCCACGTTCGGGCACTCCGTGCGGAACTGCTGAATGATCGTCGGCAGCCAGTGCATCGCGATGCTGGCATAGGCGGCGACGCGGATCGTCTCGTTGCGCGTGGTACTCACCTGTGCGATCATATTGTCGAGGTTGGCGTTCGCCTGCAAAAACTCGCGGATCGCAGGAGCGATGCGCTCCCCCTCCTCCGTAAGACGCACGCCGTGTCGTCCGCGGTCAAGCAGCGGAAAACCGATCTCGCGCTCCAGCGAGTTCATCATGTGCGTCAGTCCGGACTGCGTATAGCCCAGCACCTCTGCCGCTTTGGTGAAACTGCCCAAATCCACCGCCATGAGCAGTGCCTCTAATTTTTTACTTTCCACAACACCATTCCTTATCTATTACACTTTCTCATAATTGTATTATAATAATGATGTTAAGAAATGTCAACTCCCCCTTTACTTTTTTGAATAAATAGGGTATAGTGTGGAGCATAATTCTCGGGCTTTGCAAATTGAACTATGTGTTTGTGTCGTTCGGGTAAGAAAAGGAGAAAAAATCATGGAAAAACAACGTGAACAATGGGCGAGCAAAATCGGCTTTATTCTCGCCGCAGCCGGGTCCGCCGTTGGTCTCGGCAACATTTGGAAATTTCCCGGCAAGGCGTATGCAGGCGGCGGCGCGGCCTACCTGATCATTTATCTCGCCATCGTACTGCTGATCGGCGTTCCCGTTATGGTTACCGAGCTTTCTCTCGGACGCCATACGCAGAAGAACACCGTCGGTATCTTCCGCCAGCTTGACAAGCGCTTCGCCTGGACCGGTTGGTTCGGTATCGTCTGCGCGTTCGTTATCCTTTGCTACTACGGTCACGTCGGCGGCTGGGTGCTCCGTTACATCGCTGCCTATGTCACCGAGAGCAGCGCCGTTATGGACGGTGGATTGAACTACTTCTACAACCTGCTCGGCTATGACGCTGTGGGCGGTACGCTCTTCTTCCCCTGGACTGCCATTGCGTTTGCCGCTGTTTTCATGGCGCTGAACTGCTACATCCTGCTCAAGGGCGTTTCCGGCGGTATCGAAAAATTCAATAAGGTCGGCATGCCCGCCCTGTTTATCATTCTGATCATTCTGCTTGTCCGTTCCGTCACCCTCGGCGGCGGCGCTGCAGAAGGTCTTAAGTACATGCTCACCCCCGACTTCAGCAAGGTCGACAGCGGCACGTTTATCTCCGCCCTCGGTCAGGCATTCTTCTCCCTGTCTCTCGGTATGGCGATCATGACTACCTACGGCTCTTACCTCCCCAAAAAGGAAAGCATCCCCAAGAACTCCCTGATCATCTGCGGTCTGGATACCATGGTCGCATTTCTCTCCGGCTTCATCATCGTTCCCGCTGTGTTCGCAACGCTCGGTTCTGATGCTGTGGGCAAGGGCGGCGGCTTTGCTTTCGGTGCTCTCGGCGGCGTGTTCAAGGCTATGCCCGCCGGCGCTGTTTTCGGCCTGCTGTTCTATGTGCTGCTGTTCTTTGCGGCAATCAGCTCCTCCATCTCCATCGCAGAAGGTCTCATCGCATTTATCTGCGAGGAGTTCCACACCAAGCGTAAGCCGACGACGATCGTTCTGTGTGTGGTCTGCTTCCTCATCGGCATTCTCTACACGATCTCTCAGGCCTCCGTTGACCTGCACCTGCCCTGGGTCGACTTCACCGGCGTATCCTTCCCGATCGTCGGCGACTGGATGGAATTCCTTACCGACCGTCTGCTGCTGCCCGTCTGCGCTCTGGGCGAGTGCATCTTCGTCGGCTGGATCTGGAAGCCCGAAAACGTTATCAAGGAAGCCACTGCCGAGGGCGCTACATTCGGCTGGGCCGGGCTGTACAGCTTCTGCGTGAAGTACCTCGCTCCGATCGGCATCGCCGTGATCCTGATCTACTCTTTCGCAACCGGCACCACCGTTTCCTGATTACAGCAAACAAACAAACGAATCGCGCAGACCTGCAGGTCTGCGCGATTCTTTCTTCTTTTCGCAGCGCATATGATAGCTCCGGGGTGATCGTTACGAGACGTTATCGGAGTTTTCTGTGCCTGCTGCTTCTGCCTCTGCTTGCACTTGTTCCGCTTCGCAGCGGCGATGCTGTCACTGCGTACAATGCCGTCACACCGCGCTATATCGCCCTCACCTTTGACGACGGTCCTCATGCCGAAACGACCGAAGCGCTGCTCGACGGTCTGCAGGAGCGGGGCGCCCATGCGACCTTCTTCCTCATCGGCGAGCAGATCGAAGGCATGGAATATCTCGTTGAGCGCATGCGCGACGAAGGGCACCAGGTCGGGAATCACACCTATACACATGTCCGTTTGGACCGGAACAGCCAAAGCGGTCTGCAGGAGATCGCAAGGGCAGACGCCGTTTTGCAGCAAGTCCTCGGACCGGGCGATTACTGGCTCCGTCCTCCCTGGGGGTTTGTCAGCAGCACCGTCAAGCAAAGCGTTGACGTGCCGCTGATCTACTGGTCTGTCGACACGCAGGATTGGAGTGTTCTCAACGCCGATACCGTTGCGCGAAGCATCATTCAAAACGCGCAAAACGGCGACATCGTTCTGCTGCACGATCCCTACCCCACCAGCGTAAAAGCCGCGCTGAGCGCCATTGATGCACTTTCATCGCAGGGATATCAGTTTGTCACCGTGGAAGAGCTGTTTCGTGTGATGGACGTCACGCCCGAGGCGGGGCATTTCTATCTGCGTCCCGACGAGGAAGTGAGCTGGCAGCCGTAACCATTCTCTGCAAAAGCAAAAAATCTCGAATTTTTTCGGAAAAAACAAAAATAAGTATTGCATTCTCCAAAAAGATGTGTTATTTTATTAAAGCTGTCTTGGACAGCTTTTATCCGGGTGTGGCGCAGTTGGTAGCGCGCTTGACTGGGGGTCAAGAGGCCGTGAGTTCAAGTCTCGCCACTCGGACCAGTCGGAGTATCCTTATGGGATGCTCCGACTTTTCTTTTCCACAGGATCCTTTAATGACAATCCGACCATCGGTGAGTCTTTATAGGACTCACCGATTCAGCCTGTCAAAGAACCCCAGTTCTCAAGAAGCGAGGACAGGGGTTCTTTGACAGGCGGAGCTTGCTTTTTTCTTTTGCGTTCATTCCTTTTTGACTTCTTCCCCGTCGCCGTCCAGTGCTTTCCAGCCGTACCGCATGACAGAGATTGCGATGGAGCACAGGCTGAAGGCCTCGCAGAGCGCTCCGGGGATCGAGTGGGAATAGATGTCGTAAATGAGCCACGCAGGGCAGCAGACAAACAGATTCGCAAGACGGATGTGCTTGCCGTTTCCCTTCCAGCCCGCGACCGTCATTCCTGCCGTACCCAAAAAAGGCAGGATGCTCAACGCATTTTCCCACGTCAGCGCGGTTGCCGCCACGTTTGCAAGCACCAGCAGAAAAAGCCAGCCCTTCCATTGCGCCCACTTTTTCGTGCGCTGTGAAAAAACAAAGCTCCTTGCTATGCTGCAAAACAGGTTTGCGCAGCCGGAGAGCGCGTTCAGCAGGAAAAAGTGCAGCACATATGTCATGCTTGAGCACATCTGCAGGAAAAACAGTTTCCGGCTGTTCCTGCACTGGAAGGAAAGGATCAGAAGCGCCGCTGCAACGAAACCGATCCCCTGGATCAAGACCTTTTGCCACATACTGTTTTCCTCCTCAGTCGATCTGCGGCGTCACTGCGATTGGTTTTGACGCATCTTCTCTTCTTTTTTTGCCCGGACACTGCCTCTTTTTCATTCGCTGCCAGTTGAAGAAGCCGTAGGAATCGTTGATGAAGAAAATCACAAAGCACGCGACCATCGGAACATAGGAGGCGTCCTCCATCGATGCCAGCACCCATAAAATGATCAGCACAATGTCGTTTGCCGCATATCCCACCGCGTAAAACGGACTCCGGCACAGCGTCATGTAGGAGGCTAGATAGCTCGTTGTCACGGAAACCGTGCTGAAAGCCAGATTTGCGTTCCCCAACGCCTTGAGGATAAAATAGAATATTACGGTCACAACAGCCGCCGAGCTGAGCATGGCGGCGATCTGCCGTTTTGTCATTCGGCTCACTTCCACTTCCGCCGTCTCCTCATAGGGATGGCGCAGCCAGGAGATCACTGCCAAAGCTGCAATCGGAGAGGTCATGCCGAGATAGGTGATCATTTCGCCGTAGTAGCGGAAATAAAACGAGATCACTCCATAGAACAGTGAAAATACGACGGTCAGGACCTGCCCGAGCACGTATCCCTTTGCCACAAAGATCAGCGCGGTCGCTCCGATCAGCGAGGCGATCAGCGTCAGGATGTCGTTGGAACGCGAAAGCAAAAACGCGGCGCTGACCGTGACCAGCGATGCGATATACAGACCTTTTTCAAACCGTGTCAAATCTTGAAAAGGCGTCAGAACTCTCTTCATGTTTTTTCTCCTTTGCAAAAAGCATTTGCAACACACCTTCAAAGACCTAATGGTGTGTCTGCAAATGCTTTCACATTGCACTACCCGGTGGCAGTATCGTTATTTCTTTGCAGGGCTCAGCGCACGGGATCGCGCGGCTGCTCTCCGCGGTACATCGCCAGCGCATTTTCGACCGCGCGCGAGCGCAGCTCCCGCGTGGATTCTTCTGAAGCGTAGGAAATGTGCGGGGTCAGCAGGCAGTTCGGCGCGCGAAGCAGCGGGTTGTCCCGCGCGATCGGCTCTTCGGCGACGACATCCAGCACCGCGCCGCCGATCCTGTTTGCCCCAAGCGCTTCTGCAAGGTCGTTTTCGTTGACAAGACCGCCGCGCGCAACATTGATGAAAACTGCGGAGGGCTTCATTTTTTCAAAAATACTTCGGTTTATGATGCCCTGATTCTCCTTCGTCAGCGGCATGTGCACCGACACATAGTCCGCCCTGCCGAGCCCCTCCTCCACGGAAACCGGCTCGTATCCGCTGCTGCGTATCTTCTCCGCGGGCAGAAACGGGTCGTACACCATGACATGCATGCCGATCGCGTGCGCCTTTTTTGCAACGACGGAGCCGATACGGCCAAAGCCGAGCAGCAGCAGCGACTGCGTGTTCACCCGGTGGATGGGGGTGTGGATCGCGTTTGCGCCCCATTCTCCGGAGCCGACGTTCGCGGCAAACGAGACCAGCCGCTTGTTGCAGTGCAAAATCGCCGCCAGAACATAATCCGCCAGATCTTCCGTGCAGTAGCCGTTCACATTTGTCACGGGAATACCGAGCTCCCGCGCCGTTTTCACATCCACATTGTTATATCCGCTGCCGAAAACGGCGATGCCGCGGCAGCGCTTGAGCCTGCGCAGCACCGTTTCCGTGATGGGATAGCTGATCTGCGTCAGGAGCAGGTCGGCATCCTTTCCGAATGCCTCCAGGTCCTCTGAAAAGTGATCTTTTGTCAGGCGGATCTCGCAGGACGGCACGGCCTTTTTCAGCATGCCGGTTTCCAGGTCATGTTCTTCCCACTCGTCATCAACGATCCAAAAAAGCGGTGCGGTTTGTTCCATAGTTTCCTCCCAAACGCTTCCCCGTTATTTTCCTTGGGAAATCCAAAAAACTCGTTGCTCCACACGGGGTTTTATGGTATATTGGTATAAAAATCAGAAAGAAGCTGCTTGACATGATAGTTTCTCAGCGCAAAGCGACTCTCTCGGAAAAAGCATACGATGAAATCAAAAACGCCATTTGCGACGGCACGATCACCGCAGGGACCCTGCTGAGTGAAAACGCGCTTGCCCAGCAGCTCGGCATGAGCCGCACCCCGGTGCGCGAAGCGATGCGCGCCCTCGAGAGTGAGGGCTGGCTGGATATCCGCAGCGGGATCGGCGCCTATGTCAGACCGCTTTCATCCAAAGATATCGAAGATTTGTATGAGGTGCGCTGCCTTTTGGAGGTTCAGGCGGCGAAAACCTCCATTTTTCATATTACCGATGAGGAGATCTGCGATTTTGAAGCTCGCTTTCAATCGCTTCTGGACACCGTGCAGTCCTCATCCGATCCGGACCTGGCGCTTTTTTCCTCGCTGGACTGGGAGCTTCATGAGCTGATCGTGGACCGCTGCCAAAACACCTATATCAAGAACATCATGCACAGCAACATGGCAAACATGAAGCGTTATCTGTCCCTTTCGGCGGAGGCGCTCAACGATCTGCACGAAAGCACCCTGCAGCACATTCACCTGCTGTCCCTGATCCGCAAGCGGGATACCGGCACTTTTTGCGCCGCCCTCGACGAGCATCTCAAGTGGGCGTCGAGCTTTTTGACCATCACGTGACGCAAAAACCGGTCTTATCCCAAATCTGATCAAAAAAGCCGCCGATCCCGCCTGCGCGGAATCGGCGGCTTCTTCTTGTTCCGTTGGTGTTATGCCAAAGCGAACATGGTAAACGCGGGCCAGTAGGTGACCAATGCAAGAACGATCAGGAGTGCGAAGATAAACCAGAACATGTACTTCATCATCTTGCCGATCGACACGCCGGAGATGGCGGAGGCAACGAACAGGTCGATGCCGTAGGGCGGCGTGCAGAAGCCGATGGCAAGGTTCATGGTCAGCATGATACCGAAGGTGACCGGGCTCATGCCCAGGGACTTGACGACCGGCAGCAGGATCGGCGCAAGGATGATCGTTGCGGGGATATTATCCACCAGGCAGCCGACCACCAGCAGGAAGAGATTGATGATGATAAAGAGCAGGATCTTGTTGTCCGTGATCTGAAGCATGGCGGCTGCCAGCTGACGCGGAATGCCGGCAAGGCTCAGATACGCGGCAAAGGCGGAGGAAAGACCGACCATGAAGGTCGTCGCGCCGTTGACGACGATGGTGTCGTGCAGCGCCTTGTACGCGCCCTTGCGGTCCAGCTCATGATAGACGAAGCGGCCGACGATGTAGGAATACACCACACTGATGACGGCAGCCTCCGTCGGGGTGAAGTAACCGGAATAGATGCCGCCGAGGATGATGACCGGGGAGAGCAGCGCCCAGAACGCTTCCTTGAAGCTGACCCAGACGGCCTTGAGGCTGAACTCCTTGGTCTCGCCCTTGAAGCCTTCCTTCTTGCTGATGAAAAAGCAGACGATCATCAGCGCAATACCCATGGCAATGCCGGGCAGGAAGCCGGCCTTAAAGAGGTCGGTAATGGAGGTGCCGGTGGCAACACCGTAAATCACGAAAGGAACGCTCGGCGGAATGATGACGCCGATGGTGCCGGCAGCGGCGCAGATACCTGCGCTGAAGCCTTCGTCGTAGCCGTGTTCCTTCATCGCGGGGATCATGAAAGAGCCGACCGCAGAGGTGGTCGCCATGGCAGAGCCGGAGATCGCCGCAAAGAACATGCAGGTGATGGTCGTGACCATGCTCAGACCGCCGATGATAAAGCCCATAAACGTATCAAAAAAGTCGAGAATGCGCTTGGCGATACCGCCGCCGCTCATCAGGTTGCCGGCAAGCATGAAGAACGGAACCGCCATCAGGGGGAAAGAGTCGCAGCCGGTGATGGCCTTCTGGCAAATCATCAGCAGAGGAATGGTACCGTCACCGGCAAACACCAGCGCGATCAAAGTCGCGATACCGATCGAATAGCCAATGGGGACAGTCAGGAGCAGCAGAAGGAAAAAGCTTACAAAAAGAACGGTTGCCTGCATTTATTCTTCCACTCCTTTCCCGGAAAACAGATCCTTCATATCGCTGACGAGCTGACCCGCCAACCGCAGGCTCAGAATCCCAGCGGACAGCGGCAAAACAAGATAGACGATGTACATCGGCAGACGCATTGCGCCGGAGAGATTGTGTCGTACGATCATTTGTCCGACAAGCTCGCTGCCTTTGATAACCAAAAAGACATTGAAGGCGATCATGATCAGCGTGGCGATGATGTCAACAACATCTTTGAATTTTTCATTTTTAATAAAGGAGAATAACAGCTCCACCTTAATGTGCTGTTTTTCTTTCTGCGCGATACTGACACCGAGCCAGATCTGCCAAATAAAGATATAGCGGGTAAGCTCCTCACTCCAGGTAAGAGAGCTGTTGAATACTGAACGCATAATGATCTGCGCAAAAATAATAAGCGTGGTCACAACAAGACTGGCGCAGAGCAGATACTCCTCCAGCTTGTCATAACCGTAAACGATCTTTTTAAAAAAGCTGTCCTGTTTCAAGGACAATCAGCTCCTTTCGGGGAGAATGCGGGGCGGGCGAACCTTCGTCCGCCCCGCTGTATTCAGGTGTGTTGTTCGGAAATTACTTGTTGAAGGAAGTGGCAAGATCAAAGATCTCGGTGCCCCACTCGGCCTTATACTGATCGTACATGGGCTGGACCTTATCGACGAAGAGCTGATACTGCTCATCCGTGAGGTAGTTGACCTCCATGCCTTCTGCTTCGAGCTTGGCAACGATGTCTTCATTGTCGGAAAGCTCCGTCTCGCGCTGAAGCTTGACAAAGTTGGCGCAGCATTCCTTCAGAGCAGCCTGATCAGCTTCGCTGAGGCTGTTGAGCCAGGCTTCGTTGGTGAGGATGGGAAGGAAGTTATGAACGTGGGCATCCATGGTCAGGTACTTCTGGACCTGCTGGAAGCCGGAGGCGTAGATCAGCGTGGGGGGATTCTCCTGACCGTCGACAACGTTCTGCTGCAGACCGGTGTAAAGCTCGGAGAAGCTCATCGGGGTGGCGTTGGCGCCCAGGGTCTCATACATGGTGATGAAAACGGGGGAGCTCATAACACGCATCTTCAGACCGGCGAGATCATCGGGAGTATAGATGGGACGGACATTGTTGGTGGTGCTGCGCGGACCGTTGTAGATGTAGCCGAGGGAGACGAAGCCGTTGCCGGCGATCCACTCGTCAATCTGCTCGCCGAGCGCGCCGTCAAGCGCGTCGAAGGCAGCCTGCGCATCGTTGAAGAGGTACGGCATATCAAGCACGCCGATGCGCTCGTTGTAAGCGGTCAGAACGGAGGTGGAGGGCAGCGCCATCTGAATGGTGCCCATTGCCACTGCTTCGCACAGCTCCTCGTCGCCACCAAGCTCGGCATTCGGGAAGATCTGGACTTCGATGCGGCCCTCGGTCTTGGCTTCAAGCTCGTCCTTGAAGGTGAGGAGCGCTCTGTGGACGGAGCGGTCTTCGGCTTCCACGTGACCGATCTTGAGAACGGTTGTGGTCTCAGCGGCATCGCCGTCGGCGGCGTCACCGGCGCCGTCATCGGCGGGGGTCTTGCTGCCGCACGCGGTCAGTGCAAGGATCATGACCAGTGCGAGAATGAGAGATAATGCTTTTTTCATATTTGTTTCCTCCTTTTTTTGTTACGTGAGTTCCTATGATTCACTGACACGCGTCAGCAAACGGACAAATTTTGGCGGGAAGCATGCTCCCTTTTTCATGCGGCTTTCCGGGGATCAGTCCATGATCTCAACATAGCCCTCGTCCGCGTTGACGAAAAGGGTATCGTCGTCCTTAACCGCGGCATAAAACTCTTCGCTGAGGCGGTCGACCATGGGGATCTGCATGATGATCGCACCGGCGACCAGAACGGGGTCGGGATCCTGCACGATCAGCGCGGCGGGCATATTGTGGAAGCGGTCAAGATGATACAGACCGTCCTGCTGGACAACGGAGCTGCCCTTGCCGCCCGGGAACAGCAGCACCTTCTTCGCGATGATGCGCCCTTCCAGATGATGGTTCTTCTCTTCCATCATGCCGTCTTCGGGACGAACCTGATAGAACATGATGCGGTCCTTGGAAATAATGGCAGGTGCGGAAGCCTTGCCCTCGGAAATCTTATGACATGCAAATCTCTTCGCCATCTTACTTCACCTCTCCAGTCAGGGCGGCCTCAATGCAGGTGTCGAGGTCGCGGATCATAAAGTGGATACCGCGGCGGCGCGGATAGTACGCGCACTTCGGAGACTCGGTGATGCCGACCTTGCCCTTGAGATAGTGCCAGCACGGCTGGTCGGGGCAGGTGTCGCCGATGATCTCCGCGCCGGCAGCGCTTAGGATCTCGGTGATGCCCATGCGCTCCGCCATCTGTTCGGCATGGCTGGAAACAAGGATATACATGGGGATCGCCAGTTTCTTGCCTTCGATATGTCTTGCAATATACTGCGCTTCTTCAAGCGTGAAGTGCGGGCAGCCGAACATGGCAAAATCGACCTTGCCGTTGTTGGACTCGTCGCTGAACTTCTCTTCAAAGTCCTTGAGGTCCTTGTCGGTGATGACGACCTCGCGTTTGGGCTTCCTGCCGCCGAGCGCCGCTTCCAGCGTGGGCGCTTCGGGCGTAAAGCCGACGATATGATACATACCGTAAGCGCCGGAGGTGTTGAGCTGCGCGCCGAGGTTGCGCAGCGCTTCGGGCGTGATGACCCTGGGCAGACCCATAAACACGGGGATGCCTTCGCCGATCTTGTCGCCCATCATGCCCAGCAGGTGATACTCATAGTCGCTCTTCATGTTCGCTTCCACATGGACAACGATGTCGCCCCTGCGGTTTTCATCCAGCAGCAGACCGTATTCGGGCACGCAGCCGGTAATGGCGGCGCACAGCGCGCTGTTGGCGCTTTCGCGGTTGGAGCGGGCGCCCCAAACGGCGTTCACATACGGCGTGGCGCTGGATTCGGAGAATGCGCAGACCTCGCCGAAATTGGGAACGTTCGTCGCAATGTAAGGCGTGCAGTTGTAGCTGAGGACCGCGCCGAGCGCGCGGTAGGCATTGTCCGTGCGCTGCATGTGCTCTGCATCTTCCTTGTCAACGGGGTGCTTGCATTCGCCGGTGAAATGACCGAGGCAGAAGCCCGGGTTGACCGTGGGGGACACGCGGCACTTGGCGCCGGCAGCCACCAGCTTTTCAGCGAACCACAAATCGCCCGCCTGATTGCTCAGCGCAACGTGGGCACGCTTGATGGGCACCATACGGGGGGCATCGAAGCACTCGCCAATACCCACCTGTATTTTCATCGCATAGGCAGCACCTTCACCATACTTGCCATCCAGCATCGCTTTTTGTTCGTCAGTCAGGATCATGGGATTGATTTCCTCCTTTGAAAGGTATTTTGCGGAAACTATATGGAAAGATAACAGCGTATCGTTTTCCCTCTTCGTTATTCTCCGACAATTTCAAGTCTCGGATTGTTCTTCACATCATCCAGCAGAGCCGGGGAAACCTCGATGTATTCCAGGTGGAGCGTGTTTTTGATCCTGATGATCTTGGGATCGTCACGGTTTACGTTGCGGCAGCACTTGAGCGCCACACGGATCGCCGTGTCCTCATCCTCCACCGTGCAGGGAATGCTGGCGTCGCCCAGGCAGTTGCAGGCGATCGCATTGGCGTACATGGCCTCAAGATCCAGCTGATCGGCAACCTTTTTGGTGATGACGTCAAACAGTCCCACGCCGATGCCGTTGCCGTGGCTCGCCTCGCTCACGTCAAGCAGCACCAGACGCTGGTACCTGGGAATATGCAGCACAAAGGTCTTGAGCACGGAGCTGCGGCCGAGAATATTGGGGTCAAAACCCGCACCGGAAATGTCCTTGCCGATCGCTTCGCAGACGATAACGTCCGCTTCGGGAAGCATAATGTACGGCATATTGCCCTTTGCGATCTGCACCAGTTCCTTTTCCCGTTCGATCAGGTTCTGTGCCGGCACTGCCTCGATCGCATAGGTACGGTCATAGGCGTTTTCAAGGATGGCAACGCCGAAGCCGACGGGAGCCTTTTCAAGAATAACGGACGCCGTTTCTTCGATGACCTGTGCAAAGGTCTCGGGTGATTCCTCATGGACGGCGGAGCAGCCCTTGTGGTTGCCGAGACCGATCACCAGCATCTTGCAAAGACCGCTTTGCAGCGGACCGACAAAGTCGGTATGGAGCTTTACGCGGTTAACGGGAACGATCAGATCCGCTTCATACGCCGCGCGGTCAAACCAGATCGGGCGGCCGTTGGCGCAGCTGCCCAAATGCACGGTATCCACCGTTGTGACAACGGGAACACCGAGGTTTTCCTCCGTGATGCCGTAGCCGGCGAGGACTTCGCGCTGCCCTTCCTCCGTTCCGTTGCCATGGCTCCCCATGGCAGAAACAACGAACGGCGCTGCGCCCATTTCCTTGAGCGTTTCGATCACGCTTTCAACAATGGCATACAGATTGCGGATACCGCGGCTGCCAACGGCGACGGCAATGCGCATGCCGGGCTTGACCAGCGTGCGGATCCCGTCTTGCTTTAGCTGCCCGCGGACAACGTTCTTTACTTCGTCATCCTCCAAATGCTCCTCATTGAACTGTTGACGGACCGTTATCATTTTGGGCAGCGGGCGCTTCAGATCCTCCTCCAGCAAAATCGGCACAGATGCTCAGCTCCTTCCTCGGTATCCCGCCTGTATTTCACCTGTATACAAGTTATGTTCAAAAAAATTAAACGCATCATTTTTATGCAATAAATATAAACATTTCTGCGCCTCTTGTCAATTTGTTTTTTTATAAATACATGTTCCCGGCAGAAAACCGCCCGCCGGGCGCGGCGGTCGTGCTTTACAAGTCGGTTTGCGTCTGCTATATTTTATATGTGAGTGCTTCCTGTTATTGTTTCTTATCCGCGTTCCGATAAAAGGCAGTTTTTTCAGCGGCACACCGTATGTCACCGAGGGGGGAACCGTAATGGATCAAAAAATCTACCAAGCCTATGTGGATATTCTTCGTGAAGAGCTGATACCGGCAACGGGCTGCACCGAGCCGATCGCCGTTGCTTATGCAGGCGCTTTGGCAAAAAAGGCTTTGGGCGCCTTGCCCGAACGCGTAGAGCTGACTGTCAGCGGCAACATCATCAAGAACGTCAAGAGCGTCATCGTGCCTCATACGGCAGGGCGCAAGGGACTTCGTACCGCGGTGGCTGCGGGCATCTGCTGCGGCAATGCGGACAAGGAGCTTGAGGTGCTCTCCGATGTGACTGCGGAAGCGCTGGGCAGGATGGACGATTTTCTCAGCACCGCCGAATTTGTGTTCGGAAAGTCCACCGCCAACTGCCCCTTTGACATTCAGGTTCGTCTTTCCGCCGGAGACGACTCCTCCTACGTCCGCATGATCGGTCACCACACCAATGTGGTGCGGATCGAAAAAAACGGAGAAATTCTGCTGGACAAGCCCTTTTCCGACGAGGTGGTGCAGGCGCCCGAAAACCGCACGCTGCTGACGGTGGAACAGATCGTTGCCTTCGCCGACGAGGTCAGGCTCGACGACGTGCGGGATATCCTCAAGCGGCAGATCGACTGCAACATGAAGATCGCCGAAACCGGTCTGCGGGAAGCTTATGGCGCAAGCATCGGTAAGATCCTGCTGCAATCCTACGGCAACAGCGTTCAGAATCGGGCAAAGGCCTGGGCGGCAGCCGGTTCCGACGCGCGTATGAACGGCTGCGAGCTGCCGGTCGTCATCAATTCCGGCAGCGGAAACCAGGGTATGACCGCCTCCATTCCGGTCATCATTTACGCGAAAGAGTGCAATGTATCGGAGGATCTGCTGTACCGCGCGCTCGTCGTGTCCAATTTGGTGACCATCCATCTGAAAACCGGGATCGGCAGTCTTTCCGCCTACTGCGGCGCCACCAGCGCCGGCGCGGGCGCCGGCGCCGGCATCTGCTATCTCTACGGCGGCCGCTACGATGAGATCGCTCACACCATCGTCAACGCGCTCGCCATCAACTCCGGCATGATCTGCGACGGAGCCAAATCAAGCTGCGCCGCGAAAATTGCCTCCGCCGTGGAAGCAGGTCTGCTGGGCTGGCAAATGAACGCCCACGACAGCCAGTTCTACGGCGGCGACGGCATCGTGGTCAAGGGCGTTGAGAATACCATCTGTGCCGTCAGCACGCTTGCCCGTGAGGGCATGCGCGCCACCGACGACGAGATCATTCACCTGATGATGGAAAATTCGTAGTTTGCTTCTCACCCCTTTTCCGGCGGCAAAGCGGTCGGTCTGCGCAAAAAAAGCCTTTTGTTTCCGCAAAAAAAGCTTTACAGATTCGGAAAAATGTGGTATGCTTCTTAACAGTAATAGGAACGATTACTAATAAGAAGCCTCGTGGCGGACTGACGGAAAAATCCGGATGCCACGAAGCGGACAAATGCAAACAAGGTATGTGCCGCGAAGGGTGCGGCGCTGCCTAATAAGATCATTCAGGAGGAAAAGAACATGGCAAACAAGTACGCAGGCACCAAAACCGAAAAGAATCTTTGGGAAGCCTTTGCAGGCGAATCTCAGGCAAGAAACAAGTACACCTACTTCGCCTCCGTCGCAAAGAAGGCAGGCTATGAACAGATCGCGGCTTTGTTCCTTCAGACCGCTGAAAACGAAAAGGAGCACGCAAAGCTCTGGTTCAAGGAGCTCGGCGAGCTGGGCGACACCGCTGAAAACCTGCTGCACGCAGCAGAGGGTGAAAACGCCGAATGGACCGATATGTATGCCAGAATGGCGCAGGATGCCGAGGAAGAGGGCTTCCATGCGCTTGCCGAGCGTTTCCGTGCGGTCGGCGCCATTGAAAAGTCCCACGAGGAACGCTACCGTGCGCTGCTGAACAACGTGGAAACGCAGCAGGTCTTTGAAAAGTCCGGCGTTCAGGTTTGGGAATGCCGCAACTGCGGTCACATCGTGGTTGGCACCAAGGCTCCCGACGTCTGCCCCGTGTGCGCACATCCGCAGAGCTACTTTGAGATCCGCAAGGAAAACTATTGATCCCGGCAGAATCAAAAAAAGAGACGCAGAAGGCTTCTTCTGCGTCTCTTTTTCACGTTTGCTCCGTTATACTCCGTCTTTCGTGTCCCGGCAGGACGCCGCACGGTGAGGCTCCGTCCGCACGCGGTAACAGCCGCGCTGAAAACAGGCGGCTGCCCCGTTCTGCAGATCCCTTCAGCCGATCGCCGCCCTGAGCGCGTCCACGCGGTCGGTCTTTTCCCAGGCAACGCCGAGATCCTCGCGTCCCATGTGTCCGTAGGCGGCGAGCTTGCGGTAGATGGGCTTTCTGAGGTCGAGGTCACGGATGATGGCGGTGGGGCGCAGGTCGAAGACCCTGCTCACCGCTTCCTCCAGCTTCTCATCGCTGACCTTACCGGTGCCGAAGGTCTCAATGAGCACGCTGACGGGTCTGGCAACGCCGATGGCATAGGCAAGCTCGACCTGGCATCTGTCGGCAAGACCGGCGGCAACGATATTCTTCGCCACATAGCGCGCGGCATAGGCGGCGGAGCGGTCGACCTTGGTGGGATCCTTGCCGGAGAAAGCGCCGCCGCCGTGCGGCGCGCTGCCGCCGTAGGTGTCCACGATGATCTTGCGCCCGGTCAGACCGGAGTCGCCCTGCGGACCGCCGATGACAAAGCGTCCGGTCGGATTGACATAGAACCTGGTATCCGCGTCGAGAAGCTCAGCCGGAATGGTCGGCTTGATCACCAGCTCGATCATGTCGCTGCGAATCTGTTCGATGCTCACCTCGGGCGCATGCTGCGTGGAGAGCACCACGGTGTCGACGCGCACGGGCTTCCAGTTTTCGTCATACTCGACGGTGACCTGCGTCTTGCCGTCGGGACGGAGGTAATCGACCTTCCCCTCCCTGCGCACGGCGGTGAGCTTCATCGCCATCTTCTGCGCAAGAGAAATGGGCAGCGGCATCAGCTCCGGCGTCTCGCTGCAGGCATAGCCGAACATCATGCCCTGGTCGCCGGCGCCGTTGTCCAGCGCGGCGGCGCCGCTTTCCTTGTTTTCCAGAGAATTGTCAACGCCCATGGCAATATCGCCGGACTGTTCATCAATGCTGAGGATAATACCGCAGGTGTCGCAGTCAAAGCCGTACTTGGCACGGTCATAGCCGATGTCGCGGATCACGTCGCGCGCGATCTTTGCAATGTCGACGTAGCAGGAGGTCGTGATCTCGCCCATCACATGCACGAGCCCGGTGGTAACGGTCGTTTCGCAGGCGACGCGGCCGTTGGGATCCTTTTCCATGATGGCGTCGAGCACGGCGTCGGAGATCTGGTCGCAGATCTTGTCGGGATGACCTTCGGTCACGGATTCGGAGGTAAATAAACGCTTTGCCATAGTCTTTCTTTCCTTTCTTTTTGCGGAAAAACAAAAAAATACTCTGTCGAACCGACAGAGTACGAGCTGCTTGTTCTTCCTCATCTTTCGATTCGTTCGTCGGATTTGGCACCTTGCCTTGCGGCAGGTTGTCGTGGTATCATCGGGCCGTTCCCTCCGCCACTCTTGATGAAGTATTCACTTTTGGGAATTTTGCTAAAAGGCATTGTAGCACATTTGTTTTGTTTGTCAATAGGCGCGCAGGATTTTTTTCATTCTTTGCTTGACAATTTTATATTGATATGATATCTTTTTGATATCAATTATAGGAGGAATTTTCCATGGAAGAAAAAATTCTGACCGGAAAGAAAAACGGTATGGTCGTGCTGCTCGGCGTGATCCTCGGCTACGTCGCCGCAGTGATCGGCGTGATCATCACCGCCCAGCTCCGTTGGTACGCGTTCGGGTTCGCCCGCTTCCTGCTCTCGGCGCTGATGGTGTTTTGCATCCTTTATCTGGCGCTCGGCTGGATCCTGCTGTGCGGTCTGAGGGTGCTCAAGCCGCAGGAGGCGCTGGTGCTGACGCTGTTCGGCAAATATGTCGGCACGCTCAAGGGCGAAGGATTTTATTGTGTCAATCCGTTCTGCACCGCCGTCAACCCCGCCGCCAAGACGAAGCTCAACCAGTCCGGCGATGTGGACAGCGGCAACAAGGGCAGTTTTCTGACCATCGCCGCCGGCAATCAGGCCGCTCAGGTCGACATGAGCAGCGGCAAGCGGATCTCCCTCAAGATCATGACGCTCAACAACTCCCGGCAAAAGATCAACGACTGTCTCGGCAACCCCATTGAGATCGGCATTGCCGTCATGTGGCGCGTGACCGACACCGCGAAGGCGGTTTTCAACGTGGACAACTATAAGGAGTACCTCTCCCTCCAGTGCGACGCCGCACTGCGCAACATCGTGCGCATCTACCCCTATGACGTTGCTCCCAATGTCGACACCACCGGAGACGGTGTCGCCGATGAAGGCAGCCTGCGCGGCTCGAGCGAGGTCGTGGCGCAGCGCATCCGCGACGAGATCCAGTCCAAGGTCTCAGACGCAGGTCTTGAGATTTTGGAAGCGCGCATCACCTATCTTGCCTACGCGCCGGAGATCGCCGCCGTCATGCTGCAGCGTCAGCAGGCCAGCGCCATCATCGACGCGCGCAAGATGATCGTCGACGGTGCGGTCGGCATGGTCGAGATGGCACTGGAGCGCCTGAACGAAAACCAGGTCGTCACACTTGATGAGGAGCGCAAGGCCGCGATGGTCTCGAACCTGCTGGTCGTTCTCTGCGGCAACCACGACGCGCAGCCCGTCGTCAACTCTGGCAGTCTTTATTAAGCCATGAACGATCAGCAAAAGAAACAGGTTCCCCTGCGCTTGAATCCCAGGCTCTATGCCGCGCTCGCCGCGTGGGCGGAGGATGACTTCCGCTCCGTCAACGGGCAGATCGAATACCTGCTCAGCGAGTGCGTGCGCCAGCGAAAAAAGAACGGCAAATATGTCGGCGAGGAGATCGATCTCCCGCCGGAGCTGGATATCGAGTAAAATTAAGAAGTCCCCGAGACGGGGACTTCTTAATTTTTTGCAAAGGTTTTGTATATTCCGTTTTGTCATCGAGATTAATTCAAAATTTTTTAATGACTTTTTTCCAAACCTATGTCATAATGAATTATCATATTATTTGGAGGATCACACCTTGAACAAGCTGAACCGCGCCATTGACCGGTTTTGCATTCTGCATCCGAATTTTGGCATTCCCAATTTGATGTTGTATATCGTCATCGGCAACGTTGCCGTTTATCTTCTGGCCAGCTTTTCTTCCGCAGGCATGGGTGTTTACAATCTCCTTGCCTTTCATCTCAGCGGTCTGATGCACGGTCAGATATGGCGGCTCGTTTCCTTTATATTTGTTCCGAATGTCGGCGGCGCATTCGCGCTGCTCATCTCCTGCTATTTCTATTACTGGATCGGCAGCGTGCTGGAACGGCAGTGGGGCACCGCGAAGTTCACGGTCTATTATGTCAGCGGCATGATCCTGACCATGCTCGGCACCGCGATCGTGAGCCTGGCTTACGGCAATCTGTCCATTCCCCTTTACGGCACGTATTACATCAACCTTGCCATGTTCTTTGCCTTTGCCGTGCTGTATCCCGAAACGCGGGTGCTGCTGTTTTTTATCATCCCCGTTCGCATGAAGATTTTGGCGATCATCGACGCCTGCCTTTTCGCGTTCGACATCTTTTCCTATCTTGCCGCGGGAAATATCGCCGGAGCGATTCTTCCGGTCATCGCGCTGATGAACTTTGCCATCTTTTTCTGGCCGGAGCTTTGCTCCTTCCTCAAGCGGGAGCAGCGCCAGAGCAAGCAGGCCGCCCATTTCCACAATACCGTGCGCGCGCAGCAGCGTCAGGAGCAGACCGTGCAGCAGACGCAGGGCTTTCACCGCAAATGCTGCGTCTGCGGCCGCACCGACGTCAGCAACCCTGAGCTGGAGTTCCGTTATTGCTCCAAGTGCGCCGGCTACCACTGCTTCTGCTCCGAGCATCTTTTCTCGCACGTCCATTTTACCGACGAACAGCCGTAAGGAGGGTTTATCATCATGGAGTTAAACAAACAGCAGGCGATCGAACTTCTGGAGGAGTTCAACAAGGGCGAATTTCACCTCAAACACGGTCATATCGTCGGCGACGTGATGCGCTGGTATGCCAACGAGCTCGGCTATGGCGACGAAGCCGATTTTTGGGAGATCGTCGGACTTCTGCACGATCTTGATTTTGAGCTGTATCCCGACGAGCACTGCATCAAAAGTCAGGAGATCATGCGCTCCCGCGGTCTTGACGAGCGCTTGATCCGCGCGACCGCCAGCCATGGCTATGGGATCCATTTCGACGGTCTGCCCGAACCGCAGCACGAGATGGAGAAGGTCCTTTTCGCCGCGGACGAACTCACCGGTCTGATCGGCGCCGTGGCGGTCATGCGCCCGAGCAGGAGCTGCGACGATCTTGAGGTCAAGTCTGTCAAAAAGAAATATAAAGATAAAAAATTTGCCGCCGGCTGTTCCCGTGACGTCATCGAACAGGGCGCGGCAATGCTCGGCTGGGAGCTCGACAAGCTCATTGACATGACCATTCTTGCCATGCGCGCAAGCGAACATGTCGACTGACCATCCCTGTTCCGATCCCCTTCCGCTATTCCAGTTTTGAAAGGAGATTCTTATGGCAAACAGTATCCCCACCTTTAACGGCAAGCTGAGAAATCATCGTCTTGACGTTCCGAAGTGCATCGACCGCTGCGGCGGCATTACCATTTTCGGTCGCAACATGAAATCCTTCGTCTTTTCCACCGATGCCGCCACCATCTGCAACATCAACGCTGACGGCGTCATCGCCGTCTACCCCTTCACGCCGCAGCCGCGTATCGTGCATGCAACCATCACCGTTGCCGATATGCCGGTGTTTGTCGGCGTCGGCGGCGGTTTTACCAGCGGCGAGCGCAGCGTGCAGCAGGCGGTCGAAGCGGAAAATCAGGGCTGCTACGGCGTGCTGCTCAACGCGCCCGTGCCGCCGGAGGTCATCGGTCTGATCAAGCAGCATGTGGATATTCCGGTCGTGTGCACCATCGTTTCCATCAAGCAGGATATCGATGAGCGTATTGCCGCCGGCGCGGATATTCTCAATGTTTCCGCCGCCTCCAGGACGCCGGAGGTCGTTGCCGCGATCCGGAAAAAGTATCCCGACATTGCGATCATCGCAACCGGCGGTCCGACGGAGGAGTCCATCAACGCCACCATCGACGCCGGCGCCAACGCCATTACTTATACGCCGCCGAGCAACGGTGAGCTGCTCAAGGACATCATGCAGTCTCACAGGCACAGATACGACCATTCCTAATATGTTCCCGGCAAAAAGCACCGAAGCGTTTCCGCTTCGGTGCTTTCCCTTTTTCCTTTTGTTTTGGTTGTTTTGGCTTTGGTTTATTGTTTGGATTCATCCGGATGTTCCGCTTCGCCTACCGGATGCTTTCAAAATGCGTGAATCGCGCGCCGTTTTCCGTCTGCACAAAGGGGAATTCGACGGTCACATAGCCTGCAGCGGTCTGCTCATAACGTCCGGTCTCCTCGTTGAGGGTCGGCTCCCCGGCATATTCCTCAACGGTGGCAATGACCCTGCCTGCGTTCCCGTCCGCGTCAAATTCGACCGCATAGGTCGCCTCGCCGCGCGTAAGGTCGCTGCCGCGGGCGGCATCAACGCCGTAGAGTACGCCGTCGATATCACGGTAGTGCGCAAAACCGTTTTCATCCGGCGCAAGCAGCCCGTCGACGACCGGCTCGTCAAAACGCGTGAGCAGCAGCGCACGAAGCTCCGCCATTGTGGAGATATCCCTGTAATTCACACGGTTGTAGACGTAACCGTCGACTTCAGCGCTTTTTCCACTGTCGAGCGGCATCGTGACCAAATCAAAATAGCTCCATAGCTCCTGCGCCTCGTAGAAATCCGCAAGAACGCGGGTCTCCTGCGGAAGATACGGCAGGATCAGCGTCTCTCCGCGCTCATTCAGCAAATGAATGAAATACTCATACGGCACGGTAAAGGTCGGGATCCCCGCCGCGTGCGGACCCATCGTGTATTCTTCAAAGAGTACGGTCATGCCGCTTTCATCAAAATAAACGCTGGCATAGGCAAGATCCCGGACATAGGAGTCATAATCATCATAATAGTACTCGCTGAGCCCCTGCTCGCAGATCTGCTTCAGAATATTTGCTACCACGGCGGCGCGGAATTCGTCCTCGTCCGCCGCAATATCCTCGTAACCGATGAACTCGCCCGTGTTGAGGTCGAAGTTCCAGGTTTTGAAACTACCGTTGGGGTGCGCGCCGCCCGTATAGGAATATCCCGTGGCGTAAATGCTCAAAAGCCCACCCGGCGTCTGATAGGTCTTCTCCACCTTTACTTCGTCGGCAAACGCACTGTGCCAGGCGAAACCGTCTGCAAGATATACCTCATACAGATCCTTCGCCCAGCCGGAGATCTCGCGGAAGAAGGACAGAACCGTCTGCCGGTATTTCTCCATCTCCGCGTTGAAGGCGTCGCGCACGGCGAGCTTCTGCGCATCCGCTTCGCTTTCGACCAGCTCAACCTCTTCCCCGTCAAGCGCCGCCACAAGCGTAAGGCGTGGCAGCTCATATTTGCCGTTGAGCAGCACGGTGCCGTCATCGGTCTTTACTTCTTCGCTGATGACCTCGGTGACGACCTGAAACTCGTATTCCGTTTCCGCGGTCTGCACCGTGTCTCCGCCCGCTTCCGGCGCAGCGCTGCCGCAGGCAGTCAGCATAAATGCCGCCGCTGCCGCGATTACGATGCATAGCAGTCGTTTCATTTCGTTTTGCCTCCTGTTCTTCAGGCGCGGTCAGATCACCACGGGATTCGTCGTCCATTCGCTGCCGCCGCACGCCTGCGACAGCTCCGGATAGGCAAGCGCATAAAGATCCGTCGCGCGCGCTTCCATCCAAAGTACGCGCTGCGCCTGCCCGGAAAGCGCGCGTACATCGGCGCTTTTTGTCAAAACGGGCAGCGATGCGGAGCATTTCATCCGCTTTAAAAGCGCCCTGCCGCGCTCGCTGCACGCCAGCACGCGCAGGTACGGCACAGCGACCGGCATGTCGCCCACCTCGATGCCCAGGTACATTCGCAGTACCATGCGCCGCAGTCTTGCATAGGCGTAGCGTTTGGTCTTTGCCCCGTCAAGCAGCTGCTCCATGCGTGCGGCGGTGCGGCTCGCCTCATAAAGCCGGTGGTAAAGTCCCTCCCGCCCCTCATCATAGCGGGCAAAATCCTCCTCCCGCATCGAGCGCAGCCTGGCAAGCATCGCGCGCTCGGCATTTGCCGCCGTCACCGGTGCGCGTCCTGCCGCGCGCTCCTGCTCATACAGCCGCGCCATATCGGGCGTGAGATAATCGCCGGTCTGCTGATTCGCAATCAGCCGCTCGCGCAGATAGGACGCCGAAGCGAAGCCCTCCCCCGCGCCGGCATCGTGTCCGACCCCCATGCGCGGGAGCGCCAGCGGCTCAATACCGCTGCCCTGCAACGCCTTGCAGTATTCCACGCCCAAAATGTCGTTCGCATGCTCCAGCACGGCGGCATCCCCGCCAAGCAACCGTTCCGCCGCCGCCTGTCTTGCTGCGGCAAAGGATACTCCTTTGCCGAGCGCCTCGCGAAGGGCGGTTTTGAAGGCGTCCCCCGTCAGACATTCCGCCACGCGCAGAAGTCTTCCCGTGTCCGCGCACTCGCTGCCGAAGCACAGCGTCTCCACGACGCCGGTGCCTGCCAGCAGCTCCGCGCCGCCGCGGGCGAAGCCCTCCGCCGACGCGGTCGCCCAGGGCACCGGCAGCTCCAGCACCAGATCCGCGCCGCCGCGCACGGCAGCCTCGGCGCGCACATGCTTGCGGCAGACGGCAAAATCGCCGCGCTGGACGAAGTTTCCGCTCATCGCGCATACAATAGCGGTATCCTCTCCCAGTCTGCGGCGGATCTCGCGGATCTGCCAGGCGTGCCCGGAGTGAAAGGGATTATATTCACATATGATACCAGCAGTTTTCATGGAAATCCTCTCAAAACGGTGTCAATTCGGTAACATTCTGTAAAATTTAAGGTTGTCAACGCAAAAGTTTTTGCTATAATAGTGCTGTATGTGCATCCCAACGGGATATTGTTGCTTTTATCTTATATGAATTCAGGGCGCATTGCAAGTGCGCCCCAGGAAAAAGGAGTTTACTATGAACGTATTGGTCATCAACGCAGGTTCTTCCTCCCTCAAGTATCAGCTGCTCAACCCCGCGACCGGCGAGCTGCTCGCCAAGGGTCTGTGCGAGCGCATCGGCATCGACGGTCGTTTTACCTACAAGCCGCAGCTTGAAGGCAAGGAAGCCGTCAAGGAAGCCGAAGTCGCCATGCCCACGCATTCCGAGGCGATCAAGACCGTTCTCGACGCTCTCGTCGACGCCAAAAACGGCGTGATCGCTTCCATGAAGGAGATCGACGCCGTCGGTCACCGTGTCGTTCACGGCGGTGAGAAGTTTGCCGCTTCCGTTATCATTACCGACGAAGTGATGAAGACCATTGAAGAGTGTAATCCCCTCGCTCCGCTCCACAATCCCGCCAACATCATCGGCATCAAGGCCTGCCAGCAACTGATGCCCGGCGTGCCCATGGTCGCCGTGTTTGACACCGCCTTCCACCAGACCATGCCTCCCGTCGCCTATACCTACGCCCTGCCCTATGAGTACTATGAAAAGGACAAGGTCCGCCGCTACGGCTTCCACGGCACCTCTCACAAGTATGTTTCCCAGCGTGCCGCCGACATGCTCGGCAAGCCCGTTTCCGAGCTCAAGCTCATCTCCTGCCACCTCGGCAACGGCTCCTCCGTCACCGCGATTGACGGCGGCAAGAGCGTCGACACCTCCATGGGCTTCACCCCGCTCGCCGGTCTCCCCATGGGCACCCGCAGCGGCGACCTCGACGCCGGCATCCTTGAGTACCTGATGAACAAGTACAACATGAACATCACCGAGATGCTCACCATCCTCAACAAGAAGTCCGGCGTTCAGGGCGTTTCCGGCGTTTCCTCCGACTTCCGCGATCTTGAAAACGCTTTCGCAGACGGCAACGAGCGTGCCGGTCTCGCCGTCGATCTGTTCAACTACGGCGTCAAGAAGCTCATCGGCGCGTATGCTGCCGCAATGGGCGGCGTGGACGCTATCATCTTCACCGCAGGCGTCGGTGAAAACTCCGCTTCTCAGCGCATGTCGATCGCCTCCGGTCTTGAGTTCATGGGCGTCAAGATGGACGAGGATGCCAACAAGGTCCGCGGCGAGGAGCGCGTCATTTCCGCCGTCGATTCCAAGGTCAAGGTTCTTCTCATCCCCACCAATGAAGAGCTGATGATCGCCATGGATACCGCTTCTCTCGTCGGCTGAGTCTTTTGAATATGTCTAAGGGAACGACTCTACAGTCGTTCCCTTAGCCTGTCGAAAAAGCCTTTTCGACAGGCTGAAGCAAGTTTTTGCAACTTTAAAAAGTTGCAAAAACTTATTGATCTAACACGAAAGACACCCCTCCTGGGTTTCTTTCGTAACTATCTTCCTTCCCGAATACGCGCACTTTTTGCCTTTTTTGACAACCTCAGGGAACGACTCTACAGTCGTTCCCTTTTCTTATTCCTGTTTCCTGTTTCTGGTCAGCAGCGCCGCGCCGATCATGCCCGCGCGGTAGCCGAGCGTGCAGCCGACGATCCGCGGGTGCTTTGCGGTGTAAGAAGCGCCGTACTCCTGCGCGCTTACCTCCGCACGCAGCGGGGCAAGCAGACGCTCTCCCTGCGCGGCAACGCCGCCGGAGAGCGCGATGACCTCCGGAAAGAACACGTTGACGAGGTTGGCAACGCCGAGCGCAAGATAACGGACGTACTGCTTCACGACGGCGTCTCCCGCGGCGTCGCCCGCCTGCTGCGCATCAAACGCGGCGCGTCCGTCCACGACGCCGTATGCCGCGGCGAACTCATGCATTCTGCTCTCCGGATGCCGCGCCATCGCCTCCCCGGTCATGCGGGCAAGCGCTGTCGCCGAAGCGTACGACTCAAAGCAGCCTCTGCGGCCGCAGGAGCACCGCTCCCCGTCCGCCGCGATCACCATGTGCCCAAGCTCGCTCGCGGCGCCCGTATACCCCGTGAGCAGCTTTCCGTCCATGACCACACCGCCGCCGACACCGGTGCCGAGCGTGAGGATCACCGCGCTGTGCGCGCCCTTTGCCGCGCCGGCAAGCGCTTCGCCGAGCGCCGCGGCATTCGCGTCGTTGACAAGCTCCACCTCATAGCCCGTGCGCTGCTTCAGCTTCTCGCGCAGCGGGTATTTCACCCAGTTCAGATTGCAGGAATACACGATCTCGCCGCGCCCGTTGTCCACGATACCCGGGCAGCCGAGACCGACACCGCCGAGGTCCTCCTGCGCGGCAAGCTCACAAATCAGTTCGCCGATCGCATCGGCGACAATGTCCGCGCCGCGCGCGGCCTGCGTGGGGCGCGAAGCTTCCCGCACGACCTCGCCGTTTTCCGTGACGACCGCGCCCTTGAGATTGGTGCCGCCCACGTCGATGCCCAGATAATTCATCGTCCGCCTCCTGCCGAAATGACTTGTTCAATCTTCGCAGCCGACCGGTAAGGTGACTTTGAATGTCACCGTGCCGTCGCCGTTTTCCACCGATATGCCGCCCTTATGCAGCAATACGACCTGTTTGGCGATCGCAAGCCCGATGCCGTTGCCCTCGGTGGCATGGGACTTGTCCACCTGATAGAACTTGTTGAATATCTTCTCCTGCTCCTCCGGGGCAACGGCATGACCGCTGTTCGTGACGCTGACCGTCACGATGCGCCCCCACCGGGCAATGCGCACGTTCACCGTGCCCCCCGCCGGTGAAAACTTGACGGCGTTATCCAGCAGGTTGATCCACACCTGCTTGAGCAGCTCCTCATTTGCCTGAATGTCATATTCGCCGAATTCCAATTCGAAATTCAGCGCCCTGCGCGTCCACTTGTTTTCCAGCAGCAGCACGCAGGAGCGGATCTGCTCGGAAAGGTTATAGCGCGTGACGTCGGCAAGGATCTTCTGGTTCTCCACCTTGGTCAGGTTGAGCACATTGGTCGCCATCGCCGCCAGCCGGAGCGATTCCTCCTCAATGACATTGATGTACTCCTGCTTTTGCTGCTCGGTCAGGTTTCCGTGCTTGAGCAGCTTGGCAAAGCCGGCAACGGAAACGATGGGCGTTTTGAATTCGTGGGAAAAGTTGTTGATGAAATCCGCGCGCAGCATTTCGGTGTTGCCAAGCTCCTCCGCCATTTTGTTAAAGCTCTGCGCCGCCTCCGCGAAGGAGGGATGACTTCCGAGCGGCTTGCCGAAATGCAGCCGCGCGTCGAAGTCGCCGGCGGCAAGGCGGTTCATCTGCGTGATCATCCGCGTGATCGGCTTGAGCGGCAGCTTCATCACAAATGCGGAGAGCACCATGCCCACCACCACGCTGATAAACGCCATAAGCAGCAGCAGATACGCTGTTTCCAGCGTCTCCGCGCCGCCGGGCAGCAGGCGGAAATAGGCAAGGATATACACCGTGATGCCTGCCACAAGAACGGAAACAAACAAAATACCGAAGGTTGCCGCGGAAAATAAAAGGGGGAGCGCGAAACGGCTCTGCCGTTCTTCCTGATTCTTTTTCATACCTTTTTTACCGCCTTATACCCAAGTCCGCGCACGGATTCAATGGAGAATTCCTCCCAGCCCTCAAACCGTCTGCGAAGCCGCCCGATGTGCACCGTCACCGTCTCCCAGCCCGTGTCGCTCTCCGCTCCCCAGATCTCGTCCATAAGCTGAATACGGGTGAAGATCTTCCCCGGATAGGACAAAAGCTTATAAAGGAGCATGAACTCCTTTTGCGGCAGCTCGATTACTTCATCGCCCTTTGTCACGGTCTGCGCGTCGTAGTCAAGCACCACGCTGCCCACGGCGATCCTGCGCTCGCTGACGATCTGCGCGCGCCTGAGCAGCGCCTTGATGCGAAGCAGCATCTCGACCTCGTCGATCGGCTTGGTCATGTAATCGTCTATCCCGACCAGAAAGCCCCTGCGGCGGTCCCCCGGCAGCTGCTTGGCGGACACCATCAGGATCGGCAGATTGTTGTTGCTCTCCCTCAGAAGCGCCGTAAGCTCGTAGCCGTCTATTTTTGGCATCATGATATCCAGCACGACCAGGTCAATATGCTCACGGTCCATGACACGAAGCGCATCCTCGCCGTTTTCCGCCGTATAGACCACATACTTTTCCTCTTCCAGCACTGTCTTGAGCAAAAGCCTTGTATTTTTGTCGTCGTCCGCAATCAGGATATGAAACATACCATGTCGACCCGCCTTCCGCGCTTTTGTTTTCTTTATCTTACGCCATCTGTCTGCCTTTTCGCAAGTACTGATTGCAGAATATATCCGGGTATGCCGCCCTTTTCGTTTGGTCTGTTTCGTTTCAGTTTAGATTTCTCCGCTATATTGATCGTGATATTTTATCGTTTCCGGCAAAAGAGGTAAAGAATATGTGCAAAAAAGTATTGATCGCCAGTGACAGCACAACGGATCTCGGTGCGGAGCTGATCGCCCGCTACGGCGTTCAGATCGTCCCGCTCGGCATCCATCTGGGCGATAAACACTACACCGACGGCGTGGACATTGACCCCGAGTACATCTACAGACATTACGAGGAAACCGGGGAGCTTCCCAAAACTGCCGCGGTCAATATTGCGGAATATGCCGACTTTTTTGAGCGCTGGACAAAAGAGGGCTATGCGGTCGTTCTCTTTTCCATCAGCGCGGAGATGTCCTCGTCCTATCAGAACGCATGCCTTGCCGCCTCCGGCTTTGACGATGTTTTTGTCGTGGATACCCGCAGCCTTTCCACCGGCGGCGGTCTTTTGGTGGTTTCCGCCGCTGAGATGGTCAAAGCCGGCAGATCCGCTTCTGAGATCGCCCGGTCCTGTCAGGCGCTTGCTTCTCAGGTGGACGCGTCGTTTGTGATCGACAGCCTGGAGTTTCTGCATAAGGGCGGCCGCTGTTCCGCCGTCGCCGCACTGGGCGCCAATCTGCTGCACCTGAAGCCCTGCATTGTGGTGCGTGACGGCAAAATGGCGGTCGGCAGGAAGTACCGCGGTAAGTTTTCCACCGTGCTCAGGCAGTACATTACCGATCAGCTCGGCGACACCTCCGGTATCGACCTCGAACGCGTTTTTGTCACGCACGCGGGCTGTGACGAAGAAACGGTCCAGATGTGCGTGGAGCTTGTCCGTCAGCTCGCCCCTTTCAAGGAGGTCTTCCTCACCCGCGCGGGCTGCACGATCTCCTCGCACTGCGGCAGAAACACGCTTGGCGTTCTGTTTCTGCGCAAAGACCCCTGACCTTCTGCCGATACAAGAAGCAACACCATCCGGAGCGCGCAGTCCCTTCGGATGGTGTTGACTTTTTTGCTATGCAAAAGCATAGCAAAAAAACAAGATGCGCCATTTTCTCGCCCCTTCGGGGCAACCGAAAATGATGCGCAAAAACTTCATGCGCTCCGGCTTTTGCCCATGATTGTGGTGCGCAATACTGCGCATGAAGTTTTATGCCGTTCCGCACGTCTGCGGCAGCGCCGCCTCAACCCTCACGGCTCCCGCCGAGCGCCTCCTCCAGCTTTTCAAGCGCCCGCTTCTCAATGCGGGATACATAGCGCGGGAACTAATGTAAGCGATTTTGTCTTGAAAATCGTGCCGCTCATAACGGCGCAAACCATTGATATGACTGGGTTTCACCCGACTTCATCAAGCTCCGCAAAACGAAATTTGATGATGACCCGCTTCTCCTCGGTCAGCTCGATCCGGTCAATCAGGCTGACCAGCAGCTCCCGGCTGGCAAACGCCGAGTCCATGAAACGCTGCACCAATTCTTTTGCCCTGTCCTCTGCGGGGACGGGGCTTTTTCTTCGCAGCTCCAGCTCCTGTTTCTTTTCCTCCAAAAGACTTCGCTCCAGCTTGACCCGGCTGTAGATGCGTTCAAAATCCGCTTCCGGCAACAGACCGCTGAGCCGATCCATGTACACCTTATCCAGATTGGCAGTCAGGTTGTCGATCTTGCTCTGCACAGCCTGCAATTCCACCTCCAGGGCGTTTTCTTTCTGCGCCTGCTCCACCGCTCGTTGCGCGATGGGGAGCAGTTCAGCGGGATGTAAATATGCTTCGCAGACTTCCCGCACCTTGGCGATGACTGCGTCTGTGGCCGTCTTTTCCTTAATGGAATGGCAGGTGCAGACACCAGCTTTCGTGAACCGCTGATAGGTACGACAGACGAAATACAGCACATCCTCTCCAGCAGCGTTTTTTCGATTGAGCACCGCAAGAGGATAGCCGCACTCATGGCAGAAGATCATGCCCTTCAACAGGAAGTCGTAAGTCCGACTTCGGGTGTGCTTGCGGCTGTTCACCAGCATCCGCACCTTGCGGAAAGTCTCGGCGTCGATCAGCGGCTCATGGGTACCTTCTACGACGACCCAGTTCTTCCGCTCTTGGTGCAGGCACTTCTTGGATTTATAGCTGATCTTCACACTGCGCCCCTGTACCATATTACCAATGTAAGTCTCGTTTTGCAGCATATCGGAAATCCGCTCGCTGCTCCACAGGCCGGTATAGGGGCCGGGATTGGGCACCGGCAGCCCCGCATAGGTGGCAGGAGTTGGAACTCCTTCTGTGTTCAGTTGGGCTGCGATCTGACGGCAGCTCATCCCGTCCAGCGCCATGCCGAAAATCCGCCGCACCATGGGAGCCACTTCCTCGTCGATAACGATTTTGTTTTTCTCGGTGGGGTGCATTTTATAGCCGTAAACCGGCTTCCCGCCGATGAACTGTCCCTTCCGCTGCTTATCCCGCTTGACGCTCTTGATCTTCTTGGAAATGTCCTTGGCGTACATATCGTTCATGATAGCCCGGAACGGCGTAATGTCGTTGGCAGTGGACTCCACGCCGGTGTCGATGCCGTCCAGCAGGGAGATGTACCGTACCCGCTTTTCCGGGAAGTACCGTTCCATGTAGTGGCCGGTCATGATGTAGTCGCGGCCCAGTCGGGACAGGTCTTTGGTGATGACCATGTTGACCTTCTTGGCCTCAATGTCCGCGATCATCCGCTGGAATGCCGGACGGTCAAAATTTGTGCCGCTGTAGCCGTCATCAATATAGACATCGTAGACAGACAAGCGGTGTTTCTTTACAAATTCATCTAAAAGAGATTTCTGGTTGGTGACGCTTTCGGATGGGCCCTCGTTCTCATCCTCCTTTGATAATCTGATATATTCTGCCGCATGGTAATCCATGGGGTTGCTTATTTCTAAGTACATAGTTTCCTCCTTGAAATAAGCGACCATTCATCATGCCTATCATACATGACGATTCGATGTGGACGCAAATTTTCCAAGTTCCCGTTTGAGGAAGGCAGCAAAGGACGAATATAACAAATCCTGAATGGACTCCCCATCGTCATTGTAAAAACAGCTGACCATCAGCTCCTGTGCTTTCATGACACACCTCCTTCATGAATTGGTACAGACTATGCGGCAATGCAGGTAAATTTGCTTTTGGGTATCAAAAAAGCGATGGGTCACATGGACTCATCGCTGATTTTTCTGATTCAGTTATCGGTTGAGCATCCACACCCCGAGATTCAGGTATGCGGCAAAGGTCACCCAGAGGAGATACGGAATTTGCAGCCATGCGGCCGGTTTATCCACTTTCCGAAAGGACAAAATCATCAGCAGGATTAAAACCCACAATGCGATCAGCCAAAGGAAAGCAAATCCAAAGGCTTGCAAATTAAAGAAGATAATGCTCCAGAAGAAATTACTTGCAGATATTCCAACAAATTGATTTTGGGAATGCGATATGCGCGGCCTATTTTCAAGAAACGAATCTGGCCAGTCTGTAATAGCTTGTATCCAGTCTTTTTGCCAATTGACAAAGCCCTGCACATCTCATCAATAGACATTACATCAGGGTATTCATTTAGCATAAAACGAATTGCATTTTTTCGCATGACTACCTCCTATAATTACTGTTGATTTAATGAAAGCGACAAAACCGGACGGCGGCTGGCAGCCGCCCACGGGAATCTCACCCCGGCCCATGCTGATGGGTGCGCCGCGCAATGCTTTGAGGGCGTTCAACGCGGGAGTATCGTTAGCTGAACGGAGGTCATGGCCATCTGTGATGCCACACACAGATGCAAACTGGCTGAATCGCTCGCCCAAATCCTCCTTTCTGTGCGGATCATGGCGCGCCATTTGCTGGGCTTTGCTCCGTTCAGGTTCGTTATCCGGTTGCCTATAAAATTTTCAAGGTACAGCAGATCCGCGCTTTCAGGCGCGTGTGATATTTGGCTGTGGATCAGCCGGGAAAGGCTCCTATCGGGTGATAAGAACCTTTCCTCGCGGATGCACGAATGACCCGTTGCAGAAGCGTGGAAAGGGGGACACGCTCCTGCACGAGCTACTATGGGTTTTAGGCTGTTTTGTTTACCTTGAAGTCAAGAATCTTGGTAATCAGCTTGGTTCGCATCCTGCATACCTTTTCTTCATCGAGGCAAAGGTGCGGAACACCGTTTTCGTCATACAGGGTTCTGGTTGCCAGAGCCGCAATATAACGCTCATAGTGCTTCAGCACAGCATTGATCGCGTCCACATTGCCGGACGCTGCCGCTTCGATGGTCGAGTAAGGCAGCAGAGATGCAGCAGTATTACTCAGATTGCGCGCCATCTTCCGTAACCTCCATTTCTTTTTTCAATTCCTTGAGGGACTGAGCGCGCTTGTATTGCACGGTGCGGCGTACCATGTCCAGCTTGTCCGCGATTTCCTGATCGGTCATATCAAGACAATACGCAAGCAGAACAATGTCACGCTTATCATCCGGCAGCACCGTCAGGGCATTGGCAAGATCTTCGTTTTCGATTGCCACATCATAGCCCTGCACATGAAAATGCGTCTGCTCGGACGGATACTCGTCCAGCACATACATTTGGCGTTCCTGCTCCTCTGACAGCTCCGAAAGGGATACCTCATGGTCAGAACGCCACGCGATATGACGCTTATAATCGCGGGCTTCTTCACGCAGAACCTTCCTGCAAAAGCTGTCGAACTGATGTCTAACGGTTTTCTTTTGGGATGGTGTCAGCTCCAAGAGTTGTTCACCTCCTCTCATGCACCGAGAGGCCGGCTTACTTCCCCTTTCACTTCTATCCCGAATGGAAGGTGCGGTTTTGGCAAAGTTTTCGGAAATATTTTTGAAATTTTTCAAAAATATTTTCTCGCTGAGGGATTCTGGCGGATTTTCCGCCCCGGTAGAGTTCGTTTCAATGCTTGAACGATGATCTTGGGTGTACGGTATTTTGCCGTTTCCTCCATTTCTGAAAAATTGGAAACCAAATTTCAGAAGCCGGAGGAGGACTCCGACAGCGAGGGAAGCAGTCCCTTACAAGACAAAGAGGCAAAAACGCACAGCCGCGCTGTGTGTTTTTGCCTCTTTTGATTCCTGTTGCGGCATTGACAGCGAAAAAGACTCCAATGCCATTGTGTCTTATGTAGAAAATCAGCTCTGATTGGCAGAAAGGATTCCCTGCCTCTTCGCATGAAGTTCTTTGTATCAGTGAAAATGTACTATAGAAATAATCAACGACCCCGTCTTTCACTCTCCAGCGGATAACCCGCATTTCCCTGTACTGTGAAACAAGGCGGTGACGAGCATGATTTCCGACGCTCATCGCCGCCTTACTTCTCGTTGAACCTGTTGGGTGGTGGTGAGTAGGGACCACATTTCATCAGCAGGCGGCCAAGCCCACGTCCGGTTCCTGAATTCCCAGACGGGATGGCTTTCCTGCCGCTGATTTTTTCTCCAAACTGGGAAAAGGCGCGGCGGCCATGCCGCCGCGCCTTTCGGTGCTTTGATTGTGCGTTATGCCCGGAGGATCACTTCACACTGCGATAGATAAAGGTGACGATCTGGGCTCTCGTGCAGTTGTTGTTGGAGCCGAACAGGCCGCCGCCGATACCGCCGGTGACGTCGTTCTTCTCCGCCCAGGTGACTGCCGCCGCGTAGTAAGCGTCAGAGGCCACATCGGTGAAGGCGGAATTGCCGCTGACAGCGGGACTGCCGTTGGCACGCCACAGGAAGGTGACGATCTGCGCGCGGGTGCAGGTGGCGTCGGGGCTGAACATGGTGTCGCTGGTGCCCTTGGTGATGCCGTTCTCGACCGCCCACAGGACTGCCGTCTCATAATAGCTGCCGGCGGGGACATCGGTGAAGGGCATCATGCTGCTCTTCGGGGCAGGGCTGCCGGCTGCGCGCCACAGGAACGTGACCGCCTGAGCGCGGGTGCAGGTGGCGTTGGGGGCGAAGTGGGTAGCATCCACGCCGCCGGTGATGCCTTCCTCGGCAGCCCACAGGACCGCGTCGTAGTAGTAGGCGTCGGCGGGGACATCCACGAAGAAGTTCAGCATGGAGTTATCCTCCATGAAGGTAGCCTTCACGGTGACCTTGGAATCGGGCATGGTGAAGGTATACTTGCCGTTCTTCTCGGTCAGCTTGATCTCCTTGTCCTTGCCGTCCAGAACGGTGAGGGTATCCAGCACATAGCCCTTGTCGGGATTGACCGTCAGGGTGACGGTGGCGCCCTTGGTGGCAGACTTGTGGCTGGCGGTCACATCGCCGTTCTTGGCGCTCTTCACGGTGATGGGATAGGTGGTGACACCGCCGCCGCCACCGCCGGAGGAGGAAGGCTTAGTGAGGGTAATGACCACCTTGACAGTGGCATCGTTATAGTTGGCGGAGCCGATGATCACAGACAGGGTGACGGTATCGCCAGCCGCGCCGCCGGACAGAGTGTAGGTCACCTTACCGGTGGCATCCACCTTCCAATCCGTGACTGTCACAGAGCCGGTCGTACCCTCGGCGCCCTTGGCATAGGTCAGCGCGCCTGCATCAGCGGGCATACCGGCAGTGCCGATGGTCTTCTCGCCGGTGGTCACAGTGTACTTCTGGCTGTCGGTGATATCCTTCAGCGTCGGGGAGGCAGCCTTGGTGATCTCAAACTTGGAGCCGGACGCAACGACCAGCTTATAGTTGTTGGCCAAGAAAGAAGTATTGTCCTTGAGTTTCAGCGTACCCTGCTTGATTTCATAGGTTCCCACATTCTCGCCCGGATCTCTTGCCAGCTCGCCATCAAAGGCCGGGGTCTCGCCGGATACTTCGCCGGAGTAGGCGTAGGTCAGCGTAGGATCGGTCGCGCCGAACTCCTTGCTCTGGCCGGCGTTGGGCGTGACGGTCAGCGTGGTCGGGGTGATGCTGGCATTGGTGATGGTCAGCACCTCGGAGGCTGCCAGCCGATAGTTGCCGGTGGTGATGGCATTGGGGGTAAAGGTGATGGTATTTGCCTCAGCAACATTGGCGCTGTTGTAAACAGCGGAGCCGTTGATGGGGAGGGTATCCGTACCGCAGAGGGAGGATGTCTTCACGCGCACGGTAATGCTGCTGGTGGCAGTGCCGTCATAGACCTTGGAGGCGGAGCCGCCGGACTTTTCCAGATCGCTGCTGTGCAGCACCTTGGGAACGATGGTCAGGGTGGCCGTGGCGGTGCCGACGTTGGTGCTATCCTCGTAGGTGGTGGTCACGGTGTAGGTACCCGCGGTCTTGGGCAGATTTGCTGCATCCAGCGTGCCGGTACTGCCGGATTTGACGGCATAGGTGTAGGTCCACTTGCCACCTTCACCGGCAGTAACAGAGCTGTCAAGCGCAGCTTTTTCGTACTTCTGTCCCGCGCCGTTATAGGTCAGCGAGCCGTCATCGAACTTGATCTCGCTGCTGACATCGGCCTTTTTCTTCACTGTGATTTCCAGCTCATGCTTGGCAGTGGAAACGGTTTTGCTGGTGGCCACCAACTTGAAGGTGCCTGCGGCAGCGTTAGGATCAACCCTAAGGGTCACGATATTATCGTTGGTTTCAGAGATCTCATAGCGCACGCCGGAGTACTCAGCAGGATCAAGACTCCAATTTACATCGTCCTGGATCTCCTTGCCGTACTGGTCATAGACTGTGGCCGTGTAGGATTCCGACCGCTGGCTGCCAGTGCAGATAATGAGGGTGACAGGAGGCTCGTTGTCCTGTGCGGTGATCTTCACAAAGCTGACCTTTGCCGTATCCTTGTTGATGGTCACATCCTTGGTAGCGGTGAGAGCGCCGGACGTGGCCGTAATGGTCACAGTGCCAGCATTTGCCTTGTTTGTAACGGTCAGCTGACCGTTGTTGATGGTCACACCAGGATTGTCGGTGACGCTCCATGCAATCGTCTCCCCGGTCATTTCGGCGCCATACTGATCCTTCACTTTGGCAGTATAGGTCGCATACTCACATCTCGTTGTGCCGGGTTCAGTCACCGTAGGAACATTCACGCTATCTGCAGTACCCTCGATGGTCAACGACTTCGCCACACTGGCCTCGCGGGCAATGTTGAAGGTGATCTCATTGGATTTCACCCCACCACTCGTGGCGTACAGCTTTACTGTGCACGTCTTAGCATCGCTATTCACAGCGATCGCGCCGTCGGGAGTCAGCGTCACGCCCGTAACGTCCGCGGGTTCCAGTTTCATCTTCCAGGTCGCACTGGTTCCGGTCATTTCCGCGCCATACTGGTCATAGACCTTGTAGCTGCAATTGCCGCTGGTGTTCGTGCCGCCGTTTGGTATAGTGATGTTGGTTCCTGTGGTAGGAGCGGTGGCAACGATGGCGCTCGCAGCCGGGGTTTCCTTGGTGATGGTCACGAGCTCGGTAGCGGTCATGCCGTTATAAGCGGCCTTCACTTCAACTGTGCCGCCTGCCGCCTTGTTGGTAACAGTCAGCTTGCTGCCCGCTTCAATGTCCACGCCTTCGGGCTTGGGATCGGTGACGATCGACCAAGTAGCATCCACAGTTTCATTAGTGCCGTCGTCATAGTTGACTTTTGCGGTGAGAGGCAGCTCGGCCTTCTGCTCCGTATCAGGCTGTGCCGTGGGTACGGCCACCGTCAGCGGGGTATTAACGATGGCAATGCCAGTCGTTTCCTTCACATTCGTTCTTTCGAACGTCTTAGTCAACAGCAGTTCGGTAGAGTTGAGCCACTCGATCGAATAACCGCCGGACGTCGTTGTGTTGTTCAATGACGAAGCGAAGGCCTCGCCCTCTTTTGCCCTTAGGGTGATGAGCGCGGTATAGATCTTCCCCGGCTTTGCGTCTCCGGTGGCAGTCATGTTTTCCTCAACATCTTTCCACATTACCTCAGCGGTGTAGGCCGTCGCGCCGTACACATTTACACTGGTGTCCAGTGGATGGCCCTTCACAGGCTGAGACACAGTGGCGGCCACGCTGGTGATGGGCGCCTTGGTGATGGTGACGGTTGCGGGGGTAACATCGCAGTCATGCGAGGCCTCAGCCATTACATCACCATAGGTGCATATTGTGGTCCCCAAGGTGACAGTTTCGGTAGTCCCCTTTGCGATCTTACCCATAATGGTCATCAAGACCACTTCGCCACGGGTGCTGTTCAGGTTTCGATCATTAGTTGCACCAACCGCTACAAATGTCTTTGTAAGGGGCGCATAACTGAATTCGTTTCCAAAAATACCACTCGGGGAAAGGGTTTTATGATAAAACAAACCCTGATTTTCTTCATAGAAGAAAGCTGGCTCATCATCTTTGCTTTTTTCTGCTAATTCCAAACCGGCACCGGGATCTAACGTGATCGTCAAGGCACCGACTTTCAACGTCGAGTCGGTCACTTTCGCCTTTACCGTATAGGTTACTACGGCGTCTCCCGTAGCGGTATCTACACTTGATTTGTCAGGGGTTATGATGATGGTGACTCCGCTGCCCGCAGCAGATGCGGGAACGACGCAGAGAGACATCACCATGGCAAGTGTTAGGATCATTGCCATTAGTTTTTTCATTTCAATTCTCCTTTTCATATAGAATCAACTAAGTGGGTTTTCTCCACTGATATGTGCATAAATTCGCTGCATATCTGTGGCATCTACGTTTCCGTCTCCGTTTACATCACCCTGTGCAGGATTCGAAAAAGTATTTTCTCCGCTAATATGCGCGTAGATTCGCTGCATATCTGTGGCATCGATCGTTCCATCTCCATTCACATCCCCGATGAGATAGATGGTCACATTTTTGGTGACGTCAGCGCTGCCAACGGTGATGCTCTCCGTCCAGGGGGCGTGGCCTTTCTTCTCCACCTTCAGGGTATACTCTCCGGCGGGGACGGCGGGGAAGGAGTAGGCTGCGCTGTTGCCGGTGACGGTAGTGGTCAGCGGTGTTCCGCTGGCCGGGATCAGCGTCACGGTAACGGCTTCGCTTGCGCTGCCGTAGCTCTTGATGGTCCCGCTCACGGTCACGCCCTTGGACTTCACGGGCAGGTCGATGCTCCCCAGCATTACCGTACTGCCATTGGTGACCTCCTCGTTGCTGCTGCTGTCACGCGTATACATATGCTCCACACCGTTGACGGTGGGATACGGATACTCCCTCACCAAAATCGGGCGGGTGCCGTCTGTTTTCAGCGTGAGAGCGGCGCGCACCGAGTCATCATCCGGCACCGTTGTGCCGGTGGTGTACGGCCATTCGAGCTTCTGTATCGTTACGCCCTTCGGCACTCCGCCGACTTGCGCAGCTGTAGGCAGGGGTTCGCCGACGGTCAGGGGTGCGGGCATGGTCAGGTCGATCTGCCGGATCGGGGTAGCGGTGAAGGTCAGCGTGTCATTTGTGCGGGTGATCTTGCCATTGGGCACCGTGAAATGCCCGCCATAGTGGCCGATCGCCACACCGGCGCTTGAGGCAAAGCTCGCACCCGGGTTGGCCGTGATGGTCACCTTGACGGTATAGGTCTTGTCGGGGTCGAAGGTCACAGCGCCGGGTAGGACATCATCCGCTGTACCTACGCTGTCCCCCTCCCACCACTGGTAGGAGATGGTGCGCATTGCTTTGTTGCTGTAATTCAGCGAAATGCTTTCACCCACCTTATTGTTCATAACCAGGTCGACCTTCGTCACCCCGGAAATGTTTGCCTCGGCCGCCGTTGCAAACGTCGCCTTTATCGTCAATATCTTGGGTTGGCTGCTGCCATAATTGTAATTGGGCTTCGGCACATGGAAGATCAGCTCGGGGTTATAATAATAATCGCCCGTTCCGTAAGTTCCCCAAATATGCCATTCTTCATAATTGGAGATCTCCCACTTCTTGAATACCTGCCCGGATGGCGGGTTCGGCACGATTTTTACCTTTGTGCCGACTTTGAGTCTGTAGCCGATGGGAGTATTGGCCTGGAATGATACCCAATTACCGTTTTCATTCAAATAATAGGCGGTGCAGTTGTCGTCATAGGTTGAAACCGGCACCGTTTCTAAACTCTCCGCCAGCTTGAAGGTATACGCCGTGCGCGTGTATTCGTAGCCGCCGCCCGCCTTGGGGACGAGGGTGAACACGGCGAGAGTACCCGCACCGCGCACATCAAAGGGCTTGGTGTAGCTCGTCGAAAGCCTGGGGGTTGCGTTGCCGTTGGTGTCGTAGGCTATGGTGGCGTTAAGGGGCCAGTTGCCATTCGGTTCCAGCGTCACCGTTACCACATTCTCCGTCATGGTGTAGGTATTGCCGCTGGGGGTCAGCGGCGCACCGCCGCTCTTGGGCGTCACGGTCACCTTCGGGGCGGGCAGTTCGGTCAGCTTCGACAGATGAACCGTGGTGTACAAATTGGCCAATTTCCGGTATTGCACGCCGTCCACGGTAAAGGCCTTGGCCAGCTTAAAGTAGAGGATACCGTTCGAGCCGCTGTCGGTGATGGTGACCTTGCCGTCTTCCACCCTGGTGCCGACGATCCCGCCGTCGCTGGACTCATACGGCTCATAGCCTACCAGATACCAGACCTCATAGCCATCGGGCGCCTCCACCGTCAGGTCGATCGAGTCGTAGAAATACCGCCTGTTGCCGTCGCTGACCACCGTGTCGCCGTATTTCACCGTAGGTTTACCGGTGGGCCGCACGGCATAGCGCACCTCGGATCTTCTGTCCAGTATGGGGGCGCCGGCGTAGGCCGCGATGCGCACGTCCTGATCGGCGGTGACGGTCACATCAAAGGGTTCGGTGTAGCGGATGTAGCCTCCCCAGGTGTTCTTGGTGTAGTCCCACTGTTGGTACCAGATAGCTGCGCCCCGCTCCGCCGTGATGGTCACGGTTTTGGTGCCGCCGGTGTCCTCAATCTTGGTGTCGGGGCTGATGTACGGCGGTGCAACGGGCGGGTCAAAGGTAAATGGCTTACTGATAAAGCACCTGTTGGTTTGATCATCATAGTAAGCGATGCGGTAGCTCCCCGTCGGGATATTCAAAAAACTGCCGTTCATCGCACCATCTGTGCCGTGGGCGTTCTTATCGGCATACAGACGGCTGTTGCGCAGATTCATGATAGGGTTATTCGCCAAACCCTTGACGGCATAGGTGTTTTCGCCGTACCGGGGCAGCTGCGCCGGTACCAGCATGACTTGGTATCCGCCAGAGGTGCTGATGTTGTCCACCTTCTCAAAGGTCAGATCCTGATAGGCGTAGCGGGTCTGCTTGGTCACACCTTTGTCCCATTGGAGGCTGTAGTCCACATCGCTCAAGTTGGGGCCCGTCTTCATGGGGTCGCGTACCGGAACCAGCACCATATCCTGCTGGATGTTGGTGAAGGTCTTGATGGAGTCCGTCCAGCTTGTGCCGGTTTCGGTGCCGGTGGGGTGCAGGGCGTCATACCAATAGAGGAACTCGCCCTTTGCGATATCCTCACCCCCAACCAATACCACGCTCCCGCCCTTGGGCACAACATGGATGTCGTTGAACTTCGGCTCCATCACCTTGGCGTAGTAGAGCTTGCTGCCGTGTGGATTATCCGCCGGCGCATGCGAGTCCATAGTCAGGCCGGGGGACTTCTTCACGGTGGCAACGCCCTGCGGCGCATAGATATACTCCATGCTGCCCCAGGTGTAGATGCTGGTCGTGCTATCGACCTGAACAATGTTGTCGATGCGGCGGTTGCCGCGGTACATATTCGTACCCAGCTCGGGGTCTGTCCCGCCGCTGATGGCCCAGTTCCAGTTTCCCTGCTCGGGGTCGTTGAGCTTCTCGTACCAATCGTTGATGTGGGCGGAGAAGGATTCGATCTTCACGCCCTGCTCGGCCCTGATGATGTTGACCCTGGCACCCTGCGCACTGCCTTCGATGTGGATGTTGTTCTTGGGGTAGTCGTTCTTCAGGTGCTGCCATGTGTCTGCGTCGTAGCGCTGAATGTCGCCCCTGTTCCTGATGTTCAGGAAGCCGGTGGTGTCCACCTTCAGGACGTCGCCCGATTCGGCGGTCAGAACAATGTCGTGGATGACATTCTTGTGGGAAAGGATCTCCAGCGAGGCGTTATCCAGCAGCTCCAGCCGCTGGACGCGGATGGCCCAGTTGACATCTTCTTGGTCGGTTGTCTGCCCCAGCCCGTGGCCGAGCATCTCGATCTTCACCTTGGAGTCGTCCTTGATGATGAGGTCGCCGCGGCCGGAATAGATGCCGACAACATCGTTGGCCTCGGGGCCAAAGGTGCCGCTGTCCATCTTGATGTTCACGGTGGGGCCGGTGCCATGATTCTCGCTTCCGCGGAGGGTGACACCTTCGCCGCCGTAAAGGCCGAACAGAGTACGGGGCGTAGTACCGGACTCGGTGCCGGTGAGGGTGTAGAGGATGTCCAGCGTGCCGCCGCCGGTGATGGTGACTTTGCCGGCGGCCCGAATGGCGCCGGGGTACAGTTGGTCGCCGAGGCCGGGGCGCACAGCGCTCAGCGCCAGCTTCTTGCCGGTGGGGAGGTAGATCTCAACGCCGGTGTCGTAGGAGTAGATCAGGCTGTCGCTGTTATACAGGCTGGCGTCCTCCCGCACATGGATCTTCGGCGAAATGTCGGCTAAGCCGAGCTTCATCTGATCCACATTGAGGCTGGCGCCGTGCAGGTCCAGCTCGCCCTTGAGATAGAGAAAGCCCTGATAGTGAAGGGCTTTGTAGTCGCCGTCGCGGATGAAGTCTTGAATATCAGGGTACTGGTCGGTCGGCCACATGGTGGGGACCGTGTCGCCTTTGCAGTCATTGATGTACTCACCGCTATGGAGATAGATCGCCTTCACGCCGCTTTGATGGAACTGAAAGCTGGCATAGCCGTATTTATCATCGCCCGCCGCGCGCTGCGGCGCTTTGCGCACCTCCGGCGCGGGCTGTTCCTCCCCGGTGGGCTCCGTGGTGGTCCCCACGGCGGGCTCCGTGGTGGTCTCCTCGGTGGGCTCCGTGGTCGTTCCCTCAGTGGTCAGAGCCACCGGCTCCGCGCCCGAAGGGGACGCTTGCGCGGCCAGCTCGCCCATCGGCACGAGCGCGAAGTCCTCCGCGGGGAGAACCGCGCCTGCATCGATGCTCACGCCGTCCAGCGCGGCCTTGTGATACAGCTTCCCCTCGTAATAGAGTGCCAGATAGTCACCATCTGTGAGGAAGTCCTCATCAGCGCCATCGTACACCGCAGCCGTGGGGCTGCACTCAGTGATATACTCGCCGTGGCAGAGGTCAAGCTGCTCGCTCTCGGCGAACACCAGCCGCACATAGCCGTAGTTTTCCTCCTGCGGCGCAGGCGGGGCAAGATCTTCGCCCACCTCGTCGGCTGACGCCATGGCGGGCAGCATTCCCACCAGCATGACAAGCGTTAGCAGCCATGCGGACAGGCGTTTGTGTAGTCGATTTTTCATTTTCGTTCTTCCTTCCTGCATTCAGAGTTGCAGCGGGCGGGCCGCTGCCTTCATTGCTTCCGTTGTTTCGCTGAGCCACATTCGCATCTGCTGCGCGGCGAGGTCTCCGATGCAGCAGCCGTCGATGAGCTTCAGCTCCACGGCCTTTTCCAGAGCGGCCAGCTTTTCCGGGTAGCCATCCTCACAGACGAGATAGACCCGGCAGTCCGGCAGCTTCCGCCGCACCTCGATGGCGATGTCGCAGCGGGCGGAAACGTCCTTGTCCTCCACGCCATCGGTGAAGTCGGTTTCCAGCAGCAGAAGGTCCGCCTGTTCGGCAGCACACTGCCACACCACGTCGTCGCAGTCGTCCGAGAGGATGCCGATTGGCCGGCAGCCGCCCAGATTTCTCAGCCAGTCCGCCGCACGGCGTGTCCTGAATGGCAAAGCGAAGCACACCGCCGCTTTCGGCAGGGGAGGCTCCCGCCTCCGGAAGAGGCTCATACCGCCGCCTCCTGTCTCGCCGCTCCCTTGGGCAGCCGCGCCCCGCACTCGGGGCAGTACCGCGCCACGTCGGTGACGGCCACGCCGCATTTGGGGCAGCAGCGGTGGCGGGAACGGTAGAGGTCATAGAGGGTCATCTCCGGCAGACGCGCGCCGCAGTCGGCGCAGTCCGTCCGGTCGGCGCTGTTGGCCCTGCCGCAGCTGGGGCAGATCTTGCGCCGCCGCAGCGTCTCCGGCCCGCAGCCGTACTCCAGCAGCGTCACCTGCCGCAGGGCTTTCCGGGTCCTCAGGTCATAGTCTGTCATTTGGCTTCCTCCTTTCCGTCTGTGCCGCCCACCTGCAGCTTCGCTCCACAGGCGGGGCAGAAGCAGGCGTCCGATTCCCGCAGCCTTGCACCGCAGTGATGGCAGAACGAGGGATACTCATCCTCCCACGGCGCGCAGTCCAGACACAATCCCGCGTTGACATTGAACATCGCGGAGGAGACATACTTCCCGCATTTGGGGCAGAGGTTGAACTCCCACTTGCCCTCCTGTTCCCACGCGATCTCCAGCGCCGCTTCCTCCGTGTCCGCCTGAATGGGCTTGGTCACGCAGCACAGCTCGCCGGAGATGTCGCAGTAGAAGCGAAACACCCGCCCGCCTCCGGCGTCCGCAACGACCTTGTACGTTGCTGTTTTCTGTGGTTCGGCCACAGACATTCCTCCTTTCTTTTTTTCATTTCGTCTTGTAAAGCTGTCGTGGAATATGCTACAATGCCTAACGAGGCGATCGGCTCGACAGGATATAGAGCGTCGAGCGATCTTTCGCGATTCTCTGTTCATTGACGGGGGCCGAACGGCGATCTCGCCTCCCCGTCTGCCTGTTTTGTACCATAGATTTGGAATCTTGTCATACCCTAAAACCTCGATTTAGGGTAGACGGACGAAAAAATATTTTCAAACATCACCGGAAAACAGCGTTTTCACGGACAAGTGTTTGTATGTGGAGGACATAGCGATGAAAAAGCAAGGTTACGCCATTCTCATGGCTTTCATCCTGATATTTGCCCTGGCGGGCTGCGGAAACAAGTCCCTGCTCTCAGCCAAGGAGCCGGTGGAGCTGACGATGTGGCACGTATACGGCGAGCAGGCCGGTTCCCCGATGGACACGCTGGTGGAGGAATTCAACCGCACCGAGGGGACGGAGAAGGGCGTTCGCGTCAAGGTGACGGAGCTGAGCAGCGCCGCGAAGATCGGCGGCTTTCTGTTAGAGACACAGGGGGATTCCGCGCAGGAGATGCCGGACCTCTTCACCTGCCACATCGGGGACGCCATTGCCTTGGGTGCGGACAATCTGCTGGACTGGAATGACTACTTCACGGAGAAGGAGCAGAGTGAATTTGTGTCCGGTTTCCTTGCCGACGGCGAGGCGGATGGCAAACTGCTGGTGTTCCCCCTGTCCAAATCCACGCAGCTGCTCATGCTCAACGGCACGGGCTTTGCCCGCTTTTCCGCCGCCACCGGCGTGGGCTATGACGATCTCTCCACCTGGGAGGGATTCTATGACGCTGCCGGGAAGTTCTATGACTGGACGAACGGCACGGAGCCTTTCTGCGCCATGGACTACCCCATCCGCGCCGTGGAATTGAACGCGCTGGAGCATGGGGCAGAGGATTTTTACACGAAAGACGGCTGGTATGACTTCGACAATGCCGTGTTCAAGGAGAGCTGGATGCAGTTTGCCCGTGCGCTGGCGCAGGGGCATATCGTGGTGTCCGATCTCTACTCCAATACCCAGGTCATGACCGGCGAGGTGCTGTCCGGTCTTGGCTCCTCCGCGGCAATTCTCTATTATAATGATACCGTTACCTATGAGGACGGCCGCAGCGAGCCGATGAACCTGCAGGTGGTTCCCCTGCCCATGACAGCGGGGTCGGAGCCATTGATGACGCAGGCGGGCGTGGGCCTGTGCGCCTATAAGACCACTGATCAGAAGGCGGAGGCCGCCAGCCTGTTCGCCCATTGGCTGACGGAGAAGCAGCGCAATCTGGACTTCGTGACCTCCGCCGGCTATATGCCGGTGCGGAACGGGGCCTTCGATTCCATCGACGAAGTAGAATTTGCCGATCCGGGCTATGCCAATCTCTACGCCGCCCTCAAGACCATGCAGGAAACCTATACCCCGCTGGCTGAAGTGCGCTTCAACGATTACTACTCCAAGGTCCATGCCTTGTATGACGGCCTGCGGCAGATGCAGCAGGAGCTGCCCCAGCGGGCCGCTGCCGGTGAGGATGTGGAGGCGCTGGCGGAGGAGACCTGGGCGCTGTTCCGCTCCATCCACTGAATCATCTTTCCGTAACTTTCCATCAAGGCAGGTGAAGACCATGCAGGTATCGTCCTATTTGAAAAACGCGCGGCGCTCCATGCGGCATAAGCTCATCGGCTACATGATCGTGCTGGCGGTGCTGCTGATCGCGGCGCTTTATGCGGGACTCACCCTGTTTGGCCGGTTGAGCAGTCCCAAGGCCGAGATCAAAAAGGCGCTGGATCTTCAGATGGAGGTCTTTCAGAACGATATGGAATCCCTGTGGCACAATGTCTCCGTTATGAGCATCCTTCTTTCCGAGGATATGACCGCGCTGCTGGAGGACACGCTGCAGCAGCAGGGCATCTCCTTTGAGGATTTGGACGGGAATGTGGAGGCGACCAAAGCGGTAGAGGACGCTATGCTGGAGCCGCTGAGCCAGTATGTCCGGCAGGCGGACTGCTCCGGCGCGTTTGTCGTCTTGGAAAGCTCCATGAGCGACGGGGATACAGCGGATGCCCGCAGCGGCCTCTATGTGCAAAGGGCAAACGCGGGGCGCGTGACCAATAACCTGCTGCTGTTCCGGGGCATTGCCAGCGTGGGCAAAGCGCACAACGTCATGCCGCACCGGAAGTGGGCCCAGGAATTCCATATTGGGCAGTTCCCCAATTACGCGGAGCATACCGTACAGGCTGCCGCCCCGATTGCCGATTCCCGCCGCACCACTGACCTTGTTACGCTGCCGGGGACCTCGGAAAAGGCGGTTTTGCTGACGATCCCCATGATCGGGGCAGACGGCACGATCTATGGAATGTGCGGCTTCGCCATCAACCAGACCTTCTTTTCCGCGCGCTATGACCAGCCCTCCAATCTCAGCCGCCTCGCCTGCCTGCTGACCACGGAGAGCGGCGACACCTTAGACGCAGGAGCCGCCCTGATGACCTATACGGAGGAAGGCTTCTGCTATGTTCCCCCCGAAGCTCTCACCGTTAAACCCATGAGCAGCGGTTTGGTGTCCCTGAACGGCGACGGTTTTTCTTTTGTCGGCATGGTGAAAAGCCTTACCGCGGCAAAGGGCGATGGGACACCCCACACGCTGGCGGTGCTGATCCCGAAAGAGGATTACAATCTCGCTGTTGCCAAAAATATTATGCAGACGGTGTTGCTCTCGGCGCTGCTGATGTTTTCTGCCATCGTTTGCTGTCTGTATCTGGCGCGCCGGTATCTCGCTCCGGTGCATCGGGATCTGGATCGGCTGCGGGACGAGGACCGCGGCGGCGAGCAGATGGCGTTTTCGGACTTTGAACCGATCTCCGCAACGCTGCAGGCGCAGGATCGGGAACATGAGAAGATCATCACCACGCTGGAGCAAGAAAAGCAGACCGTGCAGGAGCAGGCCGTGCAGCTTTTGGATAAGAATGAAGAGCTGCAAGGGCAGTTTGAAGCGGCGCAGGCCGACGCCCAGCGGCTGGCCTACTTCCGGAAATCCGAGATCGATCCGGCGACCTATGAGATGTTCCTGGTGGGCTATGATATGCTGACGCCGACGGAACGAGAGATCTTGGAGGCCCTGGCCGATGGCAGCAGCCCCCGTGAGATCTCTGAACAAAGGAACTGCTCGGAAAGCACCATTGCCACGCACCGTAAAAACATTTACAGAAAGCTGGGTGTCCACAAAGCCTATCAGCTCAAAATCTGCATCGCGCTTCTGCGTCAGGAGCGAGAAGCACAAAACTGAACACGAAAAAGAGCCGCCCCTGTCAAGCGTTGAGCCTGACAGGGGCGGCCTCAGATGTCAGCCTCTCCAGTTGTTTTTCTCCAGTGCCTCAAAGTAGGCCCAAGTCTGCGGCGCGGCATTCCGAAAGGTTTCCATGCGTTTTTCGCTGCCGCTGTATGCGATCCAGTAGTCAAAGCAGTCCGCGAAGTATTCCCTGGCGTTGGTTTTGGCGTAATCCCGCAGCCCGGAGTTCTGCGCCTCTGCAAGATATAGCCGCTCATGCTTTGCGGGGATTCCCAGCGTCCAATCGAGGAAATGTCCGAATTCATGGAGCGTCGCACTGGCATCCGAGAGGTAGACGGTTTTCTGGCTGTAGTTGGTGGCTCCAATGCAGCTCATGTTCAGCTGCTTGCTGAGTTCGCTGATGTAGTCGAAGTCGATGCGGTATGTCCAGCCGGCGGCGTTAAAGGCGGAAAGCATCGGCTCCGGCACCTGCCGCAGCGCCAGCAGGTAGCCGTTGATGTTGACGCCTGCCGTATTTACCAGAGCCACCGGCGCGGGCGGGGCCTCCACGGTGAAGGCGCGGGTCAGAATGGCGTAAAGGAGCATAGCAGCGTCCCTGCGGGTGACAATCTCGTTTGCATCATCCTCCTCGCCGCAGAGTTGAAGCTCTTTCCCGATGCGGATGCAGTTTTCATAATCAGGCAGCGACACGCCGCCAGCATAGAGTATGCTGGCGTAAACGGGAATCTTGGCTGCGGCAAAGGCGCTTTTGAGCAGCGCTCCCCGGCATAGCTGGATATTGGGCGTGGAGAGTGCAGTTTCGTTCAGCCAGCCCTTCCGGTAGGATTGTTCCACAGCGCTTTGGCTCAGTTCGCTCCACGAGTTTCCTTTGGTTTCCACACCATAGGCTCGGCAAAGCATGACAGCCCATTGACTGGTTGTAACCGGCGCATCCGGGGAAAAGCATCCGTTCCCCGTGCCTTGCGTGATCTCATGCTCCGCAAGATACATCACGCTCTCATAGCAGTCCGCAGTCTCCGGTACGTCCTGAAATGCACCGGATGCCGCCAATGCAGGAACCGTCAGCGACAGCGCCAGCAAAAATGCGGTACAGCATACCGTCAATTTCTTTCTCATCGTTTTCCCCCATTTCACAATAAATAGGACCGGTGCATCGCGCCGGTCCTTCCTGTCAGTTTGTGTAGTAGTTGGGCCTTGCGATAGAGGCGAAGCCCTCCAGACCAGTAACAACCACATTGTTATAGCCGCTGGCGCAGTGAATGATCAGCAATTCTCCGTTTGCGTCCCTGCCGCCAACGATGCCCACATGGGAATTATCCGGGTAGAACACCAAGTCACCGGGCTGTGCGTCCGCCCACGAAATATTGGTACAATAGCTGTGCTGCATGGTGGCTCCACCGCCGTGGCCAATGACATAGCTGCCGCCAGACTGATTGTAGAAAACCCAATCCACAAAGCCGCTGCAATCCAGTCCGTAGGGGCGGTAGGTCCCCGTGGTGGAGCTGCCTGCCGCCGTGACCTGCCGCAGCTCGCCCCACCGGTCGTCCCAGCCGATTACGAGGGATTTTCCTCCCCAAAAATAATTCACCTTGCCGACAAGAGAACAGGCGGTGCGTACCACCGCCTCGCGCTCCGGCGACAGACCCTCCGGCAGACTGCGGATCAGTGCCGCCGTATCCCCGCTGACGGAGTACACATCTTCTATCAGTTCGCGCAGGAGATCCCGCTGCTCCAGCAGCTCGTCCAGTGCCGCGATTTGGTTACGGTTGAAATGATACTCGGTTTTCATCTCCTCTGCCGTTTTTGCGGTAATGGTGATATAGAGGTTTCGCTCCGTCCAGCCATCGTCGTCACCGCTGCCGGGGTGGTTGATCGTTTCCACCTCCGCTGCGATCCCGGTCATATCCCAAAAGACCGCTTTCAGGCGAACGATGCGGTCGGCATCCATGGTGGCCACGTCCGCGGCGTCTGCATCGGATCCAGCCACCTTCACGGCAAACACCGCCAACACCTCTATCCAATCGGCAGACTGCCCGGTCACGGAGATGGAGTCGTAGCTGTCCGCTGTTTGCAATTCCTCCAACCGCTCGTTATACTCATAATTGACCTGCGCCACCGCAGCGGAGATCGGCACAACGCCCGCCTCCCGGCTTTCGTTGGAAAAGAGGATACCAAAGGGGGACGCCACGATTGCCGCCACAAGGATCACCGTCAGGAACAGCACCAGCACCACCGCACCGCCGCCTGCGGTCAGGATTGAGCTGACCGCAGACGCCACTCCTTTCCCGATTTCTTTCACCGTCTGGACTGCCACGCTGCCCAACTTTTTGGAAGCCCTTCCGCCGCTCTGCGCGGATTCCTGAAGCATCTTCCGCTGTGCCTTTCTCTGCGCCGCCGCCCTTGCGCGGCGCGTGATGATTGCATTGTTCGGCGCTGCGTGGTCAGTTGGTCGAACACGCATGGTGCGCGTGGCCTTGGTCATGGCCTGTCCGCTCTTGGGGCCAGGGCTGCCCTTGGCCGATACCCCCGAATTGCCTTTCTGCGGAGTGGTCATTGTGCATCCACGGTCGGACGGTGGAGGTACAATGTGCCGCTCTGCTGTTCTTTTCTCGGCAAGGTTCCGCCCATAGGTGGCTTTTGCGTCCCGCACAGCTTTTTGCCGCCCACGCTCCTGCGGGGCGGCGCTTGCGTTTTTGGCGGCATTGGGATTTTGCGGAGAAAACGTCTGTTTTCCGACTTCATTTCGTGCAGTGGTTTGTGCTGGAGAAAAGTCATATTCCGTCGGGGCATTGGTAGAGCCGCTTTCCGCACCAATCCCCATATCTGCCACTCTGTACTCCCTCGCCGCATTTTCTTTGCCCTGCCGCAGCTTTCCTCGGTAGTGCTTTGTCATGCGCCGCGAGGCATCCGCCGCCCCAGATGCGCCATGGCGCATATTCTTCTCCACGCGGTCGGTGGCGTAGCGCACAGGATCGCGGCTCTCCGGCTCTTTCTCCTGCTGACGCTTATCCATGTGCTTTTTCAAAATGGAATCGGCGTCTTTTGGTGCGGGATTCTTCAGCTTTGCCTTTGGCGTGTCCATACTGGGTTTAATCTTCAAGTCCCGCATGACATCAGTCCTCACCGGGCTTGGTTGACATTAGGCGGTACAGCTCCGTATTTTTGGGCAGCTCATTGGAGAAAGGCACGATAGCGCCGCCCACCTTGATCAGGCCATGACCAGCGGGGGCATTGTCTACATAGCTCATCTGCGTATCCGACGCACCCAGCAGGCGGGCAAGTTGCTCCCGGTCGGTGGTAGCCTGATTGAGCATCAGCAGGAACTCGGAGTTTGCGAACATCATCCGCGCCGTATTGGATAGCAGACATTCCTCCACATTCTGTGTAATGCCGGTGAGCGTCGCGCCGTATTTACGGAAGCGCTTCCAGCACTTGTAGAGGAATTCGCTGCTGTAATTGGTAATACTGTGTCCACTGCCGCTCCCGTTGGCGAAAAACAGATAGATCTCGTCGATGTAGACATGGGTATATTTCCCCGCCTTGCGGTTTTGAATGACGCGGTTATAGATGGCGTCCAGCATCACCAGCAGGCCCACCGATTTCAGATTTTCGCCCAAGTCCTGAATATCGAAGCAGAGAATGCGGCTTTTTGTGTTGATATTGGTCTGGTGGGAAAATACATTCAAACTACCCACCGTGAACAGCTCCAGCGCCAACGCAATGCGGTGCGCCTCCGGGTTGACCTGCTTCATCAAATCATCGTAAAGATTTTTCAGGGTGGGCGGCTCGCCCTGATAGTTTTTCAGATATTCTCGGTAGATGTTGCCCACACTACGGTCGATGATGGACTTCTCCTGCGGCTCGATCTTGTCCGCGCCCATGAGCTGCTCATACAGCGACATGATAAACTCGGACTTCATCACCAGCGGCTCTTTGCCGTCCCCATACCCCTCGGACAAATCCAGCGCATTGATGTGGCAGCCATTTGGGTCAGAGGCAGAAATGGTGATGACCTCACCGCCCAATGCCCGTACCAGCTCGCCATATTCGCGTTCGGGATCGACAATAATAATGTCATGGTCGGTAGAGAGCGCCAACGCTGTCATTTCCTGCTTTGCCGCCATGCTTTTGCCGGAGCCGGACACCCCGGTGATGAAGCCGTTGCCGTTCAAAAGGTTTCCACGATTGCAGATGATGAGGTTATGGGACACGGCGTTGACGCCATAGTAGATGCCGCCCGCGTCCCGAATCTCCTGCGATTTGAAGGGCATGAGAACGGCAGTACATTCCGTGGTCAGAGTGCGGGTAGCTTCAATGCGTTTCAGACCGAGGGGCAGCACCGTGTTCAGCGCGTCCTCCTGCTGATAGCGCAGAATATTGAATTGACAGCCCCGCGCCCGCCCGATGGCTTGTAAGGCTTCGGTGTCCTGGTCAAGCTGTTCGAGGTTATCTGCCAGGTGCGTCAGCGTCACCAAAGCCAGCATCATACGCTGGTCGCGGCTCATGAGGTCGTCCATGAATTCCTTCGTTTCGCTCCGCATCTGCTCCAAGTCATAGGGGATATTGGCGGTAAAATTGTTGTTCTGATTCTGCCGCTGCTGCCAACGGGTAATATCCGATTCCACGGACATAATGCGCTTGCGAATATCGCTCACTGCTTCGTCCATCGCCACAGGGATAATGTCAATGGAAAGCATCATGTTCCGGGGATAGTCCATCAGCTCCGTGATCATCGCATCGGAGATGAAGCTGGCATACTCCCGCAGGAACAGGGTGCGCCCCACATGATTGCCCAACTCATAGTGATTTTTTTGAAAGGAAATACAGTCCGGTGCGATGCAGTCCCGGAAGTCATGGCCCCTTCGCATGGTGTCCTCCAAATTGAACCGGAATTGCTGTTCCTCGCCGGGGCGATAGAAGTCGTGCAGAAGCCGCAGACGGTCATTGACCGTGATCTCACGGACGCTGGAGGACATACGGGAAAGTCCCGTGGTGAGGTCAGTCCCAACGCGGGAGAAGAACGCACGGGCCTCCTCCACACTTTTCTTTTCTGCCGAAACGGTGATGTACTTCTCCTGAATGAGATTGTTGCTCTCCGCCGCCTTGCCCAAAACAAGCGCGTTATACTCGTTGCGGTAGAGGTCACGGCGGTCGCCCTGCATGGGCATGAGCAGCGTCCGACCGAAGTCCTTTTGATTGAGCTGACGGTTAAAGAGCGTGATCTTCGCTGTGGCACCGATGGGTAGCGAGTTCAGGAAGGAGCAGTAGGTCATAAAGAGTTCCCGCTGCTTTTCCGGGGAGGCCACGGCATAATTGACATCAAAAAAGCGCCAAGTTTTTGAAAACTTGCCGCTTACCTGAAACACGCCGTCTTGATAAATACGTTTGATGGGAATAGATTTTTGAACGCTGCGTGGAACGGAAAAGGCGTCCCGCTCCGCGCTGCGCCGATGCTTGAAAAGGATCAATGTTTCTTCACCTCACGTTTCATCGCTTCTTCATAGTAGTTTTCCGCTTTCCAGACACGCTTGCCTGCCATGATGACCTCGGATTTCAGCCACGCCCATAAAAACCGTTCCAGCGTAAGACCGTTGTACTGAAAAAAACCGGCAGTGGCCACGGGAGCCGCGCCGACGACGCACACCCAGCTCACCGTTTCCCGGTCCAACACTTGACTCAGGGTGAAATACAGCGCCACAGCAACGCCCACCGCCAAAACGGAGCAGACAAATTGCCGCACGGACAGGCCAAAAAAGAGCGTTTCGCGGTAAGTGCGAATCTCCTTGTTGATTTTGATTTCCATTGAATTCCTCCGTGTTGTTTTGTTATGTACGATGTGGTACGATAAAGAAAAAATGAAAGGAAACTTCTTTCCTATGGCATATAGTGAACAGCTATGGCAGGATGCAAAAAAGAAGTGTCGTCTGACTGATGAAGATATTGCCCGTGCCAAGCGGCTGGGACTAAATCCCCGCAGCCTGATTAAGAACATTCCCAGCAAGAGCGAACCGTGGAAAGCACCGGTCAGCGAATGGCTGCAGGAAATGGAAGAAAAGCGGGAACGGAAGTCCGCCCAACGGCAGGCCCGGAAAGCAAGAGATCACTCATAACCCCAGCATTTCCTTGGCGATGTGGTCGGCGGACTTCACCAATCCTACCAGCACCAGCAGGTTGAATATGACTTCGCCCAAATAGCTCCACACCTGCGTCACCACAGACGCGCTGCTATCCACCACCGGCGTACCGCTGGAGGAAAAGGCTGAAAAGATGATGCAGGCCAGAACGATCACCGCACCCTCCATGCACACACCCACATAGCTTCTGAGAAATGCCTTGCCAAAATGGGAAGTCCCCTCTCCGGCAAAGGACGCCAGTGCCACCGGGGACAGTGCGGCATACATATAAATCTTAAAAAAGCGCCCATAAACGGTGAGGATCATAATGAAGGCCAGCACCGTAATAAAAAGGCTTCCCAGCAGCGTCACCAGCCAAAGGGGGATACTCGCCAAAAAGCCCACATCTCCGATGGCGTCCGTAATCTCCTGCGGCAGCGCCACGGATGCGCCGGTCAAGCCGCCGATGCTGCCCGCCGCCGTTGCCACAATGCCGCTGCACACGTCAAATATATTTACCAGCAGGTCCATACCGTAGGTGATACCCAGCTTTGCCAGCACAAAGTAGATAAAGTGCCGCAGCAAATGCTCCGGCCTTTGAAAGTCCCGAAAGCCGGAGGCACTGCGAAAGATACCGATGGCAAAGAACAGCACCAGCAGCCCGTAGCCGATGGCCTGCATCCCGCCGTTGATGGTCACAATGGTCTGCCAGATGGTGCCGCCCTTGAAGGTTTGGGGCGATTCCGTCAGCAGTGACCACATTTCCGTCATTTTACTATTCCAAACGCCAAAGGCGTTGGTCAGGTTTTCTACGATCCAGTTGTTATCCAAATGAAAATCACCTCCCGCAAGGGAGCCGGGAGATCCGCCGCAAGACAGTATCTCCCGGCTCTTTTCATTAGATCGCGCCGATGGCGGTCAGAATTTCCTTTGCAAAGGCGATCATTAAGCCACCAAACAGGCAGAGGAAGCCCTGCGTTCTCTGGCTGGCATCGTGGGACTGGATCGACATACCCACCTGCACGATGCCCCAGCCGAGAATAATAACGCCCAGCGCCTTGATAATGCTGAAAATAAAATCGGAAAGGTTATTTACAATATCCAGCGGATCGCTGCCCGCCGCCATCGCAGGCGTAGCGCAGCAAAGGCAGAGAACAGCAGCCCCAGCCGCCGTCCAATAGAGCCGCTTCACCTTATTCGGCTCCGTCGGTTTCCAAAGATTCTTCTTGTTCAGATTCATGTTCTGTATCCTCCATGTCAATAAATTCGTAATCGTCCAAAGACCGGAACGCATAGGGCAGATCGGGCAGCGCATAATCCGGCGCGCCCTGCGGCTTATGGATATAAGGCTTTGCCTTACCGTCTGTCGTCAGCTTAATGTTGGGGTGTCGCTTGATGTTGTACTTTTTGTCCAGCACAGGGTCTTCCCCGCGGATAAACAAGATCGCTTTATGGGTGTCCAGTTTCCGCACTTCGTCAATGGTCATCAGGTCGCGGCCCGTCTGCTGGAAGTTGGTAGAGCTGGAGCCGCTGCGTCCCTTTGTCTGCCCCCGTGTGCGGGTGGCGATGGTCTCCTTGCCCAGCAGCTTTACGATAAACTCCAACGAAGTCGGCTCGTTGCCGCCGCCGAGGAACAGCAGCGTGTCGCAGTTGCCGATGATGCTCTCCCATTCCTTTTCATACAGCGCCTTGATTTGCTGGATGTTCTGCACGATGATGTTCAGCCCGATATTGTAGCTGCGGCAGGTGGCAAGGATCTTCGGATAGCTCTCCGGCTGGGCCACATTCGCCCATTCGTCCTGAATGACACGCACTGGCACAGGCAGACGCCCGTTGTGTTTCTCGTCCGCCCTGCGGTAAAGTGCCTGAAAGCATTGGGTGTAGAGCATTCCCACAAGATAGTTCATGCTGCTGTCATCAACAGGGATCACGCAGAAGATGGCTTTTTTCTTCTCACCCAGGCTGCCAAAGTCCATCTCATCCACCATTGTCATTCTGGCATACTGCGGGATATTGAAGGTGGCCAGCCGCACAGCGGCGCTTACCAAAATGGATTTCGCGGTTTTCCCAGTGACGTTTTGTCAAGGACTTTTTAATCAAGTTTACAAAGAAGTCACATTTTGCGGACTTCCTCACGGAGCAGACGCTTGATTTTGTCCTCCATCGTCTC
>SAMEA3663296__coassemble_40_pt1 | contig 111689 bp, 92 predicted proteins | sample SAMEA3663296__metabat2_low_PE_021 | metagenome-assembled genome bin SAMEA3663296 (sample SAMEA3663296) | pig gut metagenome | biome: pig gut; feature: pig-associated habitat; material: faeces | place: China | collected 2013
GAGCACCTGCCTTTTAAGCAGGGTGTCCGGGGTTCGAATCCCCGACGGGGCACCACGTCGGAGCAAAGTACGCTTTGCTCCGACGCTATTTTATTTCTGCGGAACAAAATAGCGTCATCCGCCCGCTCCCTTGCTCCTCCTTTCCAAATCACAACCACTTCGTTGGGTTGTGATTTGGTTTTGGGTGCAGACCTGGAAACCTCTGACTCTAAAGTGTTCACGCTTTCCAAAAAAGAGACAGCCGAAAGGCCAATGTCATTAAGTTAAAATTTTTGCCGAACACGAAAAAGCACCCACCCCGTTTGATTTGAGGTGGGTGCTTTTTGATGCGGCAGTGAGTCATGCGTTCTACATGATGCCACATTTTATAATATATCCCGGCAAGTCAAGGACGCATCTGTTCGATAATTAGAATTTATTTAAGTCTTTGTAATTGAAAGACTACTTACAGAATAATACAGCATTACCAGTCCCGCACTTAATAGTGCACCACCAACAATGTCTGTAAACCAATGGACGCCTGAGATCAATCTTCCAATAACCATAAATACGGTAAATGCAAGAAGAATGCCGAGAACGGTTTTTTGTATCGTCTTATTCTTGACTCGGGCATTCAACTGCATCATGGCTGTTGGTATTACACACATGACAAGCATGGTCGTAGAAGATGGGTAAGATGCCTCCATGCGTCCGTCAATCAGCACTGGCCTGTAATTTATTACAACCACTTCGAATAAGAGATAGGCTACCATAACAAGGATATAAAAACCGCCAAGAACAAGAATGCTGTAATCAACCTTAACAATACTTCTTCTTTGAATCAGTTGCACCAGTCCCAGGAGTGCAAAACCCAACACAAAGCACAGAGGAACCAGTCCCAGCCAGTCAGTGACCGTATAGAGCGCCATGTGTACCCCGGTAAGCTTGTGGAAAAAGCCATTCAAAGCAGCAAAACCAACGGACGAGCCATTTGGCCCGATTGTCTGCACATCAAGATGGCTGACTGCAAACGTCCATAGCACAAATGACGCAAGCAGCCCGATTGCGGCGCAAAGATTTTTTTGACTTCTTTTCTTCATTTTTCCTTCATCCTTATACAGTGTATTGGCCTTCGCCTGAATACACTCTAATCGGACGGATGAAAGAATGAAAGAATTGGCGCGTCACATGCGTGATACGAATCGTATCATGCCCATTTTATCAGCATTAGAGCCTTTATAAGCAAAAAAATAAATGTAAACATCGCCGCATAAGGCTGTAAGCTAATCATAAAGAGTAGCGCCCCTATTGCACTCAAACCTAAAGAAACCTTATCCTTACTGCGGAGCCAAAGTGTTGATTTGCAGTTTTGCAGTGCAAGAATCAATATGCCCCATAGAATCATGGCGAAAACAACCATGAAATACGGTATTTTTATATATGTTTCCATTTCTGTCAATGAGAGCAGTGAGACCTCTTGAATCACGCCGTCTACTCTTTGACCGAAGAACGGAAGAAAGAGAAATATAGCCACACTGCAATCAAGTAGTCCAAAAACCAAGTTACGAAAGTGCATTTCTTTTTGCGTGTTTTCTTCTTCCGCAATCGTAAGTATTGCATCGCAGGAAAGCAATTCATCCAAGGATACCGAAAAATACTTTGATATTGCTTTCAAAGAATCGATATTTGGGTACCCTCTACCTGATTCCCATTTTGAAATCGCAGTACGGGAAACATATAGTATTTCTGAAAGTTCTTCCTGCGTAAGCCCTTTTTGCTTTCTCAGTTCCTGCAATTTTTCATTAAATTCCATAATCCGACTATCCTTCGATAAAAGCATCAATAGCTTTATAAATATATCTGGCTGTTTATCTTCTTGAATTACATTATACCATCGTTTTACCCAAATTGAAAGGCACAAAGGGAAAATGGACTTTTCCTACAAATCGCTGTACTTTTACTGCATATCATCGGCTTGTTGTGTTTTCTAAGATTTTCACCATTTCAGCGCATTTCAGCAAATTTTTTAGGCATAACAAGGACTGGTTGATATTCTCGCAGGTATTGAAAACTATGTCTGTGATATTACTTTTTTGGCAAAATTCAGCCAACTTTTTATGCGTTCTGCTGACAAGTTGAGAGTCCATATCGTTCCTTAACTTAACGACCCTTTTTTGGAAAATCTCTCCATAAAGTACCCAGCCCTCAAAAATCTATCTCGGCATTTTTACAGCATTATCTAAGACTTGTTGATATTTTGCGAGATGCATTTACTATCGCCTGTTGGTGAAAAACATGCTGATTTCTGTTGTATTTGCACGACTTGTTGAGATTTGCCGTTCATCATTACCTGACACATCGTTTTTCTTGCCCCGTTAAGTTAGGGTAACATTTCCTTTTCTGAAAACCCCAGTTTTGACCTCTAAAAACAGGCATTTTCAAAAATAAAAATGTCAAGGGGGCGGAAGCCGTTACCCCCACCCCCTCATTTTTTAAGCGGCTACCCGGTACACAAAGCCGGGAAATCCCTTTACCCGCAGGTCGCGCTGGTCTTGCCGTCCCGGTCGGATGGGAACGGTGTACCGCGCTATGTCCTCCATCAGCTTGTTGCTGTCGGCATTCTGTGTTCGCAAATATTCTTTGCAAAGCGTCACCGCCATTCTGAAATGGATTTTGTAGGCGTAAATGCCCTCTTTCGGCTGACGGATAACGACTTCATGGCAGACACGGCTTGCGAAGTTGAACGCGGTCAAGCTGGCGTATATCTCCTGTTCTGCAAATGCGTCGGATTTGCCGTGGAGATTGACAAGTCCCAGCGTGTACTTCAAATCGCGGAAAGCTGTCTCCAAACCCCAGCGTAAATGATACAATTCTTTGATGTCCTCAAGCGCAAAGGACGCGGGGAGCGAGGTCGCTACCGTTTCAAACTCGCCGTTATCAAGCTGGAAGCGGCAGATGCGGAAACGCATAGGATACGGCGAGGGGAAGTCCCAGCGCCCGCGCCGCGTTTTGGAACCCGCCTTGCTTTTTTGGGGCACTTGCAGATGTATGTAGTGGTTCGCTTTATCGGCGTTCGTTTGCGTGGTTGTGATAGTGAAGCCGATATTGCAATCCAATTCCAGCATAGGCAGCTTTGCCACCTCACGCATGGCAGAACGGCTTTGCTTTACGCGGATAAGAAAGTCTGCATTCTGTTTTGCAAGGATATGCGCTATGAGATTATAGCTTTCAAAACCACGGTCAGCTATAATCAGCGTCTTTTCCTCGAAGTCGTTACGTTGCAGCATGGTGACTAATGCGCCGATTTCGTCTTTCTTTGGCTCTGGTTGAATGACCACATCGGCAAAGGTACGGCTGAGAATGTCATACAGCGGCGTTGCGTGAAGCTGATTCACGCCCTTTGGAATACTGTCGTTGCAGACAAAGGACGGTGCATCTGGATTTCTGGGCAGATTGATTGCTGTGCCATCTACCGCCAACAGGCGATAACCGCGAAAGAAATCGGTATCATCGCATCTGGAATTGAACTTTGTGAAAACGGCGCGGAACAGTTCGGGCGGAATTTGAGCGCGGCGCTGCGTAAGGGCAGACGCGGTGGCTTGAATGCCAGCGATATGCAAAATCTTATCTAAAGAGCCGCCCTCTGCGCTGATTAAAAGACGCATGACAGTATCGGGCGTAAGCACACGCTTGCGGGAAAAATCCTTGCCGCTGATGCTCTGTGTAGCGGCTCTGAGTGCGGCATTGAGTGCCATGCTGAGTAAATCAATTGACATGAGAATAGCCTCCAAGTGATTATTCACCGGATGAAAAAAGAACACCAAACGCACGCCCATCTGCTGGGCGCGTACGCTTGATGTTCCGTATGTTCGCTACTATTGTTTTGGCTATTTGGCTATTCTCTCAATGTTGGCTAATTTGGCTATTTCAAATGACTCTCAAAAAATACTCAAAAACACTTAAATCTAAATAATACTCACAAATTTGGCTTTCTCAAATTCTGCTTGCGAACACCGCTCATCACGGCGTTTAGTTTATTATATGCAGAAAAACCGAATTGTAAAGCGAATAGCGTCAAAATCCGGATTTGTTTACAGATTGTTTATCATTTTGGCCTTATCTAAATAGGCAGTCGCAAAAACAGCACAGCCGTTAAGGAACGGAAGTCAGTTCTCCGTCCCTCAACGGTTGTGCTTTTAGTTTAACTTAATGACATTGGCCGAAAGGCTGTCTCTTTTTTGGTGTCTGTATCCGCCGGCGAGCCTATCGTCGCGGCAAGGGCTCAGTCCTGCTGCTTTGGCGGTTTTGTCATTGCCTTTGCAACCTTCTTCTTTGTTTCCTTTGCCTTGTCATCTTCCAGAACATCTCTTTTAATGATCTCCTCTGTAATGATTGCGGCAATCTGTTCGTTGGTTGTCTTTGCATCAGGTGACAGCTTCCGCAGTGTCTTTCGGATAAAATCCAACGCGCCGTCCGTAAGCATAATTTGGCTGATTGTATAGCGATTCACAAGCTGCTGCTGAGAATAGAATGTGTCGAGCGATGTTTTTCCTCCCTTTGTCATTGCATCTCTGGTGAGGATATAGAGCATTTCAAGGTCAGATTCCTTCTTTGAGGAGATCTCCGTAAAATTGAACTCGTATACCAGTTCGTGAGACACGGGCTTTGCAAAAACGATGTTGTAAATTTTCCAGTACACCCCGTTTGTCAGAACCACCCATTCAATGCCGGAGTTGGCGCCGTAATCTACCGCCTGCTTGATGTGTTGATCCTTCAGCTCAAGCCCCGCCGCCTTGGCCTCGATCAAAAGCTTCGGCTCACCGTCGAGTTTGATAGCTAAATCACAAAAGGTTTTTTTGATGGCAAATTCGGAGGTGACCTCCGAATACTTGTCATAGCCGAAAATATCCGAAAGCATATCCGCAATAATCGTGACCGTATCGCTTTCATTGACGTCTTTATCCCGCGCTTTTTTCACAATAGGCTGATACTTTTTGATCCCATCAACAAGATTTGCTCTTATCTTTGCAGGTATTGTTGTCATAGAAGTTCTCCTTTATCAAGTTTTTTGCGGTACTGCACTATCATTTTATACCAGTTTTTCTCAAATGTCGATAAGACTTTTGTTTACTTTACCATTTTTTGATGATAAAGCATAAGTGGTGAAAATCCGTATTCCCTTTCTCCGCCGCTTTTTTTGTGGATTTTTCTTCCGCTTTCGTGTTACAATAGAAAAAACGAAAAGGAGCGTTCGCCATGAAGATCAGCATTGTGCAGATGGATATGAAATGCAATGCGCCGCAGGAGAACTTCACCCACGCGGAAGCGCTGATCCGCCGCGCCGCGGAGGATTCCCCCGACGTCATCCTGCTGCCGGAAACGTGGAACACCGGCTTTTTCCCGCACGAGGGGCTTGCCGCGTTTTGCGACCGGGACGGCGGTGATACGCAGCGCCGCATCGGTGCGCTGGCGAAAGAGCTCTGCGTGAACATCGTTGCCGGCTCGGTCTCCGACCTTCGCGGCGGGCACATTTACAACACCGCCTACGTCTTTGACCGTACGGGCGCACGCATCGCGCAGTACGACAAAACGCACCTGTTCTCCTACGCCCGCGAGCACATGTTCTACACCGCCGGCGACACGCTCTGCCTGTTTATGCTGGACGGCAGGACCTGCGCGCTTCTCATCTGCTACGACCTCCGCTTCCCCGAGCTTGCGCGCACGCTTGCGCTTTCCGGCGCGGAGGTGCTGTTTATCCCGGCGCAATGGCCGAAAAAACGGCGCGGACACTGGGAAACACTGCTTGCCGCGCGCGCCATCGAAAACCAGTTCTTTGTCGCCGCATGCAACTCCTGCGCGTCGGACACGCTCTGCGGCGGCTCGTCACGCATTCTCGATCCGTGGGGCAGTGTTCTCGCCGCGGCGGACGACAGCGAGCGGGTCTTTTCCGCCGAGCTTGACCTCTCCGCGCTCGACGAGATCCGCGCGACGATCAACGTCTACCGTGACCGTCGACCGCAGCTCTATCAAATCGGCTGAGCAGCAAAAAAGGGCGCCCCCGCAAGGGCACCCTTTTTGTCGTTTTCAGGTATTGACGATCTTTTTTGCTCCACACTTCGGGCATGTCAGCTCCACCCTGCCCACGCCGCGCGGCACACGGCAGTAGGTTCCGCAGGCGCAGCGGACATACTTGTGCGTCTTATCCTTCCGGCGCGCCCTGGCACCGCGCAGCGCGTTCTGTTTGGGACCCCACCACGCCATGAATCTTGCGTTTTCTCTCCGCCGCTTTTCCAGATTCCGTGAAAACATGCGGTAGAGCAGCACAATCCAAATCGCGAGATTGACATACGAAAGAATGCTCGTCACAAGCGGGATCCCCACCAGCGAGCCGATCAGACTCAGCGCAACGCCGAGCACGACCATCGCCCAGCTGAGCTGATCCACGCCGTTGCGTCCGTACATAAAGCGCGCCATCGCGCAGCGAAGCTTGTAGAAAAAATTGCCCATACAGTGTCTCCGGATGTCTCCGCGCAGGCGGAAAGACGGTGTGATTCGGTCTGTCCGCAGCTTGCGGACGGTTTTATTGTAGCAGAGCAGGCGCGTCAAGTCCAGTCCCTCACAGAAAGTTTACAAACGCACCCTCTTTTTATCTGCCGGGGCGCATTTGCCGCGACGGGTTGAACTTTGCAGCTTTTCCCAACGAGGCGCGCTTTCGTTGGGCGCGGAGCAGTCTGCGTTTTAATGGCACGAGCGGCAGCGGCGCGGGAGATGAAAGCCATGCAAGTTTGCCGCGCCGAATAAGTTTGCACGCACCTGCAGTCTGTCGCCGGAGATGCCAAAAGGGTGCACCCCTTCGGTTACTTTTCGGGCAAGCGGAAAGCCACTCGCGCCAGCAGTTGCGAAACACTTCTCCTGCCGCGCCCGAGATCGTTTCACGCTCTCGAGCGCGCCGCAGCACAAAAGGCGTTTTTTTCGCGGCAAATCCATGATTTGCCTGCGGTTTCTCTTGAGAACGCAAAGCTGTTGTGCTACAATAAATCAAAATCGATCTGTTCCGTCCCGCGTCAGCCGGGTTCGAACGCACATTTTTTAAACCGCTGCACACCCTGGAAAGCAAAGGAGATACAGAAGCTATGAAATTAGGTATCGTGGGGCTGCCGAACGTCGGCAAGAGCACCCTCTTCAACGCCATCACCAACGCCGGCGCCGAGAGCGCGAACTATCCGTTCTGCACGATCGAGCCGAATGTCGGCATGGTCGCCGTTCCCGACGAGCGGCTCGACAAGCTCGCCGAGATGTACCATCCCAAGAAAAAGACGCCCGCCGTGATCGAGTTCGTGGACATTGCAGGGCTTGTCAAGGGCGCAAGCCGGGGCGCGGGTCTCGGCAACAAATTCCTCGAGAACATTCGCCGCACGGACGCCATCGTTCACGTCGTGCGCTGCTTTGACGACGAGAACATCATGCACGTTGTCGCGGACGCAAGCCTGAACGTCCCCGTCGATCCCCTCGGCGACATCGAAACGATCGACCTCGAGCTGATCATGGCGGATCTTGAAATGGTCAGCCGCCGCGTGGAAAAGGCACATAAAATGGCAAAGTCCGGCGACAAGAAGTTTGCCCGCGAAGCGGAGGTTTTTGCAAGGCTCTCCGAGCATCTCGACGCGGGCAGGAGCGCGCGCACCTTTGACGCCGGCGAGGACGCGGAGCTGCTCTCCACCGCCGACCTCCTCAGCCTCAAGCCCGTTATCTACGCCGCCAACATGGACGAAGCCGGCTTTGCCGATCAGGACGGCAACGAATACCTCAGGCAGGTCAGGGAGCTTGCCGCCAGGGAGGGCGCCGAGGTGCTGCCCATCTGCGCCAAGCTCGAGCAGGACATCGCCGAGCTGGACGGCGAGGACCGCGCCATGTTCCTTGAAGAGCTGGGCATTGCGCAGTCCGGTCTTGACCGCCTCATCAAGTGCAGCTATGCGCTGCTCGGTCTCATTTCGTTCCTGACCTACGGCGAGGACGAGTGCCGCGCCTGGACGATCAAAAACGGCACCAAGGCGCCTGCCGCCGCCGGCAAGATCCACTCCGACATCGAGCGCGGCTTCATCCGCGCCGAGACCATCAACTTCAGCGAGATGATCCGCTGCGGCAGCGTGAGCGCCGCCAAGGAAAAGGGGCTGCTGCGCTCCGAGGGCAAGGAGTACGTCGTCAGGGACGGCGACATGATCTACTTCCGCTTCAACGTGTAAGAGCGGACAAAAGCATACAATACACCGTTCTATCCAACAGAGCGGTGTATTTTTTTACGCTCATTTTTCGTATAGAGCGCATAAATATTTTATAAATAAAACTATTATGCATCGATTTTCAGGCTTCCTTTCTATATAATGACACAATCCTACAAAGTGCAACCGAAGCACAACAAAAAAAGAAAGGTGAGTTTTATGGAAATCCAGATTTTACCGCTGATTATTGTCATCGCGTACATGATTGGCATGTTGGTCATCGGCTATGTCGTTGGCAAGATGCAGATCAAAAACTCCAAAGACTACCTCGTTGCCGGACGCCGTATGGGCCTGTTCATGGTCGCATTCTCCCTGTCCGCCAACAACATTGGCGGCGGCTGCACCACCGGTCTTGCCCAGAAAGCCTTCGGCAACTGGGGCATGAGTGCCTGCTGGTACGTTCTTGCCGCCTCCATCGCCATGATTCCCCTTGCCTACTTTGCTCCGAAGATCCGTAAGACCATGGCTATCACCATTCCTGAGGTCGTTGGTCGCCGTTTCGGTCGCCTCGCCTCCAACCTTACCGCCGTTCTCAGCGTCCTGTCCCTGTTCTGCCTGACCTCTTCTCAGATCGCGGCTTCCGGCGGCGTGATCAACGCTCTGATCCCGTCCATTCCTCTGAATGTCTGCTTGATCGTCGCAGGTCTCGTCACCATTCTCTACACCACCATGGGCGGCATGATTGCTGACCAGATCTCCGACCTGGTTCAGTTTTTGATCATCCTCGTTGGTCTTGCCATCGCAACGCCCATCGTCCTCAAGTATGCCGGCGGCTGGGAAGCCATCTCCGCGGCGCTGCCCGCTGCCAAGCTTGACTTCACCGCCATCGGCTGGGCTTCCATCATCGGCTACATCCTCAACTACTTCTGCACCTTCCTCGCCGGTCCCGAAATGGTCTCCCGTTTCGAAACTGCCAAGGATGAAAAGACTGCGCGCAACGCTTCCTTCCTCTCTGCTGTTCTGATGGCTGCCATGTCTATCTTCCCGACGCTCCTCGGTCTTGCCGCCTTCGCTCTGCAGGATCAGCTGCCCGGTCTCGCCGAGAACGGCTCCAACGCCATGATGGTCGTCACCGGTCACTTCGCTCCCGGCATTGTCACCGGTCTGATCTCCGCCGCCATCATCTGCGCCACCATGTCCTCCGCAGACTCCAACCTGCTGTGCATGTCCACCATGCTCATCAATGACATTTATCCCGGCTTCGGCGGCACAAAGACGCTCAGCGAAAAGCAGACCATCTTCGCCACCCGTGCCTGCAACGTCATCGCTGCTGTCGTTGCCATGCTGATCTCCCTGATGGGCGTGTCCATTGTCACCATGAACACGTTTGCATTCGGCATCCGCTGCGCGGGTCCGTTCGCCGCTTACGGTCTCGGCTTGGCCGTTCCGAAGGCCACCAAGAACTCCGGTATCATCTCCATGATCACCGGCACCGTTGCCTTTTGCGCATGGCAGGTCATCGGCGGCGGCGCGACGATTCTTCTGATGATGCCTGTTGTCTTCGGCTCCCTCGTCAGCGTCATTACCTTCTTCCTCGTCAACTGGATTGAATGGGGTCGCGGTGTGAAACCCGCTCCTTCCGCTTATCTGTCTGACGAAGAAGTCGCCAAAAAGATCGCGGAAGAATCCGCTGCAATGTAATTTGCAATCAGCGCAAATAAAAAAAAGAGACGTATTCTGCGTCTCTCAGCCTGTCGAGAAACCCGGTTGCTCATTAGGCGGCAACCGGGTTTTCAGCGCATATTCGGGAAAATAGAATCGAAAACAGGAAATGGGCAGAGTCATTCCATTTCCACCTTGCCAGTTTTTTGAGGTTCATGGCAGCAAATTTTAGCTTCACCCATTTTGTTACCTGGGTCAAGCCTCTGGATTGTGTATCACGCATCGCGTGTTTTCTTTTGCATCTGCAAAGTCTCGTTCAATCGACGGGCGTTACCACTGTTTCCAGTACAAAACCATGGCTGTCGCAGGCAGTATGGGCTTCGTAAGCGAGCTGCCGTTTGTGGTCTCCCTTTACGAACAGACCGCTGTCCGGATCGGTTCTGCTCTTTGTCACAGTGCGGGTCTTCTCTTTCTTCCTGCGGACCAGCTTTTTCCTGGAAGTGTTGTCTTTGCGTTTCTTGGGTGCTGTTGGCGGCTCATCATTGTAGCTCACCGTTGAAAAATGCGGCGTTTCCTCCTGAAGCGTATATCCCGGAAACCAGCGGTAGCAGATATTTGCGCCAACTTCGTCCGCTGTTCTCCGCAGGGATGGCAGTCCGTACAGATGCTGGATCAGAACCATGTTCCAGCATCTTTCATCACCCATATTTATTTTACCATATCTATATGAAAAAGCCCAGCCACAGCTGGACTTTTTCGACAGGCTGAAGCCCGAGCCAAAAGGCTCGGGCTTGCAGTTTATCAAAACCGGTTCGGCTTGCGGCGGATCAGATGCAGACTCTCTTTGCTTCTCTTGCGCGCAGGACGAACAGCGTGGCAACCATGAGGACGGCGCCGATCACAAGGCAGATCATCCAGTTCTGGACGAAGCCTGCGATGATGTAGTTGACGAAGCAGACGGCAGCGACACAGACCGCATAGGGGATCTGCGTGGAGACGTGCGTCACGTGGTCACACTGAGCGCCTGCGGAGGCCATAATGGTCGTATCGGAAATGGGGGAGCAGTGGTCGCCGCAGACGGCACCGGCGCAGCAGGCGGAGATGCCGATGATGAGCAGCTCGCTGGAGGCGGGGAAGATCGCGGTGACGATGGGGATCAGGATGCCGAAGGTGCCCCAGGAGGTACCGGAGGCGAATGCCAGAACGCAGGCAACCAGGAAGATAACGGCGGGAAGCAGGCTGTAAAGGCTGGCGGCCGCGCCTTCCATCACGTCGTGGACGAACACGTCCGCGCCGAGGGCGCTGGTCATGGACTTGAGGGAGACGGCCATGGTAAGAATAATCATGGCAGGGACCATGGCGATGAAGCCCTTGGGCACGCAGGCCATGGCTTCCTTGAAGGTGACGACGCCGCGCAGGACGAAGTAGATCACGATGATCAGCAGTGCGATCAGACCGCCCCAGGGAAGCCCGATGAAGGCGTCCGTGTTGCCGAAGGCGCCGATGAAGTCGCCGGCGAAATCAGTGCCGCCCCAGGCATCCACGCCGAAGAAGCCGCCGACATAGACCATACCGAGCGTGCAGGTAATGATCAGGACGATCACCGGGAAGATGAGGTCAATGACCTTGCCCTTGGGATTGCCGGCGTCATCCTCCGCGTTTTCAAGAATGCCGAGGTCGCCGTCCGCGGCGCGGAGCTCATAACCGCGCATGGGACCGAAGTCGAACTTCATCAGAGACAGGGCGATGACAAAGACGAAGGTAAGCAGAGAATAGAAGTTGTAGGGGATCGCGCGGATGAAAAGCTGGATGCCGGAAAGACCGACGTCCAGACCCTCCGCCGTGCTGGAAACGGCGGCAGCCCAGGAGGAGATCGGTGCGATCATGCAGATGGGAGCGGCCGTTGCGTCGATGAGGTAGGCGAGCTTCTGACGGGAGATGCGGTGACCGTCCGTCACGGGACGCATGACGGAGCCGACGGTCAGGCAGTTGAAATAGTCGTCGATAAAGATCATAACGCCGAGGACAAAGGTCGCAAGCTGAGCGCCCACGCGGGACTTGATGTTCTTCTGTGCCCAGCGGCCGAATGCGGCGCTGCCGCCGGCGATGTTGACGAGGGCAACGATGATGCCCAGCAGCACCAGGAACAGGAAGATGCCGGCGTTGCCTTCGATACCGGCGACAAGACCGTCGTTAACGATGGTGTCGAGCGTGCCGACGGGGGCAAAGCCGTTGACGAGCAGAGCGCCGACCGCAATGCCGATAAAGAGAGAGGAGTAGACCTCCTTGGTGATCAGCGCCAGACCAATGGCGACGATCGGCGGAACAAGTGACCAGAAAGTGTTGACAAATTGCATAGTGTTTCTCCTTCCCCGCAAACAGATGCGGTAAAAAATTTTAAGCCATGATTCCCATCATGACTTAAACATAAAGAAACAATATGCAAAAGATCATGACAGCACTCCGTTCTTGCGAACGACAGTCCGGCGGGTATTCCCCGACGACCCAGGCATCTTTCAGGCAGGAAACCAAAAGACCCTTCGGCGGCATCCCCTTTCACTCCCCGGTTCCTGCCGGTGAACGGAGCTACTTTTGTCAGCCGCGCCTCTATCAAGACTTATTGAATTATTTGCAGTATAACGCTTTTTTTCATCATGTCAAGTGAAAATAGCAAAAAAATGTAGGACTTTTTAGTTTTTTATGCAAATTGTAAAAAAGATCCGCGTAAAACGAACGCTTTTGGTGAGATTTTCCGTCACGCCGCGCCAAATGCCACGGCGAGGTAGCGCTGCAGCATCTGCCACCAGGTCACATGTCCGACGCTCTCTCCGGCGAGAATGGGGAGCGAGGCAACGGTCACCCCGTCGGCGTCGGTGATGACCAGCTCGCCGAGCGGATCGCCTTCACACACCGGGGCGTCCACAGATTCGGGCAGATTGAGCGTCTGCGTGAGATTGACCGAGCGCGCCTTGTCGAGCAGCAGCCTGTTTTCCTTCGTCAGCACCGGCTGCACGAACGCGCGCTCTCCGAGCCTGACGGAAAGCGGCGTCAGCGCCGCTTCGGGCGTGACGGTGACGAGGGCGTAGTTGGAAAAGCCGTAGTTGAGCAGCGCCTTGGCATCCTCAAAGCGGTCGGTGGAGGTCGGCGCCTTCAGGACGACCGCGATCAGCTCCATGCCGTTTCGCTCCGCGGAGGCGGAAAGGCAGTTTTTGGCGGTGTCGGTCGAGCCGGTTTTCAGACCGGTCGCACCGTCATAAAAACGGATCAGCTTGTTGGTGTTGACAAGCATGGATTCGCCGCCGCGCAGCGAGTCCATCCAGATGGTCGTGAACTGGCGGATGTCCGGATGGTTGAGGAGCAGCTCACGCGACATGACGGCGATGTCATAGGCGGAGGTGAGATGCCCGTCGGCGGGGAGCCCGGTGCAGTTGACAAAATGGGTGTCATTCATGCCCAGCTCCTGCGCGCGCCTGTTCATGCGCTCGACAAAGGCGTCCTCGCTGCCGGCAATGTGCTCGCCGAGCGCGACCGCTGCGTCATTGCCGGAGACGACGCATACCGCCTTTAAAAGGTCGCGCACGCTCATCTGTTCGCCTTCCTTGAGCCAGATCTGACTGCCGCCCATGGAGGCTGCGTGCGTGCTGCCGGTGACGGTGTCGTCGTAGGAAAGCGCACCGGAGTCAATAGCCTCCATCGTCAGCAGCATCGTCATGATCTTCGTGACGCTTGCCGGCTCGCGCGGCTCATGCTCTCCCTCGGCATAGAGGATCGTGCCGGTCTCCTTTTCCATCAGAAGAGCGGACGGCGCGCTCAGCTCAAGCGCCTGCGCCCGTATGGGAAAGGCGAAAACAAGAAGAAAAAGACAGCAGACTGCCCAAAACCGTTTCATAAAAGCATTCCTCCCAAGTCCTGTTTGGTAGAAGAATATGAAAAGGCAGGGCAGAGCATGCTTATTTTCGGCTTGAAAAGACGCGGAGAGTGTGTTATACTGTATTCACCGTGCAGGATTAGTACATCGGTAGTATGTCAGCTTCCCAAGCTGAAGAGGCGGGTTCGATTCCCGTATCCTGCTCCAAAAAGAAAAGACAGCCAAAGGGCTGTCTTTTTTCAGTCTGTCGAAAAAGCCTTTTCGACAGACTGAGGCAGACATTTCGGCATTTTGTCGAAATGTCTGCCTTCAAAGTGAAAACTCAGGGCGCTGCATGCGGTCAACGGAGCGGAGAATTGTTGGGATACCTCGCGCGGCGAGGGCACGTTATTTCAAAAATTCATTCGGGTCGATGGCTTTGCCGTCCTTGGTGACGGAAAAATGCAGGTGCGGCGCGCTGGAGGATTCGATCAGTGAGGTCGTACCGACGGAGCCGATGACCTGTCCGGCGGAAACATACTGCCCCTCGCCGACGGTGGGGACGCTCTGCAGGTTTGCATAGGTGCTCTCATAGCCGCCGTCGTGGACGATCCTGACGCAGGTGCCGAGCAGGTCGTCGCTTTCGATGGCGGTGACGGTGCCGCTGCAGGCGGCAAGGACCGGCGTGCCGACGGCGGCGGCGATGTCGATGCCGTCGTGCGTGCGCCAGTCGCCGAGCGTTTCATTGTAGGCGAGCGCATCCACGGAAAATGCCGCGATGGTCTCGCCGGTGAGCGGAGAGACGATGAGGTGCGGCTCGACCGGCACAACGTCAACCGTGGGGACGTCGACCGGCACGGGGATCTCCTCGATCTGCTGCACCGGCGCTGTCGGCTCCGGCTCGGGCGGCTCGACCTCCGGCATGACCGGCGGCGTCTCGCCGGGAACGGTGATGGGGGTTGCGGCGGAAGCCTGCGTATCCGCCGGTTTGGCGTTTTTGGGAAGCAGCGTCCAATAGCCCGCGACGGCAAGCGCCGTCACACACAGAAACAGGGCTATGTAAAAGCCCGTTCCGAAATGCCGCGCACGGCGGCTGTTTGTTCCACTCATGTTTTGTCCTTTCCGCCGCCAAAGCGCGGCATATGAAATGATGGCAACAAAGAAAAGCTCCAACGGTATTGTGTACCGTCGGAGCTTTTTCTAAACATGAGCGGGGAAATAATTTGTTATTTGATGATCAGCGTCTGACCGTCCATCTCTTCGGGCTTTTCAAGACCCATGACGTCAAGAATGGTGGGAGCGATATCGGCAAGACGACCCTCGCGTAGCTCGGTGCCGGCGCCGCAGAGCAGGAACGGCACGACGTTGGTGGTGTGCGCGGTCATGGGACTCCTGCCGTCGGCCTGGAGCATCTGCTCGGCGTTGCCGTGGTCGGCGGTGATCATGGCGATGCCGCCCATCCGGAGCGTTGCCTCCACGACCCTGCCGACGCACTCATCAACGGTTTCGACCGCCTTGACCGCCGCGTCAAATACGCCCGTGTGACCGACCATGTCGCAGTTGGCGAAGTTGAGGATGATAACGTCGTAATTGCCGGATTCGATGCGTTCCACGCACTTTTCGGTGACCTCGTAGGCGCTCATCTCCGGCTGCAGGTCGTAGGTGGCGACCTTCGGGGAAGGGACCAGCACGCGATCCTCGCCGGGGAACTGCTCCTCCACGCCGCCGTTGAAGAAGAAGGTGACATGGGCGTACTTTTCCGTTTCGGCGATGCGCAGCTGCGTCATGCCCATCTTGCTGAGATACTCGCCCAGCCCGTTTTTCACGCTGATGCGCGGAAACGCGACGGAAACGTTGGGCATGGTGGCGTCGTACTCCGTGTTGCAGACATAGGTGACGGGGAAGAACTCGCGCTTGAAGCCGTCAAATTCGGGATCAACGAAAGCGCGGGTGAGCTCGCGCGCGCGGTCGGGACGGTAGTTGAAGAAGATAATGGAATCGTGGTCGGAGATCATGCCGTCCCTGTCGCAGATGATCGGCTCGACAAACTCGTCGGTCACGCCGTTTTTGTAGCTTTCTTCGATGGCGGCGACGGGGTCGGGATTCTGCACGCCCTCGCCGTAGACGAGCGCGTCATACGCGGTCTCCAGACGATCCCAGCGCTTGTCGCGGTCCATGGCGTAGAAACGACCCATCACGGTCGCGATCCTGCCCACGCCGAGCTCCCTGCACTTGGCAACGGTCTCGGCGACAAAATCCTTGCCGGAGGTGGGCGGGGTGTCGCGTCCGTCGAGGAAGGCGTGGATATAGACGCGCTTGAGTCCCTTGATGTGCGCCATCTTCAAAAGCGCGTAAAGGTGGGAAAGCGTGGAATGCACGCCGCCGTTGGAGTGCAGACCGTACAGGTGCAGGGCGCTGTTGTTGGCAAGGCAGGCGTTCATCGCCGCATTATAGGCGGGGTTTTCAAAAAAGGTGCCGTCCTCGATGGAGCGGGTGATGCGCGGCAGATCCTGAAACACGACGCGCCCGCCGCCGATGTTGGTGTGCCCGACCTCGCTGTTGCCCATCTGACCGTCGGGGAGACCGACATCAAGTCCGGAGGCTTTGAGCGTGGTGTGGGCGTACTCGGAAAACAGCCCGTCGAGCACCGGAGTGTTGGCGGCGCGGACAGCGTTGCCGGTGAGGTCGTCGCTCAGACCGTAGCCGTCCATAATGATCAGAGTAGTTGGGGTCTTATTCATAGAGGTCTCCTCGATTCATTCAGTTTGATTCGCAGCATGCACGATGGCCATGAAAGCGTCGGGCTTGAGAGAAGCGCCGCCGATCAGACCGCCGTCGATATCCTCGTGAGAGAGAAGCTCGGCTGCGTTTTCGCCCTTCATCGAGCCGCCGTATTGCACGGTGATGCTGCGGGCGATGCGCGCGCCGAAGAGCGAGCGGATCGTGGCGCGGATGAAGGTGCATACCTCCGCGGCCTGTTCGCCGGTGGCGGTTTTGCCGGTGCCGATCGCCCAGATCGGCTCATAGGCGATGACGCAGCGGCGCACCTGCTCGGCGCTCACGCCGGAGAGCGCGCTCTTGAGCTGCAGGGCGATCAGCTCCATCGTCACGCCCATCTCGCGCTGCTCCAGACTCTCGCCGACGCAGATGATGGGGCTGAGTCCGGCGGCAAGCGCCGCGTGGACCTTTCTGTTGACAATGGCGTCGCTCTCGCCGAAGAGGGCGCGGCGCTCGCTGTGACCGACGATGACGTACTTGACGCCGAGCTCTGCGAGCATGTCGGCGGAAACCTCGCCGGTGTAGGCGCCGCTTTTTTCAAAGTAGACGTTTTGCGCGCCCACTGCAACGCGGCTGTCCTTAAAGGCGCGCACGGCGGCGGGAATGTCGACGCTGGGAACGCACACGACGATGTCGCACCACTTGGACTTGGGCAGAAGCGCCTTGAATTCATCCGCAAAGGCGCGGGTCTCGCTTGCGGTCTTGTTCATCTTCCAGTTGCCGGCGATGATGGTTTTACGATATCTGCGATTCATATGGGGCATTCTCCTGTTGTTTTATAATATAATCATACTGTGATCTGCTATGTCGGGAACAAGCTCTTATTTATTGAGCAGGCACGCGACGCCGGGCAGCTCCCTGCCCTCCAGAAACTCCAGACTTGCGCCGCCGCCGGTAGAGATGTGCGTGATCTTGTCGGCAAAGCCGAGCTGTTCGGCAGCTGCCGCGCTGTCGCCGCCGCCGATAATGGTGACCGCGCCGGATTCGGCGAGCGCCCTGGCCATGGCCTTGGTGCCGTTTGCGAAGGCGGGAAACTCAAAAACGCCCATGGGACCGTTCCACACGATCGTACCGGCGCCCTTGACGGCGGAGCAGAACGCCTTGCTCGTCTCAGGTCCGATGTCCATGCCCATCATGTCCGCGGGGACCTTCATCGAGTCCACGGTGACAGGCTCGGCATCGGCGGAGAATTCCTTCGCGGCAATCGTGTCGGTCGGGAGCAGGAGCTTCACGCCCTTGCTTTTGGCCTTTTCGATCATTTCAAGGGCGTAGTCCGTCTTGTCGGCTTCGAGCAGGGACTTGCCGATCTCTCCGCCCTGCGCCTTGATGAAGGTGTACGCCATGCCGCCGCCGATGATGATGGTGTCGGCCTTTTCCAGCAGGTTGTTGATCACGCCGATCTTGTCGCTGACCTTCGCGCCGCCGAGCACGGCGACGAACGGACGCCTGGGGTCATCGAGCGCCTTGCCCATAACGTCAAGCTCCCTGGCAACGAGCAGACCGGAGACCGCGGGAAGAAACGCCGCGACGCCGGCAGTGGAGGCGTGGGCGCGGTGGACGGTGCCGAACGCGTCGGAAACGTACAGCTCCGCCATGGAGGCAAGCTCCCGGGCGAAGGCGGGGTCGTTCTTCTCCTCCTCGATATGGAAGCGGAGATTCTCCAGCAGCATGATCTCGCCGCCCTTGAGAGCGCTTGCCTTTGCCTTGGCGTCTTCGCCGATGACGTCCCTGGCAAAGATGACCTCCCTGCCCAAAAGCTCGCTCAGACGCTTGGCGACGGGCGCAAGGCTCAGCTTTTCCTTCCACTCGCCCTTGGGCTTGCCGAGGTGGGAGCAGGCGATCACCGCCGCGCCCTGATCGAGCAGGTACCGGATGGTGGGCAGCGCCGCGACGATGCGCTTGTCAGAGGTGATCTCGCCGGTCTCCTTGTTCTGAGGAACGTTGAAGTCGCAGCGCAGCAGGACCTTCCTGCCCTTGACGCCCACGTCGTAAACGGTCTTTTTATTGTAGTTCATAACAGTTCTCCTCAAAAAGTAATCGTGGTATGAAGTGTTTCCCGGGTCATTTTTGCAGCATTTCGCCCTCGCCGAGAAGGTTCGGAAAGCCGAGCTGCCGGAGCGCTTCGTAGGTCAAAACCGCAACGGAGTTGCTGAGGTTGAGGCTGCGCGCCTCCCGCCGCATGGGCAGGCGGATGCAGCGGTCGTAATACGCCGTGCGGAACGGTTCGGGAAGCCCGGCGGTCTCCTTGCCGAAAAAGAGCCAGCAGTTGTCGCGAAAGACGGCTTCGCAATAGGTCTGCGGAGCCTTTGTGGTGGCAAGCCAGCAGTCGAGCGCAGCTTCGGGATGCTTTTGAAAAAGATCTTCCAGATTCTCGTAAACGCTGACCTCCACCAGATGCCAGTAGTCCAGTCCGGCACGCTTGACGGCGCGGTCCGAAATGTCGAAGCCGAGGGGCTTGACAAGATGCAGGCGCGAGCCGGTCGCGGCGCAGGTCCGGGCAATGTTCCCGCAGTTTTGAGGGATCTCCGGCTCGACAAGAACGATATTCAGCATCGGAAACGCACCCCTCTCCTTACGAAAGTTTTTGAATTATACCGCAAAAAGTTTGCAAAATCAACCGAAAAAACTATTTTTAACACAATTTTTTGCAGAATGAAAGAAAGAATTCGTGAAAACAAAATAATTTCAGATTTTTGCAAGAAAAGGTGGATTTTTGGAAAGCTTTTGCTATAATAAAAAGTAACGTATCATCCGAAGAAGGGAGTGAATATCCGATGGACCGAAAAATCGCGATTCTTTTCATGCCTGACGATATGACCCTGACAAAAGAAAAGACGCCGCTGATGCTTCAGCCCATCATGTTCTGCCCTGTTTTGACATGGATGTATGCAGAACTGATGGGACTTGGCATTGAGCGGTTTTTTGTTGTTTCCGACGTGCGCGCGCACGAGTGGATGCGCCCCTATGCCCCCGCCGGCGCCGACGTGACGTACGTGGACGGCGCGAAGCACGCACAGCAGCTGCAAAAGCTGCTCAGGGGCGTGGAGGACCGCGTGGTCATCGTCAACGGCGCGGTGCTGCCGGTCGGCGTATTCTCCGGCGGCGCGGTTTACAGCGCCGGGGCAAAGGAATGCTGCGAAGTGCTCAGGGAGCACGGCGCGTTTGCCGCGTTTCCCAAGGGCGCGGAGATCATGAAGGGCTTCCTCCCTGTCGGCGACGAGGAGGAGCTGCGCGCCGCGCAGCCGATGTGCCGCCAGAAGATCCTGGAAAAGCATTTTGCAAACGGCGTCAGCATCCTGGACGCGAACGCCACCTATATCGACCCGCGCGTGGAGATCGGCAGCGGTACGCTGATCCTGCCGGGCACCATCCTGAAGGGCAATACGGTCATCGGCAAAAACTGCACGATCGGTCCGAACACCGTGGTCAGCAGCTGCACCGTCGGCGACGAATCGGAGATCAACGCCTCCCAGACGAATGACAGCGTCATCGGCTCGCACACGACGGTCGGTCCCTTTGCCTACGTCCGTCCGAACAGCCGCATCGGCGACCATGTCAAGGTCGGCGACTTTGTGGAGATCAAAAACAGCGTCATCGGCAGCGGCACGAAGATCTCGCATTTGACCTATGTCGGGGATTCCGACTGCGGGGAGCGCGTCAACTTCGGCTGCGGCACGGTCACGACGAATTATGACGGCTTTGAAAAGTTCCGCTGCACGATCGGGGACGACGCCTTTATCGGCTGCAACACCAACCTCATCGCGCCGGTCAGGGTCGGCAGCGGCAGCTACATCGCCGCCGGCTCCACCGTCACCGACGAGGTGCCGGAGGGTGGGCTTGCCATTGCAAGAGCCAGACAGGTCAACAAGGACGGCTGGGCGGAAAAGCGGCGCAGGCTGCACGAAAAAAAGTAAGCGCAATTAAAATTTTACATATCAATCAAATCAATTTACAACAGAGGAGCGTAACTATCATGATTTCTCACGGCAAGGACATTAAAATCTTCACGGGCAACGCAAACCCCGCGCTGGCGGTCGAGATCTGCAAGATCATCGGCACCAAGCTCGGCGAGTCTGAGGTCAAGAGCTTTGCCGACGGCGAGTGCTCTGTTTCCCTGTACGAGACCGTCCGCGGCAGCGACGTTTTCCTGGTGCAGTCCACCTGCAAACCCGTCAACGACAGCCTGATGGAGCTGCTGATCATGGTGGACGCCTGCCGCCGCGCATCTGCCGGCCGTATCACCGCAGTTATCCCTTACTTCGGCTATGCCCGTCAGGACCGCAAGGCCAAGTCCCGCGACCCCATCTCCTCCAAGCTCGTCGCCAATATGCTCGTTGCCGCCGGTGTGGACCGCGTGCTGACGATGGATCTGCACGCCGCGCAGATCCAGGGCTTCTTTGATATCCCTGTGGACAATCTGTTCGGCAACCCCATTTTCGTGGATTACTATGCCAAGAAGTTCGGCGGCATGGCGGGGGACATGGTCGTCGTCTCCCCCGACGTCGGCTCCGTTGCCCGCGCCCGCACCTTTGCGCAGAAGCTGAATATGAACCTTGCCATCGTGGATAAGCGCCGCGAAAAGGCCAACCAGTGCGAAGTCATGAACGTCATCGGCGACGTCAAGGGCAAGGAGTGCATCCTCTTTGACGATATGGTCGATACGGCGGGCTCGCTGTGCAATGCCGCCAAGGCGATCATCGAAGTCGGCGGCGCGACCAAGGTCTATGCCTGCGCGTCCCACGGCGTTCTCTCCGGTCCCGCCATCGACCGTCTCGAAAAGAGCCAGATTGAAGAGCTTGCGCTGCTCAACACCATTCCCGAGCATCCCGACGCCGCACGCGCCCGCATCAAGTACCTGACCGTCGCCCCGATGTTCGCCGAAGCCATCGAGCGCACCTATCAGGAGATCTCCATCGCAAAGCTGTTCAACTGAAAATCGTTCAAAAAAGAGCCTGAGGCTCTTTTTTGATCAGGAGAAGGGTTATGTTCTTTCGCAGTAAAACGGGTCCGGCCGAGTGGATCCTCGCATGCCTCGGCAACTACGGACAGAAATATGAAAACACGCGCCACAATATTGGCTTTATGGCGGCGGACCGGCTGGTGGAGAAGCGAGATCTTCGATGCAATCGCCTGCGCTTTCGTGCGCTGACCGAAGTGATCGACTTCGGCGGCGCGCGGGTGCTGCTGATGAAGCCGCAGACCTATATGAACCTCTCCGGCGAGGCGGTCGGTGAGGCGGCGCGGTTTTATAAGATCGCGCCCGATCACGTGGTCGTGATCTCCGACGATATTTCCCTGCCGCTGGGCAGGATCCGCGTGCGCGCCGGCGGCAGCGCCGGCGGGCACAACGGGCTGAAGAATATCATTGCCCACCTCGGCACCGACGCGTTCCCGCGCGTCAAGGTCGGCGTCGGCGCGCCGGAGAACCCGGAGCACGACATCGTCGACTGGGTGGTCGGAAGCTTCTCCGCGCCGGAGAAAAAGGTGATCGACGAGGCGCTCGACAAAGCCCTCGCCGCGGCGGAGTGCATCATTGAAAAGAGCGTCGCCGAGGCGAAGAACCGGTATAACGGATGAGAAAAATGCGGGCAGAAGCCCGCATTTTTTGATTTACTTTTCTCTTCGCGCATAGTATAATATGGCGCAAAGAAAAGGTCAGGTGCGTGTCATTCCCCATGGGGGACGATGCGTGCCCTTTTGCGCGTGCTGAAAACGGCGGAAAGGAGGAAACGGTGAAATGAAAGCGCTGAACGAGCTTGTTGCAAAGCTTCCCGAGGTGCAGGAGCTGTGCGCCGGCATCGACGCCGGACGTTGCCCGATCGCCGTTTCCGGGCTTTCGGGCGTGCACCGCGCCGTGATCGCCTCCGCGCTGCGGCAAAAAACCGGGCGTCCGATCCTCGTTCTCTGCGCGGATGAAAACGAATGCAAGCGCATGGCGGCGGATCTGGCGGTGCTGACAGGCATCGAACCGCAGCTGCTGTTTGCGCGCGAATGGCAGCTGCGTGACCGCGTGGCGGCCTCGCACGGCTGGGAACAGCAGCGCCTCGGCGCGCTTTACTCGCTTGCCGCCGGCACGGCGCCCCTTTTTGCCGCGACGGTGGACGGTCTTTTGCAGCGCACGCTGCCGCCCTCCGCGCTGCGCGACGCGGCGGCGGAGCTGCATGTCGGCGGCCGGTACGACTTAAACGCGCTTGCCGAAAGACTCGGCGCTTCGGGCTATGTGCGCGCGGAGACGGTCGAGGGCGTGGGGCAGTTCGCCCTGCGCGGCGGCATTTTGGACATCTGGTCGCCGCTCTGCGCCCCCGTGCGCGTGGAATTCTTCGATGATGAAGTGGACGCCATGGGCGAGTTTGACGTGTCCACGCAGCGCCGCACGAAAAACGTCGAAACACTCACGGTGCTGCCTGCGGCAGAGGTGCTGCCGGAGTGCGCCGAGGGCGGACGCGCGGCGATGCTCGAGCGTGTGAGCCATGCGCTGCGGCGCCTTGCCAAAAAGAACGAAAACGAAGCGGTCGTCAGGACGCTGCGCGGCGACCTTGAGCGGCTTTCGCAGCGTCTGAGTCTCGGCGGTATGGACCGTTACTTGACTGCCTGCTACCCCACGGCGGTGACGGCGGCGGACTACCTTGCGCCCGACACGCTGGTGTTTGTCAGCGAGGGCAGCCGCGTGCTCGAGCGCGCGAAAAACTTCCTCTGGGAGCAGGGCGAGGACGTCAAACCGCTTATGGAGGAGGGCGTGCTCTGCGGCGACTTTGCCGAGCTTTCAATTTCTGCCGAGGAGCTCGCGCAAAAGCTCGGCGAGTATCCGCTCGTCATGCTCGACAGTCTCCCCACCTCACGCAATTTTGCCGCGCCGCGGGCGCTGCTGTCGCTCAACGTGCGCCAGCTCCCCTCCTACGGCGGAAGCCTTGAGACCGCGGCGGCGGATATGGAACAGTATCTGCGTCTCGGCAGCGGCGTCCTGGTGCTGTGCGGCAACGAAGCGCGCGGCAAAAACATGGCGCGCCTTTTGGACGAGCGAGGAATCTCCGCGCGTCCGGACTTTCAAAATGAGACGCTGCCCCGCCCCGGCGAGGTCGTCATCGGTCTCGGCGCGCTTTCCGCCGGCAGCGAGTGGCCGCAGCTGAAGCTTGCGATCCTGACCGAGGGGCAGCTCACCGCGGCAGTCTCCGGCAAAAAGGGCGCGGTGCGGCAGAAAAAGGACACGAGCCGCCAAAAGCTCCAGTCCTACACCGACCTGTCTCCCGGCGACCTGGTGGTGCACGTCCACCACGGCATCGGACGCTTCGCCGGCATCGAGCGCCTGCGTGTGGACGGTGTGGAAAAGGACTACATCAAGCTCTGCTATGCCGGCAGCGACACGCTGTACGTGCCGGCGACGCAGCTTGATCTGGTGGCGAAATACATCGGCGGCGGCACGGACGAAAACGGCGAGAGCACCGCGCGGCTTTCCAGACTCGGCGGCACCGACTGGAGCCGTGCCAAGTCGAAGGCGAAGGCGGCGGCGAAGGACCTTGCCAAGGGACTCATCGCGCTCTATGCCGAGCGGCAGCGCCGTCCCGGCTTCGCCTTTTCGCCGGATTCTCCGTGGCAGCGCGAGTTTGAGGATGCGTTCGACTTTGAGGAAACGGACGATCAGCTCCGCGCCGTCGAGGAGATCAAAGCGGATATGGAGCGCAAAACGCCGATGGACCGCCTGCTCTGCGGCGACGTGGGCTACGGCAAGACGGAGGTCGCGCTGCGCGCCGTGATGAAGTGCATTCTCGACGGGAAGCAGGCGGCGCTGCTGGTGCCGACGACGGTGCTTGCCCAGCAGCACTATGCCACCGCGGTGAACCGCTTCCGTTCCTTCCCCGTGCGCATCGAGGTGCTCTCGCGGTTCAGAACGCCCGCGCAGAGAAAGAAAATTTTAGAGGACACGGCGGCGGGCAGGATCGATCTTCTCATCGGTACGCACAGCCTGCTGCAAAAGAACATGAGGTTCAAGGACCTGGGTCTGCTCATCATCGACGAGGAGCAGCGCTTCGGCGTGACGCACAAGGAAAAGCTGAAGGAGCTCTCGCGCCAGGTGGACACGCTGACCCTGACGGCGACGCCGATCCCGCGTACGCTCAATATGGCGCTGTCCGGCATCCGGGACATGTCCACCATCGAAATGCCGCCGCGCGACCGCCAGAGCGTGCAGACCTACGTGCTCGAGCACGACTGGGGCGTGGTGACGGACGCGATCCGCCGCGAGCTTGCGCGCGGCGGGCAGATCTATTACCTGCACAACCGTGTGGAGACGATCGACCGGTGCGCGGCAAAGCTCAAAGCGCTGCTCGGCGACGAGGTGCGCATCGGCGTTGCCCACGGCAAGATGGACGAAAAGCAGCTCTCCGCCATGATGCAGGCGGTCTCCGACGGAGAGACGCAGGTGCTGGTCTGCACGACCATCATCGAAACCGGCATCGATATTCCGAACGTCAATACGCTTATCATTGAGGACGCCGACCGGTTGGGGCTTGCCCAGCTCCATCAGCTCCGCGGACGCATTGGACGCAGCGCGCGCCGCGCCTACGCCTACATGACCTACCGCGCGGGCAAGATCCTCACGGAGGTCGCGGCGAAGCGGCTCACCGCCATCAGGGAGTACGCCGAGTTCGGCTCGGGCTTCCGCATCGCCATGCGCGATCTGGAGATCCGCGGCGCAGGCAATCTGCTCGGTCCGGAGCAGTCGGGCTATATGATGAGCGTGGGTTACGATATGTATTTGCAGCTTCTGGAGGAGGCAGTGCTTGAAGAGCGCGGCGAAGCGAAACCCGCGCGCGTGGAGTGCGCGGCGGACCTGACCGTTTCGGCGAACCTGCCGGAGAGCTACATTCCCAGTCCCGAGCAGCGCATGGATATTTACCGCCGCATCGCCGCGCTGCGCGCGGAGGACGAGAGCCGCGACCTTCTGGACGAACTGCTCGACCGCTACGGCGAACCGCCCAAGGCGGTGCTCGCGCTGATGGACGTTGCGCTTTTGCGCACGGCTGCGGCGCGTCTCGGCGTCGGCGACATCACCCAGCGCGGCGGAGAGATCACCTTCACCTTCAAAGGCTCCTTCCCGGTGGAGGCGGTCATGAAGCTGTGCGCGATGCCGCGCAACCGCCGCCGCCTCACGCTGCGCGCCGGCGGCGAGCCGAAGCTGCTCCTCCGGCTCAACGGCGGCGAGGACGCATTGGAAAGCGCTTTGACGCTGGTCGAAGACCTGCGGATGAATCAAGACGAAATCAAAGAAAATCAAGGAGACACATCATGCTGAAAAAGAGAATCACCGCATTTCTGGCGGCAGCCGCCATTACGGCTGCACTGACGCTCGGCATCACCGCCGCCTTCCCCACGGTCTTTACCGCCGGCAGCATCGAGGAGGGGCTGTGCTATGAAGCGACGGGCATCCGCCCTGACGCGGTCGTTGTCGCGGTGGACGGCAACACGGCAAGCGCAGATTTTTATTACTACATGCTCACCTACGCCTGTGCAAATATGGACAGCGTGATGCGCTACTATACCGGCAGCGGCATTGTATGGGACATGGAGCTGGGAGACGGGAAGACGGTGGGCGAGCTGGTTCGGGAAGAGGCGCTTACCTATATCAAGCAGCAGCTGGTGATCGAGAACCTCGCGGAACAATACGGCGTATCGCTGACCGAGAGCGACCTTGCGGAACTCGCCGAGGTCCGCGCGCAGACGGTGGAGGCGCTCGGCGGAGAGGAGGCGTATCTTGCCGAGATCGCAAAGCTCGGCCTGCGTGAGGAGACCTATGATCGCATCATGACGGGGAATTACCTTTATAACGATCTGCTCGCACTCTATCATACGCCCGGCAGCAAGCTGTACGTCGAGGATGCGGTGCTGATGAACTATGCGTCCGAGCTCGGCTATATTACGGCGGATCACATTCTGCTCAGCACGCTTGATGAAAACAGGCAACCGCTCGACGAGGAGACCGCCGCGCAGAAGCGGGCGCAGGCAGAGGAGCTGCTTGCCCGGCTGCAGACCTGCGGCGGCGACGTGTCCGAGCTGTTTGCCCAGCTTGCCGACGAATACAGCGAGGATCCGGGCCGCGCCTATTATCCCGGCGGCTATACCTTTACCGAGGGAGAGATGACGGAGGTGTTCGACACCGCGGCACGCGAGATCGCAGAGGGCGAGTTCAGTCAGGTTGTGGAAAGCGAGTTCGGCTTCCACATTATCCTGCGCAAGCCGCTGGACGCTTCCGCATCGGAGCTGGTGCGCGACGGCTACTTCGACCGGCTGGTCATGGAGGCTGTCGACGGAGCGAAGCTTACCGCCAGCTCTGCGCTTGACGCGGTGGACCCGCAAAGCGCCTATGAAGCGCTGCTCGCGGCGCAGTAACACGGAGGGAATACTGCAAAAAATCCTGCACCGGCAGACCGGTGCAGGATTTTGAAGCATAGAAACCACCATTTTTGTTAAAATGTTAACAAAATGAAAGAAAAAAGTCAGTTTTTCAAACAAATTAAGAAATTTTGCAGTTGATTTTTCATTTTCCGGTGTGTATAATTATGCCGTAAAAGGAAAACTGCCCCCATGGGGTAAGGAAACGATTAAATTTTTTAAGGAGAAATGTCATGAAAGATCTGTACGTTGTTAACTGCTGCCGTACCGCCGTCGGTTCCTTCGGCGGCTCCCTGAAGAACACCCCCGCCTCCGACCTGGGCGCGATCGTTGTCAAGGAAGCGCTCAAGCGCGCGGGTGTCGCTCCCGAGAACGTGGACGAGCTGATGTTCGGCTGCATCCTCACCGCCGGTCTCGGTCAGAACGTCGCCCGTCAGGTCGGCGTCAAGGCGGGTCTTCCCTATTCCGTTCCCGCCTACACCGTCGGCATGGTCTGCGGCTCCGGCATGAAGTCCGTCATCGAAGGCGCGCGCGCCATCCTTGCCGGCGATGCCAACATTGTCGTCTGCGGCGGCACCGAGAATATGTCCATGGCTCCCTTTGCCTCCTTCGACACTCGCTGGGGTGCCCGCATGGGCGACAAGAAGATCATCGACACCATGATCAAGGACGGTCTGTGGGACGCGTTCAACAATTATCACATGGGCACCACCGCCGAGAACATCTGCGACGTTTGGGGCATCACCCGTGAGGAGCTTGACGCGTTCGGCGTTGCTTCCCAGCAGAAGACCGAAGCCGCTCAGGCTGCCGGCAAGTTTGACGACGAGATCGTTCCCGTTCCCGTCAAGGTCAAGAAGGAGACCGTTGAGTTCAAGCGCGACGAGTTCCCCCGCGCCGGCGCTTCCATGGAAGGCATGGCAAAGCTCAAGGGCGCATTCCCCGTCGGTCCCGAGGGCGTTGAGGACGAGATCGTCCACACCTTCGAGCCTGCCGGCATCCACGAAGCCGACACCAAAAAGCATGTTCAGCGCGTGACCGCCGGTCAGTCCTCCGGCATCAACGACGGCGCTGCCGCCATCGTTCTCGCCTCCGGCGAAGCCGTTGAAAAGTTCGGTCTCAAGCCCATGGCAAAGCTCATCGGCTGGGGTCAGGGCGGCGTTGACCCGAAGGTCATGGGCGTCGGTCCCGTTCCCGCTTCCCGTCAGGCGATGGCCAAGGCCGGCGTGAGCATTGAAGATATCGACCTCGTCGAGGCCAACGAAGCCTTCGCCGCGCAGTCCATCGCGGTCGCCCGCGAGCTCGGCTTCGACATGAACAAGGTCAACGTCAACGGCGGCGCGATCTCCATCGGTCACCCCGTCGGCGCCTCCGGCGCCCGCATCATCGTCACGCTGCTGCATGAGATGATGAAGCGCGACGACGCCAAGAAGGGTCTTGCCACCCTCTGCATCGGCGGCGGTCAGGGCGTTGCCACCGTGTTTGAGAAGTGCTGAGCGCCTTGCAAAATCCCAATCCCGCACCCGCCCCGCGCACAGCGGCAAAACGGTCCGGCGCGGTCGGGTAACCGTATCAATATTAAATATTAAAAGAGCCTCCGTATCGGTGAAACGATACGGAGGCTCTTCTTTACCGTATTCAGATAACGGCGCTTACCGGCTCCTGAGCGCGCGGATGCGGGGTTATGACCGCCGTCTGCCGTCTTTCAGCGGGAGGGCGCAGCTTTGCCGGTCAGAAGTCCGGCGTAAACGGCTTTTGCGGCGGCTCATCGGCGGGAGCTGCCGTCAGGCGGACGAAATAGACCGTGTGGGCAAGCTCCATATAAGGCATGAGGAAGATGTTGACCGCCGAGGTGATCACGAACGCAAAGAGTGAATAGAGCAGATCGCCGGAGAGCGTGTACGCGAACAGCGGCGAGAGCAGCATCGAAACGGCGATTTCCGCTGCGAGAAGGAGAAGGATCAGCGGCAGAAAGCTCAGATTCAGCAAAAACAGATCCATCTTGCGCCCGTCCGTCTGCAGCCGGCTGCGCTTCATGGCCTCCCAGATGCTGATCGACGGATCGGTGCAGAGGTTGTAGAGCGCAAAGCGGTACATGAAAAAGAACAGGATGCCGGGGAGGAGGAAAAAAGACAGACCAGCACCGACGAGCAGGAGCATCAAAAAGGTCAGGGCAAGGACCTTCCCGGCGAAGGCAAAGCCGTCAAACAGGCTCTCATACGGCGTGACCTCCCCGCGGGAGACGCCGAGACAGTAGCTGCTGTACCCCGCCCTGAGCACCCAGAGCAGGAGACTGATGAAGATCGAGAGAAACAGCACCGTCCACTGGACCGGCGTGCGCGCGATGAAAAACGAAGCGAAAAGGTCCAGAAGCTCGTCGGGCGTTATGGCAGACGGATCGATCGCGGCGGAGGACTGCTGCGTCAGACGGTCGAGCGCGGTGCCGATCTCGCTGAGCAGCAGCTCGATGGCGAGGTAGAGCAGCGTCAGACGCAGCGGAGAGACCTTCGCGCTGCGCAGCAGCGAGTACGCTTCCGCTTTGGCGGTGCGGCGGTCCATCGTAGACGGCGGCATAAAAATCATCCTTTCTGAAAAGGCGGGTAAAGGGGCACGGAATGCACATTTACTATACCATAGAGGCAAAACGCTGTCAAACCGGGCAGACATTTTCGGCGTTTGACGGACATAGAGTATAGGGACAAACCGAATGTGCCGCAAAAATGTCAAAAAAGAGAGAAAAATGCAAAAATATGCAAAATTGGCGTCAGATTTGACTGGACATTCGCTGCGTTTTGGTATATAATCCGAACGATTATGGAGTAGTGTCCATACTGCTCTGGTAGTAAAAAATGAGGTGAAGACAATGGCACATGCATTCTTTGGCGGCGTTCATCCCAACGACATGAAGGCTGCCACCAATGAAAAGGCCATCGAACAGCTGGCGGCGCCGGCTCAGGTGGTCATTCCCATGTCGATGCACTTCGGCGCACCTTGCACGCCCCTGGTAGCCGCCGGCGACTATGTTAAGGTCGGACAGAAGATCGGCGAATTCAAGGGTCTCGGCGCCCCCATCCACGCCAGCGTTTCCGGTACGGTCAAGGCGGTGGAGCCGCGCCCCTATTCCATGGGCGGCAAGATGATGTCCGTTGTCATTGACAATGACTTCAGGAATGAACTCAGCGAGGAAGTCAAGGCTCCTGCCGATCCGGACGCACTGACCCCGGAGGAAATGGTCGAGATCGTCAAGCAGGCAGGTATCGTCGGTATGGGCGGCGCCACGTTCCCGACGCACGCCAAGATCTCCAGCGGCATCGGCAAGGTCGACACCGTAATCATCAACGGCGCCGAGTGCGAGCCGTACATTACCGGCGACCACCGCGCCATGCTCGAGCGCCCCGAACAGATCATCGGCGGCTGCTGCTACCTCGCCAAGATGTTCGGTGTGGCGAAGGTCATCATCGGCGTCGAAGAGAACAAGAAAAACGGCATCGAGTCCATGCAGAAGGTCATCGATGAGCAGAAGGCTCCCGTTGTGATCGAGCCCCTGCACTGCCGCTACCCCCAGGGCGGTGAAAAGCAGCTCTGCCAGGCGATCACCGGCAAGCAGGTCCCGCCCGGAGGTCTGCCCTCTCACATCGGCTGTGCCGTGTTCAACATCAACACCACCATGGCGATCTACCGTGCCATTACGACCGGCATGCCCGTTGTGAACAAGGTCGTCACCGTTTCCGGCAGCGGCGTGGTCGAGCCGAAGAACCTCGAATGCCCGATCGGCACCCCGGTTTCCCTGCTGTTCGACGCCTGCGGCGGGCTGAAGGACGAAACTTTCAAGCTTGTTGCCGGCGGTCCGATGATGGGTATGGCACAGGCTTCCGCCGACTTCCCCGTCGCCAAGGGCACCGGCGCCGTCCTCGCGTTTGCGGGCGACGAGAACAAGACGGTCGAACATCCGACCTGCATCCGCTGCGGCCGCTGCGTTGAGGCCTGCCCGATGCACCTTGAACCGCTCTATCTTTATATGTACCAGCAGAAGGGTATGATTGATGAGATGAACGCCGCCAACATCATGGACTGCATGGAATGCGGCGCCTGCTCTTACATCTGCCCGGGTCGTCTGCACCTGACGCACGCCTTCAAGGCGGGCAAGCAGATGGTCAAGGATGCTGCCGCAAAGGCCAGGGCCGCCGCAGAAAGCGCCAAGGCCGCGGAAGAAGCCAAGAAGGAGGCAAAGTAAGATGATCAATGATTATAAAGGTCTGAAGCTCATCGCTTCCTCCAACCCCCATATCCGCAACAATGAGGACACCCGCAGCCTGATGCTCGATGTGATCATCGCGCTTATGCCTGCGCTTGCCATGTCCGTGTATGTATTCGGTGTGACCACGCTGATCTCCGCCGTTGTTTCCGTTGCCGGTGCCGTGTTCTTTGAGTGGCTGTACCGTAAGCTTCTCAAAAAGCCCCAGACCATCGGCGATCTGTCCGCCGCGCTCACCGGTCTGCTGCTGTCCATGGTCTGTCCCCCGACGCTTCCGTACTGGATGCTCCTCGTCGGCGATTTCTTCGCGATCTTCGTCGTCAAGCAGCTCTACGGCGGCATTGGCAAGAACTTCCTCAACCCCGCGCTCGCCGGACGTGCGGCGCTGGTTGCCTGCTATGCGTCCCAGATGACCAGCTGGGCGGCGCCGCGCACCGTGGACGCCGTCACCGCCGCGACTCCGCTTGCCATGATGAAGGCCGGCGAGTTTGAGGCGCTGACCGCTCAGTATTCCCTCAGCGATATGTTCATCGGCTTTATCGGCGGCTCCGCCGGCGAAGTTTCCGCCATGATGCTTCTCATCGGCGGGCTGTACCTCATCTTCCGCAGGGTCATCTCCTGGCATACCCCCGTCGCCTACATCGGCACGGTCGCCGTGCTGACCTTCCTGTTCCCCCAGGGCAACGACGCGCTGACTTACATGCTCTACAATGTGTTCGGCGGCGGATTGATGCTCGGCGCCTTCTTCATGGCGACCGACTATGTCACCTCTCCCGTCACCAAGGAAGGTCAGCTGATCTACGGTTTGGGCTGCGGTCTTCTGACCGTGTTCATCCGCTGCTTCGGCTCCTATCCCGAGGGCGTGTGCTACTCCATTCTGATCATGAACTGCCTGGTGTGGATCATTGACAAGTACACCAAGCCCACCCGCTTCGGTGTGGACAAGAAGAAGGAGGGTGCTGCAAAATGAAGATCGACAGCAAATTCATTCTGAAGGTTGCCGGCACACTCACAGCGATCTCTCTTGTGGTCGCGGCGCTGCTCGGCCTCGTTAACCAGCTTACTTATCCCAACATTTCCGCCATCAACAAGGCCAACACCGAAGCGGCGCTTGCTGCCGTTGTTGCCTCTGATGAGAGCACCTTCCCCGCTATGGAGATCACCGACAAGATGCTTTCCGCAGCCACTGCGCAGGGCGGCAAGCTGACGGAGGCTTATGAAGTGCAGGTCGGCGGCGAGACTGCCGGTTATGCGTTCAAGGTCGTTGCCGCCGGTTCTCAGGGCGACATCGAAATGATCGTCGGCGTGGACGCTGACCTCGCAGTGACCGGCGTGTCCATCGTCGACAACGCCGAGACCTCCGGCATCGGCTCCAAGGTCATGGACAATATGCCCACCGCGAAGGGCGTGGGCGTGCTTGACCAGTTTGTCGGCATGAGCGGTGCAGGCAGCCTTTCTGTCGGAAGCAATGTTGACGCGATCTCCGGTGCAACGGTCTCTTCCAAGGGCGTGACCAAGGGCGTCAATACCGCGCTTGCCGCCGCGGAAGCGATCGGCTAAGGAAGGAGGAGTACAGTCATGAATTTTAAAAGACAGTTAAAGGAAGGTCTGATCACGCAGAACCCGGTTCTGGTGCAGCTGCTCGGTATGTGCTCCACCATGGCCATCACGACCTCCATCTCCAACGGTATCGGCATGGGCATCTCGGTGCTCATCATCCTGACTCTTTCCAACATCTTCATTTCCCTTCTGCGCAAGATCATCCCCAACGAAGTCCGTATCGCGTGCTACATCGTCGTCATCGCCGGCTTCGTCACCATCGTTGACCTCTGCCTGCAGGCGTTCGTTCCCGCGATCGCCAAGTCCCTCGGCGTGTTCATTCCGCTGATCGTCGTCAACTGCATCATCCTTGGCCGCGCCGAGGCGTTTGCCAACAAGAACTCCGTTCTTGCTTCCGCGGTCGACGGTATCTGCCAGGGCATCGGCTACACCATCGTTCTCGTGATCATGTGTGCGGTCCGCGAGCTGCTCGGCAACGGTACGCTGCTCGGCTACCAGATCATGCCCGCATCCTATACGCCGGCGCTGATGCTCGTGCTTCCCGTCGGCGGCTTCCTGTGCCTCGGCACGCTGATCGCCGTGATGCAGTGGGCGCTTGCCAAGAGCGAGAAGAAGGCTGCTGAGAAGAAAGAAAAGGAGGGTAATGAATAATGAGTGTAACAAGACTGCTCGCTATCTCCCTCGGTGCAATTCTGACGAACAACTTCATTTTTGCACAGTTCCTGGGTATCTGCCCGTTCCTCGGCGTTTCCAAGAAGTCCGATACCGCCATCGGTATGGGTCTGGCCGTTACGTTCGTTATGGGTCTTGCTTCCGCCTTTACCTACGGTGTGAACATCATCCTTGTCAAGCTCGGTCTTGAGTATATGCAGACGGTCGCATTTATTCTGGTCATCGCCGGTCTCGTGCAGTTCATCGAGATGTTCCTCAAGAAGTCCATCCCGACGCTCTATACCGCGCTCGGCATCTATCTGCCGCTGATCACCACGAACTGCGCCGTGCTCGGTGTTGCGCTGCTGAACGTCCAGAACGGCTACAACTTCATCGAATCCGTGGTCTACGGTATCACCGGCGGGCTCGGCTTCCTGCTGGCGATCTATCTGTTCGCCACCGTCCGTGAGCGCGTGCAGTTCGCGGACTATCCCAAGTCCTTTGAGGGCTTCCCCATCGCACTGATTACCGCAGGTCTGATGGCTCTTGCATTCATGGGCTTCTCCGGTCTGCAGGTATGGCCCATGTAAGAAGGAGGTACGAAGATGAATATTGTGTATGCTGTCCTCGTTCTGGGTGTTGTCGCCGTCATTTTCGGCATCGTTCTTTCTGTTGCCGCAAAGGTTTTTGAGGTCGAGGTCGATGAGCGTCTGCCCAAGATCCAGGCCTGCCTCGCCGGCGCCAACTGCGGCGGCTGCGGCTACCCCGGCTGCGGCGGCTGCGCGGAAGCGATCCTTGCCGGCAAGGCGCCCGTCAACGCCTGCGCTCCTGCCGGCGCGGAAGGCGCCGCCAAGATCGCTGAGATCATGGGCATGGAGGCTCCCTCCGGCGAAAAGATGGTCGCTCATGTGATCTGCAACGGCGGCGAAGCCGCCGTCAAGCAGTTCGACTATGTCGGTATTCAGGACTGCCTCGCCGCCACCAAGGTCGCCGGTGCTCCGCTCGCCTGCGCGTTTGGCTGCCTGGGCTACGGCTCCTGCGTCAAGGCGTGCCAGTTTGACGCCATCCATATCGGCGACAAGGGCGTTGCCGAGGTCGATAAGGAAAAGTGCACCGACTGCGGCGCCTGCCGTGAAGCCTGCCCGCGTAAGCTGATCGTCGAGGTTCCCTACAAGCAGAAGGTGTTCGTCAACTGCGCCAACAAGGAAAAGGGCGCCGCTGCCATGAAGGTCTGCGCCAACGCCTGCATCGGCTGCGGTCTGTGCGAGAAGACCTGCAAGTTTGACGCCATCCACGTTGTGAACAACGTCGCCGTCATCGACTACAGCAAGTGCAGGAACTGCACCATGTGCGCCAAAGCCTGCCCGAAGAACGCCATTGAGCCGATCCCGACCGCCGAGGAGAAGGAAAAGTTCAAGGCCGCTCAGAAGGCGCTTGCCGAGAAGAAGGCAAAGGAAGCCGCTGAGAAGAAGGCTGCCGAAGAGGCTGCCAAGGCAGAATAAGCTTTATCAGGCAAAAAGAAGTCCGACCGTAAGGTCGGACTTCTTTTTGCGCCATGTCTGCGGAACGGAAAGAAACAGCTTATGCCCGTTCTGCGTCTGCAGACAGGGAACGGCTCGAAAAGCATGACCGCAAGTTCATAATTCTTTTACATATGAAATGATTGACAAGCGAGGTATGCGGTGGTAAACTGAATTAGCACTCAGGAGAAAGGAGTGCTAATCCCACGGAAGAGGAGCGCAGCGCATGGAATTGACTGAGCGCAAAAAGCAAATACTCAAGCGTGTGGTCGAAGATTACATTGCTGCTGCCGAACCGGTCGGCTCCAAGGTCCTGTGCGAGGAGATGGGCGGAAGCATCAGCTCCGCGACGATCCGCAACGAGCTTGCCGATCTTGTGGAGATGGGATATCTCGAACAGCCGCATACCTCCGCCGGCCGCGTGCCGTCTCCCAAGGGCTACCGCCTGTACGTCAACGAATTGATGGAACAGCATGAGCTGAGCGAGGCGGAGACAAGGAAGATCAACGAAACGCTGCACGGCAAGCTCGCCGGCATCGACAGTGTGATGTCGAAGGCCGGACAGATGGTTTCCTCCATCGTCAATTACCCGACCTACACCGTCACGGCGGGCAGAAAAGAGCTGAGCGTCAAGCGCTTCGAGCTGGTCAGTGTGGATGAGAAAAGCTTCATCGTCGTCGTGATGACGGAGGACAGCCGCGTCAAGTCCCGGCTGCAGCAAGCGGAGCTGCCATTTGACGCCGAGCGGCTGGGCGATCTGAGGAACCTGCTCAACACGCATTTCACGAACCGCGGACGCGAGGAGATGAGCGCGCATCTGATGAGCGTTTCCGAGCAGCTTCCCCCGGAGCTGTTTCTGGTGGTCTCCAAGGCGGTCGAGTATGCGATGGAGGTGCTGGAGGAGAGCGGCAGGCGCGCCGTGGTCACCTCCGGCGCCAGCCAGATCCTCAAGATGCCGGAGTACCGCGATGTCGACAAGGCGCACGAGCTGGTGACGTTCCTGGTCGACAACAAGGAGAGTCTTCCCGTACCGGAGGACGACGCCCCGCTCAAGATCCTCATCGGTCCTGAAAACGTGAGCGAAGCGCTCAAGGAAACCAGCGTGGTCGTCGCCAGCTACGATATCGGCGACGGAATGCGCGGACTCGTCGGCGTGGTAGGACCTACGCGCATGGACTATGCGACGGTCACCGCGAGATTGAGCTACTTTGCCGACAGCCTGACGCGCATGTTCGGCAAGAACGAGCAAAAACAGCTTCCCGGTGAAAATACGCAGGAGTGAAAGCGAAACAAAGACTCCGGCTTTTACAATACCGTTTTCCCCGCCGCTTATGCGGCAGGGCGAAAACACGGCGCGCGGTGACCGCACGTTTTATGGTCATTTGCGCCTTACAGCAAAGCGGAAAGGAATGGTCATAACAAAAGATGGCAAAGAAAGAGGAAAAGAAGCCTCAGCAGCCTGCCCCCGAAGAAACTAGGGCTGAGGTGAAAAAGAAGGAAGAAACAAAAGCGGAAGCAAAGCCGGCGGCGGCGCAGGAGACCTTCACGCTCACGAAAGAGCAGATGGAGAAGATGGAGGGTCTTGCGAAAGCCCTTGCCGACGAGCAGGACAAATATCTGCGCCTTGCCGCCGAGTATGACAACTACCGCAAGCGCACCGCCAAGGAAAAAGAAGCGATCTACACCGACGCCAAGATCGACACGATCAAAAGCATGCTCGGTGTGTACGACAATCTGGAGCGCGGCATTGCCCAGTACGCGGACGAGGAATCTCCCCACCGCAAGGGTCTTGAGATGGTGTTCAAGCAGTTCAAGGAATGTCTTGCCAAGCTGGACGTCAAGCAGATGGAAGCCGTCGGAAAGCCGTTTGACCCGGAAAAGCACAGCGCAGTGGTGCACGTGGAAGACGAGCGGTACGGCGAGAACGAAGTGGTCGAGGTCCTGCAGCAGGGCTTCACGCTGGGAGAAAAAGTGCTGCGGTTCGCCATCGTGAAAGTGGCAAACTGACAGAGCGGATAAACAGTCAACAAAATCTATTTACAAATATAGGGAGGACACAAACTATGAGCAAAGTTATCGGTATTGATCTTGGTACCACCAATTCCTGCGTTGCCGTAATGGAAGGCGGCGAAGCAGTTGTTATCGCCAATGCGGAAGGCAACCGCACCACTCCGTCCGTCGTCGCGTTCAGCAAGAACGGCGAGCGTATGGTAGGTCAGGTCGCCAAGCGCCAGGCCATCACCAACCCCGAGCGCACCATCTCTTCCATCAAGCGTGAGATGGGCAGCGACCACAAGGTCACCATCGACGGCAAGAAGTACACGCCGCAGGAGATCAGCGCCATGATCCTGCAGAAGCTCAAGGCCGACGCGGAGAGCTACCTCGGCGGCACCGTCACCGAGGCGGTCATTACGGTTCCCGCCTACTTCACCGACGCGCAGCGTCAGGCCACCAAGGACGCCGGCAAGATCGCCGGTCTTGAAGTCAAGCGCATCATCAACGAGCCGACCGCCGCCGCGCTTGCGTACGGCGTGGATAAGGAGCAGGCGCAGAAGATCATGGTCTACGACCTCGGCGGCGGCACGTTCGATGTCTCCATTCTCGACATCGACGACGGCGTGATCGAAGTTCTTGCCACCGCCGGCAACAACCGTCTCGGCGGCGACGATTTCGACGAGTGCGTGATGAAGTATCTCGTTTCCGAGTTTAAGAAGGCTGAGGGCATCGACCTTTCCGGCGACAAGGTCGCCATGCAGCGCCTGAAGGAGGCTGCTGAGAAGGCGAAGATTGAGCTTTCCGGCGTGACCACCTCCAACATCAACCTCCCGTATATTACGGCGGATGCGACCGGTCCCAAGCATCTCGACGTCACCCTCACGCGCGCCAAGTTCAATGAGCTGACCGCCCACCTCGTCGAAGCCACGATGGGTCCTGTCCGTCAGGCAATGAGCGACGCCGGGCTCAAGCCCAGCGAGCTTGCCAAGGTCCTCATGGTCGGCGGCTCCAGCCGTATTCCCGCCGTTCAGGACGCGGTCAAGAAGTTCACCGGCAGCGAGCCGTTCAAGGGCATCAACCCCGACGAATGCGTCGCCATGGGTGCTGCGCTCCAGGCGGGCGTGCTCACCGGCGACGTCAAGGGTCTGCTGCTGCTCGACGTCACCCCGCTGTCCCTCGGTATCGAGACCATGGGCGGCGTGTGTACCAAGCTCATCGACCGCAACACCACCATCCCCGTCAAGAAGAGCCAGATCTTCTCCACCGCCGCGGATAACCAGACGAGCGTGGAGGTCAACGTTCTGCAGGGCGAGCGCGAGATGGCGGCCGCCAACAAGAGTCTCGGTCGCTTCCACCTCGACGGGATCGCTCCGGCGCGCCGCGGCGTGCCTCAGATCGAAGTCACCTTCGATATTGACGCCAACGGCATCGTGAATGTCAGCGCCAAGGATCTCGGCACCGGCACGGAGCAGCACATCACCATCACCTCCTCCTCCAACATGAGCAAGGAGGACATCGAGAAGGCGGTCAAGGAAGCGGAGCAGTATGCCGCTGAGGACGCCAAGATCAAGGAAAAGGTCGAGGTTCGCAACCAGGCCGACCAGATGGTCTATCAGAGCGAAAAGACGCTCGGCGAAGTCGGCGACAAGATCCCCGCTGACGAAAAGGCAAAGGTGCAGGAGGGCATCGACAAGCTCAAGGAGACCCTCAAGGGCGACGATACCGACGCGATCAAGAAGGCGACGGAGGAGCTCACCCAGCTGTTCTACACGATGAGCGAGAAGCTCTATCAGCAGGCCAATCCCCAGGGCGCGCAGGGCGCCGGTCCCGACATGGGCGGCGCGCAGCAGGGCGCTGACGGACAGCAGTACTACGACGCCGATTACAAGGTCGTCGATGACGAAGACAAGAAGTAAAATAAACCGATCCGGTCACAGCGGGGGCGGCGGAAGCCGCCTCCGATTGTGGCGTTTTTAGGAGCATAGTTTATGGCTGAGAATAAAAGAGATTACTACGAGGTGCTCGGCATATCGAAGGGCGCCTCGGAGGAAGAAATCAAAAAGGCATATAAAAAGCTTGCGCGCAAGTACCATCCGGATATGAATCCCGGCGACAAGGAAGCCGAGGAGAAGTTCAAGGAGGTCAACGAGGCAAACGAGGTGCTCTCCGATCCCGAAAAAAAGGCGCGCTACGATCAGTTCGGCTTTGCCGGCGTCGATCCGAGCTACGGCGCGGGCGCCGGCGGTGCATACGGCGGCGCAGGCTTCGATTTCGGTGATCTGGGCGACATTTTCGGCAGCTTCTTTGGCGGCGGCTTCGGCGGCGGACGGGCAAACCCCAACGCGCCGCAGCGCGGCGAGAGCCTGCGCACGAGCGTGACCATCCGCTTTGAGGAGGCGGCGTTCGGCTGCGAGAAGGAAGTGAGCATTGACCGCGTGGAGCAGTGCGCGGAGTGTCACGGCAGCGGCTGCGCCAAGGGCACGACCGCGGAGGTCTGTCCCGATTGCCGCGGCAGCGGCGTGGTACAGCAGCGCCGCCAGACGCCGCTCGGCTTCATGTCCACCTCCGCGCCCTGCGCGCGCTGCGGCGGCAAGGGCAGAATCATTCACCAGCCGTGCAGGCACTGTGGCGGCAAGGGTATGGCGCGCAAGCGCAAGACGCTGAAGGTCACCATTCCCGCCGGCATCGACAACGGACAGACGATCTCCCTGCGCGGACAGGGCAACGCCGGCAAGAACGGCGGACCTGCCGGCGATCTGCTGATCGTGGTTTCCGTGCGCCCGCACGAGATTTTCCGCCGCGAGGGAACGAGCGTCCTGTGCGAGGCACCCATCACCTTCACGCAGGCGGTGCTCGGCGCGGAGCTGGAGATCCCGACGATCGACGGCAGGGTGAAGTACTCCATTCCCGAAGGCACGCAGTCCGGCACGACGTTCCGCCTCAAGGGCAAGGGCATTCCCGGGCTGAACGGACGCGGGCGCGGCGACCAGTATGTCACCGTGTATATCGAAACGCCGACAAACCTCAACCGTGAGCAGAAGGAGGCGCTGAAGAAATTCAGCGAGCTGCTCGGCGAGAAGAACTACGAAGAAAACAAGAGCTTTTTTGGAAAGTTTAAGAAATGAGAGATGCAGCGTACATCAGCGATTACCATATCCACTCCTCCTGCTCATTTGATGCGAAGCACAGCATGGCGGAAATGGTCAAAAGCGCCATGGAGCAGGGCGTGGATGAGCTCTGTTTCACCGACCACGTGGAGCCGCTGGAGGAAAGCCGTCTGCGCACGCTGACGCCGGAGCATGACTGGGCGAAGCATCTTGCGCAGTACGAGGAGACCAAGGCTGTCTCCGACGGGCGCATCAGGGTGCGGCTGGGGGCAGAGCTCGGCGAAATCACGATAACGGACACGGCGATCGGCGACCATCTGCTCGAGACTGCGCCGCCGCTCGATTTTGTGATCGGCTCCGTGCACGCGGTCAAGCTGCACGGCGAGGTGACGGATCTCATGTGGCTCAAGGGTCGCGGCGAGAGCGTCTGGCGCGAGGCGATCGGGCTGTATTTGGGCGAGGTGCGCAGGCTCATCGACTGGGGAAGGTTCAACGTCCTCGGGCATCTGACGCTGCCGCTGCGCTATGCGAAGAAGGACCGCGGCATGGAAAACCTCAGCTTCGCACCGTACCGCGACGAGGTCGCCGATATTTTGGAGCGGCTGATCGACAAAGGGCTCGGCATCGAGCTCAACACGAACCGCGGAGCAAATCCGCTGCCTGACGAGCCGTGGCTGCGTCTTTACCGCGATCTCGGCGGCGAGATCATCACCATGGGCAGCGACGCGCACACGCCGGAGTTCATCGGCTGTGCAATGGAGGAGTGTCAGGAGCTGCTCCGGGCGTGCTCCTTCCGCTGCTTTACGACGTTTGAAGCGCAACAACCGATTTTCCACAAGCTGTGAAACAAGAATAATACGGTGCGAATGTGCGCCGGAAAAAAGGAGAAAATCACCATGAAAATTGCAATGGGTTGTGATCACGGCGGCTATGAGCTTAAGGAAAAGCTCAAGCAGGAGCTTGAGCAGCAGGGTCACGAGATCAGGGACTGCGGCACCGATTCCCTCGACAGCTGCGACTATCCCGTGTTTGGCGAGGCTGCCGCACGCGCGGTAGCAAGCGGCGAGTGTGAGCGCGGCATCGTCATCTGCACGACCGGCATCGGCATTTCCATTGCCGCCAACAAGGTCAGGGGCATTCGCTGCGCGCACTGCGCCGATACGCTCGAGGCGGAGCTTTGCCGCCGGCACAACAACGCCAACATGATCGCCATCGGTGCGGGCTTTACCGGTCCCAAGCTGGCAAGCGCAATGGTCAGCGCGTTCCTCTCCACCGAGTTTGAGGGTGGGCGCCATGCGCGCCGCGTGGCGATGATGGATGCAATTGAGAACTGAAAGTACGAAAAGTCAGCAAAAACGAAAGTTTTTGTTGACTTTTTTCAACGATTCTCATAGGATAATGTGTGCGGAACAAAGCAAAACGCTTCGAAAGCCAAAGTGCTTGATTCCGCAGGCATTCAGACAAGAAAGAAGCGACAGAAGGCGGGTGAGCCGATGGCAAAAGCAAAAGGGACGCGCGGATACAAAAGCTATCGCGGGCGCAGCGGCGGGAAAAAGCTTCTGGTCGTGCTGCTGGTGCTGGTGCTGGCGGCTGCCGCGGTCTTTATGCTGATCCAGCAGCATGTGGTGTATGATGCCGACGGCAGCTTCCGTTTTGAGCTGCCGTGGCATGACCGCATCAAGCAGCCGACGTCGGACAAGACTTCGGAGGACGGCTCCGCGCAGCAGGAGCTGGAGATCGTCGTGGAGGAGCCGATCGCGAAGGACACCTATGCGTGCGAGCTGGATGCCGCAGTTTTGCAGGGCGGCTGGGAAGCGGCGCTGGAGGGACTTGATTCGGGCATCAACGCCGTTGCCGTCCGTGTGAAGAAGAACACCGGCGAGATCTTGTACGATTCGCATGTTGCCGGCGCGGTCGATTGCGGTGCGGTGACCGGCAGCAGCGTGGCGCGCACTTCCCTGCAGGGGCTTAACGATTCCGGCTATTACACGATCGCCCGCATCAGTGCGCTGCATGACAGCCGCTACGCCTACGCACACATGACGGATGCGGCGGTCTGCCAGCTGACGGGTTATGTCTGGTACGACACATACAGCACGCACTGGCTGGCGCCGGAAAAGGAACTGGCGCGGCAGTATGTGGTCGATATCGCCCGGGAGTGTGCCGAGCTGGGCTTTGATGAGCTGTTGCTTGACGATTTCTGCTATCCGCGCGACGGACGCATGAGCCGCATCAAGACGGATGAGCGCACGATGACGAAGCAGGCGGCGCTTGCCCTGCTTGCCGGCGAACTGCAAAAGGCGCTCGAGGACTATGACATCAAGCTTTCCGTCTCGATCGATGCGGACATCGTGCTTGCCGGCAGCGAGGAGCGCACGGGCATCGTGGTCAGCGAGCTTGCGCCGAAGTTCGACCGCGTGTATGTCGCCGCGACGGAGGAGACCCTGCCGCAGATTGCCGCGGCGATGGAGGGGATCGACACCGAGCTTGTGCCGATGACATCCACGGCGCTGGGCGAAGGATCGTATCTGATCACAGAATAAAAGCCGCTTACCGGCGGAAGGCAAAAGTAAAAGGGAAATCACCTTGCGGTGATTTCCCTTTTTTGACCGGTAAGACCGGATCACAGATTGTAGTACTTCTCGAATTCGACGGGATGCGGAATGACAGAGATCTCGCGGCACTCGCGGCGCTTGCGGGCGATGAAGTTCCTGAGCAGCTCTTCGGGGAACACGCCGCCTTCGGTGAGGAAGTCGTGATCGGCTTCGAGCGCATCGAGCGCATCTTCCAGTCTCGTGGGCAGACCCTGCAGCTTGGCCTTTTCCTCCTCGGGCAGGTCAAACAGGTTGCAGTCGTAAGGACCCCAGCCGTTTTCGTGCGGGTCGATCTTGTTCTTGATGCCGTCGAGACCCGCCATCAGGAGCGCGGCATAGCAGAAGTAGGGATTGCAGGTGGCGTCGGGGTTGCGCAGCTCGAAGCGGCGCAGCTTCGGGGACTTGGCGTACGCCGGGATGCGAATGACGGCGCTGCGGTTGGACGTGGCGTAACCGACGGTGACGGGGGCCTCGAAACCGGGCACCAGACGCTTGAAGGAGTTGGTGGACGGGTTGGTGAGGGCGCACAGAGCCGCAATGTGCTTCAGCAGACCGCCCATGAACCAGTGGGCTTCCTTGCTGAGGTGTGAGTAGCCGTTGTCATCGGAGAAGACAGGCTCGCCGTCCTTGAGGAGCAGCATGTGTACGTGCATGCCGCTGCCCGCTTCGCCGTAGATGGGCTTGGGCATCAGCGTTGCCGTCAGACCGTATTTGCGGGCGACATTGTGAATGATGTACTTGATGTTCATCGTGCCGTCCGCCATCGTGGACATCTTGCCGAGCAGCGGCTCAATTTCGAACTGGGCGTCGCCGACCTCGGGGTGATGGTATTTGACGGGGATGCCGGCCTTTTCGATCTCCATGCACATCTCGCTGCGCGCCTCGTACGTCTTGTCGAGGGGCTTGGCAATGTGATAGTGGTCCTGATACGGAGCGACGCAGCCGGTGCCTTCGGTATCGCTGTTCCAGTGGGACTGTTCGGCGTCGATGTGGAGACCGATGTTGTTGTGCGCGACCTTCCACTCGACCTCGTTGAACAGGTAAAACTCAAACTCGGGCAGGATCATCATGGTGTCGGCAATGCCGCTGTCGCGCATGTACTTCTCAGCCGCGAGCACGATGTTGCGCGGATACTGCGCCAAAGGACGGTTGGCAGGATAGTCAACGATCATGGCGTTGCCGATCATGCTGAGCGTCTTGATCTGGCAGAACGGGTCGATCATCGCGGTCTCAAGGTCGGGAATATAGACCATGTCGCTCTTTTCGACCACGGCGTAACCGTAGTTGGAAGCGTCAAAGCCGATGCCGCTCGTCATCGTTTCCTCGGTGAAATTCGCGGCGGGGACAGTGACGTGACGGAACTGACCGCTGATGTCAACGATCTTGAAGTCGACCATTTTGATGTCTTCCTCTTGAATGCGCTTCATAATGTCCTTTGCGGTAACAGCCATATTGCAATACCTCCTGAAAGATGATGTAAAAAAAGCGGTGAGCGCACCGATTGCCGATTAAGGTGCTTAATCGGCAATCGGTTTTTTTGATTATTTGCTCTTACCAAGATAGGCTTCCGCGATCTGCGGATCCTTGAGAAGCTCGGCGCCCGGTCCGCTCTTGGTGATGCGGCCCTGCTCAAGCACATATGCCTTGTCCGCGACGGAAAGTGCCTTGAGCGCGTTCTGCTCGACCAAAAGGATCGTCTTGCCCATGGATTTGATCTCCCTGATGGTCTCAAAGATGGTGTTGATCAAAAGCGGCGCAAGACCGAGGGAAGGCTCGTCAAGCATGATGACGTCCGGTGCGGACATGATGCCGCGGCCCATGGCGAGCATCTGCTGCTCACCGCCGGAAAGCGTACCGGCGATCTGGTTCTTACGCTCTTCCAGACGGGGGAAGATCTCGTACACACGCTTGATGTCCCTGGCAATGCCGTCCTTGTCGCTTCTGAGGTAAGCGCCGATCATCAGATTCTCATAGGTGGTGAGGTTGGCAAAGATCAGACGCCCTTCGGGGACCTGGCAGATACCGGCCTTGACGACCTTGTTCGCCTGCGCGGGGAGCTTTTCGCCCTTGTAGAAGATCTCGCCGGACTTATATTTCACAAGACCGGAAATCGCGTTCATCATAGAGGATTTGCCGGCACCGTTGGAGCCGATCATGGAGACGATCTGACCCTCCTCGACCTCAAGAGAGATGCCCTTGAGCGCGTGGATACCGCCGTAAAAGACGTTCAGATCTTTGATCTCAAGCATTGCCATCAGCGTCGTCCTCCTTTCCGAGGTAAGCCTCGATGACTTCGGGATTCTGCTGGATCTCAGCAGGCGTACCCTCTGCCAAGGGCTTGCCGAAGTTCAGAACAAAGATGCGGTCGGACACGTTCATGATGAGATCCATATGATGCTCGATGATCAGAACGGTCAGGTCGAAACGGTCGCGGATCTCGCGGATCAGCTTCATCAGGGCGATCGTTTCCTCGGGGTTCATGCCGGCGGCCGGCTCGTCGAGCAGCAGCAGCTTGGGGTTCTGAGCCAGTGCGCGGGCGATCTCCAGCTTGCGCTGCTGACCGTACGGCAGGTTGACCGCCAGCATGTCCTTATACTGCCAAATGCCCATGATCTTAAGCAGCTCCTCCGTCTTTTGGCGAAGCGCCTCCTCCTGATAGGCATACTTGCTCAGCCAGTGGGGGGCAGACTTGAACGGCCAGATGCGCTTGAAGCGGTAAAGCGTCTGGAAAATGTTGTAATCCGCGCCTGCGTGGCAGGCGGTGAGAACGTTGTTGAACACCGTCTCGCTCTTGAAAAGACGAATGTTCTGGAAGGTGCGCGCCATGCCTTTGGACATGATGTCGTAGGGCTTGTTCTGCAGGACCTTCTTGCTCTCCGGCTTCTTGCCCTTGGCGTCATAGGTCACAAGACCGCGGCCGATGCAGTCGCCGCAGAAGAAGATCTCGCCTTCCGTGAGCGCGTAAACGCCGGTGATGAGGTTGAAAATGGTGGTCTTGCCCGCGCCGTTCGGACCGATGAGACCGTAGATCTCGCCCTTCTTGATCTCAAAGGTGACGTCGCCCACGGCGGTCAGACCGCCGAAGCGCTTGGTCACATGGTCAAGCTTCAAAACGACTTCGTCACGAATTCTTTCACTCATTGTGCCGCAGCCTCCTTTCCTCCGCCGGCAGCAGGGGGCAGCTTCCGGTCCTTTCCGCTCAGCTTGCCGAAGACCCACTTGATGAAGTAGCCGACGCGCAGCTCCTTGCCGCCCATGAGACCCTTCGGACGGACGATCATGATGACGATAACGGCGAGACCGTAGAACACGAGACGCCAGTCGCCCACGGCGCGCAGCAGCTCAGGCAGCGCGCACAGCAGCAGCGTACCGAGTACGGAACCCGTGATGGAGCCCATGCCGCCGAAAATGACCATGATGGTGTATTCCGTGGACTTGGCCATCATAAACATCTTGGGCTGAACGTAGCCGAAGTAGTGTGCGAGCATGCCGCCCGCGATGCCGGCATAGAGCGCGGACATGCACATGGCGAGCATCTTGCTCTTAAAGGTGTTGATACCGCTCATCTGAGCCGCCAGCTCGTCCTCGCGCACGGCCAGCATGCTGCGTCCGTGCTTGGAGTTCATCAAAAAGGCGGTGGCGGTAATGAAGAGGACGACCACAACGAGCGAGAAGACGAAGGTCGTCTCCAAAGGTACGCCGGGAACGCCCTTCGCGCCGTCGAGCGCAAAGGAGCGTCCGCCGACATTGATGTTGAGCTGCAGGTTGTTGAAGATCAGACGGATCGCCTCGCCGACGCCGAGGGTGGCGATGCAGAAATAGTCGCCCTTGAGGTTCAGGGTGATCTTGCCGAGCGCCGCGCCGAGCGCCATGGAAACGAGACCGGCGATGATCAGCGCCACCCAATAGGGCAGACCGAACGCCATCGTGCAGATAACGGAAACATAAGCGCCGATGCACACAAAGCCCGCGTGACCGAAGGAGAACATACCGGTGTAGCCGGTCAGGATGGAAAGGCCCAGCACGATGAGCATCGTGTAGCAGGACTGGATCAGAATACCTTCAATATAATACCAACTAAACATATTCTATCCTCCCTCCTTACGCCTTGTCTTCGGTGACCTTGCCCATCAGACCGGACGGCTTGACGACAAGGACGATGATCAGCAGCGCATAGACGAACAGATCGCGGTAAGCGGAGTTCCAGGACGCCACGAAGATCTCCATAATGCCCAGCAGCAGCGAGCCGAGAATCGCGCCGGGAAGGCTGCCGAGACCGCCGAAGACCGCTGCAACAAAGGATTTGTTGGTGATCAGACCGATGGTGGGCTTGACGATAAAACGCATACCGTAAAGCATACCGGCAAAGCCGGCCAGTACGCCGCCCATCAGGAAAATGACGAAAATAACCAGGTCGCCGTTGATGCCCATCAGTGTTGCAGCCTTCTCGTTATAGGAGCAGGCGCGAATGGCAAGACCGATCTTGGTCTTCTGTATGATAAACATCAGGATCAGCAGAGAAACTGCCGTCACGATGATCATCAGCAAGCTGTCATATCCGAGGCTGAGGTTGCCGATGTGAAGAGACTCGTTAAAAATTTCGGGATAGTTGCGGGGGGTGCCGTCGATCGTGGCGATAACGAAGTTTTCCAGGAAAATGGAAGCGCCCATTGCCGAAATGATGAAGTACAGCGAAGGCGCGCGGCGCTTGCGCAGCGGACTGTAAACGAGGCGCTCGATGATGATCGCCAGTATGCCGCTGCCCAGACCGCACAGCAGGAAGGTGACGAGGAACGGGCAGCCAAGCGCCGTGAGGGCGAAGTAGCCGACGTAAGCGCCGACCATGATCACGCCGCCGTGCGCGAAGTTTGAGAAGTTCATAATACTGTAGACCAGCGAATAGCCCACAGACATCAGGGCGTACATGCCGCCCAGGCAAATGCCGTTAACAAGCTGTTGGAGATAATACTCTATACCCATATACAGCCTCCTTTGCTTACTGTTAACCTCGGGCGCCCCGGTGAAGGGACGCCCGAGCGCCAAAGATCAGATATTTACCCGGTGTGTTTGTACCTGCAAATTATTCCGCAGCAACAGCAGCGATGAACTTGTAGGTCTTGTTGGCGCCGTCGATCTGCTCAACAACGCCGCTCTTGCCGACGGGGTTGTGGGTGGCGGGGTCGATCTTGATGGTACCGGTGATGCCGGTGACTTCGACCTCAGTGTAAGCCTTGGCGATGGCTTCGGGATCGGCGGAGCCGGCCTTTTCAACGGCGGCGCACCAGACCAGGAAGGCGTCGTAGGCCATGTAGCCGTTGAGCTCCATCTTGGCGCCGTTCCAGCGCTCGGAGTATTCCTGACGCCAGGACTCGGTGGAGGGGTCGACCAGGGAGACGTGGTTGATGACGTAGGAGCCGTCAACCGCGTCGGCAGCGTCGAAGAGAACCTCGGAAGCGCAGCCGTCACCGCCGAGCATGGGCAGGGTCATGCCGAGGGTACGGGCCTGCTTGTGGATCATGATGAAATCCTGATAGAAGATCGGGGTGAAGATGAGCTCAGCGCCGCTGTCGCGGATGGTGGTGAGCTGAGCGGTGAAGTCAGCGTCGCCGCCGTTGTACTTTTCTTCGGCAACGATGGTGCCGCCCTTGGCTTCGAAGACCTTGACGAAGTTGTCCTTCAGACCCTGACCGTAGTCGTCGTTGACGTCGTAGAGGATGGCGACCTTGTCGATACCGAGATTGTCATAAACGAAGGTACCGGCGATACGACCCTGTTCGGGATCGAGGAAGCAGACGCGGAAGTTGTACTCCTGCAGAACGCCGTCCTGAACGGTGACCTTTTCGTTGGTGGCAACGGTGGACATGTCGGAGATATGATACTCATTGAGGACGGACTGGATCGCGATGCACTGACCGGAAGCGTTCGGACCGATGATAGCGCAGACCTTATCCTGTGCGCACAGACGCTTGGCAACGTTGACCGCTTCCTGCGCATCACCCTTGGTATCGTAGCAGATAAGCTCGATCTGCTTGCCGAGGATGCCGCCTTCCGCGTTCTTCTTCTCAACGAGAAGCTTCAGGGTCTGGCTTTCGCAGGTGCCGTAGGCCGCCTGCTCGCCGGTGAGGGAGCCCATCCAGCCGAGCTTGATGGTGTCGGAGTCGCCGCCCGTGGTGTCGCCGCCGCCGCAGCCGGCGAGCAAACCGACGAGCATCAAAGATGCAAGGACAAGAGCAAGAATTTTACGCATGAGAGATTCCTCCTTATAATATTTGTCCTCCGCCGAGGACAGGGGTTGGTTCTCTGAATTGCATGGCTGAGAGACAACAAATTCTTTTTCCAAGCTTCCCGACACGGTACAAAAGAGAAGAAAGCCGGTGCATTCGCGGAAAACAGCTTTTGTAGAGAAACGAAAACAGCGGCTCGTCATGGTACGAGAAAATGTGCAATTCCTTGAGAATTCGACATAGCTATTATAATGCGAAAAAGTCTTTTGTGCAAGTCGAAATGAGCAAAAGCAAATTGCAAAATAAAAAATGTACAAAATAGACAAATTCGGCGCGCGGCAGCGGCGCAAAAAAACCGGTCAAAAGAGAAAACCGGCGGCGCGTTTCAGCCGCTGTCCACAAAAAAACGAATATTCAACAACAAGAAACGAATGAAAATAGCGGAAAACGAGGCTTTTCGGGAGAAAAGCAAAAGCGGATGAGAATGAATATTCGATTGGTGAAACTTGTAAACCGGAGAAGGGCAAAACAAGAACGGGAGGAAAAGGGCGTTGGGCAAAATCAACAAAAGCTCAAAAGCTTTCGGTACATATCGCCGATCGTCCCGATCAGCGCGTCCGGAAAATCGAAGGTATCCGTATGAAGCGGAGGGCAGTCTCCGCCGCCGACGTAGAAGATGGCGCCGGGGATCTTCTTCGTGTACCAGCCGAAATCCTCGCTGGCGCGGAACGGCTCGGCGAGCGTTTCCACCGGGATCCCCAGCTCGCGCGCGGCGCGGCGCACCTTTTCGGCGCAGGCGGGGTGGTTGAAGGTGTCGGGAAACGCATCCTCGTAGCGGACAGCGCATTTGAGACCGTACTGCGCGGCGCGCTCCTGCGCGGTTTCCTCGATCGCGCGGAGCAGATCGTCCAGCTCGTCGCCGAAGGCGCCGCGCACGGTGAGCAGCAGCTCGCCGTGACCGGCGTTTGTGCCGAAGGCGTGCTCGCCGACGTTGACCGCAATGACGGTGACGAGCGTCATGCCGCGGTATTTGGGGTTTTTGGACAGACCCTCCAGCGCAAGTATCAGCTCGGAAATGGCGAAGGCGGGGTTGCGTCCGTTCTCGGGATAGCAGGCGTGGGACTGCTTTCCCTCAAAGGTGAGGATCATACCGGTGGAGGCGAACTGCGCCGTGCCGTCGGGCGCGGCGACGGCGCCGAAGCGCAGACCCGGCAGATTATGCACGGCATAGATCTCGGAGATATGCTTTTCCTCAAGAAGCGCCGCGCACTCCGCCGCGCCCTGACCGGTCTCCTCGGCGTGCTGGAAGATGAGATAGACATTTTTGTCCGCGCCGTTTTCCTCCAGATCGAGCGCGAACGCCGCGAGCGCGGCGGAATGTCCGTCGTGTCCGCATTTGTGGGAGATCCCGGGGAACTTCGAGGCGTAAGGCACGAAGTCGGGCGCCTCCTCAACGGGCAGCGCGTCAAAGTCGGCGCGGAAAGCGATGTTGGGTTTAGCATCGCCGGCGCGGCAGGCGGCGTAGAACCACCTGCCGCGGTCCACGATCTCAAGCTTCGTGTGCTCCTTCAGAAATTCCATCAGATGCGCTTTTGTCCACGTTTCGTGCATGGAAAGCTCGGGGTGCGCGTGGAGCTGGTGACGCAGCTCAGTGGCGGTGCTGAGGATTTCGCGTTTCATGAGGATCACTCCTTATTTATACTGTGCAGGAGAGGGCTCCTGCCGTTATCTGAAAGCGTACGGGGAAAAGAGACTGTACAGGTCTTCCCTATCAAAATATGCGCCGGATGAGAAAAATAGTTGTACTGCCTGCGCGCGTCAGAGGTCGAATTGCTGACCGTCATGCCGGATGCGCATGATCTGCCCTGCGTGCTGCGGATGCTCGGCGCAGTAGCGGTCGATCCACTCGAATTTGTCCCACATGTGCATGGGGAAAACGGTCCGGACCTCGATGTTTTTGAGCAGATACTCAATGCCCATGCCGAAGCCGTCCTCGAGCCTTGGGTCGAGCGGCAGCATGGCGACGTCGATCACCGGCTCGCAGCCGTTGTCGTAGACCTCGCTGTCCACGGCGGAGCGCAGCTTCTCCACGGCGCGCTTGTAGCTTGCCGCCATGTTGCTGCAATACGCCTTGCCCTCGCTCGTCCAGTGCCACCAGTTGAGATCGCCCCCGTGATAGACGAGCGTTTTTTCGCAGTCGAGCAGAAACGCGCAGCCGATGTCGGTGGATTTGACCGTGCGGATTGTCAGCGTCCGTCCTGCGGCCTCGGTGACGAACACCGTGTCCGAGCGAAGCAGCGTCACACGGGAAAACATCTCGTCCGTGATCCCCAGCCAGCCGCGGCGGCGCTCGGTGAGGTTCACGTCGCGCGCAAGATAGTAATGAATGTCGGGATGCTGCGGAAAAAGCTCGGTAAAAATGCGCGGATCAAAGTGGTCCTCGTGCCGGTGACTGGCAAAGATGAGCAGCGGCTTGGTCTTGTTAAGCTCCGGCAGCTCGCCCTTGTAAAAATCGAAAAGCGTGTAGAAATGCTCCCACTCGACCAAAAAGCCGCTGTGGGCGAGAAAGGTAACGGTCATACGATGCGCCTCCTGCGTTGATACCGCAATTATACATGCAAAGAATCCGCGATGCAAGATGCAAGACAGCACGGCACAAGCTCTTGGCAAACGGGAAATCGTATGATACAATATCTTGAACGGCGGCGCGTCCTGCGCGGCGCATGCCGATCGGAAGGAGGGGCGGAAATGCTGAAGAAGGCCTATGTGGAGATCACGAACCGCTGCAACCTTTCCTGCGCATTCTGCCCGAAAACGAAGCGTGAGGCGCGCACGATGACGGCGGAGGAATTCGCGCGCATACTCGACCGGCTGTGCGGTCGTGTGAGCTATGTGTATCTGCACGTCATGGGTGAGCCGCTGCTGCACCCGCAGCTGGGGCATCTGATGGCGCTTTGCGACGAGCGCGGCATGAAGGTCTGCATCACGACGAACGGCACGCTTCTTTCCGCGCGCGGCGGTGAGCTGCTGCGGGCAAAAAATCTTCACAAGGTCAGCGTATCGCTCCACTCCTTTGAGGGCAGCGGTCGCGCGCCCGGGGAGGAACCGGCGTATCTTCAAAGCGTCTGGGACTTTGCCGCGAAAGCGAGCGTGCGCGGCGTGATCGTGGCGCTGCGGCTGTGGAACGAGGGCGGCGCGCAGACGCTCAACGAAGGCATTCTCGATTTTCTGCGCGAAAAGCTCGGCTGCGCCGACTGGCCGGAGACGCGCGAAGGCAGCTTCAGGCTTGCCGATCACCTGTATCTCGAGCGCGCACAGAAGTTCGACTGGCCCGATCTGAACGCGGACGAGGCGAATACGCAGTTCTGCTACGCGCTGCGCGATCAGCTCGGCGTGCTGGCCGACGGCACGGTGGTGCCGTGCTGTCTTGACCATGAGGGCGACCTTGCGCTGGGAAATCTCCTGGAGCAAGATCTGGACACGATATTAAGCAGCACGCGCGCGCAGGCGCTGCGCGAGGGCTTTTCCAACCGCACGCCGGCGGAGGAGCTGTGCAGGCGCTGCGGCTATGCGACGCGCTTTAATCATTGATATGAGAGAAAACTGGGAAAATCTGCAAAAACTGACGCCGGCGCTTCTTTTGTGGTACGACGCGCACAAGCGCGCGCTGCCGTGGCGCGAGACGGTGACGCCGTACCGCACCTGGGTGTCGGAGATCATGCTGCAGCAGACGCGCGTGAGCGCGGTGATCCCGTACTTTACGCGGTTCATGGACGAGCTGCCGACGGTCGGGGCGCTTGCGGAGGTCCCCGAGGAGCGGCTGTTCAAGCTCTGGGAGGGGCTGGGTTACTATTCGCGCGCGCGGAATCTGCAAAAGGCGGCAAAGATCCTTGTCTGCGAATACGGCGGCGCACTGCCGGACACGGCGGCGGAGCTTGTGAAGCTGCCGGGCATCGGACACTATACGGCGGCAGCGATCGCCTCGATCAACTTCGCACAGCCGCTTGCGGCGGTGGACGGCAATCTCCTGCGCGTTGCCGCGCGCGTGAGCGGCTGCGGTGAGGACATTATGGACGCGAAGGTGCGGCGGCTGTTTCAGGAAAAGCTCGACGCCGTGATCGACCGCGCGCGTCCCGGCGCGTACAATCAGGCGATGATGGATCTGGGCGCGACGGTGTGCCTGCCGAACGGTGCGCCGCTGTGCGCGCAGTGCCCTGCGCGGAGCTTCTGTGAGGCGTACCGGCAGGGGCTGACGGAGCTTCTCCCCGTGCGCGGGGCGAAAAAGCAGCGCCGCGCGGAGGAACGGACGGTATTTCTCATCAAGAGGGGTGACACCCTCGCCGTGCGGCAGCGCCCGGACACGGGTCTTTTGGCAAGGCTGACGGAGTTTCCCAATGTCGGGGGCAATCTTGACGCATCCGGCGCGGAGATCACTCTGGCGCAGTGGGGACTGACGGCGAAACGCATCGTCCCCGCCGGCACGGCAAAGCACGTCTTCACCCACATCGAGTGGCAGATGAAGGGCTATTTTGCCGAGGTCGAGGGCGATAACGGGGCGTTTCGCTGGGTGACGCGCGCGGAGCTTGACACGCTCGCGTTCCCGACGGCATTCAAAGCATACACCGAAAAGGCAAAGAAACTGTTTTAAGGGGAGAACGTCAAAATGGCACAGCTTTATTTCAAGTACGGCGCGATGGGCTCAAGCAAGACGGCAAATGCGCTGATGGCGCGCTTCAACTATGAGGAGCGCGGACAGAAGACGCTGCTTGTAAAGCCCCGGATGGACACGCGCGACGGCGACCACATGGTTCACTCGCGCATCGGGCTTACGCACCCGTGCGTCTACTTTCACGAGATGCGCGCAATGAGCGAGGAGGAGCTCAGGACGAATGCCTGCATCATCGTCGATGAAGCGCAGTTTCTGACGCAGGAGGAGGTCATGTACCTCGTGCATCTTGTGGACGACTGTGATATTCCCGTCATCTGCTACGGTCTGCGCGCGGACTTCAAGGGCGAGCTGTTCCCCGGCAGCTACGCGCTGCTGGTGATGGCGGACAAGCTCGAGGAGGTCAAGACGATCTGCTGGTGCGGCAAAAAGGCGATGTTCAACGCGCGCTTTGACGAGAGCGGCACCGTGCTCAAGGAGGGCGCGCAGGTGGTGCTCGGCGCGAATGACAAGTACATCGGGCTTTGCCGCAGGCACTGGATGCGCGGCGACCTCGGTCCCGACTTCAAGCCGAACGTATGATCTGCCGTCTTTGCCCGCGCCGCTGCGGCGCGGAACGCACAAGCGAACAAGGCGGCGGCTTCTGCCGCATGCCTGCCGGCATCGTGACCGGCCGCGCGATGCTCCACCACTGGGAGGAGCCGGTGCTCTCCGGCACGAGGGGAGCCGGCTGCATCTTCTTCTCCGGCTGCAATCTGGGCTGCGTTTTCTGCCAGAACGGGAGGATCAGCCATGACAATTTCGGCAAGGTCATCTCAAGCGGGCGCCTGCGCGCGGTCATGGAGGAGCTGATCGCGCAGGGCGCGCACTGCATCGACCTCGTCTCCCCCACGCAGTTCACGCCGTGGATCCTTGAAGCGCTGGAAAAGCCGCTGGGTGTTCCCGTCGTGTGGAACAGCGGCGGCTACGAGCGTGTCGAAACGCTCCGCTCGCTTGAGGGCAAGGTGCAGATCTATCTGCCCGATCTCAAGTATGCGCTTGCCCAGCCTGCGCGCGAGCTGTCGAAGGCGGAGGATTATTTTGAAGCCGCCTCCGCCGCCATCGACGAGATGGTGCGTCAGGTCGGACCTTACCGCATCGGCGGGGACGGCATCATGCAAAGCGGCGTCATCATCCGCCATCTGGTGCTGCCCGGTCAGCTTGAGAATACGCGCCGCGTCATCGACTACGTCTCCGCGCATTTCCCACGCGGTACGGTGCTTTTCTCGCTCATGAGCCAGTACACGCCGCAGCCCGGCGCGGCAGGCGCGCTTGCACGCCGGCTCAACCATGCGGAGTACCGCGCGGCGGCGGAGTATCTGCAAAGCTGCGGCATCACCGACGGCTTCTGTCAGGAATTGTCAAGCGCGAAAGAGGAATATACGCCGGACTTTGACCTCGGCGGCATTTGAATACAAAGAGTAAACCCAAAAGAAAAAGTTACAGGGAGGAATCATTATGGAGCGTGTGAGCAAGCGAAACTATTATCTCGACATTGCCGAAACGGTTTTGGAGCGGGCGACCTGCCTGCGCCGCGTGTACGGTGCGATCATCGTCAAGAACGACGAGATCATCTCCACCGGCTACAACGGCGCGCCCCGCGGACGCAGGAACTGTGTGGACATGGGCTATTGTACGCGCGAGGCATTGCAGGTGCCGCGCGGCGAGCGCTATGAGCTCTGCCGCAGCATCCATGCCGAGGCGAACGCCATCATTTCCGCCGCGCGCCGCGATACCGTCGGCAGCACGCTGTATCTCGTCGGACACGACGCCCGGACGGGAGAGCTGCTTTCCGACTCGACGTCATGCCCGATGTGCCGCCGCATGATCATCAACGCCGGCATCAACGAGGTCGTCATCCGCCGCACGCAGGAGGACTACGACATCATCTCCGTGCAGAAGTGGGTCGACGAGGACGACTCTCTACCGGAGAGGTAACCGGGCAAATGCAAAACCGGCAGGGAAACACCTGCCGGTTTTACTTTCTGTATGTGATGATGCCGGAAACCTCACAGTCCAAAAGCCTGCAAAGAACATCAATGGTGTTTGCCGAAACGGATTCGCCGGCTTTCATGCGGCGAATGGTTGAGCTGCTGATATTCCCCTTGGCTTGCAGCGTATATGTGGTTGCCTTTTTCTGTTTCATCGTTTCCCACAGCGGGTCATAAGAAATCACGTCTGCGCCTCCGTTCCTGCCTGACATATCGCTATTATTGCCAATAATAAAGAAAAAGCGTTATAGGCAATAATGCCTATAACGGCGAAAAGGGAACGCACTGCCGCGGATTATGAAAAGCTCTATCACCTGATGATACATCAGTATTCAGCAGCAGGAAATTGGGTGGGCTATGAAAGGACATCTGCAGTTTGATATATGACCTCTGATTTTGGCACATTCTCATGATTTTTGGTTTATTTTTTAAGGTTTGCACAAGGAAACGACGTTAGTCTCCAAAAATGCCGTGCTATAATTTATAAAACTGATCGTGTTTGATAAAAGAAAAAACGAGAAAACAGATTGATTGTGTAAACAGAAGCGGAGTATGTCGGATCACCGCATGGAACACTGCGGCAAGGCATGCGCCTCTGAAATGCGGGTCAGAGCAGATGATGGGTTGAGAACATCATTACAGGACTGCTGCATGGAACACTGTGAAACAATTCTGCTCCGGCGGTGGGACTTCGAACAGAACGATGCCCTGATGCCGGAGCATATTTTTTGTGGCAGCGGGCGACAGGTATTGCGGCAATGCTCGGCGGACCGCGTTCGGGAAACGGACATCCACGCCCGGACCGGACCTCAGAAAAGCGGCTGCCCGGAGTGCGCCGGTACGCGTCCATACCGGGGGCGCAGAATGTTAACAACGGCGAAAACCGTGTTAAATATAGATGAATATTGAAGGAGGAGTAAAGGTATGAAGAAGCGAATATTGTCCCTGTTTCTGACTCTGATTATGGCGATGACTCTGATGCCTGTCAGTGCGCTTGCAGCAGAGCCGGATGCGACACCGGCTGTGATCTATGTCAGTAGTAGTGGATATGATGCAACCGGTAACGGCACAGAAGATTCCCCCTATGCCACGCTGGCGAAAGCGGTCGACATCGCCCCGGACGGCGCGACAATTTATGTCATGTCAGATTTGACAAGTACAAAATGCGCTAGGTACTATAGTAAGTCCCTGACCATCAAAAGCGATGAAGATGCTATTTATACCATTACGCGTGGAGACAATTTTGAAACCATTGCTGATAGTGCGCGCTCTTGGTATAACCCCGCCATGATTGAGGTCTGCGGTACTCCGGGAAAACAGGATGCCTCTCTGCGGCTGGAAAATATCGTGCTGGATGATGCTGGGAAAAAAGCGGGCACTAATTTCAATCAGGCCACTACGGATGGGAGCGGCGGTAATACTGCTCTGGTTCAGGACGCCATCATTGCAACTTACAATAACACCGCCACGATTACGCTTGGCGACGGTGCGGTCCTGAAAAACTTCGGTGGTATGTCCGCCGTTCGGATCGCCGACGGCATTCTCGTGATGGAATCTGGTAGTAAAATTTGTGACGATATTATGACCGTTCGAACCAAAGAAAGCGGTGACTACGGCCCCGCTGGTGCTATCTGGATGCAGGGCGGCGACTTTACTATGGAAAATGGCGCCGAGATCAGCAATGTAAACGGTCGCGCGGTGTATGCGGACAGCGGCACGGTCACGATCGGCGGTACGATCAGCGGCATCAAGTCGAACAGCAAGATGTGGCAGGGCACGAGCGGCATTGCCATTCACCTGCGCAATAACGCTTCCGGCAAGTTGACTTCCACTGCGCTGATTGAAGAAATATCCGGCGGCGGTAGCACAGTTTATACAAACGGCTGCGACCTCACGGCAGAAAACGGCAGCAGCATCAAGGATCTTTTGCAAACGATCGGTGTTACTGTCACCGGCGAGTGCGAGGTCTATTTCGATGGTGAGATCACTGGCATGACCGGTGCTTCCAACGCACTGAACCTGCAAAATGCTGCATTCCATGTGACCCTTGGCAAAAATGCATATATTCATGATAACCATGTGGGCTACGGAACAGTCTACATTCAGGCGCAAAACGGTATTCTGGATATTTACGGAAAGATCAACAACAATATTGCAAGCGATCGCGGCGGTGCAATTGCAATGGGCAATAATTTCAAATATCCTACAATTGTGACCATGTATGACGGTGCTGAGATCTGCAACAACTATTCCGCACAGACGGGTGGCGGCGTGATGGTCAGTGTCGGTATATTCACCATGAAGGGCGGCACCATCAGCAATAACCTTGCGAAACAGATGGGTGGCGGCGTGTATGTACGCCGCGGCGGCAACTTTATAATGGAAGGCGGCACCATCGAAAATAATACAACGGCTCAATATGGCGGCGGAATTGCCTATGAGGCGGGAAATTATAATAATGGCATTCCATGTGTTACGTTGAACGGTGGCACCATCACCGGCAACACCATGTCCGCAACGATTGAAAAAGATTCGAAAACGGAGAATATGGTAGCTTCCGGCGGAGTGTCTAATGATATTTCCGTTTTGAATAAGGATAACGTATTTAGCCACATCAACCGTTACCTCTTCCTCTCCGATGATGTGACCATCGGCGACAGGGCGGTCTATTTCGAGAAGGACACCAAGACCGTCACCCTTGCTTCCGACAGTCTTGACATCAAGCTGGGCAATGCCAGCACCGAGGCAGTTAATGCCCTGAAAACGGCTTCCGCCACAAAGGGCTGGGGCGCTCCCCTCGCCACCTTCTGGGCTCAACGCACCGGCGCGGCCACGCTGACGGTGGGCGGTCTGTCTCTGAACAACAGTCTCCCCGTTTACGTGCTGACCATCCCTGTGGGCGAGGATGGCAATCCGGCTGAGGGCGCAGCAGCCAACTGCTATGCTGCCGCTGTGACGACGGATGGCGTGAAGTTCACCGTCCCTGCGGCGAATCTGGCGGGCAACGGCTGCGCCATTGCCATCGTGCAGCCCACTGATGATTATGGTACGCTGACGATTAGTGGACCTGAAACGATCAAGCAGAACAAAGCCAATGCGGACTATCCCGTGACCTACACCGTCACATATACCATGTCTAAGAACCTGAAAGGCATTATAGCACAGACGGAGGGCGACGCGACTTATGACCTTGCGGTCAACGCGGACACCCGCCTGAGCGGAACTCCCGGAAGCTTTGACGGCAATTGCATCCAGGTAACTTATACTCTCCCAAACAGTGCATTTAATGTGGGTGATATTCTGTATGCTTCTGCGGAGTTGACAATCGCGATTGGCGTAGAGACCTATAAAGTCCCCTCTAATGTGGCGGAAACACGACTGACCGGTCTCGGCTCTTTCAACGTTATGTTCGATTGGAACGACGGCAGCGGTAAGACGGAAACTATCTCCGTAGTTGAAGGGGAAGCGCTTGGGGACAAGATGCCTGCCAATCCCACCCGCAGCGGCTACACCTTCACCGGCTGGAATACTCAAGCTGACGGCCGAGGCACAGCCTTTACGTCCGCCACGGTGGTCAACAGCGACTTGACAGTTTACGCCCAATGGCAAAAGAACAGCTCCGATTCAGACAATTCCGGTAGTTCCGGCACGCCCAGCGGTCTGAACACCAAGGACCACTACTCCTATATCATCGGTTATCAGGACGGCACGCTGCAGCCCTACGGCACCATCACCCGCGGCGAGGTGGCCACCATCTTCTTCCGTCTGCTGACCGAAGAGACCCGTGAGGCAAACTGGAGCACCACCAACAACTACGCTGACTGCAGTCCCGACCTGTGGTGCAACAACGCCATCTCCACCCTGACCAGAATGGGCATTATCGAGGGCTTTGAGGACGGCACCTTCCGTCCCAATGCCAGGATCACCCGTGCCCAGTTTGCCAAGATCGCGGTGGGCTTCTTCGAGACCACCAAGGAGGATTACGCGGGCTTCTTCACGGACGTCAACATCGGCGCGTGGTACACTGAGTATGTAGAAGCCGCCGCCCATGTGGGTCTGATCGAGGGCTTTGGGGACGGCACCTTCCGTCCCGACACCAACATCACCCGCGCCCAGGCCTGCGTCATCGTGAACCGTGCGCTGGGTCGCAAGCCCGACGAGGAGCACCTGCTGAATGATGATGAGATGCTGACCTGGCCGGACAACAACCCCGACGACTGGTTCTACGCCGATATGCAGGAGGCCACCAACAGCCACGACTACAGCTGGATCACCGTCAATGACAAGGACGGTGGGAGAGTGAAGATCGAGAACTGGACCGAGAAGCTGCCCCAGCGCGACTGGATCGCTTTTGAACACGCCTGGTCCACGGCCTACTCCGCTCCCGGCGGCGAGGTTACGCAGTAAAACCTCGATAAATTCCAACCGAGTTGCAGCGGACCCCGGGAGAAGCATTTGCTTCTCCCGGGTCTCTTTGCTGTCGGGACGTGATGTGAAAAACAGAAAAACAATAGGACCTAAAGGCTGGTGATTGCTTGTGGAGGAGACTTGACGGTTGCGATTTTTTAGCCGAACAGCATAAGACAAGCACAAAGGATCGTTTCGCTCTGACAGACGATTCAAAACGGCTATACACCTCCGCGATGGATCTCATAGCAAAACAGCTTTTCAGATGATCCTACTAACAAAACGCAAAGATTCCCTGCTGCCATCAGGTTTTCCTTTTTGACAGCAGGGAATCTGATTTCGCCTGAATATGAACTTCCGGATTTTCCGGTATTGACCTATGCGCTGATGGCTTTATTAGGTGCAGGATAGCACATTGAAAAGCCGCAAACCGCTGGAAACAGAGAGTTTTGGTACAAGAAGGGACAAATTAACACGCCGCCAAATGCAGTTTGCAGCTTTCCCTAAGCCGCGCCCGACGAGGCGCACCTGCTCGGGTGCGAAGAACCTGCGTCCGCCGCAGTATCCGCAGGGCGGCTCTTCGCAAAAAAAGAGGACGCCGTTCGGTGTCCTCTTTTCGCATCGGTCCTTATTCGGTGATGAAGGGCAGAAGAGCGATCTGACGGGCGCGTTTGATGGCCTCGGTCAGCTGACGCTGATGCATCGCGCAGGTGCCGGTGGTTCTGCGGGGCAGAATCTTGGAGCGCTCGGAGATAAATCTCTTGAGCTTGGCGGCATCTTTGTAGTCGATGTATTCGCACTTATCAACGCAGAACTGGCAAACCTTCTTGCGCTTGCGGTTGGCAGCGACGCCACCGGCGCGAGGGGCTCTGTTTTCGCGTTCCATAGCCATGGAAATATCCTCCTTAATAGAATTGGGTTCGGTATCCTCTCAGAACGGCAGCTCGCCGTCCTCTTCGATCTCGGCAAAGCCGCCGGAAGAGGGCGCAGAGTAGCTGTCAGCGGGCGCGCCGTAAGCCGGGGCGGAGTAGTCACCGCCGGACATGCCGTCACGCTTGGAGTCGCCGAAGTAAATGTTGTTCGCAAGAACTTCCCAAGAGACGCGGTTCTGACCGGTCTTGTCCTGCCACTTGCGGGACTGCAGACTGCCGTCCACGACGATCATTCTGCCCTTGGTGAAATATTTGCTGACAAATTCAGCGGTCTGGCGCCACGCAACAACGTCGATGAAGTCGGTCTGCTTTTCGGCGGCCTCGCGGGACTGAAAGTCCCGGTCGACGGCGACGGTAAAAGAGCAAACGGCGACACCGCTTTGCGTGCGGCGCAGCTCAGGGTCTTTGACGAGACGACCCATAATGGTGATGTGGTTCAGCATGACCGTTCCCCCTTACTCGTCCTTGCAGACGATCATGGAGCGGATGATACCGTCGGTAATGCCGAGAATACGGTCCAATTCCTTGGGGAATTCGGGAGCGCTGGTGAAGGTAATCAGAACATAGTAGCCTTCGGTGATGTAGTTGATGGCGTATGCGAGCTTGCGCTTGCCCCACTCCTCAACCTCCATAGCCGTGCTGTTCTGCTCCACCAGGGTCTTGAACTTTTCAACAAGCGCGGCGGCGGCCTCTTCGGTCTTGTTGCCGTCGATGATGAAAACGACCTCGTAGTTAGCGGAAATCTTAGCCATTGTCAGTTGCACCTCCTTCTGGTCTATTGGCCCACGCAGCCGCGTGAGCAAGGAATTTCGCTTGTAACCCAAATTACAAGCTCTATTATTATACAAAAATCAAAATCAAAGTCAAGCGCTTTCTCCAAAATTGCCTTACTTTTTCCGCCAAATGCAGCATTTCCAGAATTTGGAACGGCAAACAAAAGGGCGCAGCCTTGCTTTTCCGGCAGAATTCGTGTAAAATCTAACCATACTGAGAAAAGGAAAGAAACAATATGAAAAAATGCTTTGCAGTGCTTTTGGCGCTGGGTATGCTTGCCGCACTGCTCTCCGGCTGCATGTATGAGAAGGCGGAGACGCGGATCGACGCCGACGGCAGCGGAAGCGTGACCGTGACCTTCGGTTTTTCCGAGGAGCTGGTCGAGACGTGCGGGCTGCATCAGGAGATCGAGGAGGTAAGCTTCACACCCTTTACCTACAACGGCAGGACATATTACGGCGACAGCGCCACGGAAGCGTTTTCGGATCCCGGGGAGTTCAACGCGATCTTTGCTCAGGCTTCCGACAGCGCGGAGGACAGCGGCGCGGCGGATATGGGCACGGTGACGCTCAGCCGCGGCGCGGACGGCAGCCTGACGCTGACGTTTCTTTTTGGCGGAGAGACCGGCGCTGCCGATGCGCTGGAGAAGACCGTGGAGACCCATGCAGCGGAGCTGACCGCTGCGGAGAAGGCAGCGCTGCTTGACGGCATGGTCGCGCTCTACGAGTTCACGTTCCCCGGGGAGATCAGGCAGGTCAACGGCGGCAGCGCAGGTGTGACGGTCAGCGGCAATACGCTGCGCATTGACCTTCTCAAGCTGGAGCTGGGCGCGTACCGCTTCACGACCGCAGCCGATGCGCAGCAGGAGGCGCTGACGGTCCCGCCGATCACGCCGATGGCGATCCCGGCAAGCGGGGTTGCCCGCGCACGCACGCAGAAGATCGACCTCGACGGTACGGCGGTTTCCTTCCGGACCTACGCGCTCGTTGACGAAAACGGCGGCGAGACGAACTTTGTGAAGCTGCGCGATGTGGCGTACGCGCTAAGCGGCACGGCGGCGCAGTTCGGGGTCGGTTGGGACGGCGACGTGCTGCTTGTGCCGGGAGTTTCCTACCAGCCCAACGGCAGCGAGATGAGCACGCCGTTCAGCGGCGACCGCGTCTATCAGAAGGCTCTTGCCGCGACGAAGATTTACGGTCAGAACGTACCGCTCACCGCGCTCGTGCTGACGGACGATCAGGGCGGCGGCTACACCTATTACAGGCTGCGCGATCTGGGGCAGGCGCTCGGCTTCAACGTCAGCTGGAGCGCGGAGCGCGGCATTTTCATCGAGAGCGGCAAGCCCTATACAGCGGATTAAAAAATGCGGCGGGATGTACCCGGAATGTCACATACGATCGGCAAGTGCAGATCAGCCAAAGGTCAAGGCAGGCTTGCCCTTTGGCTGGTTTTTATGGTGCAAACCAACCGGGCGGCTTCATTTAGCTTGCTTTCTGCGGAAGATATGGTATCATGAAGCCAGAAACAAAGAAAGGTAAAGTTCCATGGATTCAAAAAAAGGAATCAGCTCCTTCGGTCTGCATGTGCTGGCAATGGCGCTGATGCTGTGCGATCACCTGTGGGCGATGCTGCTGCCTGCCCAGGAGTGGCTGACCTGTATCGGACGGATCGCATTTCCCATTTTCGCGTTTATGATCGTGGAGGGCTTAAACCATACGCACGATCGGAAACAGTATTTGAAGCGGCTGCTGATCTTTGCTCTCATTTCGGAGATTCCCTTTGACCTGATGTACGGCTCGACGCCGTTTTATCCCTACCACCAGAACGTTATCTGGACGTTTCTGCTCGCCATTGCGCTGATCATGATGATTGAAAAGGCGAAGTCTGCGGGCAAGAGGTGGCTGACGGTGGCAGCCTGCGCGGGAGCGGTGCTGCTGGGCACGGTTTTGGGCGTTGTCACCATGGTGGACTATTTCGCTCCGGGCGTGCTGACGGTGCTGGTGTTTTACTTTTTCCGTCAGCGCACGTGGTGGTGCGCCCTGGGGCAGCTCGTGTGCCTGTACTATCTCAACGTCGAGGTTTTGGGCGGCTATTACTATGAGATCGAGCTTTTTGGGCACTCCTTTGAGCTGATCCAGCAAAGCCTGGCGCTGCTGGCGCTGATCCCCATTTGGCTCTACCGCGGGCGGCAGGGCTACCACAAAAAGTGGTTTCAGTATTTTTGCTATGCGTTTTATCCCGTGCACATGCTGATCCTGTACGCCGTCTACCGCGTCGCTGTCGGCTGAAGCGTCTCTCCGGGACAAACTCATAAAATTGTATAAAAAGCACCCGTCGCAGACGGGTGCTTTTTATAACGGGAACCGGCGGATGTTCCGGCGCAGCGGGGCGAAAGGAAGCGCCTTACCGGTGGATCTTATATTTTTCCAAGATCCTCAGCAGCGGCAGTCCCAGCACGAGACAGGCCACGGCTTCGCCCGCGCCGACGGTTGCGGCGTTGTAGAAAAACAGCGTGCCGAACGACTCGGCCGTGCCGCCCACCTCCCAGGAGAGCAGCGCGCCCACGAGCACGGCGTTGCAGAGGATCGGAGGAACTGCCGCGCCGACGCGCGTTTTGCACCGTGCGGAAAGCAGTGCGGCGAGCAGCGTTGCCGCCGAGCCGAAAATGAGATCGAGCAGACCGTAGGGACTCAGCACGTTGGTCAGAAGACAGCCGACGAACAGTCCCCACACCGCTTCCGGCATCAGAAACGGCAGCACGCACAGCGCCTCGGAAAAGCGCAGCTGCACCGGTCCGTAGGCAAGGTTCAGCGCCGAGGAAACGAGGGAGAGCGCGCAGTAGGCTGCGGCGATGATCGCGGCGCGGGTCAGCGATTTGGTGGAAAAATGCATGAAGCAGCTTCCTTTCTGTTTTTTTGTGACGGGGGTTACCAGACACCCCGCTATGAAGTTTTCCGCATCCCCCTCAAAAAAGAGAGGGATGCGTTTTTTTATTCGAGGACCGGCAGCGCTGCCATCACGGCGGCGCAGCGCGGGCAAAGCGCCTCGTGTTCGCCGCTGGCGCCCACGTTGGTGAGGACCTTCCAGCAGCGCTGGCACTTTTCGCCCTCGGCGGCGGCGACCTTGACGGAAAGCTCGCTGCCGACGCTCAGCGTGACCTTGGACACGATGAAAAGGTCGGCAAGCGTGGTCTCGTCCATTTCCGCGAGGAACGCATCCCCGGCAGGAACGCTCAGCGTGACCTGCGCCTCCAGGCTCTTGCCGATGGTCTTGTCGGCGCGTGCCTGCTCGAGCGCACCGTTGACGGCGGTACGGACGGCGATGATGCGCGCCCACTTGTCCATGGTCTCAGCGCTGAGGTGATACTCGGCAAAGGGCTTGTTCATCGTGTTGAGCACGACGTTGCGCCTGTCGTCGCCGCTGCGGTGCGGCATGGCGAGCCAGATCTCGTCGCAGGTGAAGGCGAGGATCGGCGCAAAGAGCTTGGTGAGCGTGTCGAGCGTGAGGTACAGGGCGGTCTGTGCGCTGCGGCGGGACGCAGAATCGGCGCCGTCGCAGTAGAGGCGGTCTTTGACGATGTCCATGTAGAACGAGGAGAGCGTCGTGACGCAGAAGTCGTTGACCGCATGGGTGATGACGTGGAATTCGTAGTTGCGGTACGCCTCGGCGGCTTTGTCCATCAGCTCGCCGAGCCTGGTGATGAGCCAGCGGTCAAGCTCGGGCATATCCGCGGGCGCGGTCAGGTGCTCGGGATCAAAGTCCACGAGGTTATCCAGCATGAACTTGCAGGTGTTGCGGAACTTGAGATAGTTCTGCGAAAGCTGCTTGAAGATCTCCGGCGAGCAGCGCACGTCCACATGGTAGTCGGCGGAGCCTGCCCACAGGCGCAGCAGATCCGCGCCGTTGGTCTTGATGATCTCGTTGGGATCCATGCCGTTGCCGAGCGACTTGTGCATGGCCTTGCCCTCGCCGTCGACCGTCCAGCCGTGGGTCAGGCATTCCCTGAAGGGAGCCTGTGCCACGCCGGTGGAGCCGACAGCGGTGAGCAGCGCGGATTGGAACCAGCCGCGGTACTGGTCGAGACCTTCGATATACATGTCGGCGGGCCAGAAGCCCTGATCCTTCTTCATGGAGGCGAAGTGGGTGGAGCCGGAGTCGAACCAGCCGTCGAGCGTGTCGGTCTCCTTCTCGAAGCCGGCGCTGCTGCCGCAGTGCGGGCAGGTGAAGCCCTTGGGAAGAATGTCCTCCGCTTCCAGCTCAAACCAGGCGTTGCTGCCCTTTTCACCGAACAGGGCGCTGATCGCTTCGATCGTTTCGTCGGTCACGATGGGCTTGCCGCAGTCCCGGCAGTAAACGACGGGGATCGGCAGACCCCAGCGGCGCTGACGGGAGATGCACCAGTCGGCGCGCTCGCGGATCATGCTCTTCATGCGGTCGATGCCCCACGCGGGCAGCCAGCGCACGTCGTCGCAGGCCTTGCACGCCTCTTCCTTGAAGCCGTCCACCGAGCAGAACCACTGCGGGGTCGCGCGGAAGATGATGGGCTTTTTGCAGCGCCAGCAGTGCGGGTAGCTGTGGACGATCTCCTCGGAGGCAAACAGAACGCCGGAAGCCTTCATGTCTTCCAGAATGATGGGGTTGGACTCCTCCACGCGCAGACCGGCATACTTGCCGGCATAGTCGGTGTGGCGTCCCTGACCGTCGACGGGCACGACCATATCCATGCCGTAGCGGCGGCAGGTCTGATAGTCGTCCGCGCCGAAGCCGGGCGCGGTGTGGACGCAGCCGGTACCGCTGTCCATGGTGACGTAGTCGGCAAGCACCAGACGGGAGGTCTTGTCGAGGAAGGGGTGGGAAGCGAGCATGTTTTCATAGAAGCTGCCCGGATGGGTCTCCAGAACCTGATAGCTCATGAAGCCGCCGACACCCATGACCTTCTCGACCAGCGCCTCGGCCATGATATACATCTCGTCGCTGTAATCGGGTTTGACAATGGCGTAGCTCTCGTCCGGGTGCAGCGCGATGGCAAGGTTGCCCGGCAGCGTCCAGATGGTCGTCGTCCAAATGACGAAGGAGAGTTTGGACTTGTCAAGATGGCTCAGCTTGCCTAGATCGTCGTGCAGGGGGAACTTCACATACACGGTCGTGCAGGGGTCGTCCTGATACTCGATCTCGGCCTCGGCGAGCGCAGTCTCGTCGTGATAGCACCAGTACACGGGCTTGAGACCCTTATAGATGTAGCCCTTCTTGTACATCTCGCCGAAGACCTTGACCTCCTCCGCCTCGAAGCCGGGGTTCATAGTCTTGTAGGGGTTGTCCCAGTCGCCGAGGACGCCCATGCGCTTGAAGCCGGTGCGCTGCACGTCGATATAATGGTCGGCAAACTCGTGGCAGGCGGAGCGGAACTCAGCGACGGGCATGGTCTTGTGGTTGAGCTTGTTCTTTTTGATGATGGCGCTCTCGATGGGCATGCCGTGGTTGTCCCAGCCGGGGATGTACGGCGTATAGTAGCCGCGCATGGCGTAGGAGCGGACGATGAAGTCCTTGAGCGCCTTGTTCAGCGCATGACCCATGTGCAGATCGCCGTTGGAGAACGGAGGACCGTCATGCAGGGAGAAGCGGGGGTGACCTTCGTTCTTTTTGAGCATCTCGCGGTAGAGATCCAGCTCCTCCCAGTGCCTGAGCATCTCCGGCTCGCGCATCGGGAGCCCGGCGCGCATCGGGAAGCCGGACTTCGGCATGTTGAGGGTTTCTTTGTAGTTCATGATGATCCTCCTATGGGAATTTTCATTATATTTCAGATATTTCAGAAATCAACGACGAGTTTGCGGCATTCGCGGCAAAGATAAGCGGCGGGGCGCTCAAGATCCGTCTCCCTGCAGAGCCAGAAGCTCTCACCCGTCGGCAGGGCGGTGGCTTTGAACGCATCGTCTGTCCACATCAGCGCGTAGGAACGGCTGCCGCGCAGATAGCCGGGAGACATTTCTTTTCCGCAGCCGGGACAATTCATAATCATAATCGTTTCTCCTTTGCAAAAATAAAAAAACGCCTTTGCCTCAACCAAGAGACAAAGGCGAATCACCTCTGCGGTACCACTCTTTTTGCCATGCTGCGCATGACCGCTCACGCCTGCCGGTCAGCAGACCGCGCGATAACGGGCGCACCCGTCCGGGCTTACTGGTGCGGAGCCGTGTCCGCATTTCAGCCGGCTGCTCCGAGGTGATCTTCAAGCGGGGCTGCGCACCGTCTTACACCGACCGACGGCTCTCTTTGCCGCTGCACAGGCTTTACTCGTCCTCATCAACGCATACTGTTCATTATGTCCGCAACGGAACGGACGGATGCAGCGCCTTGAGCTTCGATTGCCGCCGGATACATCCGCTCCCTAATATATCGTCTCCCGCTGCGTTTGTCAAGCGCGCCGCGAATAAAAATATTCAGTGTTTCCGTGGTTTTTCTTACTTTTTGCCGAGTCTTGAGTAATATTTGGCAAGACCGCCCTCGCTCGTCTCGCGGAAGGCGTGGGACATGTTGATGCCCGTTTCGTACATGGTGCGCACGACCATGTCGAACGAGATGTTGCGTGTGCCGACGAGAATGTGCGCGAGGTTGCACGCGTCGAGCGCGCGCTTGGCGGCAACGGCGTTGCGCTCGATGCAGGGGATCTGCACGAGACCGCAGATCGGGTCGCAGGTAAGACCGAGCGAATGCTCCATGGCGATCTCGGCGGCGTATTCCGCCTCCTCAATGGGGAAGCCGAGCAGCTCGCACAGCGCGGCGGCAGCCATGGAGGTCGCCGAACCGACCTCCGCCTGACAGCCGCACTCCGCGCCGGAGATGGAGGCGTTGCGGCGGATCAGATTGCCGAAAATGCCGCCCACTGCCAGCGCACGCAGGATCCTGGCGTCTTCATAGCCGTATTTTTTCTGCATGTAGTACAGCACGGCGGGCACGATGCCGCACGCGCCGCAGGTCGGCGCGGTGACGACGATGCCGTTGTCGGCGTTCTGCTCCGCCGCGGCGTACGCATAGGCGCACACCTGCTTGAGCTCCTTGACCTGCTCGGGGTCGTCTTCGCGGACGGATTCGTAGAGGAGCTTCGCCTTGCGGTCAAGATGCAGTCCGCCGGGCAGCACGCCGGTCGCCCGAAGCCCCGCCTCGATCTCGTTTTTCATTGTGTCCCACACGGTCTGCAAAAAGTCCCAGATTTCGGCGCCTTCGTTCATTTCAACATATTCAGACAGCGAAATGTAGCGCCACGCGCAGAACTGACGGATCTCGGCAAACGAGTTTTCGGGATAGATGCTCGGCGCCATGAGCGCATCCTTGCCGTCGATGCGGATGCTGCCGCCGCCGACAGACTCCACGCGGCTGTGCTTGATCAGCTCCTCCCCGCGATAGGCGAGAAGATCGAGCGTGTTGGGGTGACAGTTCGCCTCAGGCAGCTCGTCGTGAAAAACGATCTTCGTCGGAACGGGAGAGAGCGTTTCGAGCAGAATGCGGTCCGTGCCGTGACCCGCACCGGTCTTGGCGAGCGAACCGTAGAGAATGACCTCGTAGCGGTCGGCGCCGTCCGTCTCGCCGCGGAACCATTTGGCGGCGCGCTCGGGTCCCATGGTGTGGGAGCTGGAGGGACCTCTGCCGATCTTATAAAGCTCACGCAAGGATTTCATAAAAGCGCCTCCTTTCGCATAGAACAGTACTTTATGGACATTGTACCACGGTATGGGAAGCTTGTCACGGAGAAAATGCCCGCGCGCCGTGTTTCCCGCTTGCACAATCGCCCGGCAGGCGTTACAATAAGACCCGTTGAAGCTGCCGCACGATCCGGGCGGCAGGACGGAAAAACAAAGGAGGGTTATCTCCGTGATCCAGGATATTGCACCGAAAAAATTGGACAACCAGTACCGTCCGGAGCGCAAAGCCGCCGCCGGCGCGGTCGTGCTGCACTTTCTCGGCAGGAAGCTTTTGTGCCGCGTGACGGAGAACGGAACGCTGGAGCTTCCGGTCTATGAGGACTTTGCCGGCGTCGAAAGCGAATTTACTTATCTTTTTGCGGTGGACGGGAAACATTATTTCCTCTGCCGCTGCGAACAGGAGCTTTCGCTCCGCGGTTGGGCGTATCAGGACATCAACCTGTTCCGCACCGTGCAGCCGCGCGACGCGGCGTATGCCGCCGTCACGGGATTCCATCTCGCCTCGTGGTATGCCGACAACCGTTTCTGCGGACGCTGCGCCTCGCCCACCGAGCACGACAGCGAGCTGCGCATGCTCAAATGCCCGAAGTGCGGCAACATGATCTTTCCGAAGATCATGCCGTCGGTCATCGTGGCGGTGACGCACGGGGACAAGCTGCTGCTGACAAAATACGCCAACCGCCCCGGCGCGAAGCGCACCGCGCTCATCGCCGGCTTTACCGAGATCGGAGAGACCGTCGAGGAGACGGTACACCGCGAGGTGATGGAGGAGGTCGGTCTCAAGGTAAAGAACCTCAGATATTACAAGACGCAGCCGTGGGGCATCTCCGCCGGCGGTCTGCTCGTGGGCTTCTGGTGTGAGGTGGACGGCGGCGACGAGATCCGCGTCGACCATGTGGAGCTTGACGAGGGCGCGTGGGTCAGCCGCGAGGAGCTCAGGGCGACCTATGAGGACACCGGCGTCAGCCTCACCGGCGAGATGATCGCGCAGTTCATCGAGGGCAAAAACCCGTGATTTGTAAAAAATAAACAACAAGAGAGCGTTCGGGATCGAACGCTCTCTTGCTGCTTATTATCTATTGGCTGCGGAATTCCGCCTCGCGCGACAGCACGCCGTCCTTGAAGGAAAGCCACGCGTCCTCGTGCTCAACGTAGTATTTCGGGCAGATCTTGCCCGTCACGTCGTAGTGGCGGATCACGTCGGTCTGCGCGTCGAGGTCAAATGTCACGCACAGCCACGCCGTCAGACGCTCCAGACTGTCGAGCGTGTCTGCGTTGAATTCGCCCGTTTCGTCATCGTGGCAGACCTCGATGGAGATCGTGTCGTCGTTGCGCTCGTTGGAGCAGTAGGCGATCTCCGTAAGCGGCACGCACTGGAGAACCTCGCCGTCGAGCCCGACGAGAAAATGTGCGCTCGCGTAGGTTTCCCCCGTGAGGGCGAGCCCGGCGAAGAAGCTGCGGTTCGCCTCCGCCGAGGTCGCGGGGTTGCCGACGTAGTGGACGACCACGCCGTTGATCTGCCGCAGCGGCGTGCCCGGGCGGGAGTACGGATTGATGGGCAGCGGCTCGACCTCCACCCACTCGGGCGCCGTGACGCCCGCACCGGGGACATTTCGGTGGCGCAGAAGGTATACCGCTTCCACGGCGAGGAGCAGCGCCAGCACCGCGATGACGATGCGCTCGAGCCAAAGCCGCTGCCGGCGGCGCTTTTGCCGGTCTCTCATCTTACGGCAGCTCGATGAGGTTCAGTCCGCGCAGGGCGCGCAGCGTGCTGACCATGTCCGGCGTCACGCGCAGATAGAACGAGCCGTTGTAGAGCTCTTCCCCGGTATGCTTGGTCGCCGAGGCGCGCGCTTCGCTGTCCGAAGGGTCGAAGTACCAAAGCTCGAGACTGAGATAGTATTCGCAGTCGTCCTCCTCCGCGGCAAAGAGATCGGCGCTTTCGATGCTGCCCGCGTCGCAGTCCTGCATCAGCGCGGTGAAGGCACTGTTTGCCTGCGCGGCGTTCAGCTCTGCCTCCTCGTTGTGGCTGTACTTGCCGTCGGAATAATAGGAGCAGTTCAGGTAGCCGCCGGTGATGCGCAGCTCCTCCAGATGGTCGGGCACCCAGCCGCCGAGCACGCGCGCGCGGGTGATCTCGGTGCAATTGGCAAGCTTCGTGAGCGCGCTCTCCGGCGAGGAGGGATCGCTCAGCAGCGCTTCGTCGATGCTCAGGTCATAGGAGCGGAAGAGCTCGGTGCCGTCCGCAAGCTCATAGGTGATGCGGAGCATGCAGGTGTCGCCGTCAAAGGGAACGTAGCGGCGGTTGTACTCGGTCTGGCGCGCCTTGTCGGTGATGACGGCGCAGTGCGCGTCGCGCAGCAGCGCGATGCTCTCCTGCCTGCTCAGGTTGAAGCTGCCGCTGACGTTTCCGCCGTAAAGGTTGACGGTCGCGCTGACAATGTCACTCTGCTCCGGCACGCGCGTCTGATAGCCCGTGAGGTCGAGCGGGAAGGAAAGACCGATGAGAATGAGGACGGCTGAGGTGGCAAGCGCGCCCTTCCACGAGGTCTTAAACACGCGGAAGCTCTTTTTCAGCAGCATCTCCGCGGCGTAGTAGCCGATGAGACCGGCAAAGATCATGCATGCGATCGTGCCGATGAGCGCGCCTGCCGTGTAGGTCGAATCCGTCAGCTCAAAGACAAAATAGCTCAGCAGCTGACCGAGCGAGAACGCGCTGCAAAGCGCCACGCCATACTTGAACACAGGGCGCAGCCAGCCGATGGCGACGGTGTTGCCGGTCATTTCGCTCCTGCGCTTGCGGTACAGCAGCAGCGCGAGCGCCGCGAGCACCAGACCTGCGGCGGCGTAGGCGGCAAACGTGCCGAGATATAAGACCCTGACGCCGATGGGGTCGATACCGTCATAGACATAGGAGACGGACAGACTGGACGCGATCTCCACCGGGGGAGACAGCGGCGCGGTGGAAAAAGCGGAAGAACGGCCGTCGTAACCGTAGAGGAAGTTGCCGGCAAACGAGCGCAGCAGGACTTCCATGCCGACAAACAGGAAGTTGAGAATGCCGTAAAACACGGCGCCGGCAAGGATCTGCCCCACGCAGACCATGCACAAAACGCCAAAGGAGTAGAAAAACAGCACCAGCAGCACGCAGAGCAGCAGTCCCATGCCGACGGCGTAGCCGTCGAACACGCCGAAGGCGGCGGTGACGAGCGCGGCGAGTGCAAAGCTGACGAGCAGCGTCACGACCTGGCAGAAAAGCCCGGCGAGATAGTGCGTGAGGAACAGCCCCTCGCGGCGGATCGGCATGGCGTGCATGCCGTTTGTGGCGCGCGAATTCGTCAGGTAGGCGAACAGCGCCATGGCGAAGAAAATGCCGAAAACAGCCGCCATCATCACGCCGGTGGGAAGGCCGGTGTTCAAAAGCTCATAGGAGAGGGTAGGGCGCGAATAGACAATGTGTCGGTCGCTCAGGCGGATGAAGAGGGTGACCGGCAGAAGGAACAGCCAAATGAGCGTATATGCCGCCCACAGCGGCCAGGTGCGCTGCAGTGCGCCGCGCAGCAGCTCCCGGTTAAAGTACGATGTCACGGACCGCATAGTCTTCACCTCCCAGTTCATAGATGAAAATTTCCTCGAGTGTCAGCGGGATCGCCTCCATAAAGACGGGGGAGCAGATCTTCAGCCGCTCGGTGATGTAGTCTGCCCTGCCGCGGAAAATGATGGTGTGCAAGCGACCGACGCGGCTGTGGTGCAGCACGGTCAGCTCGGCGGGAAGCTGCGGCGGTTCCTCGGAGTCGAACGCAAGCTGGATCTTGACGGTGTTGTCCTGCAGCTCGGAAAGCGAACGCTCCAGCAGTACCTTGCCCCTGTTCATCACGCCCACGTGATCGCACACATCCTCCAGCTCGCGCAGGTTGTGCGACGAGACGAGCACCGTCGTGCCGTTTTCGGCGACATCCTGCATCACGAGGCTCCACACCTGGCGGCGCATCACGGGGTCAAGACCGTCCACCGGCTCGTCAAGCAGCAGATAGTCCGGCATGCAGCACAGGGAAAGCCAGAAGGCGACCTGCTTTTGCTGCCCCTTCGACAGGCGGCGCACGGCATGCCGTTCATCGATGTTAAACACGCCCTTGAGCTTTTCATAGCGGTCGGCATCAAAGTGCGGGTACAAGCCGCGGTAGAACTTCATCATATCGCGGACCGAGGACTGCATAAAATAGTGCCAGTCATCGGGAATGGACGCGATGCAGGCTTTGACATAGGCGTTTTCCCAAACGGGCACGCCCTCAAAGGTGATCTCGCCGCTGTCCTGACGGTAAACGCCGGTCAGGTGGCGAAGAAGCGTTGTCTTGCCGGCGCCGTTGGGACCTACGAGACCGTAGATCGCGCCCTTGGGGACGGTGAGCGTGGCGCCGTCGAGCGCGGCAAAGCCGTCAAAGGTCTTGACGACACTGCGGACTTCAATCATGGCGTTCTTCCTCCTTTAATAAGTCGATCAGCTCCTGCTCGTCTGCACCCATGGCGCGCAGCTCGGTCAGCAGCTCGCGTACCTTCCGCTTCAGCTCGCGGCGGCGTGCGTCAACCTGTTCGCGTGTACCGCAAACGGCAAAGCAGCCCTTGCCGGGAACGGAGCAGCAGTAGCCCTCATTTTCAAGCTCCGTATAAGCGCGGGCAATGGTGTTGGGATTGATGGCAAGCTGAGATGCCAGCGCGCGGACGCTCGGAAGCTTCTCGCCGTCGGCGATCGCGCCCGTGACGATCAGGGTGCGAAGACCGTCGCGCACCTGCTCATAGATCGCCCGCGCATCGCGGTAGTTCAAAGTGATCAAGCGGTATCCCTCCTTTTACCGGTTCAACAGGGCGATCAGTACAGCGCCGAGAAGCAGCACCGCCGCGACCGCGAAAACAAACAAAGACATCGTGTTCCTCCTCACCTAACTGTACTAATCGTATTAGTACGGTTAGGATAGCATGGGGCAAATCGTTTGTCAAGTGTGAATTTGTGTGCAGGCGTTCCTGCGGGCGGGGAAAGCAGCGGTCTCCGGCTGCGGAAGCGCCGAATCGGTATTTTGAACAAATTCGGCAAAAAATAAACGGCACTTTGCATGTTGACTTTCTCCGGCCGGTTTGGTATCCTTTTTTCATGAAATATTTTGAATAAGTATTTCACAATTTGTAATTTTGAGAGGGAAAAAGTATGGAAACTATCATCGCTGTAAACAGCGCGATCAACGGCTTCGTCTGGGGTCCGATCATGCTGGCGCTGCTGGTCGGTACGGGCGTGTACCTCAGCATCCGTGTCGGCTTCATTCAGTTCTCCAAAATCGGCTACTGGTGGAAGAACACCATCGGCAAGATCTTTAAGAAGAGTGAAGCGGGCGCGGGCGAAATCACCCCGCTGCAGGCGGTTTCCACGGCGCTTGCCTCCACCGTCGGTACGGGCAACATCGCCGGCGTCACCGGCGCGATCATCCTCGGCGGTCCCGGCGCGGTGTTCTGGATGTGGATCTCCGCGCTGTTCGGCATGGTCACCAAGTTTTCCGAAGTGACGCTCGCCGTCAAGTACCGTGAGCGCAACGAAAAGGGCGACTGGTGCGGCGGTCCGATGTACTACATCAAGAACGGTCTCGGCGCCAATTGGAAGTGGCTGGGCGTCATCTTCTCCGTGTTCGGCGCGCTCGCCGCGTTCGGCATCGGCAACATTGCCCAGATCAACTCCATCGCCTCTTCCGTCAAGTCCGTTGCGGTCGCTTTCAATGAGAACGCCGCGCAGTTTGACAAGATCATCTGCCTGATCACCGGTATCGTGGTCGCCGCCTTCGTGGCGCTCGTGCTCATCGGCGGCGTGAAGCGCATCGGTCAGGTCACCGAAAAGCTCGTTCCCGGCATGGCCGCCGTTTACATCATCTGCGCACTGATCGTCGTCATCGTCAATGTGGGACAGATCCCCAGCGTGTTTGCCGCCATTTTCAAGGGCGCGTTCAATCCCTCCGCCGTCGTCGGCGGCGCCGTCGGTATCTCGATGAAGCTCGCCATCACCAAGGGCGTCGGCCGCGGCGTTTTCTCCAACGAAGCAGGCTTGGGCTCCGCGCCGATCGCGCACGCCGCCACCTCTGAGAAGGATCCCGTCAAGCAGGGTCTCTACGGCATCTTCGAGGTCTTTATGGACACCATCGTCATCTGCACGCTGACCTCCCTCGTCGTTCTCTGCTCCGGCGTTGCCACCGGCAACTACGGCAACGATGACCTCGCGGGCGTTCCCACCGCGGTCGCGGGCTTTGCCACCGTCTTTGGCGACAAGCTCGGCTCCATCATCCTGGCAGTCGGTCTGCTGCTGTTTGCCACCTCCACGATCCTCGGCTGGGCGCTCTACGGCACCCGCTGCGCGGAGTTCCTGTTCGGCAGCAAGATCATCCGTCCCTATGAGGTCATCTTCTGCCTGGTCTGCATCGCCGGTGCGGTTGCCGACCTGAAGCTCGTTTGGGATATCTCCGATACCCTCAACGGTCTGATGGCGATCCCGAACCTGATCGCTGTCCTGCTGCTCTCCCCCGTTGTCATCAAGCTGACGAAGGAACACTTCGTCGGTCTCAAGAAATAAGACGTCTCTTGCGCAAAGGAGCGGGCGGAATGCCCGCTCCTTTTGCTGTATTGGCAAAAATCAGAAAAAGTTCGTATAAAATCACAAATTCTGCTTTACAATAAAGAAAAATTGTGGTAACATAGCGGAGCGCGTAAAGCGCGGAGCAAGTTCCCGGGCTTGGTTCGGCGGAAGTTCACCGACCCCTTACTCAGCCGAGGGAGAATTTTTCGAAAGGTGGAAAACACACTATGATGCTCAAAGACCAGAAGACCGCTATCATCGAAGCCAACCGCACCCACGAGACCGACACCGGTTCTCCCGAAGTTCAGGTTGCTATCCTGACCGAACGCATCAACCAGCTCACCGAGCACCTCAAGCAGCACCCCCACGACAATCATTCCCGCCGCGGTCTGTACAAGATGATCGGTAACCGCCGCAGCCTCCTTGACTACCTCATGAAGAAGGATATCGAGCGCTATCGTACCCTCATCGCCAAGCTGGGCATCCGTAAGTAAGACTGAATACAGGGTGGTGTGCTATGCGCGCCACCCTCGTTTCACTTTTGCGGATTCCGTAAAACCCATTATTATTTGCCGGGAGCGGCAGCCTTTTTGTGTTTGAAACTGTGCCCGAAGCCGTTCGGACATGCTTTCAAATGCGAAAAAGCACGCTCCTGAGCACGAAAAAAGGAGCAGTATTATGTCAACTATCATCACCAAGAGACAGTTCCCCAACTACCACAAGTATGAGATGGAGCTTGCCGGCCGTCCCCTGTTTCTCGAGGTCGGGAAGCTTGCCGAGCTTGCCAACGCCGCCGTGATGGTCGGCTACGGCGACACTCGCGTGCTCGTCACCGCGACCGCGGCGCCCCGTCCCCGCGACGGCGTGGATTTCTTCCCGCTGTCCGTGGACTTTGAAGAGAAGATGTATTCCGTCGGCCGTATCCCCGGCAGCTTCAACCGCCGCGAGGGTCGCCCCGGCGAAAAGGGCATTTTGACGAGCCGCGTCATCGACCGCCCCATCCGCCCGCTCTTCCCCTATGATTTCCGCAACGACGTCTCCATCATGGCGACCGTGATGAGTGTCGATCACGACTGTTCTCCCGAGATCGCCGCGCTCATCGGCACCTCCGCCGCCCTCGCCATTTCCGACATTCCCTGGAACGGTCCGGTCGGCGCGCTCAAGGTCGGTCTTGTGAACGGCGAGCTGGTGCTCAACCCCACGAGCGAGCAGCGCAAGGTCAGCGACCTTGATGTGACCGTCGTTTCCACCGGCAAGAAGGTCGTCATGATCGAAGCCGGCGCCAACGAAGTCGACAACGACACCATGTTCCGCGCGATCGAGCTTGCCCACAACGAGAACCAGAAGCAGGTCGAGCTCATTAACCGCATGGTCGCCGAGATCGGCAAGCCCAAGTTTGAGTATCCGCATGCCAACTTCGATCAGGAGCTGTTCGACGACATCGTCGCAAACTTCATGGACGAGGCCAAGGCCGCCATGGATACCGATGACAAGAACGTCCGCGAGGATCGCTGGAACGAAATGATCGAGCACTGGCACGAGAAGTATCTGGAAGACCATCCCGACATGGACCAGTATCTCGACGAGATCACCTATAAGTTCCAGAAGAAGATCGTCAAGGCGTGGCTGCTGGAAGGTCACCGTGTGGACGGCCGCCAGAAGAACGAGATCCGTCCGCTCAGCGCCGAGGTCGGCGTTTTGCCGCGCGTCCACGGCTCCGGTCTTTTTACCCGCGGTCAGACGCAGGTGCTGTCCGTTGCTACGCTCGATACGCTTTCCGCCAACCAGAAGCTCGACACCATCTGGGAGGAGACCGAAAAGCGCTATATGCACCACTATAACTTCCCCGGCTACTCCGTCGGCGAAGCCAAGCCCGCGCGCAGCCCCGGCCGCCGCGAGATCGGTCACGGCGCACTTGCCGAGCGCGCGCTGCTGCCGGTGATCCCGCCGGTCGAGGAGTTCCCGTATGCCATCCGCGTCGTGAGCGAGGTCGTTTCCTCCAACGGCTCGACCTCCCAGGGCTCCATCTGCGGCTCCACGCTCGCGCTGATGGACGCGGGCGTCCCCATCAAGGCGCCCGTCGCCGGTATCTCCTGCGGTCTCATTCAGGACGGCGACGATTTCACCACCTTCATCGACATTCAGGGTGTGGAGGACTTCCACGGCGAGATGGACTTCAAGGTCGCCGGCACGAAGAAGGGCATCACCGCCATCCAGATGGACCTCAAGAACGACGGACTCACGATGGCGATCATCAAGAACGCCCTTGAGATCACCTATGACGCCCGCGTGCAGATCCTCGATCAGATCATGCTGCCCTGCATCGCCGAGCCGCGCCCCGAGGTCAGCCCGTATGCCCCCAAGATGATCACCATGCACATCGACCCCGAGCGCATCCGTGAGGTCATCGGCAAGGGCGGCAGCGTCATTCAGAAGATCGTTGCCGACACCGGCGCCAAGGTCGATATCGACGACGACGGCACCATCCACATTGCCTCCGCCGACGCCGCCGCGTGCGACGCCGCGAAGAAGTGCATCGACGATATCGTGTTCGTGCCCGAGGTCGGGAAGCTCTATTACGGCCGCGTCGTGCGCCTGATGCAGTTCGGCGCGTTCGTGGAGATTGCACCGGGCAAGGACGGACTCGTCCACATCTCCAAGCTCGACAAAAAGCGCGTGGAGAAGGTCGAAGACGTGGTCACCGTCGGCGATATGATCTGGGTCAAGTTCATGGAGATCGACGAAAAGGGTCGCTGGAACCTCTCCCGCAAGGACGCGCTCATCGACATCGAAGCGCAGCAGGCTGCTGCAAAGGACAGCGAGGAGCAGAAGTAAACAGGACAAAAGGGACAGGCGCAGCCTGTCCCTTTTTGCGTGCGCAGGAGGGAAGCTCCGTCCTCCGGGCGCGAGTGACTTTTCCGGCGAAGGAAGGAGCATTTTGCCGCTTTTCCCTGATGCGGACCTGTTTGTTTAACTTACCGTAGCTTTTTGGGAAAGCTTATGCTATAATGACCGCAGATTTTCGGAAAAGGAGTGCTGCCCATGGACACCATTGCGGCGATCGCTACGGCGCGGGGAGCGTCCGCGGTCGGCATCGTGCGTTTGAGCGGCGGCAAAAGCCGCGCGATTGTATCCGCGCTGTTCACCCCGGCAAGCGGCGTTCGTGCGGACGAGCTGCCCCCGCGGTGCATGACCTATGGGACGCTGCGCGGCGAAAACGGCGCGCTGCTTGACCACGCCATGGCGGTGTGGTTCCCCGCCGGGCACTCCTGCACGGGCGAGGAAAGCGCGGAGCTTCACTGCCACGGCTCGCCGGTGGTTTTGAACGAGGTGCTGCACGCCTGCTTTGCCGCGGGCGCGCGGCAGGCGAAGGCCGGCGAATTCACCAAACGCGCCTTTTTGAACGGAAAAATGGATCTCACCGAAGCCGAGGCGGTCATCGACCTCATCGACGCGGAAACGGCGGAGGCGGCGCACAACGCGGCGGCGCAGATGGACGGCGCGCTGCGCCGGCTCATTGACGCGAGCTATGACGCCCTGCTCGACATCACGAGCCGCTTTTACGCCGTGGTGGATTATCCCGACGAGGACATCGGGGATCTCACGCGCGGGCAGACGGAAGCCGCGCTCGCGCAGACGGAGGCGGCGCTCGGGCGGCTGCTGGGCACCTATTCGCGCGGACGCATTCTCAAGTCCGGCGTTGCGACCGCCATCATCGGCGCGCCGAACGCGGGCAAAAGCTCGCTTTTGAACGCGCTCGTGGGCTATGACCGCGCGATCGTCACCGACATCGCCGGGACCACGCGCGACACGGTGGAGGAAAAGGCGGTCGTCGGCGGCGTGCTGCTGCGGCTCATTGACACGGCAGGCATTCGCGAGACGGGAGACACTGTGGAAAAGCTCGGCGTGGAGCGGGCGAAGAAAGCGGTGGAACAGGCGGACCTGGTCCTCGCCCTGCTGGACGGCAGCGCGGGGCTTCCGCCGGCGGAACGGGCGGCGGAGATACTCGCGCCGCTCGACCTTGCGGCGAAAAGCGGAAAGCCGTGGCTGCTGCTCGTGACCAAGAGTGACCTCGGCGGATGGATGGGCGTTGTACCCGATGAGGACTGGCGCGCACCGGAGACGGTCATTTCCGTTTCGAGCGTGACGCACGAGGGCTTCGACGAGCTGGCAGAAGCCGTCTGTGCGCTCTATCCCGCGCCGAAAGAAAACGGCATGCTTTTGACCAACGCGCGTCAGGCGGACGCGGTGCAGCGTGCGCTTGCAAGCGTGCGCGCAGCGAAGGATGCGCTCCTCTCCGGTATGACGCCGGACGTGGTGCTCACAGAGGCGGAGCAGGCGATGACCGCGCTCGGCGAGCTGACCGGACGCACCGCGCGCGAAGACATGGTCGCGCGCATCTTTGAGCGCTTCTGCGTCGGAAAATAATTTAACGGATTATTTACACATTGCAGGGATGTTTGGTATAATATGAAAACTCAAAACCCGGAGGTTTTGAGCGGTCGAATCAAAACCGTTCCCCGAAAGGAGAAAACATCATGCGTGATTACATTATCATGACGGACAGCTGCTGCGATCTGAACGCGGCGGAGGTCAAAGAACTGGATCTGACGGTATTGCCGCTCGCGTTCCTGATGGACGGCAAAACCATGCTCGACACGCCCGACCATGCGGATATGAGTCCCAAAGAGTTTTTCGCCAACATTGCCGCCGGCAAGGACTGCACCACGGCAGCGGTCAACGTCGGGCAGTTTACCGACGCGATGAAAGCGGCGCTGGACGAGGGGAAGGACATTCTCTGCATCTGCTTCTCAAGCGCGCTTTCCACGACCTATCAGTCTGCCGTGATTGCGGCGGACGATCTGCGCGGCGACTATCCCGACGCGAAGATCATCGTCATTGACTCGCTTTCCGCCTCGCGCGGGCAGGGCATGCTGCTCTACCGTGCGGTGCAGGAGCGCCGCGAGAAGAATCTCGACATCGACGCGCTTGCCGATTTCGTGCGCGGCACGATTCGGCATCAGGACCACTGGTTTTTCGTGGACGATCTCAACCACTTGAAGCGCGGCGGCCGCGTGAGCGCGGCAGCGGCGCTGGCCGGCACGGTGCTGGGCATCAAGCCCGTCATGCACTGTGACAGCGAGGGCAGACTCACGCCGGTGAGCAAGGCGCGCGGCAGCAAGGGCGCGCTCAAGGCGCTGGTGGACAAGATGGAGGAGCTGGGCATCGAGCCGCAGAAAAACCAGCCGATCTTTATCTGCCATGCCGACTGCCCGGACTATGTGGAGTATATTTCCGACCTTTTGCGCGAGCGCTTCGGCGTGACCGACATCCGTTCGGACTTCATCGGTCCTGTCATCGGCGCACACACCGGCTGCGGTACGCTGGGCCTGTTCTTCGTGGGGACTGAGCGATGAAGTGGCTGGAGCTGCATATTGACACGCAGCCGTGCGGCATTGAGCCGGTGAGTGAGCTGCTCGGCGGCTGCGGCATTGACGGACTCGTCATCGACGAGGAGGGTGATTTTGAAAGCTTCCTCGAAAACAACCGCCAGTACTGGGACTATGTGGACGAGGAGCTGCGCAAAGAAAAGCGCGGCAAGTGCCGCGTCACGTTCTATCTGGAGGACAGTGAAGCGGGCTACAGCACGCTTGCACAGGTGCGCATCGCGCTCTCGAACCTCAAAAAGCAGCACGGCGAATATGCACCGCTGCTGCTGAGCATGGAGAATGTGGAGGACGCCGACTGGGAAAACAACTGGAAGCAGTTCTACAAGCCCATGGAGATCGGCGAGCGCCTGCTGGTCGTGCCCGAGTGGGAGCAGGCGAAGCCGGGCGGGCGCGTGAAGCTCGTCCTGAACCCGGGTCTTACCTTCGGCACCGGCAGCCACGCGACGACGCGGCTGTGCCTGACGGCACTGGAGAAGCATATTCACGGCGGAGAAAAGGTGCTCGATCTCGGCTGCGGCAGCGGGATACTTTCGATCGCGGCGCTGCTGCTCGGCGCCGCGGATGCTTTTGCCTGCGACATTGACGACAAGTGTGTCGGCGTTGCCTACGAAAACGCCGCGCTCAACGGCATCGGCAAAGCGCACTACACCGTGCGTGCCGGCGACGTGACGACGGACAGCCGGCTGCAAAAGGAGTTCGGCGGAGACTACGATGTGATCGTTGCGAATATCGTGGCGGACGTGATCATCGCGCTTTCCACGCAGGTGCGGCGCTTTTTGAGACCGGGCGGCGTATTCCTCTGCTCCGGCATCATCGATGACCGCGCGGCGGAGGTCAAGGGCAAGCTCATTGACGCCGGCTGGGAGATCCGGGAGGAAAACACCAGCGAGGGCTGGTACTCGTACCTGTGCAGCTGATCTCCACGCACCGTGCAGGGGCATAAACGACCGCATCAGCGGTCGTTTTTTGTCAAAGCCGGCACAGCGGCAGTGAAAAGAGGCGCAGAGACAAGCTGCTTCCTTGGAAGTTCAAAAAGGGTGGTTCTCTTTTGCAAAGAGAACCACCCTTTTGGTACGTGTTATTCGAGGAGTTATTCCGCTTCCTGCAGAGCCTTGGCGGCGGCGATGGCCTTTTCCTGAGCGTCGCCCGGGCACTGCTCGTAACGCACGAAGTGCATCACGAAGGAACCGCGGGACTGGGTCATGGAGCGCAGGTCGATGGCGTAGCTCATCAGCTCGGCTTCGGGGCACTCCGCCTCGATGACCTGTTCGCCGTCACCGGTGGGGGTCATGCCCATGACGCGACCGCGGCGCTTGTTGAGATCGCCGAGGATGTCGCCCATGTACTGATCGGGCACGGTGACCTTCAGTTCGCAGACCGGCTCAAGCAGAACGGGGGAGGCTTCGGGCATGGCTGCCTTGTAAGCGAGGTTGGCAGCGGTCTTGAACGCGATTTCGGAGGAGTCAACGGGGTGATAGGAGCCGTCATAAAGGACGGCCTTGAGGTTGACGACGGGATAACCGGCGAGCGGACCGTGCAGGCAGGCTTCGCGCAGACCCTTTTCCACGGCGGGGAAGAAGTTCTTGGGGACGGAGCCGCCGAAGACTTCCTCGGCGAAGACCATCTCTTCGGACTCCTCGTTCGGCTCAAAGCGGATCCAAACGTCACCGAACTGACCGCTGCCGCCGGTCTGCTTCTTATGGCGACCCTGCTTCTGGACGGTCTTGCGGATCTTTTCACGGTAGGGAACGCGCGGCGTGTCAAGCTCGGCATCCACGCCGAAGCGGCTCTTGAGCTTGGCGCACAGGACGTCGATCTGAATATCGCCTGCGCCGGCAATGACGATCTGGTGCGTCTCGGCGTTGTTGGTGATGGTGAAGGTCGGATCTTCCTCGTTCAGACGGTTGAGACCGGTGCCGAGCTTATCCTCCTGACCGCGGGTCTTGGGAGCGATGGCGCGGGAGTAGCAGGGCTCGGCAAAGTCCATGCCCTTGAGCACGACGACGTTCTTCGCGTCGCACAGCGTGTCGCCGGTCCTGACGCGGTCCATCTTGGCGATGGCGCCGATGTCGCCGCAGCAGATCTCCTTGACTTCCTCGTTCTTCTTGCCCTTGATGGTATAGAGACGACCGAGCTTTTCGGTGTTGCCGGTCGTGGGATTGTAGAGGGACATGTCGCTTGTGACCTTGCCGCGCACGACCTTGATGAGGGAGTACTTGCCGTACTGGTCGGAGATGGTCTTGAAGACGATGGCGGCGGTGGCGCCGTTTTCATCGTGAGCGACCTCGATGTCCTTGCCGTCGTCGTCCTTGGCGGCTTCGGCATCCATGTCGGTGGCGATGGGGACGAGGTCGATAATGGTCTGCATCAGCATGTCAACGCCGAGACCGGTGGTGGCGCTGCCGCAGAGCACGGGCGCGACGCTGCCGTCCTTGACGCCGAGCTTGAGACCCTTGGCGATCTCGGCGTCGGAAAGCTCCATGGTGTCGAAGAACTTTTCCATCAGCTCTTCATCGGCGCCGGCGGCGGCTTCCATCAGCTCGGCGCGGGCGGCTTCCGCCTCGTCCTTGACGGCGGCGGGGATGGCGCACTCAACCGCCTTGCCGCCCTTGATCTCGTAGGCCTTGTTGTGCAGCAGGTCAACGATCGCGGTGACATGACCGGCGTCGTCCGTCACGGGAGCGACGATGGGGGCAACGGCGGTGCCGAACTTCTCCTTCAGGGCGGCGAAGCAGGCGTTGTAATCGGAGTTGTCTTCATCGGTGCGGTTGATGAAGATCATGCGGGGCTTCTTGCCCAGCATCTTCCAGCAGCGCTGCGCACCGACGGAAAGACCGTCCTTGGCGCCGCAGACGAGGACCGCGCACTCACTGGCGCGGATGGCGGAGAGCGCTTCGCCGGCGAAGTCGAAGTTGCCGGGAGCGTCGAGGACGTTGATCTTGACGTTCTTATATTTGACGGGGGCGACTGCCAGGGAAATGGAGATGCTTCTCTTGATCTCCTCGGGATCGTAGTCGCAGGTGGTATTGCCGTCGGCAACCTTGCCGAAACGGTCCGTGCCGCCGGTAAGGAAAAGCATGCTCTCAGCGAGCGTGGTCTTGCCGCTGCCGCCGTGACCGAGCAGGCAGATGTTGCGTACGTCTTTAGCACTCATAGGGGTTCGTCTCCTTCCAAATGTCAATCCCGTGCGGGAAGATACTCAACAAGCGAATTATATAATAAATTTTCCTCTAATACAACAACAATTTTCAGTAATTTGGGGAATTTTTCAGTAAAACCGCTCAGTAACGGTTCACAAACACGGCGTCAATGAGCGAAGCGAGCGACCACAAAGCGGAAAACGCGAGCATCGCCGGCGGCGTGAGCGCGCGGTACGCGCCGACAAACGTCAAGTAGAACGACAGCAGCGTTCCCGCGATGCTGCCGAGCAGCGACAGCCGGCTGCCGGCGCGCACGGCGCGGCAGAGGCGCTTGCTGCCGAGCGTCACCTCGGCATAGGGCATGAGTCCTTCGCGGAACAGCAGCGCGCAGGGACTGCCCCCGCTGCGCTCGGAAAGGGCGAGACGCGTGGAGAGCTTGGGGAAAACGGCGCGCGCATCGGTGCCGAACTTGCGCTTTAGCAGCGTGGGCGTGATGTTCGCGTCGCGCACGGCGAGCACGGGGGTGATGCGGCTGCGGTGCAGCGCATGAACCGCCCAGTCCACGTTCTCCGCCGCCATGTACTTCACCGCGAACACCGCGATGAGAGCCCCGTCCACCGCAAGGTAGACGCCGGTCTGCAGCTTGATGTCGCGCGGGAGAGAGACGCCCTTTTTGCGGAAGAAGGAAAGCGTGCCGAAGAGCACCGTCTCGCCGCGGATGGTGCCGCTCATGCCGCCCTCTTCGTAAAAGCTCAGGTCGTCAAGCGGCTGGAGCTGCCCGCCGTCGCTGAGCAGAAGGTGGTCAAACAGGCGCGTCAGACCGCAGTCCGAAGCGTGCGCCATCGTGGCGGCGTAGGAGATGACCTTGCCGCTCTCCTCGCCGAAGACCTTCAGACCGTTGAGCGTGATCGTGCCGGGTGGGAAGAGGTCGCCGTCGGTGAGGATCATGCAGTTGCTCGTGCGGATCGCGTCCGCTCCGGCAAAGCCGGCGATCGTGCTGCCGCTTTTTGTCAGGCGGGCGGCGAGCTTTTTGAGCGGATAGGCGTAGACAAGCGGCAGGGCGAGCGTGGACGCGCCGCAAAGGAGCGCGGAAAGGTTCCAGAAAAACAGCTGCGGCGCGTGTGCTTCCAGCGTGGAGAGCACGGAGAAAACGAACGCGGCGGTCAGAATGACCGGCAGCAGCGCACGCTGCCAGCGGCTTGCGGGGTCCTCGCGCGCGGCGCAGTTGGAAAAGCCGACGGTCTGCCCGCTGCGCTTGGCGGCGCCGCCGGCGGTCACGGTGACCATGTAGGGCGGCTCGCCGATGGCGGCGACGCGGAAGGTATCGTACATGCCGCGTGCCAGACAGTACTGTCCCAGCAGGGCGGCAAGCAGCGACAGTACGGCGAGCGCATGGAACGGCGAAGGTCCTTCGCTGCGTGCCCCGGACAGCAGACACAGCGCGGTATCGACCGCGGAAGAAAGACACAAAAGCGAGGCAAGCAGCTCGTAGGAAACGGTCTTTTTGCGCAGCTTTTCCCACGCGGAGACAAAGACGCTGCGCGCGATCACGCAGGCGAGAAGCTCCAAAACGAGATACGGCAGCGTTTGCAGCAGCGGCTCGTCCGTGTAAAACGCCGGCATCACGCCGAAAAAGTCCAGCAGCAGCGCCGCCCACATGACGGCGGCAAGGATCGCCGCGGCGCGGCTTGCGCGGCGCGCGGAGGCGAGCTTTGTGCGGTAGTGGGAAAGCGTTTCCACGATCGGGCGCTCCGGCGGCTCGCTCTCGTCCTCCGGCTCGTCCTCTGTGTCCCCGGCGCCATCTCCGCGCGTGTACAGCTCCTCGGTCTCCTGCAGCTTTTTGCGGGAAAAAAGACCGCGGCGCAGCGGCTGCCCGGCGATGACCGGCTCGTGCTCCTGCTCGTTCAGAACCGTCTGCACGGTCTGCGTGAGCACGTCCTGCAGGCTTATGCCCGTGGGGGAGTCCTCCTCCGCGTCCGTACTGTCGGAGGGAGAAGGCGCGTCCTCCTGCGCATCCTCCAGCAGCGTCTGCTCCCCGGCTTCTGGCGCGGTCCCGATCGGCTCGGCAGGACTGCCGCCGAATTCGGCGAGAATGCTGTCGAGCGAGTAGTCCGCATCCTCGTCCAGGCTGCGCGCGGTGTTTTTCAGCAGCGCCTCGGACTCGGCAAGCGTTTGTTCAAATTCCAAATCCCAGTGATCCATGAGAAAGTCCTTTTTTCTGATATCAGTTCAGGCGCTGGCGCACGGCCTCATACAGAAGAATGGCGGCGGCAGCGGAAGCGTTGAGCGACGAAATTTTACCCTTCATGGGAATGCTGACCAGAAAATCGCAGCCCTCGCGCACAAGGCGCGTCATGCCGTCACCCTCGGAGCCGATGACAATGGCGGCAGGACCCTTGAGATCGGCGTCGTAGAGTGTGGTCGTGCCCTCGGCGGCGGTGCCGAAGACCCACACGCCCTCCTTTTGCAGCTCCTTCAAAAGCGCCGCGATGTTCGGCACGCGCGCAACGGGAACGTAGCTCACCGCGCCGGCGCTTGTCTTGCCGACGACGCTCGTTAAGCCCGCGCTGCGGCGCTTGGGAATGATGACGCCGTGCGCGCCGGCGCATTCGGCGGTGCGGATGATGGCGCCCAGGTTGTGCGGGTCGGAGATCTCGTCGCACACGACGATGAGCGGCGCTTCGCCCTTTTCGCGCGCGGCGTTCAAAATATCCGCAACGCTCACATACTCGCGCACGGAGGCAAGCGCGATGACGCCCTGATGGGCGTGCGTGCGGCTCATGAAATCAAGCTTGCGCTTGTCCGCATCCACCACGACGATGCCCTTTTCGCGCGCGGTGGAGGCAATGTGACCGAGCGTGCGGTCGGTCTCGCCCTTTTGCAGGTAAATTTTGTCAATGCTTGTTCCGGCGCGCAGCGCTTCGATCACGGCATTGCGGCCCTCGATCAGACCGTCCGCTCCGGAATCCTGCTCCGCAGGGCGCGCTCGCTTGGCAGCGGCTTCTTCCTGATGATCCTGACGCATAAGAGTGACTCCTTATGTAAAAATTCCTATAGATACAAACACTATATCACAACCGGGGGACAATAGAAAGAGAAAAATCATGCAAAAATTCATCGAAAGTTCACCAACCTCGGCTTGTGGGAAAATGAATTGTATGTTACAATGCAACGCAAGATAGAGATTTCTTTGGGGCTTCGTCCCCACAGGAGGAAAAAATGGATCAAAACAACAAGGACAAGAAAAATAATCCGAATCAGAAGGGCAAGAACAGCCGCGGCGTATTTTCGCTTGTGGTCTGGGCGCTGATTGCAACGATCGGCATCAACTATATTTCCACGATGCTCGCCGGACAGCGCGACGCGGCGACTTCACAGGAGATCGCGTACAGCGAATTGGTCGAGCTCGTGCGCGAGGGGAAGATCGAATCCGTCGAGTTTGGAGACGATGTGTTCACCGTCACGCCGGTGGAGGGCTTTGTATACACCGACGGGGAAGGCAAGAGCTACGACGAAAACTATACGCTCTTTACCACCATCATTCCCGACGGAAACGAGAGCCTGATGGCGCTGCTGGACGAGTACGGCGTGGAGTACACCAAGCCCTATGTTCCCCAGATGTCGCCGATCCTGGCGTTTATGATGAGCTATATCGTGCCGGCTGCGCTGATGGTCGGGTTTTTCATGCTGATGATGAATCTGCTGTCGAAAAAGAGCGGCGGCATGGGCGGTTTCGGCATCGGCAATGTCGGCAAGGCGAACGCCAAGGTCTACATGGAAAAAACCACCGGCGTTACGTTTGACGACGTTGCCGGTCAGGACGAGGCGAAGGAATCGCTCGAGGAGATCATCGACTTCCTCCACAACCCCGAAAAATACACCGCCATCGGCGCAAAGATCCCCAAGGGCGCGCTGCTCGTCGGCTCGCCCGGTACGGGCAAGACACTGCTTGCCAAGGCGGTCGCCGGTGAGGCGAACGTGCCGTTTTTCTCCATCTCCGGCTCCGACTTTGTGGAAATGTTCGTGGGCGTGGGTGCAAGCCGCGTGCGTGACCTGTTCAGCGAAGCCAGCAAGGTCGCGCCGTGCATCATCTTCATCGATGAGATCGACACCATCGGCAAATCGCGCGACGGCGGACGCTTCGGCGGCAACGATGAGCGCGAGCAGACGCTCAACCAGCTCCTTGCCGAGATGGACGGCTTTGACCCCAGCAAGGGCGTCATCGTCCTCGCCGCCACCAACCGTCCCGAGGTGCTCGACAAGGCGCTGCTGCGCCCCGGGCGCTTTGACCGCCGCATCACGATCGACCGCCCCAACCTCGCAGGTCGTTTGGCTACGCTTGAGGTGCATACGAGAAACATCAAGCTTGCCGAGGACGTCGACCTCAGGAAAGTCGCCCTTGCCACCGCGGGCTGTGTGGGCGCCGATCTTGCCAATCTCGCCAACGAAGCGGCGCTGCGCGCCGTGCGCAAGGGCCGCCGCTTCGTGACCCAGGAGGACATGCTTGCCGCGTTTGAGTTCGTCATCGCCGGCAGTGAAAAGAAAAACAGCGTACTCACCGAGTTTGAAAAGAAGCTCGTCGCCTACCACGAGGTCGGTCACGCCATGGTCGCCTACAAGCAGAAAAACGCCGAGCCGGTGCAGAAGATCACCATCGTCCCGCACACGGAGGGCAGCCTCGGCTACACGCTGCTCATGCCCGAGGAGGACAAGACGAACCTGCGCACCAAGGATGAGCTGATGGCGAAGATCGCCGTCTCCATGGGCGGCCGTGCCGCCGAGGAGGTCGTGATGAACACGATGACCAACGGCGCGTCGCAGGATATTCAGGAGGCCACCGGCATCGCGCGCAACATGGTCGCCATGTTCGGCATGAGCGATGCGTTCGGCATGATGGCGCTCGGCAGCGTGCGCAATCAGTATCTTGACGGCGGCTACGGTCTCGACTGCGCGCAGGATACCGCCGCGCTCATGGATAAGGAGGTCAAAACGATCCTTGACCGGTGCTATCAGGAGGCTGTCAGGGTCATCCGGGAGAACCGCGAGGATATGGACAAGGTCGTCGCCTACCTTCTCGAAAAGGAAACGATCACCGGCGGTGAGATGGTCGCCATCCTCGAAGGACGCGACCCCGCCACGGTCGAGGACGCTTACGCCTCCACGCGCAAGACCGCGCAGGACGGATTCCGTCCCTCCCAGCCGGAGCTCATTGAAGCGCCCGCCAGGCACATCTCGATGACGAGCGAGAAGATCGAGATGCCGCCGCTTGCGGAGGAGCCGCCGCAGGACGCTCCCGCGGAGGAGACTCCGGAAACGGAGAAGGCGGACGGGGAAAAGGAAGAACCGGAAAATCAGTAAAGAGTATCGGGACTGAAAAACCCGAAAGGATTCGGAAAGCAAAAACGCTTGAAAAAACCCGCGGAGCGCATCGGCGCTCCGCGGGTTTTGTATTTGTATTGAAGAGAGCGGGCTGTCAGGATTCTTCCGCTGCCTGCAGCTTGCCGGACAAGTGCGCCAGCACCGCACCGATCCCGGCACAGAGCAGGCACGCAGCGGCTTCGCCTGCGCTCGCGTACGAGAGGGGAATGATAATGAGCGTGGAGGCAAGCACGATGCCGACGACCGCGTGGGAGGCGAGCGCGTAGTGTGCCTTGAAGAGCCAGTTGATCACGCGCGCAAGCAGCAGGATCGTGCCGAGCATGCCGATCAGCCACGGGAAAATGACGAAAAGGTCGAAGGTCATGATCCCGTCGAGCATCGGCGTGAGCAGATCGACCGCCATGAGAATGGAGGATGACGTCATGCCGGGGACGATCAGGCTCAGCCCCCACAGCACGCCGCAGAAAAGAAAGCCGAAAAAGTTTGCTTTCATCTGCCCGAACGAGCCGAGCTGTACGCCCAGCAGCAGCGAAAAGAGCACGAGGAAGCTCAAACCGGCGGAAAAATACGAGCCGCGGCTTCGCCCCTGCTCGCCGGCTTCGCGCCACAAACCGGGAACGGTGCCGAGAATGAGACCGATGAAAAGACAGGTCGCAAGCGTTTCGGAGTGGTTGAACAGCAGCAAAACGGCGCCGCTGCCGCCGAAGAAGCCCAGTGCCCAGCCGATGCCCACAGGCAGCAGCATCCGCCAGTAGCGGCGAAGCGCCTGCTTCGGGTGCGTGAGCACCTCCATCATCGGGCGGTAGATGCCGAAAATGACGGCGAGCACGCCGCCGGAAATGCCGGGCAGGATCGCGCCGGCGCCGATGATCACGCCCTGCACGAGACGGAGGATATGGTTTTTTGTTTGTGTTTTTGACATAAGACTGCCTTTCTGTTTCTATAGAGCAATCACGGATTCAATAGCCCTTTTTCCGGTCCACGAGATGCGTCAGCGGACGGCCGCCGGCATAACGGTCAAGATTGTCGCAGAACATCTTCACATTCAGCTCGCAGGTGTAGCCGAGCGTCATGTTGCCGGCAACGTGCGGCGTAAGCAGCAGGTTTTTCGCGCTGCGCAGCCTGTGGTCCGCCGGCAGCGGCTCGGGCACCACCACGTCGAGCGCCGCGCCGGCAAGCCGGCCGGCGTTGAGCGCGTCGATCAGCGCGTCCTGGTCGACCGCCGTGCCGCGCCCGACGTTGATGACGTAGGCGGTATCGGGCAGCAGCGCCAGCCGCTCACGGCTGAGAATACCCTCCGTGTCGGGCGTGGACGGCAGCGCCATGACGAGAAGATCGGTCCCGGGCAGCAGGGCGTCCAGCTCGCCGATGGCGTGGATCTCATCAAAATCGGGATTCGGCTTCACGCTGCGGCGCACGCCGATGAGCTTTTCGGGGTGGAAAGCACGCGCGCGGCGGGCAAACTCCGTGCCGATGTCTCCGGTGCCGAGCACCGTGATGCGCGCGCCGTGGAGTGAGCGGATGCCGCCGTCAAGCACGCTCCAGCCGCCGCTGCGGATGATCTCCGTGTACTCCATCTGGCGGCGCAGGAGCATCAGCGCGACCATCGTGATATGCTCGGCGATCGTGGTGCCGTAAGCGCCGGAGGAGTTGGTGAGCAGGCAGTCGGGATTCTGATAGAGCTCGTCCCGGCAGAATCGGTCCACACCTGCCCAGCAGCAGGCAAACCACTTGAGATTTTTTGCGCTTGCGATGACCTTCTGCGAGGGGTGACCGTAGATGATCTCACAGTCGTCCACGTTGTCGACGGCTGCGCGGCTGGAGTCGAAATACTCCACCTCATAGCCGTGCTTCTCCGCCGCTTCGTTGATTTTCTTCGCGTATTCGTCGGTCAGAAAGTCGATGATGACGCCGATTTTTTTAGCCATGGTTGTGTTGTCCCTTTCTTTTTACTGCGGGGCGCGCAGGAACCGAAAAAGCGGCGGTCACCGCGCGCCGTGCTTCTCCGCCGCGCCGGCGGCAGGAAAAGCGGCTTTTTCTTCTGTTTATTGCAGGACAGAAGCCTGCGCTTCGCCCCGTAATTCCTCCAAAATCTGTTCGGCACAGCGCATGCCGTCGGCTGCGGCGCTCATGATGCCGCCGGCGTAGCCGGCGCCCTCGCCGCAGGGATACAGTCCGCGCAAAGCGGATTGACAGGTCTCGTCGCGCAGGATGCGCACGGGCGACGACGAGCGCGTCTCCACCGCGGTGAGCACCGCATCGGGCGAGGCAAAGCCGCGAAGCTTGCGCTCAAGCACGGGGAGCGCTTCCTCCAGCGCCGCGCACACGAAGTCCGGCAGGCACTCGTGCAGATCGCACCAGCGGACGTTCGGACGGTACGAGGGCGCGACCCTGCCCGCGCCTGTCGAGGGGCGGCGGGCGAGGAAATCGCCGACCGTCTGCGCAGGAGCCGCGTACGTTCCGCCGCCGGCGCGGTATGCCGCCTCCTCCAGCCTTCGCTGGAACGCAACGCCGGCAAGCACGTCGGCTGAGCCGAAATCCTCCGGCGTGACGGACACGAGAAGACCGCCGTTGATGTTTTCTCCGTCGCGCGCAAACTCGCTCATGCCGTTGGTGACGACGCGTCCCGGCTCCGAGGCGGCGGCAACGACCTGCCCGCCGGGACAGACGCAGAACGAAAACACGCCGCGTCCGCCGCTCGTGTGGCAGGCGAGCTTGTAGGACGTGGGCGGCAGGGCGGGTGAGCCGGCCGCCTCTTTATATTGCGCGGCGTCCATATCGGATTGCCTGTGCTCAATGCGCACGCCCACGGCAAAGGGCTTTTGCTCCATCGGTACGCCGAGCGACTTGAGCAGCGCGAACGTATCGCGCGCACTGTGACCGACCGCGAGCACGGCGTGCCGCGCCGGCAGCGTATACTCGCCCCCGGGTGAGGCGACGCGCAGCGCGGTCACATGACCGCCGGCGCGCTCGATCCCCGTGACCTGATGGGAAAAGCGCACCTCCGCGCCGAGCGAGAGCAGCTCGCGGCGCATGTTTTGCAGGATGGTATACAGCTTATCCGTGCCGACGTGCGGCTTGGCATCGAACAGAATCTCTTCGCTCGCGCCGAAACGGACGAATTCCTCCAAAATAAAGCCGTGCCGCAGATCCCTGGTGCCGGTCGAGAGCTTGCCGTCGGAAAATGCGCCGGCGCCGCCCTCGCCGAACTGCACGTTCGAGACCGTGTCCAGCTCGCCGGTCTGCCAGAAATGCCCGACATCGCGTCTGCGCTGCTCGACACAGCGACCGCGCTCGAGCACGACCGGCTTTGCGCCGCAGCGGGCAAGGACCAGCGCGCAGAAGAGCCCTGCAGGACCTGCGCCGATCACGACGGGGCGAAGCGCGGGCGCTTCCACGCGCCCGGGCAGGCGGTAGCGTTCGGGTTCATAGCGTGAGACGTTTTTGCCGCGGCAGCGGCGCAGCACGGCAGTCTCGTCCGGTACACTCACGGCGGCGGAGCACACGAGCGTCACGCCCTCGCGCGCGTCGATCGAGCGGCGCAGCAGGCGCAGCTCGCCGATTTTGTCCGCACCGATGCGCAGCGTCCGCGCGGCAGCGCGGCGCAGGGCGGCGTTATCCGCGCCGATGGGCAGCTTGAGAGAGTCGATGCGCAGCAAGATTTGCCACCTCCGTGAATTGTAATGCGGCTTACGGATATTTTAGTATGTGCGCACGCAAAGAGCAAGCAAAACTTCGCATCCTTAAGGAACGTTTAAAAAATGAAAAAGAATTGTTCAAGAAAAAGACATAAATATACCGTATAGTGTGTATTGTCAAAAGACCGCAGAGGCGGTTTCCGATAAAAAGGAGGTCCTTTGCATGTATTACGAGGATGAAAACAATCTCTATCATTACAACTACCGCAAGGGGGACACAAACCCCAATGAGCCGGTGGACATCAAGAATTACGCCGATGAGCCGTGGGAGGAAAAGCCGAAGAAGAAAAACCGCGGCGGACTGAAGATCGCGGCGCTGGCGCTGTGCTGCGCGCTGCTCGGCGGTCTGGTCGGCGCTGGCGTGAGCCACGCCATTCTCGGCACGAAGGTCAACCATACCAGCGTGCAGGTCAGCGACCGCGAGGTGGCGGAGATCACCACCGTGAAGGACGGCGGCGGTACGCAGCTTACGATGCCGGAGGTCTATGCCGCGAATGTCAACAGCGTCGTTTCCATCAACGTGTCCTCCACCTCGACCAACTACTTCGGTCAGATAGTGGAAAACGCGGCGAGCGGCACGGGCTTTGCCATCACGCAGGACGGCTACATCGTCACAAACTACCATGTGGTCGAGGGCGCCAGTTCCGTCAAGGTCACGCTCTACAACGGCGAGACCTATGACGCTTCCGTCATCGGCGGCGACGAGGATTACGATATCGCGGTCGTCAAGATCGACGTCACCGGGCTTTCGCCCGTGGTGCTCGGCGATTCGAGCAAGCTTGCCATCGGCGAGACGGTCGCCGCCATCGGCAACCCGCTCGGCGAGCTGACGTTCTCCATGTCGCAGGGCATCGTGTCCTGCATGGACCGCGCGATCAATGTGGACGGCACGCCGTTCAACATGATCCAGGTGGACTGCTCCATCAATCCCGGCAACTCCGGCGGTCCGCTCGTCAATACTTACGGTGAGGTCGTGGGCATCGTGTCCGCGAAGTATTCCTCCTACTCCTCCACGACGGTCGAGGGCATCGGCTTTGCCATTCCCATCAACGACGTCATCGCCATGATCGAGGACATCATGACCAACGGCTACGTGACCAACAAGCCGTTCATCGGCATCACCCCGGGCACGATGACGCAGCAGATGGCGCAGCAGTACCGCTACAGCGTGAGTGAAGGCGTGTTCGTCTACTCCGTCGAGCCGGGCAGCGCGGCGGAGAAGGCGGGGCTTCAGATGGGCGACGTCATTTTGAGGATCGACGACAAGGAGATCAAGGACACCTCCGATCTGACGGCGGCGAAGAAGGGCTACTCTGCCGGCGACACGGCGACGTTCACCGTCTACCGCGGCGGCGAAACCGTGGAGCTTGAGCTGACCTTTGACGTCACGCCCGAGGACACGACCACCGATGCACCGGTGCAGAACAACACGCAAAACGGCGGTTATTACGATCCGTGGAGCTGGTTCTTCGGTAACTTCGGCTTCTGAGGAAGCAGTACGGCTTGATCGGAGAAAGCACCCTGTTTGCAGGAAATCTGTTATTTTCTGACGATTTTCTGATAAATGGGGTGCTTCTTTTTCTGCCAAATACTTGCAATATCGGCGGAAACGGTGGTACACTACTGAGGTAATGCTGCGCAGGACAGGCAGCCGCCCGGTCATGCGCGATTACCTTGATTATTGCCGCGCTTCCATTCGGCGGCGGCAGGAAAAGAGGAAAAACCATGGAAAAAAAGAAATTCTATATCACCACCCCCATTTACTACCCCTCGGACAAGCTGCATATCGGGCACACCTACTGCACCGTCGCGACCGACGCGATGGCGCGCTATAAGCGCCTGACCGGCTACGACGTCATGTTCCTCACCGGAACGGACGAGCACGGTCAGAAGATCGAGGACAAGGCAAAAGCCGCCGGCGTCACGCCGCAGCAGTTCGTTGACAACATCGTTTGCGGCGAACGCGGCATTCTCGATCTGTGGAAGCTGATGAATATTTCCAACGACCGCTTCATCCGCACGACGGATGATTACCATGTTGCGGCGATCCAGAAGATCTTCCGCAAAATGTATGACAACGGCGACATTTACAAGGGCACCTACAAGGGCAAGTACTGCAAGCCCTGCGAGAGCTTCTGGACCGAGAGCCAGCTTGTCGACGGCAAGTGCCCCGACTGCGGACGCGACGTCGAGGACGCCGAGGAGGAAGCCTACTTCTTCAAGCTGAGCAAGTACGCCGACCGCGTGCAGCACCTGCTTGAGGATACCGATTTCCTCCAGCCCGCCTCCCGCGTCAACGAGATGGTCAACAACTTCATCAAGCCCGGTCTTGAGGATCTGTGCGTTTCGCGCACGAGCTTCAAGTGGGGTGTGCCCGTTGATTTCGACGATAAGCACGTTGTCTACGTCTGGGTCGACGCGCTCTCCAACTATATTACCGCGCTTGGCTTTATGAACGACAGGTACGATGATTATGACAAATACTGGCCTGCCGATTACCACATCGTCGGCAAGGAGATCGTGCGCTTCCACGCCATCATCTGGCCCGCCATGCTCATGAGCATGGGCGAACCGCTGCCCAAGCACGTCTACGGTCACGGCTGGCTCGTCATCGACGGCGGCAAGATGTCGAAGTCCAAGGGCAACGTCGTTGACCCGTACGTTCTTGCCGAGCGCTTCGGCGTGGACGCCCTGCGCTTCTTCCTGCTGCGCACCTTCCCGTTCGGCAGCGACGGCAACTTCTCCAACGAGCTGCTCATCAACACGATCAACGTCGATCTCGCCAACGACCTCGGCAACCTCGTCTCCCGCACGACCGCGATGGTCGAAAAGTACTTCGGCGGCACGCTCCCCGAGCCGCGTCAGGCGGACGCGCTCGACGACGAGCTGGTTTCCATGCTCAGCGCACTGCGCGGCAGGTACGAAGCCGAGATGGAGAAGCTTCAGTTCCAGAACGCGCTTGAGGCGGTGTTCAAGTGCATCCAGCGCGCCAACAAGTATATCGACGAAACTGCGCCCTGGACGCTTGCCAAGGACGAAGCAAACAGGGCGCGCCTTGCCTCCGTCATGTATAACCTGCTCGAAGCCGTCCGCATCTGCACGATCCTGCTCACGCCCGTCATGCCCGAGAGCTGCGGGAAGATCTTCGCGCAGATCGGCGCCGGCGAAGACGTCCGGAGCTGGGACAGCGCCGAAAAGTGGGGCAGCCTGAGCAGCACCGTCACCGTCTGCCGGGGCGAAGCCATCTTCCCGCGCATCGATATGGACAAGGCGCTCGCCGAGCTGGAGGAGATCCAGGAGGCGCAGAAGAAGGCGGCGCTCCCCGCCATCGAGCTTGAGCCGTACGAGACGGAGACGGTCGATTTCGACACCTTCTGCAAGTCCGACTTCCGCGCCGTGAAGGTCAAGGCGTGCGAAGCGGTCAGGAAGAGCGAGAAGCTCCTTCGCTTCACGCTCGACGACGGCAGCGGCATCGACCGTCAGATCCTCTCCGGCATCCACAAGTGGTATGAGCCGGAAACGCTCGTCGGCAAGACGCTCGTTGCGATCCTGAATCTGCCGCCGCGCAAGATGATGGGTCTCGAGTCCTGCGGCATGCTGATCTCCGCCGTCCACAAGGAAAAGGGCGAGGAGAAGCTCCACCTGCTCATCGTGGATGACGCGATCCCTGCCGGCGCAAAGCTCTGCTGAGAAAAGGCAAAAAAGAAGCGGCGTATGCCGCTTCTTTTTGCAACAGGGGAGTTCCGCTCTCCGGAGCGGGTGACTTTCTGCTTGCACAGAAAGTCACCAAAGATGCCCCAAAGGGGGCACCCCTTTGGAATCCCTGCCGACAGACTGTGAGCAAGTACAGCTTTGTTCGGCGCAGGCGCGACGATACATTGTTCCCCTTTTTCCGCTGTCGCTCCTGCCGTCAAAAACACGGCTCTCAGCATCAGCGGCAGTGCGCCTCGTTGGGTTGTTTTTCGGAGAAGCTGCAAAGCTGCACCCGCGGAAGGCGGGGTACAGACAATGCAAATTTGTCGCGCTGAGCGAGACTGTACACAATCGCCGATCAATCGGCAGGGGGCGCGGGGTCTCCCCACGCGAATTTTTGGTGACTTTTCCTTCGTCGGAGAAGTTACTCGCCCCGCAGGGCGAAGCACACCTCCCTTTTGAGAAAGGAACGATAACATGGCACTCATTTTCGATACTCATGCGCATTACGATGATGCGCAGTTCGACGCCGACCGCGAAGCGCTGCTTTCCGCCATGCCGGAAAACGGCGTGGGACTGATCCTCGATCCCGGCTGCGATCTGGAAAGCTCCCGCGCGGCGATTGCGCTGGCGGAACAGTATCCGCACGTCTACGCCGCCGTCGGCTATCATCCCGAGAACTGCGCACCCTATCAAGCCGCCGACCTTGACACGCTGCGCACTCTGGCGAAGCACCCGAAGGTGGTCGCGATCGGGGAGATCGGCCTCGACTACTACTGGGAGCAGAATCCGCCGAAAGCGTTTCAGCAGGAGGTGTTCCGCGCGCAGCTCGCGCTGGCACAGGAGCTTTCTCTTCCCGTCATCGTCCATGACCGTGACGCGCATGCGGACTGTCTTGCCATCGTGCGCGAGTTCCCGGAAGTTCGCGGCGTGTTCCACTGCTACTCCGGCAGCGTCGAGATGGCGCGGGAGCTGTGGAAGCTGGGCTGGTACTTAGGCTTCGACGGTCCCGTGACCTACAAAAACGCGCGCAAAACGGTCGAAGTCGCCGCCGAGGTGCCGCTTGAGCGGCTACTGCTGGAAACGGACAGCCCCTATATGGCGCCCGTGCCTAAGCGCGGCACACGCAACGATTCGCGCAATATCGCCCACATTGCAGCGAAGATCGCGGAGGTGCGCGGCATGACGGCGGATGAGGTCATCCGCATCGCCGCCGACAACGGAAAGCGGCTGTTCGGGATAATGTAAAGGTTTCGCCCGTTGAAAAGAAAAACCAGGCTTTGCGAAAAGGAGAAACTGTTATGAGTTACTTTGCATATTGCGGAAAGAGAATAAGCTATGAAGTCTGCGGAAACGGTGAACCTTTAGTGCTGCTCCACGGCAATACCGTATCAAGCAGATTTTTCGCACCGATCATACCTCAGCTTTCCGGGAAGTATCGCGTGATAACTCTGGACTTTTTGGGCTGCGGACAGTCTGACAGAATGGAAAAGTGGCCGGCTGATCTGTGGTATGAGTGGTCGCGACAGGTCGCGGCGCTTTGCGAGGAACTGAAGCTTGAAAAAATTAAGCTGATCGGATGCAGCGGCGGCGCGCTTGCAGCGATCAATGTTGCTTTGGAAAATCCGGAACTCGTCGAAGCTGTTGTCGCCGACAGCTTTGAGGGACTGAAAGCAAACCCGGATATCACCGAGCAGATCCGCATGGGACGGGATCTTGCGAAGCAGAACGTGCCTTTCTGTGCAATGCTTTCGGCGATGCACGGAGATGACTGGGAAAGCGTGGTAGACGCAGATACGGAAGCGGTCGTGCTACACGCAAAAACGGTTGGCACATTCTTCCGTAAAAAAATGGAGGCGCTCCAGACAAAACTGTTGCTGACAGGAAGCACAGAGGACGAAATGTTCCCAGCGGGGCATTATGAGGGGCTTTTCAGCGCTATCTGTGCCAAAACGCCGATGGCGGAATCACACATTTTCGAGCATGGTGGACATCCGGCGATGATGAGCAATATGGCTGAATTCATTGCACTGTGTGATGAATTCTTCCAATAAGATTGCAAGTGTAACGGAAAACAAAAAGGACTGGCCCCAAGCCAGTCCTTTCAGCCTGTCGAAAAAGTCTTTTCGACAGGCTGAAGCAAGTTTTTGCAACTTCAAAAAGTTGCAAAAACTTATTGATCTAACACGAAAGACACCCCCTCCTGGGTTTCTTTCGTAACTATCTTCCTTCCCGAATACGCACACTTTTTGCCTTTTTTGACAACCTCAAAGGACTGGCCCCAAGCCAGTCCTTTTCTTTTAACCTAAAACTTTTTTGTTGCCGTGGGCGGCTTTCATGCGCAGCTCCTTGTTGAGGATCGTCTTGCGGATGCGCAGATGGTGGGGCGTGACTTCAAGCAGCTCGTCGTCGGCGAGGAACTCAAGGCACTGCTCCAGACTCATCTGCCGGGGCGGGACAAGACGCAGCGCGTCGTCGCTGCCGCTGGCGCGCATATTCGTCAGCTGCTTCTTCTTGCAGACGTTCACGGTGATGTCCTCCTGCTTCGGAGAGATCCCCACGACCATGCCCTCGTAGACGTCGACGCCCGCGCTGATGAGCAGTACGCCGCGCTCCTGTGCGTTAAAGAGACCGTAGGTAACGGATTCGCCCGTCTCGGACGCGACGAGAGAGCCGGTGCTGCGGCGGGCAAGCTCGCCCTTATAGGGAGCGTAGGAATCAAAGACGGACGCCATGATGCCCTCGCCCTTGGTGTCGGTGAGAAATTCGTTGCGGTAGCCGAACAGGCCGCGCGAGGGGATCAGAAATTCGACCTTCATGCGGCTGCCGACCGGCGTCATCTCCGCAAGATCGCCCTTGCGCTGACCGAGCTTTTCAATGACCGAGCCGACGTATTCCTGCGGCACGTCGCACACCAGGCGCTCGATCGGCTCGCACTTCTTCCCGTCGATGACCTGATACAGAACGCGCGGAGGGGAGACCTGGAACTCGTATCCCTCACGGCGCATGGTCTCAATGAGGATGGAGAGGGACATTTCGCCGCGTCCTGCGACGTTGAACGCGTCCGTTGAGCCTTCCAGCTCCGTCACGCGCAGGGAAACGTCCTTGAGCGTTTCGCGGAAAAGACGGTCGCGCAGCTGGCGCGACGTGACAAACTTGCCGTCGCGCCCGGCGTAGGGTGAGTCGTTGATGGAGAAGGTCATTTCCATCGTCGGCGCGCTGATCTTCACGAACGGCAGCGGCTCGACGCACTCGGGCGCACAGATCGTGTCGCCGATGGTGACGTCGCCGATGCCGGAGAGGCAGATGATGTTGCCGGCGGTGGATTCGGTGACGGGGGTTTTGGAAAGCCCCTCAAATTCATACAGGGAGACCGCCTTGGCCTTTTTGGGCGCGGCGTCGGGGGAGTGGTAGTTGCACACCATGATCTCCTGATTCTGCCGGAGCTGTCCGCGCTCGATGCGCCCGATCGCCATGCGGCCGACATACTCGTTGTAGTCGATGGAGGAAACAAGCATCTGGAACGGCTCGTCCACGTTGGCTTCCGGCGCGGGGATATACTCAAGGATCGTTTCAAACAGCGGCTTTAAGTCGGTGCCGGCAACGTCGGGCGAGTAGCTGGCGGTGCCCTGACGGCCGGAGCAGAACAGCATCGGGGAATCGAGCTGTTCGGGTGTTGCGTCAAGGTCCATCAGAAGCTCCAGCACCTCGTCCACGACCTCGTGGATGCGCTGGTCGGGACGGTCGATCTTGTTGACGACCACGATCACGCGGTGACCAAGCTCGAGCGCGCGGGAGAGGACGAAGCGCGTCTGCGGCATGGGTCCCTCCGCCGCGTCAACCAGCAGGATAACGCCGTTGACCATCTTCAAAATACGCTCCACCTCGCCGCCGAAGTCGGCGTGACCCGGGGTGTCGACAATGTTGATCTTGGTGTCACCGTAGCGGATGGCGGTGTTTTTGGCGAGAATGGTGATGCCGCGTTCGCGCTCAAGGTCGCCCGAGTCCATGACGCGCTCGACGACCTCCTGATTTTCGCGGTAGACGCCGCCCTGCTTGAGCATTTCATCGACCAGCGTGGTCTTGCCGTGGTCAACGTGGGCAATGATGGCGACGTTGCGGAGCTTGTTGTTCTGCATAGGTATGACCGTTCCTTTCTGCTTTGCCGCAAGGCACCAAATGGCCATGAAAAGGAGCGGTCATAAAGTGCGTGTTTTTCTCCTGCCGCGTCACCGGCGGGGAAAACGGCATTCCTGATAATTCCTGATAAAAGACGGAAGTCTGTTCAAGCGCTGTATTGCGTTTCCCCACCGTGGGGCAGGGAAATATGGACATGGATTTTGAACTGTAACAGTATATTCTGATTATTCCCCATTTGCAAGGGTTTTCAAAATTTTTTTGCATTTTTCGCCAAAACAGGAAGTTGACAAAGCAATACTCTTTGCGTTAGAATAACGAAGCGAGTGAATTTGCCCCGATAGCTCAGCTGGATAGAGCGTCCGCCTCCTAAGCGGAAGGCCAGCGGTTCGAATCCGCTTCGGGGTGCCAAGGGAAACAGACCGCCCGGCAAAAACTGCCGGGCGGTCTCTTTTTTGTATCTCAGGTTTGTCTCTCAGCCGGAGGTGAGCAGATCGCTGACGAGTGAGGCAAAGGCGTCGCGATCCACGTCCAGCACCACAAAGGCGTTCTTCTTCGGGAACTGGAAGTCGCTCCAGAGATCTGTCACGGTCTTGCCCAGCGTCACGGTGCCCTGCGTTTCCACGTAGACGCCCGCTTCCTGTCCCTGGAAAAGGTGGGGATGCGTGACGTAGAGGACGGGGCAGACGTCGTGAAGGCACATGCCGGGCGTGCCGTTCGCCTGATGGAAGGCAAGCGCTCTTCGGGTGCTTTCCCGGAAGAAGCGGCCGATGGGACCGCTGCGGCCGATGGCGTCGATCTCCTCCGGCATCAGCATCGCCTGCATGGTGACATCCAGACCGCACATCACCAGCGGTGCGCCGCACTTGAAAACAGACTGCGCCGCATGGGGGTCAACATAGATGTTGAACTCCGCTGCCGGCGTGTCGTTGCCCTCCTTCGAGGAGCCGCCCATGATGAGAATGCGTTTGAGCAGCGCGGGAAGGTCGGGATACTTGGCAAAGGCAATGGCGAGGTTCGTCAGAGGACCCACGGCAATGAGCTGCAGCTCGCCCTGCTGACGGACGGCCTCGCGGTAGAGGGCGTCCCAGGCAGGGAGCGTCTCCGCGGGGGAGGTGTCCTCCGGCAGCTCCGCGCCGCCCAGACCGTCCAGACCGTGCACATGGGCGGCGGTGCAAAGCGGGCGGAAGAGGGGCTTGTCCGCCCCGCGGTAGACCGGGACATGCAGACCTGCCAGCTTGCAAACCTTTCGCGTATTGGCGAAGGTGCGCTCCACCTCCACGTTGCCTGCCACGGCGGAAATGCCGCGGATATCCAGCTGCTCCAGACGGGAAGCGGTCAGCAGCGCTGCGGCGTCGTCCACACCGGTATCCACATCGAGCCAAACGGGGTACTTCTTTTCGATCATGCCTGCGGCACCTCCCATCCGTCATAAGTCTTCACAGCCTCCACCAGCAGCGCGGCGAAGCCTTCGCGGTCAACGTCCATCACGCAGCGGGCGTTGGCGGCGCCCAGCCGTCCGGACGTGTCGCCCACGGTGGCGCCGCGGCAGTATTCGCCGCGCGTCTCGACGGTAACGTGCATCTCCCTGACCGTGAACAGCTCCGGATGCAGCAGCGAGGCGATGGCGCAGGGATCGTGTACCGGAGCGCCGGCATAGCCGAGCGAGCGGTGAAAACGGTAGAAGAAATCCAGCCATTCCGCCACCACCCGGGCGACGCCGTTGCCCACGGCGCGGATGCGCTCAAAGTCCTCCGGAAAAATCAGCGCCCGCTCCGTGACGTCCAGACCGCACATCTGCACGGGGAGACCGGAGGTAAACACGGCGTCTGCCGCCTCGGGATCCACCAAAATGTTGAATTCGGCGGCGGCGGTCCAGTTGCCATAGGCGATGCCGCCGCCCATCACGCTGATGCCGGCGATCCTGGGCTTCAGCTCCGGATGCGCCAGCAGCAGTGCCGCGACGTTCGTTTCCGGACCGGTGGCAATGATGACGACCGGTTCCGCGCTCTCGCGCAGGACCTGAGCCATCAGCTCCACGGCGGAGAGGGGAGAAAGCTCCCCTGCCGGTTCCGGCAGCCTGGGACCGTCCAGACCGGATTGACCGTGGACGTTTTCGCCGGTGATGGGGTCGGCAAGCAGGGGGTGGTGCAAGCCCCTGGCGATGGGCGCGTCGATGCCCAGCAGCGTGCAGATGCGCCGGGCGTTGTAGGTGGTTTTCTCCAGCGTCTGGTTTCCCGCGCAGGAGGTGACGGCGCGGATGTCCAGCAGGGGGCTTGCCTTTGCCAGCATCCAGCCGATGGCGTCGTCATGACCGGGGTCGCCGTCCAGAATCACGGGGACGGCGCGTCCCTCCGCTCTGGCGGCAGAAAATAGAGTGGATAGATCGAACATGGAAGCTTCCTTTCCGGAGAGAACTTCTCTCCCAATGGGACTGTTTGCCGCCCACGGGGGTGGCAAACAGAAAGGGACAAAAATTACTTGCGGTTCTTTTCAGCGGTCTTCTTCAGCGCGGCGGCGGAGTGCTGGCGCTTGACGCGCTGGCGGGCGACGACGGCAAAGACCACCAGACCCAGGATCGTGACAAGATACGGGATCGGGGAGACCAGGTTGGAGTCAATGCCCTTGGAGGAGACCTTGATGCCAAGCGCCTGAGCAAAGCCGAAGACCAGCGCGGCAAGCATCGAGCCGAAGGGCTCGCCGCCGCCCATAGCCTGAGCTGCCAGGGCGATGAAGCCGCGGCCGGCCACCATATCCTGAGACCAGCCCATGGCATAATACATGGACATGAACGCGCCGCCGAAGCCTGCCATGGCGCCGCCGAAGGCGATGGCAATGTAGCGGATCTTCATCACGCTGACGCCGACGGAGGAGGCGGCGTTGGGATTCTCACCCACGGAGCGGATATTCAGCCCCAGAGGCGTGCGGTACAGCAGTACCCAGACCAGAAACACCAGCAAAAACGCGAGGTAGGTCAGCAGGCAGTGTCCAGAGAGGATATCGCCCAGAATGGGGATGTCCTTCAGAAGGGGGATCTGCACCGAGGGGATCTGCAGGTTCCGCGTGATGAGGGAGGTGGTGGAGGCCATGGCCTTGCCCTCGGTGAGGTCGGTGATGACCTTCACCAGGAACAGCGTGCCGCCGGAACCGATCATGTTGATGGCAATACCGACCAGAATGATGTCGGTCTTCAGGTTGAAGGCGAAAAAGCCCATCAGCAGAGCCACCACGATCCCGATGAGCACTGCCACCGTCAGACCCACCAGCCAGGAACCGGACCAATAGGTCGTGAGGGAGCCGAACAGCGCGGAGATCATCATGATACCGTCCAGACCGATGTTGGAAACGCCGGCCTTTTCGCCCACCACGGCGCCCAGTGTGGCAAAGAGGATAGGAGCGGTGATGCGGAGCATGGAAAAGAAGAAATCGGTGTTGAAAAACATCTTACTTCACACTCCCTTCCGCAGCCTCGGCGGCTGCCTGCTGCCTCAGCTCCTCCTGCGCACTTCTGACCACCAGCTTCTGGCGGTACTTGGAGAGGAACTGCTCGGCGGCAAAGAACACGAAAATGACGGCCTGAAGGATGTCGATAAGCTGGGAAGGAACACCGCAGTAGGTCGACATCAGGCTGCAGCCCTTGTCCAGATACGCCATGAAGAAGGCTGCCAGAGGAACGAACGCGGGATTGTTGCCGGCAAGGATCGCAACGGTGATGCCCGTCCAGCCGTAGCCGGGCAGGGCGGACCAAGAAAAGGTGCTGTAGCGGCCGAGCATCTCGATGCCGCCGCCCATACCCGCCAGAATGCCGCCCAGCACCTGAGAGAGTACCACCATGCCCGCCACATTCATGCCGGAATACATGGAGAACGGCTGGTTGATGCCGATCATGCGGATGCTGTAGCCCCAGCGGGTGCGGTACATGAAAAGAGCGGTCAGCACCACGAAGACGAACGCCACGATGAAGCCCCAGCTGAGCTTGGAGCCGTTGTCGATGAGCTGGGGGATGGCTGCCTGAGGCTGGAAGGGATAGCTCATGATCTGACCCTTGCTCTTGTCGGCAAGATGCGAGTTCATCAGGTACTTAATGAGGTACATGATCACATAGTTGAGCATCAGGGAGTTCACCATCTCGCTCACGCCCAGCTTTGCTTTCAGCACGGCGGGGATCAGCATCATGACGGCGACGCTTACCGCGCCTGCCAGCACGGCAAAAACGGGCAGCAGCACGGGCGGCAGGGGCACGTAGATGGCGACCATGGCGGAAACGAAGGCTCCCAGCATGATGCCGCCCTCAGCGCCCAGGTTGAACTGGTTGGCGGAGAACATGACGCAGGTGGCAAGACCGGTGAACATGATGGGGATCATGGATGCCAGTACGTCGCTGAAGTTCTTGACACTGAACGCGCCGTTATTCTTGAACAGGGGACCGATCAGCAGCTGGCGCAGCGCATCCACGGTCAGACTGAATTTGGCCGCCACGCCGTCGGCGTCGGCGGAGACAAAGATCAGCAGCATCGCCACCAGCAGCGCGATGGCAATCGCCGCGGCACTGCGGACGACGGTGAACATGAGGTCTCTCCGTCTGGAGAGCTTCAGATTTCTTTCATTACTCATGGCAGACCCTCCGGATTTCCTCGCTTGTCTGCTGCTTCAGACCCAGCATGTATTCGCCCATGATCTCGTCGTTGAGATCCGCGGTATCCTCAAAGTACGCGGCGATCCGACCGCCGTACATGACGATCAGGCTGTCCGACAGCTCCATGACCTCGTTGAGGTCGGCGGAGACCAGCAGCACGGCAACGCCGGCGCGGGACAGCTCCACCAGCTTTTTGCGGATGAACTCCGTGGCGCCCACGTCGATGCCGCGGGTGGGCTGGTCGGCGATGATCAGGCAGGGGTCGTTGGAAAATTCGCGGGCGACCACGACCTTTTGAATGTTGCCGCCCGAGAGGTTATCCACCCGCTGTGCGCCGGACTTGCAAAGGACCGTATAGTCCCGGATCAGGCGGTCCGTCTCCTCGCGGATGGCATCCATGTCAAACAGCGGACCCTTGTTCAGCCGCCTGGCGCCGCTGCGGTCGGAGATGATGTTTTCCCGAATGGAGGCGGCGCCGGCAATGCCGTAGAGCATGCGGTCCTCCGGCACCAGACTCACGCCCTTGGAGCGGATCTGCCGCTGCCCGAGACCCAGGATATTCTCGCCGTTGACGGTGACGGTGCCGGCATTGGGCGTGTTGAGGTGAAAGAGCATATCCACCAGCTCCTTCTGACCGTTGCCCTCCACGCCGGCGATGCCGAGGATCTCGCCCTTGCGCAGGGAAAAGGAGACCTTGTCCAGCATCTTCTTGCCCCACTCGTTGACATACTCCAGATCCCGGACGCGGAGCACCTCGTCCGTGGGAGTGGCTTTCTCCTTCTGCACCTTCAGAACCACGTCGCGCCCCACCATCAGGCGGGAGATCTCCGGCGGGGTGACGTCCGCGGTGCGGTGCACGCCCATGGATTTTCCGCCGCGAAGGATCGTCATGCGGTCGGTGATCTCCATGATCTCGTTGAGCTTGTGGGAGATGAAGATCAGCGTATATCCCTGATTTTTCAGGTTGATCAGCTCTTTGAAGAGCTCGGTAGTTTCCTGCGTTGTCAAAACGGCCGTGGGCTCGTCCAGAATCAGGATCCTGGCGCCGCGCACCAAGGCCTTGAGGATCTCCACCTTCTGCTTCATGCCGACGGGGATATCCATGACCTTTGCGTTGGGGTCCACATACAGATTGAACTTTTTGGAGTATTCCTCCGTCAGCTCCACGGCCTTTTTAAAGTCGATGAACAGACCGGATTTTTTGGGCACCATGCCCAGAACCATATTCTCCGCCACGGTGAGGCTGGGAACCAGCATGAAGTGCTGATGCACCATGCCGATGCCCTTGGAAATGGCGACGGACGGAGAGGAAAGATTGACCTTCTCCCCGTTGACCCAGATCTCGCCCGAGGTGGGCTGCTCCAGACCGAACAGCATCTTCATCAGCGTGGATTTGCCTGCGCCGTTTTCGCCCATCAGCGCGTGGATCTCGCCCTTGCGGACGTTGAAATCCACATTCTGATTGGCGGCGATGCCGTTGGGATACACCTTGGTGATCCCTTTCATTTGAACGACATATTCTTCTGCCATGTTAAGGGGTTCCTCCCGTTCTATGTATTGCGGTGCGGCACCGCAGGGAAGCATTTGAATGGAAAAGAAGGGGCTGGGAAGCCCAGCCCCCTCTTCGTGGGAAAACTGATTGCTGCGTCAGCGCGCCGCTTACGGACGGACAGCCTCACGCAGGGAGACGGCCAGATCGGCGCCGCCCTCGGCAAGAGCGGAGTCAACAACGATGCTGCCGTCCAGCACGCCGGCCTGAGCGGCCTCAACGGCGGCCTTGGTCTCGGCAGACGCCAGCTTGTCAAAGTTCTTGTCGGTCACGATGCCGACGCCGCCCTCGGCAAGACCCAGGGTGACTTCGGTGCCCCAGTGCTCATTGCCGGCGTCCAGCTCGTCGAACACCCAAATGAGGGAGTTGCCGATGTTCTTCAGACCGGAGGTCAGCGTCAGAGCAGCCAGGTCGGAGCTCAGAGTCAGCTCCTGGTCGGAGTCGACGCCGATGAAGTAGGCCTTGCCGGTCTCCAGCGCGGCCTCCGCAGCGCCGTTGCCGGCGTTGCCCGCGACGCCCCAAATGATGTCGCAGTGGTTGTCATTGATCATGGAGATGCCGTATTCCTTGGCGATCGCGGTATCCACATAGTCGTTGGTGTAACGGGTGTCGATCTTGATGTCGGGATTCACGGACTGGGCGCCCTGGATGAAGCCGATCAGGAAGTCGTTGATTACGGGGGAGTCCACACCGCCGACGAAGCCGACGACGGCATCTTCGTTGACCAGAGGCAGGTTGGTGTCAACGGTCATGCAGGCGGCATAAACGCCGATCAGATAACCCATGTCGTTCTGCTTGTAGGTCAGGTTCAGGACGTTGCTGTTCTCGCCGACATAGGTGTTGTCGTCGAAGATCACGTACTTCTGCTCGGGATAAGCGGTGGCGACTTCCTTCAGGTAGTCGGGCATCTGATAGGTACCGCAGATGACGACGTCATACTCGCCGGACTCGGAAACCTCATACAGGTTGGACAGCCAGGCGGGCTGGTCCTCGTCGGTGCCGCCCATCTCGATGGTGCGCAGCGTGATGCGGCCGTCAGCTTTCAGCTGCTCAAGACCCGCCTGAGCAGAGTCGAAGAAAGACTTGTCGCCCAGGTTGCCGTTGACGAGATAGACAACGTTGTAGACCTTTTCGCCGTCATCGGGGGTGTTGGTGTCGGTGTCCGCGGGCGTCTTTTCGCCGCAGGCTGCCAGGCTCAAAACCATGATAAGAGCCAGGCAAAGTGCAAGAAACTTCTTCATCAAAATAACCTCCAAAAAAGTGTATTCCGAAGCCGGACCGGTGCATGCGGCGGTCAACGGCTCAGAACGAGGTTATTGTATTCGATTTTCCTCAGCTTGTCAATTTATTGCGCGATTTTTGTCTGATTTCTACAAAATAGTCCGCCGTTTACCGCTTAAATGCCGAGGTGAGAGATTTCAAACACCGCCGCGGAGCGCGTTTGTTCGCGTCCGGAGCTTGCGAAAAACCTGAACGTGCCGTCCGGGCGTCGAATTGTGCATTGCCGCCTGAAATTTTCTTGACGCCCGCGCTTCGGCGGGAGTATGCTAAGAAAAAAACAAGCCCCGGCGGTTCTGCCCGCCGGGGAGGAAAGAGAGGGTCTTCCTATGAACGACAGGCACTTTCCCAAGGTGGAGCTGCACCTGCATCTGGACGGCTCGTTCCTGCCGGAGACGGTTTGGGAGCTGGGCTGCGCAGCGGGGATCGCCATGCCGGCAGATTCCCTGGAGGGCTACCGGGCGTATCTTCGCGCCACGCAGCACTGCGGCAGTGTCAACGAGTATCTGGAGCGCTTTGACCTCCCTCTTCGGGTCATGCAGGACGCGCCCGCGCTGACTCGCATTACCCGGGAGCTGGCGGAGCTGCTGGGCGCGCAGGGGATGGCCTATGCGGAGATCCGCTTTGCCCCGCAGCTCCACGGGCAAAAGGGAATGACCCAGCGTCAGGCGGTGGAGGCTGTGCTGGAGGGGCGGCGGCAGGCGCTGGCGCATTGCCCGGGGCTTGAGATCGGGATCCTTCTTTGCATGATGTGCGTGGGACCCGAGACCGCCAACTGGGAGGCAAACCGCGAGACGGTGGAGCTTGCGCCGGAGTATCTGGGTCGGGGCGTCGTGGGTGTGGACCTCGCCGGGGCGGAGGGCATCGTGCCGCTGAAGAATTTTGCGCCGCTGTTCCGCCGGGCGGCGGAGCTGGGCGTCCCCTTCACCTGCCACGCCGGAGACAGTCAGGGTCCCGACACCGTTCGCCACGCCATGGACTTCGGCGCAAAACGCATCGGTCACGGGCACCGGATCTATGAGGATCCGGCGCTGTGCCGCCGGGCGGCGGCGGAGGGCGTCACGCTGGAGATCTGCCCCACCAGCAACATTCAGTGCAAAACCCAGCCGTCCTATGCCGCGCATCCTGCCAAAAAGCTGCTGGACATGGGGATCGGCGTTTGCATCAATACGGACAACATGACGCTTGCCGGCGTGGAGCTTGCCGACGAGTACCGCCATTGCCTGAGCGAAATGGGCTTCACTCCGGCGGATCTGGTGGAGATGGATCGCTGCGCCATCCGCGCGTCCTTCGCCCCGCAGGAGGTGAAGGAGCGTATCCTCTCGGCGCTAACAGAGCGCGGCATCGAGGAAATTGCCCGAAACGAAGCATTCCCGGGCGAGGGAAAGACTCGCGGAAAGGAGAGACCGCTATGAAACAGCCGCATATCCAACTTGAGGAGCTCGGCATCCGCTATGCCGTTCTTCCCGGAGACCCCGGCAGGCTGGACCGGATCGCACTGCAGCTTGAGAACGTGCAGGAGCTTGCGTACAATCGGGAGTTCCGCTCCCTGAAGGGCACCTACCGGGGCGTTTCCGTGCTGGCCGTCTCGACCGGCATCGGCGGCTGCTCCGCCGCCATCGCCATGGAGGAGCTGCGCAGCATCGGCGTTTCCGCCATGATCCGCATCGGCTCCTGCGGCGCGCTGCAAAAGAACATCGCCCTGGGAGACCTGATCTTCGCCTGCGGCGCTATCCGGGACGAGGGAACCTCCAAGGCCTATGCGGACCTCCGCTATCCCGCCGTGCCGGACACCGTGCTGCTGCGCTGCTGCATGGACGCGGCGGCGGAGCGGGGCTGGGCGTATCATGTGGGCGTCGTCCACAGCCATGAGAGCTTCTATATCGACACCAACGACGCGGAGTCTGCCCACTGGTCCGCCTGCGGCGCGCTGGGCGCGGATATGGAGACGGCGGCTCTATTCACCGCCGGACGCCTGCGCGGGATCCGAACCGCATCGATATTGAACAACGTGGTGCTTTGGGGACGGGATACCGCGGACGCCATCGGCGACTATGCCGGCGGCGAGGACCGCACCGCCGTGGGCGAGCAGCGGGAGATCGCGGTGGCGCTGGAGGCGCTCTACCGTCTGAGTCGGGAGAAAGCACAATGAAAACGGCGCTGTTTGTGGATTGCTGCATCCGGGGCGAGGCGTCCCGGAGCCGAAAGCTGGCGGAGGCGTTTTTCGCACATCTCAGCGGGGACTATACGGTGAAGCAGCTTGCCCTGATGCAGGAGGAGCTTCCTCCGCTGACGGAGGAGAGCCTTGCGCAGCGGGACGCGCTGCTGCGCGCGGGAAGGACGGAGCATCCCCGCTTCCGCTATGCCCGTGAGCTCGCCGCGGCGGAGCTTGTGGTCGTGGCCGCGCCCTTCTGGGATCTCAGCGTTCCGGCGCTGCTGAAGCTTTACATCGAGAATGTCTCGGTGGAGGGCATCACCTTCCGCTCCACGCAGCAGGGGCTGCAGGGTCTCTGCCGCGGTATGGACCTCGTGTTTCTCACGACCCGGGGCGGCATTTATGAGGAAGGCTCCGAATGGGAGCAGGGCGTCCCCTATCTCCGCGCCATCGGACGCTTTTTCGGCTTTGACCGCTTCTCCTTCGTGGCGGTGGACGGGCTGGACGTTCAGGGCTTTGACGGGGAAGGCGCGCTGCGGGACGGGTGCCGCCGCGCCGCCGAGCTGGCGCAGACGCTGGGTGGCTGACCGGCTCTTTCGCCGCGTCTGAACGGAATGTCTTTTTTGAATTCTCGCCGCGGTGCAAACTGATATGCTCCCCCTGTAGAAGACAACGAATTAGAAAAGT
>SAMEA3663296__coassemble_44_pt1 | contig 101549 bp, 97 predicted proteins | sample SAMEA3663296__metabat2_low_PE_021 | metagenome-assembled genome bin SAMEA3663296 (sample SAMEA3663296) | pig gut metagenome | biome: pig gut; feature: pig-associated habitat; material: faeces | place: China | collected 2013
CTGGTGTCGATCGGGATCAACCTGTATTCCTTCGGCGCATTGGGCGGCGGCGGGGTCACGGGCGAGGCGCTGCTGCAGGCGATGTTCGGCGGCGAGGGCGTTGCGCGCATCTCGGTCATCACGCCGGGACTTGTGCTGTTCGCGCTGGTGTTCTCACTCTTTGTGGGCGTGTTCTCCGGTTACCACCCGGCGAACAAGGCGGTCAAGGTCTCCGCGCTCGAAGCGATCCGAAACGAATAAGAAAAACAGCAGAGGGATTTTCCTCTGCTGTTTTTTTCAATCAGCCCTTCCGCCGCCTGCGGCGCACGCGGTTGATGTGGCGCTCAAAATCGCCGTTGCTTAGAAGCTCTGCGAGCACATACTGCTCGAATACCGGAACCGTGCAGGAGTAAAACCCGACCGATTGCTCAAACGCATCCGTCAGGGACTCGGGAAGCACCATGTAGCCCAGACGCATCGACGGGGCAATGGTCTTGCTGAAGGTGTTGAGATAGAGGACGCTGCGCTTCGGCTCGAGGGAAAAGAGCGTGTCCTCCGCCTTGCTCGAGAGGGTGAACTCGGAGTCGAAATCGTCCTCGACGATGTACCCGCCGCGTGAGTGCGCCCAGCGGATATACTCGCTGCGCTTGCCTGCGCTTGCCGTGATGCCGCTTGGGAAGCTGTGGAACGGCGTAACATGCAGGACGCTTGCGTCCGTGCGCGCAAGCTCGCTGGTGCGGATGCCGTCGCTGCCCAGGCGGAGCATATCGCATGTAACGCCGTTGGCAAGGTAGACACGCCGGATCTTCTCATACGAGGGATTCTCCAGCGCAAAGACGCGTTCGCGGCCCAGAAGCTGCACGATGAGCCCGTAGAGGTACTCTGCACCGGAGCCGATGACGATCTGCGAGGGAGCGACGTTGATGCCGCGGCAGCGCGCAAGATACGCGGCTATGGCTTTTCGCAGCTCGGTGCAGCCGTTGTTGGGAGACTTGACGAGGATGCTTTCGCCGTATTCGCTCAGCACGCGGCGCATGGTTTTGGCAAGGACGGAAAAGGGAAAATCGTCGGCAAGATCGCGCGCGGAGGGCAGCTGGCGCACGCTGTCCGGCTCGGCGACGGGGAAGCAGTCGGCGGCGGAATAGGAGACAAAGTAGCCGCTGCGCTCGCGTGGCTCAAGATAGCCCTCGTCACACAAAATGGCGTAGGCGTGCTCCACCGTAATGACGCTCACGCCGGTCTGCTCGGCAAGCAGCCGCTTGCTGGGCAGCTTTTTTCCGTTGGGGTATACGCCGCTGACAATGTCCCCGCGCAGCTGGTGATAGAGCTGCAAATAGGCGCTTTGCGGCGAGTCCTTTTCAATACGGTATTTCATCTGGTGATATCAAAAGCTCCTCTCCTGACCGTTTCATCCTACCAAACAGAGTATAGTACAAAAACGGAGATTCGTAAAGAAGGGAATCCGTACCACGCAAAAAACAGAAAAACCCGCTCACGAAGCCTCGTGAGCGGGTTTTGCCGTGCGAAAAGGCAGCCGGAGCCGCCCGTCCGGCGGCGCTCAGCCCTCCGATCCCGAGGGCTCCTGCGATGCGTCCTGCGCGGCGGACTGCGCCTGCTGCGCAGCCTTCCGGTTGACATACAGACCGTCGCTTGTCGCCTTGCGGACTGCGATGTTGTACAGCAGGATCGCGGCGCAGACGAGCACCATCACGAAGGACAGCGCCTGCGAAACGCGGATGCGCTCGCCGAACAGCGTCCAGTCGAACAGATACAGGCTGTCGGTGCGCAGCCCCTCGATCCAGAAGCGCCCGGTACCGTACCAAATGAAGTAGAAGCAGGTGTTCTCGCCGTCAAAGCGCCGTCCCCTGGTGACGACGAACCAGATCAGCAGAAGCCCTGCGACATTCCAAAGACTTTCGTACAGAAACGTGGGGTGGACATCGATATAGTTTGTGGGCGAGAGCCACAGACGCATGCGCCAGGGAAGGTCGGTCATGCTGCCGAACGCCTCACGGTTCATAAAGTTGCCCCAGCGGCCGATCGCCTGCCCGATCAGAAGACCCATCACGCAGCAATCGGTCATGGCCCAAAGATCGAGCTTGCGGATGCGGCAGAAGATATAGGCGGTCAAAAAGCCGGCAATGACTGTGCCGTAGATGGCAAGACCGCCGTCCCAAATGCGGAGCATTTCCATGAAGTTGAGCGTGCCGTCCGCATTGCGGTAGAGATCCAGATAGAAAACGACGTAGTAGATGCGGGCGCCAATGACGCAGGCGGGGATCGCCCACAGGATCATGTCGATCACATTGTCGCTCGTCAAGCCGAATTTGGGCGCCTTGCGCATGCAGAACCAGAGACCTGCCAGCATGCCGGCGGCAAGCAGCACGCCGTACCAGTAGACGCCGTTGCCGACGTCAAGAAGCTTGCCGGAAGCGGTGAATTGCCAGTTCCCGAAAAGACCGGGGAAGCTGATGGGAACATCGCGAAAACTCATAGGTATGACCATTCCTTTCTGCTGCGCTGTGCGAATCGACCATAAAAAGAAACGGTCATCACGCCGCGGCTTTCACCTGCCGCATGGGCGGCGGGGAAAACGGCATCGCAGCTGGGGGCTGAAATCTGTTTCCAGCCTTATCCTTCTTTCCTGGGTTCAATGATCGAGATGGCGCGCCGAACCTCGACCACATTTTCGCGCAGGAACTGTTCGATGTCCGCGCGGGTGATGCTGTCGTACGCTTCGGGGAAGCGGAACGCATCAAAATTGCGGAAGTAGCCGTCGGCAAGGGAGACGGCGATGTTTTCAAACGAGTTCAGCTCGCGCAGAGACGTGCCCAGACTTGAGCGGCGGATCTGCCGGTAAAAGTCCTCGTCCACGCCCTCGCGGCTCAGACGCTCCGCCTCGTCCATGATGGCGGCGCTGACGGCTTCCGGCTGCGAGCTCTCGCCGCCGGCATAGAGGTAGGCGATGCCGGGAAGCTGGTCGAAGCCGCCGCCGAAGCTGCCGTTGATCAGTCCCTGGTCGTAGAGCCTGTGGTAGAGGGGGGAGGAGTCGCCGAGCAGGATATCACACGCCATCTCGCCGATCAGCGATTCGCGCAAAAGCGCGTCGCCCTCGCTGCCCGCCCTGCACTTCCAGCCGACCAGAAACTGCGGCATGTTGACCTCCATGACGCTGCGGGACTCTTTTTTCGCCGCGCTGAGCTCCTCGTCGGAGCCGTAATCGCGCTCAAGAATGTCGCCGTGGCTCTCGGGCGTGAGCTCCCCGGCAATGGCGATGACGTCCTCCGCCCTGATGTCGCCCACGACGCAAAGCATCATGTTTTTCGGGTCGTAGAACGCCTTGTGGCAGGCGTAGAGCGTCTCGGCAGTGATTTCCGCAATGCTCTCGACCGTACCGGCGATGGGGACGCGCGCGGGGGAGGTGCGGTACAGGCACTCGAGCAGCCTTTCGTAGACCTGCCAGTCGGGCGTATCTTCGACCATGCGGATCTCCTGAGCGATGATGCCGCGCTCCTTCTCCACGCTTTCATCCGTAAAGTACGGGACGGAAACGAAGGAGAGCAGGAGGCGGAGGTTTTCCTCAAAATGCTCGGTGCAGTCGAAATAATAGGCGGTCATGGCGTTGCCGGTAAAGGCGTTCGGCTCCGCGCCGTTCTGACTCAGTTCAAGCAGCGCGTTGCCGTCCTCGGTGTCGAACATCTTGTGCTCAAGATAGTGTGCGATGCCGGCAGGGGTATCGTACCACGTGCCGCCCCAGTTGAACTTCATGTCCATGCCGCCGTAGCGGGTGGCAAAAAACGCGTACTTCTTGCAGTAACCGGGCTTCGGGACGATACAGATGCGAAGTCCGTTTGGCATCGTGTGCTGCAAAACGGTTTCACCGATGCGCGGATAATTCAGTTCAAGCATCCGTGCGTTCCTCCTCTCCGGTCAGGAAATATACGGTGTCGAGAACAATGGTTTTGGCGGCGGCACTGATGCGCTCCGGTGTGACCGCGCGCAGCGCATCGATCAGCTCGCCGGTGCTTTCCCACTGGTAGGTCGCCGCCTGACCGAGCACGTTTTCCTCCATCCGCCCGGCGGAGTCCTCACGCGAGCGGAGCGAGGAGATCAGGCACTCGCGCGCACCGTCGACCTCCCACGGCTCAAATACGCCGTCCTGCACGGCCTTGAGCTGGGCAAGGATCTCGTCGTACGCGGTCTGATAATTCTTAAACTCAATGCCCGAGGACACGGTGATGATGCCCTTGGAGCGGTGATACGCGGAGGAGGCGTAGTAGCACAGCGACAGCTTCTCGCGCACATTGAGAAAGAGCTTGGAGTTGCTGTAGCCGCCGAAAATGAGATTGGCAAGCAGCATCGCGGCGGCATCGTCGGAACCGGCACGGAAGCCGAGCGAAAGCTTGCCCTGCGTCACGTCCATCTTTTCCGTAAGGAATCTCGGCGCTTCGGGCGCGGCGCGTCGCTCCGCGCAGACGGGGGCGACGATCTCCCCGCGCGCAAGCGCGGCAAAGGCACGCTTGAGCGCGCCCTCCACGCGGTCGGGCGCGGCGCTGCCGCAGTAAAACATCTCAATGTGAGCGCTTTCCAGAAGCCCGCGGTAAAACGGGTAGAGCGTCTGATTGCTGATCTTTTTCACGCGCTCCTCCGTGCCGAGCCTTTCCGTGCCGTAGCGCTCAAGCGCGCACATTTCCTGTAAAAGACGCATATCGGCATAGTCGCGCTTATCGTTGATGACGCCGCGGATCGCATCGATCAGGTTGACCTTTTCGCTCTCCACATACTCCGAAAGGAAGCGTCCGCCCCTGGTGACGGGGTTCAAAAGCAGCTCGCCGAGCAGATCGCACATCGGCTCAAGAAGCTTTTCACCCGCAGGCGTATATGCCTCGTCAATAAAGCTTGCCACAAAACCCAGACACTGATTTTCGCCCTTTTTGCGCACGGTGCACCCTACCGACGCACCGTAGAGCAGGTCCAGCGCCGTGGAGAGCGCGCGCATATCGCCGTAGCGCATGGTGCCGCGGCGCAGTACGGACGGGAGCAGCGCGCCCTGCGCGGCGGTCGTTTCGGAAAGCGGCGTAATGAGCTGCACGCTCAGGGTGCTTGTTTTGAACTTGGTGGCATGGACGTAATTGAGATATACGCCGGGCATCATTTCACATCGGATCGGCTGCATTTGTAAACCTCCCAATCGCTTTTCACGCTATAAGATAACACGAAATTGTGAACATTACCACCGTTTTCCGGAGAAAAAACGCCGCTGCTGCGAAAAACAGAAAAAATTAACGGAGAAGTGACTTTTTTCTCGTGAATTTGCCTTGACTTTTTTGTTAGAATCATGTAAACTAATTCCTGTTGTAAAGCGAAAAAACTTTACAGAGGAATCTGCGCAAGGAGGAACTGCCCGTGAAAAACCAGACCTTTCGAATGACGATGCTTTTCGACTTTTACGGTGAGCTTCTCACCGAGCGGCAGAAAGAGTTTTATTCGCTCTATTACGATGAGGATCTTTCCCTCTCCGAGATCGCGGAGAACTACGGCATTTCCCGTCAGGGCGTGCGCGACGTGATCGTCCGCGCCGAGGCGTACATGACCGAGATCGAGGATAAGACCGGTCTTGTCAAGCGCTTCATGCAGTTTGCCCCTCATGTGGAGGCGATCACGGAGGCGGCGGAGGAGATCAGAACCATCAATTACCGCCTGTATGAAGACCGGCGTTTGGGCGAGCTGTGCGACACAATCGAGGCAGAGGCTGCCGCGCTCAAGGAATAAGGAGAAGCCATGGCATTTGAAGGTCTGAGCGAAAAACTGAATGCCACCTTCAAGAGCCTGCGCGGTAAGGGCAGGCTCAGCGAGGAGGACATCAGGCTTGCGATGCGCGAGGTTCGCCTTGCGCTTTTGGAAGCGGATGTAAGCTATAAGGTCGTCAAGGATTTTATCGCAGCGGTTTCCGCGCGGGCCGTCGGCGTGGAGGTGCTTGAAAGCCTTACGCCTGCACAGCAGGTCATCAAGATCGTCAGCGAGGAGCTGACAAAGCTGATGGGCGGCGCAAATGCAAGGCTCACCTATGCGTCCCATCCGCCCACCGTCGTGATGATGGTCGGTCTGCAGGGCGCCGGTAAGACGACGAATGTCGCCAAGCTCGCGGGTCTTCTGCGCAGACAGGGGAAGCGTCCGCTGCTCGTGGCGTGCGACGTGTACCGTCCCGCGGCGATCACGCAGCTGCAGGTCGTGGGCAAGCAGCTCGACATCCCCGTGTTTGAGATGGGCAAGTCCGACCCGGTCAGGATCGCGGAGGAAGCGGTCAAATATGCCAAAGATCACGGCAACGATGTGGTCTTTCTTGATACCGCCGGCCGGCTCCATGTGGATGCGGAGCTTATGGACGAGCTCAGACAGCTCAAGACGGCAGTCAAACCGAACGAGATTTTGCTCGTGGTCGACGCAATGACCGGTCAGGACGCTGTCAACGCCGCCTCCGCATTCGACGAAGCGCTCGGGATCGACGGCGTGGTGCTGACCAAGCTCGACGGCGACGCCCGCGGCGGCGCGGCACTCTCTATTCGCGCTGCCACCGGAAAGCCGATCAAGTTCATCGGTACGGGCGAGAAGCTTGACATGATCGAGCCGTTCCACCCCGACCGCATGGCGCAGCGCATTCTCGGTATGGGCGACGTGCTCTCCTTTATCGAGCGCGCGGAGCAGAGCATTGACGAGGAAAAGGCAAGAAAGCTCGAAGAAAAGCTGAAGAAGAACCGCTTTACGCTCTCGGATTACTATGACCAGCTTTTGCAGATCAAGAGCATGGGAAGCCTTGAGCAGCTCGCCGGTATGCTGCCCGGCGGCATGGGCAAGCAGCTCGCCGGCGCGGAGATCGACCCGAAAGCCATGGCGCACACCGAGGCGATCATCCTTTCGATGACGCCGTACGAGCGCGAGAATCCCGGCGTTTTGGGCGCAAGCCGCAAAAAGCGCGTCGCTGCCGGCTGCGGACTTGAGGTGGTGGATGTCAACCGCCTTTTGAAGCAGTACGACATGATGCTGCAGCTGACCCGTCAGATGTCCAGGGGACGCATGCCCGCGGGTCTTGCCGGACTCGGCGGCATGGGCGGCAAGATGCACGGCTTCGGCCGCAGAAAACGGTTCAAATAAGTTGATCAAGTGCTGGAGCATTTTATCATAACAAAAAACAAATATAATTTTTGGAGGTTATCACCATGGTTAAAATTCGTCTGCGCCGTATGGGCGCCAAGAAGGCTCCGTTCTATCGCATTGTCGTCGCTGATTCCCGCTATCCCCGCGACGGCCGCTTTATCGAAGAAATCGGCACCTACAACCCCTGCGTTTCTCCCGCTGAGATCAAGATCGACGCCGAGCGCGCTCAGGAATGGATCAAGACCGGCGCTCAGCCCACCGATACCGTTCGTGCTCTGCTGAAGAAAGTCAGCGTTCTGTAATTTGGAGGGCAAGAGATGAAAGACTTGCTGCTCTACATTGCCCGCAGCCTTGTGGAAAATCCTGACGCTGTCAGCGTCACGGAGAAGCAGGGCGAAGACGGGCTTACGTTGGAGCTGCGCGTCGCACCTGACGATATGGGTAAGGTCATTGGCCGTCAGGGTCGTATTGCCAAGGAGATCCGCACGGTTATCCGCTCCTATGCCCAGCGCACCGGCGTGAAAAATGTATCGGTAGATATTGTTGACTGAAAGAAAAAAAGAACGGCGGAAGCCGTTCTTTTTTTGCCTGCGGGAAAAGAAATTGCCGGAGCGCACTTGCGCCCGTGTCCAAATTCGGCTATACTGGTGCGCAGCAAGAAAACCCGAAAAGGAGAAGCGATATGGGTCTGTTTTCCAGAAAAGAAGTGCCTCAGCCCTCGGAGCGTCCGGAGTTTATCGAGGTCGGTCAGATCGTCAACACGCACGGCGTGCGCGGCGAGGTCAAGGTGCAGCCGTGGGACGTGACTGCGGACATGCTCTGCGGCTTTAAGACGTTCTACATGGACGGCGTCCCGTTCCGCCCGACGAGTAAGCGCGTGCAGGGCGACATGGTCCTCATGAAGCTGCCGGAGATCGACGACATGGACGAGGCTGCCAGGCTCAAGACCAAGGTGCTTTCCATCAGGCGCAGCGACGTCAGGCTCAAGCGCGGCGAGCATTTCGACGCGGAGCTGATCGGGATGAACGTCTACGAGGACTTCATCCACCGCTATGTCGGCGTGGTCGAGGAGGTGCTGACCTATCCCGCGCACAAGCTCTACAAGGTCAGAGGACCGGAGAAGACCTATCTCATTCCCGCGGTGGAGAATATCTTTGTCAAGGAGATCGACGAGAACAAGCGCGAGATCTACGTACACATGATCGAAGGGTTGGAGATGGACGATGCGAATTGACATTATGACGCTTTTTCCCGACAGCGTGGATGCGATGCTGAATGTCAGCATTCTCGGTCGCGCGCAGGAGCGGGGCTGTATCACCATCAAAACGCATCAGATCCGTGAATTCACGACCAATAAGCAGATGCAGGTGGACGACTATCCTTACGGCGGCGGGCGCGGCGCGGTGATGCAGGCGGATCCGCTTTACCGCTGCTGGGCGCATATCGGGGAGGAAACCGGCGACAGGGGACACACGATCTACCTCTCCCCCTGCGGGCGCACCTTCACGCAGGCGGTCGCCAGGGAGCTCAAGGAGAGCTACGACCACCTTATTCTGGTCTGCGGTCATTACGAGGGGATCGACCAGCGCTTTATCGACGAGTGTGTGGACGAGGAGATCTCCCTGGGAGATTTCGTTGTCACCGGCGGGGAGATCCCTGCCATGGCGGTGACGGATGCGATCTGCCGCATGGTGCCGGGCGTGCTGCCGGAGGAGGAATGCTTCACCGAGGAGTCCCACTGGGACGGACTTTTGGAGTATCCGCAGTATTCCCGCCCGGACGAGTGGCACGGCAGACGCGTTCCCGACGTGCTGCTGTCCGGTCACCACGAGAATGTCGCGAAGTGGCGCAAAAAGGAGAGCTATGTGCGCACGATGCTGCGCAGACCCGACCTGTGGGAAAAGTTCGACGAAACGAAGCTTACGACCAAGAGCGAAAAGAAAGTGCTGCAGGAAGCCAAAGCAGAGGCGGCACGCAGGGAAGAAGCAAACAAACCCGTTGAAAAGTAAGCCGGGAAAGCGAATGGAAAAAACCGGCTTCCTCTGCGTGCAGGACCGTGAGCTTTTCCTCCGGCGTGAATATACGCAAGGCACAACACAAACAACACAAAAACGCCTGCCGCAGAATCAAAATTCTGCGGCAGGCGTTCCTTTATGCGTTTCATGCAATGCGCTTTGCACCGACATAGTGCGAAGTATAGTAATTGGAATAGAAATTGTCTATGCTCACTCTGCCGAGGCTGTAGCGGGCGTGAATGATCTGACCGTCGCCGATGTAAATGGCGACATGCCCGATGGCATGGGCGGAGTCGGAGAAAAAGACGAGGTCGCCCTTTTGCAGATTCTCCTTGGCAACGTAGGCGCCGTAGTTGTTATACTGGCTGGTCGCGCTGTGGGGCAGGGAGTAGCCGAACTGACCGTAAAGATAGCGGGTGAAGCCGGAGCAGTCGAACCCGCCCGGAGCGGCGCCGCCGCTGCGATAGCGCGTGCCGAGATGCGCCATCGCCATATCGACGATCTGCGCGCCGATCGTCGAATCGGCATCCGTCGCCTCTCTGAGATAGTCGCCGAAGACATAGCCGGTGGTGCTGTCAAACTGGATTTGATACCAGCCGTTGTCCGTGCCGAGAACGGTGACGAGCTTGCCGGTCGTGACCTGCGTAATGCGCTCACAGTTCGTGCTCGGACCGCTGCGCACGTTGATCGTGCCGCCGGTGATGACGCCCTTCGTAAATTCGGGTTCGGTGGAAACGACCTCGTGAGCTGCGACCTCCGCCGCGGCGACCTCCGCCGGAGATGCCTGCTGAACAGCGGCTTCCTCCTGCACCGCGGCGGTGACGTTCGCCGCGCGGTTTATAAGGTCGGAAATGTCGCCGCTTGCCGCGTGTGCCGGCTGCGGCGCTGCGCTGATCGCCGTCAAAAGAGCGCATGCAAGCGCAAGGGTTTTCATTCGTAACTGTTTCATAATGACCTGCCTGTTAAATCCTGCCGTTGAGCGCACGCTCCAACCAAATGGAAGCGAACTCCATGGCTTCATTCAAACTGCTCTTTTCGGTGCTGCGCACGACGCGGTCGCGGGATCTGAGGCTCGCGTCCGTCAGCTGCAGCTGGATGGATACGCGCTTGGCAAGTGAAATATCCTTGAGCGGCTCGGTGTCCAGCACCTGCATCATAATGATATATTTATCCGCCATCGAACCGTAATAGATCAGGTTATCCACACGGCGCAGCGGGTGACCGCGATAGACGAGACCCTCCCTGACTTCTGCCATAAAAACACTCCTTTGCTTTGTAACCGTTTTGTAACTTTTTGCAGTATACCATTTTTGGAGAGTATTGTCAACAAAACGAAGAGGTAAAAAAGAAGACAAAAAATCCCGGGCGCCTTTTTTCGGCGTCCGGGATTTTTCCAAATGGAATTATTTGTCAAGATAGCTGCGCACGAGCACCTGCAGCAGCTCATCACGGTCGAGCTTGCGGATCAGGGTGCGTGCGGAGTTGTGATTGGTGATATAGGTGGGATCCTCGGAAAGGATATAGCCGACGATCTGATTGATGGGATTGTAGCCCTTGTCCTCCAGCGCGGCATAAACGGTCGTCAGGATATGACGGATCTCGTCGTCTTTTTCTTTGGCTACGTTAAATTTACGGGTAAAATCATCCATTTCGAACATCCCTCCTCACTATACCTTCAGTATATCCGGAGGCGCTGAAAAAGTAAAGAGATTCGACAAAACTGTAACAGAATCGTAATGAAAGAAAGAAGCAGCCTTCCGGCTGCTTCTAAGGTTGTCAAAAAGGCGAGAAGTGCGCGTGTTCGGGAAGGAAGATAGTTACGAAAGAAACCCAGGAGGGGTGTCTTTCGTGTTAGATCAATAAGTTTTTGCAACTTTTTGAAGTTGCAAAAACTTGCTTCTCAGCCTGTCGAAAAAGACTTTTTCGACAGGCTGAGAAGCAGCCTTCCGGCTGCTTCTTCAGACGGTCATCTCAGGTGAGCGTCAAGCTCGCTTTCAAGAAGCGAGAGGATGCTCTTCATATCGGCGTCCGCTTCCTCGCCCGTCAGGCTCCGGTCGTCGGCGCGGAGCACCAGGGAGAAGGCGACGCTCTTTCTGCCCGGAGCAATGCCGGGACCGCGATAGATGTCAAACAGCGTGACATTTTTGAGCAGTCCCTTTGCGCCGCGGCGGATGCACTCCTCCAGCTCGCCGACCGTGACCTTTTCCTCGCAGACGACGGCGATGTCGCGCGTGACAGCCGGGAATTTGGGCAGCGGCTGATAGACGGGGACGCCGCCGCGGGAGGCGCAGAGCGCGTCAAAGGCAAGCTCAGCGGTGTAAATCTCCGCATCGACGCCGTAGTTGGCGGCGACGGTGGGATGGATCTGACCGAACACGCCCAGCTCGCGCTCGCCGGCATAGACTTTTGCGCAGCGGCCGGGGTGATAGGAGGCGTTATCCCTGCAGGCAATAAACGTTACGTCGGCAATGCGCAGCTCGCGCAGCATGGTCTCGATCGAGCCCTTGAAGCCGAAGAAGTCGATGCCGTCGCCGTAAGCGCCCAGGGAGAGGATCTTCGGCTCGTCGGCAAGACCGTCCCCGCGCGGCAGATAGATCTTGCCAAGCTCATAAAGGCGCGCGCTCTTGTTGCGGAAGTTGTAGTTGCGGCTGATGATCTCAAGCATGCTCGGCAGGATCGTCGTGCGCATGATGGAGGTATCCTCGCCGAGCGGATTGAGGATCCTGAGACTGCTGCGCAGCGGAGAATCCTCCGGCATGCGGATCCTGTCGTAATAGGTGGGGCTGATGAAGGAATAGGTGATGATCTCGTCGTAACCGAGCGCGCGGACGGTGCTGCCGACGCTGCGCTCAAATTCCTGCGCCTCGGTGAAGCCGCCGCGTGTGGTCTCGCCGCGCATGAGCGTGTTGGGGATCCTGTTGTAGCCGTAGAAGCGGGCGACCTCCTCAGCAATGTCGGAGTAGTGCTCCACGTCGCCGCGCCAGGAGGGAACGATGATGCTGTCGCCGTCAAGCGTAAAGCCGAGGGAGAGCAGGATCTCGCGCATGAGGCTCTCGTCCAGCTCGGTGCCGAGCAGGCGGTTGATCTTCTCCGGCTCCAGCTTGACGACCGTCGGCTTTTTGTCTTTGGCGATGACGTCCATCACGCCGTCGACCACCTCGCCGCAGCCAAGCTCTTCCACGAGCTCGCAGGCGCGCTCGACCGCGCGGAGCGTGTTCATCATGTCAAGACCCTTTTCATAGCGGGAGGAGGCGTCGGTGCGCATACCGAGACTCATTGCCGTGCGGCGGACGCTGACGCCGTTGAAGTTGGCGGATTCAAAGAGCACCATCGCCGTGTCGCCGACGATCTCGCTGTTCGCACCGCCCATGACACCGGCGACGCACACGGGCTTGCGCTCGTCGCAGATGCAGAGCATGGAGGGAGTGAGACGGCGGTCGTTGCCGTCGAGCGTCTGAATGACCTCGCCCTCGCGCGCGGTGCGGACGATGATCCTGCCGCCCTCCACGCAGCTGAAGTCGAACGCGTGCATCGGCTGACCGTATTCGAGCATGACGTAGTTGGTGATATCGACGATGTTGTTGATCGGGCGCACGCCGCTGTTGCGCAGTCGTTCGCGCATCCAGGCGGGGGACGGTGCGATCCTGACGTTTTTGACCATGCGCGCGGTGTAGCGCGGGCAAAGGTCGCCGTCCTCGATCTCAATGTCCACAAGATCGGCAATGCTGCCGCCGCAGCCCTTGACCTCCGGGGTGTGGAGGTTCAGCGGGCGCTTGAAGGTGGCGCTTGCCTCGCGGGCAAGACCGATGACGCTCAGACAGTCGGGGCGGTTGGGCGTGATCTCAAATTCGACGATGGAATCGTCGTAGCCGATGACCCCGGCAAGATCGTCGCCGGGCTTGATGCCGTCTTCGTGGAGAATGAAGATGCCGTCGGGAATGCAGTGGGGGAACTCTGCCTGCTGGGCGTGCAGATCGTCCAGCGTGCAGATCGACTGAGCCTTGGTGTGGTAGGCGACCAGATCGCCCTCGTGGAGATTCTGACAGCCGGACTTGACGGCGTGGGTGTTCTCACCGTCATAGACCTGCACATCATAGGAAAAGCCGTCGCCCTCAACGCCGGTGACGCGCCCGCAGACCACGGGACCGAACACCTTGTCGCCGGGCTTGATGTCGGCGGGAATGGAGGGCTTATCCCTGTCGAGAGGCTTGTAGTCGTTCAAAAGAGCCGCAGCGGTGATCGCGGCGTAGGGGTAGTCGTGCTCGGCGTTGAGACCGAGCTCGGAAAGCCCGCACATCATGCCGTTGGACAGCACGCCGCGCAGCTTGCCCTTTTCGATTTTGACGCCGCCGGGCAGCACGGACTTGTGCAGCGCCGCGGGAACGAGGTCGCCGACGTGGACGTTCCACGCACCGGTGACGATCTGAACGGGCTCCGCCTGTCCGACGTCGAGCTGGCAGACCCACATGTGGTCGGAGTCGGGGTGGCGCTCCATGGACAGGACCCTGCCGACGACGACGTTTTTCAGTTCCGCGTCCCGGCGCTCGATGGTTTCGACCTTGGAGCCGGAGAGCGTCATAGCGTCGTTGAATTCCTTGTCGGAAATGTCGTGAAGATCAACGTAATCGTTGAGCCATTTTCTGCTTAAAATCATTGTTCTGCTCTCCTTTCATCAGAACTGCTCGAGGAAACGGACGTCGTTTTCGAAGATCAGGCGCAAATCGCTGATCTTGAAGTGACCGAGCGCCATGCGCTCAAGCCCCATGCCGAACGCCCAGCCGGAGTAGACGGTGGGGTCGATGCCGCAGCCTTCGAGGACCTTTGGGTGGATCATGCCGGCGCCGAGCACCTCGATCCAGCCTTCGCCCTTGCAGGTCGGGCAGCCTGCGCCGCGGCACTTGTGGCACTGAATGTCCATCTCGCAGCTCGGCTCGGTGAACGGGAAGTGGTGGGGGCGGAAGCGCGTGACCGTGCCCTTGCCGTAAAGCTGCTGCACGACCTCGTTGAGCGTACCCTTGAGGTCTGCCATGGTGATGTTTTTGTCGATCGCCATGCCCTCGATCTGATGGAACATGGGGGAGTGGGTGGCGTCCACCTCGTCCTTGCGGTAAACGCGGCCGGGAGCGAGAATGCGAATGGGCAGGGATTTGGTCTCCATGGCGTGGATCTGCATGGGGGAGGTCTGCGTGCGCAGAAGAATGCTGCTGTCCTCGGTAAAGTAGAAGGTATCGCTCCACTCGCGGGCGGGATGCCCCTCCTCCACATTGAGCTTGGTGAAGTTGTACTCGGCAAGCTCGACCTCGCGGTCCTCGAGAATTTCAAAGCCCATGCCGATGAAGATGTCCTTGATCTCGTCGAGCACCTGATACATCGGGTGCTTTTTGCCGATCTTCGGCTGCGTGCCGGGGATGGTGACGTCCACGGTCTCGGCAAGCAGCTTCTGCTCCATCGCCTTTTCCTTCAGCAGCTTGCCGCGCTCTTCGATGGACGCTTCCAGCCTGGAGCGGACCTCGTTGGCAAGCTGACCGACGACCGGCCGCTCCTCTGCGCTGAGCTTGCCCATCTGCTTGAGAACGGCAGTCAGCTCACCCTTTTTGCCGAGATACCGGACGCGCAGCGCATCCAGCTCCCCGGACGTTTCGGCGCCTGAAATGGCGTCGAGCGCATTCCTGCGAATGGCTTCGAGTTGTTGTTTCATATCGGATCTCCTTTTTGGATATTGTTGCAAAAAAACAAGTCTCCCATCCCGACACAGGGACGAAAGACTTCTTCCGCGGTACCACCCAGATTCGTGCCGAAAGGCACGCACTTACGCCCGGTAACGGAGGCAAACCGTCCGCGCATTTCCTCGCGGCCGCTCATAGGCGAACCAAGCGACACCCGACAAGTCGGCTTTCAGCCGGTGACCGACTCTCTCTTGGAGGGGAAAACTCGCTATATTCCTAATCTCAGCGTTCTACTAAATGATACTTATAACATATAAAACAGGAACTTGCAAGAGGAAATTTTGCCGTCTGATCCGATTGATTTATCGCCGAGCGCATGATATGATAGCCGGGAAACCGCGAAGCAGGGAGGGGAAAGCTGCCATGACGGAGTTTCTGGCATGGAATATGGATTTGCTGCGGACGGTTGCCGCGATGCGGACGCCGCTGCTCGATGCGTTCAACGCGCTCATCACACACATCGGCGACGAGACGGTTTTTATGATCGTGCTGATGTTCGTTTTCTGGTGCGTCGATAAGAAGCGCGGGTATTACCTCATGATGGTCGGCTTCACCGGTACGCTCCTCAATCAGTTTTTGAAGCTCCTTCTGCGCATTCCGCGCCCGTGGGTGCTTGACCCCGAATTTGAGATCGTCGAGTCGGCGCGCTCACGTGCAGCGGGATATTCCTTCCCGTCGGGACACACCCAGAACGCCGTCGGGATCTTCGGCGGCATCGCCGGAACGAGCAGGCGCAGGGGGGTAAAGCTTGCCTGCATCGTCATCGCGGTGCTGGTGCCGTTCTCGCGCCTTTACCTCGGCGTGCACACGCCGTTCGACGTGACCGCTGCCGCCGCGGCGGCGGTGGCGCTGCTCTTCCTGTTCGATCCGGTCTATCGCAGGATGGAGGAAAAACCGCGGTTCACCGCCGGTATTTTTCTCTGCATGATCCTCTGCGCCCTCCTGTTCAGGCGCTATGCGGAGACGCAGCAGCTGCTTGCCGTTTCACAGGGTCTGCCGGAGGAGGATCTTGCCAACTTTGCCGGCGCGGTCAAAAACGCCTGCTGTATGCTCGGCGCGTCCGCCGGCGCGCTGGTCGTGTACCTCCTCGACCGGAAGTACATCAAATTTGAGACTGCCGCCGTCTGGTGGGCGCAGCTTTTGAAGCTTGCGGGAGGGCTTGTGCTCGTCGTTGGCGTCAAATCGGTGCTCAAGGCGCCGCTCTACGCGCTCATGGGCGCGGACGGCGACGCCGTGCGCTACGGCGCGATGATCCTGACCGCCGGCGTGCTCTGGCCGCTGACCTTCCGGTGGTTCGGAAGGCTCGGCAGAAAAAAAGCTGACACTTTACAATAAGAATTTTTGTGTTATACTGTAAAAAGAGATTTGCGGCATTTTACCGAAGATAAAGGAGAAAATATATGGGAAAGAAAAGACTGCATAAATCCACGAATGATAAGAAGATCTGCGGTGTCTGTGCCGGTGTCGCCGATTACTTCGGGATCGACCCGACCATCGTGCGGATCATCTGGGGCATTTTGTTTTTCGCTTACGGCGCCGGACTGATCGCTTATCTCGTCTGTGCCTTTGTCCTGCCTGCCGGCGAGACGGAAGTTTGATTTTTGATAGTTAAAGGAGAGCCAAACATGGCAACATATCGCATGCACATTGCGGGACTTGACCGCGACCTTCCCATCTGCAAGGTGACCGAGGATTTTTATATCGGCGCGTTCATCATGTTCGGTGACGCCGAGCTGACCGTTGCCTGCGCGCGCGAGCTGCTCAAGCTTACCGAAGGCATTGATTATGACTATCTGTTTACCGCCGAAGCCAAGAGCATTCCGCTCATTCACGAGATGGCGCGTCAGAGCGGTGCGGAGAAGTATTTTATCGCCCGCAAGGGCCCCAAGGTCTATATGCCCGACCCCATCAGCGTGCAGGACCGCTCCATCACGACGCTCGGCGTGCAGCAGCTGTTCCTCGGCAGCGACGATGCCGCGCTGATCCGCGGCAGGAGGATCCTCATTGTGGACGACGTGATCTCCACCGGCGGATCGCTTCTTGCGATGGAAGCGCTCGTTGCCAAGGCGGGCGGCACCGTTGCAGGGCGCATGGCCGTGCTCGCCGAGGGCGGCGCCGCGCAGCGCAGCGACATCAGGTTCCTTGAAAAGCTTCCCGTGTTCAACGCGGACGGCAGCGTCAAGTAACGCAGACCGGGACAAACCGGCAGCAAGGTAAGATGGAAACGGGCATGTTCGGAAACGCTTTCCGGATATGTCCGTTTTTGCGCTCTGCCGGGCAGTGGAAATGATATCGAAAAAATCGATAGTAACGATTTTTTATCAGCTATTTGAATTTATCCTTGAAAAAGAAAGTGATATACTCCTGATGATCGATAATAGGGAAGTATGTTTTTTGGAGCTGCTATGATCTACTTTGACAATGCCGCGACAACGCTGCATAAGCCGCCCTGTGTGATCGAGGCTGTGACAAACGCGATGACCTCCATGGGCAACAGCGGCCGCGCTGCGCACGGCGGTGCGCTCGAGGCTTCGCGCACGGTCTATTGCGCGCGCGAAGCGCTTGCCCGGCTTTTCGGCTGCCGGCGTGCCGATCATGTCGTTTTTACCGCGAATGCAACGGAGGCGCTCAACATTGCGCTGTTCGGTCTGTTCTCCGCGGGGGACCGTATTATCTCGACCGATTGCGAGCACAATTCCGTGCTCCGTCCGCTCTATGCGCTTGAAAAGCAGGGGATCCATACGGATTTTGTCCCGGCGGACGGGAAGGGCTGCGTGGACTACGATGATTTTGCAAGGCTTCTGCGGCCGGAGACGCGCGCCGTCGTGGCGGCGCATGCGTCCAACCTCACCGGCAACGTGACGGATATCGCGCGCATCGGAGCCTTTGCCCACCGTCACGGGCTGCTGTTTATTGTCGACGCTTCGCAGACGGCGGGATCGCTGCCGATCGATATGGAGCGGATGAATATCGACGTGCTCTGCTTTACCGGGCACAAGAGCCTGATGGGACCGCAGGGCACCGGCGGGCTGTGTATCGGGGGAGACCTTGACATCCGTCCGCTGAAAACGGGCGGCACGGGCGTGCAGTCCTACCTTCCGCAGCAGCCGCGTGAGCTGCCGGCGCATCTGGAGGCGGGCACGCTCAACGCACACGGCATTGCGGGACTGCTTGCCGCCGTGGAGTTTATCGGGCAGACCGGGCTTGAGACGATCCATGCGCACGAGGCGGCGCTTGCCCGGCGCTTTTACGAGGGCGTTTCCGCCATGGACGGCTACACGGTTTACGGCGATTTTTCCGGCGGTGAGCGCGCGCCCATCGTTACGCTCAATCTGCGCGACGTACCGTCGAGCGAGCTGGGCGATGCGCTGTTCGACGAATACGGGATCGCCACCCGTGCCGGTGCGCACTGTGCGCCGCGCATGCACCGCGCGCTCGGAACGGTGGAGCAGGGCGCCGTGCGCTTCAGCTTCGGATATTTCAACACATTTGACGAGGTCGACGCGGCGCTTGCCGCACTGAAGGAGCTGAGCGTGGAATGAGAGAGAAAACGCCGCGCGTCGTGATCACATTCCACACGACCGCGGAGGCAATGGCGACGGAAAAGCTCTGTCAAAGCAAAGCGCTTGACGGCAGGCTCATTTCCGCGCCGCGCGCCCTGAGCGCGGACTGCGGCATCGCATGGAGCGCGCCGCTCGCGCTGCGTCAGGCACTGCAGACCGCGCTCAGCGAGAGCGGCATCGAGTATGAAGGCATTCATGAGCTGCTGCTGTAAGGCGGCAGGGACAAAGGTCACCGCCGCAGAAAGCCGCTGCGGAGATGATAGAAACTTTACTTTGAGGCAAGGGAGGTGAACACAATGCAAAATGAGATCAAGCTGACCAAGCTGGCTTCCTGCGCCGGATGCGGTGCAAAGGTCGGCGCAGGTATTCTTTCCCGGCTGCTGGATGGGATCAAGGTCCACAGCGACCCGAATCTGCTCGTCGGCTTTGACAAGAGTGACGACGCAAGTGTCTACAAAATATCCGATGACCTGGCACTTGTGCAGACCGTGGACTTTTTCCCGCCGATCGCCGACGATCCTTATACCTTCGGCGCGATCGCTGCGACGAACGCGCTCTCGGATGTTTACGCCATGGGCGGCGAGCCGAAGCTGGCGCTCAACATCATGGCGGTTCCCGAGGGCATGCCCAGCGAGGCTGTCCACGAGATGCTGCGCGGCGGCTACGACAAGGTCTATGAGGCGGGCGCTCTGATCACCGGCGGGCACAGCATTCTTGACCCGGAGCCGAAGTACGGTCTTGCGGTGACCGGTTTTGTCCATCCGGACAGGATGCTCACCAACAGCGGCGCAAAGCCGGGCGATGTGCTGCTTTTTACAAAGCCCATCGGCATCGGTATTCTGACCACGGCGGCCAAGGCGGACATGCTGACGCCGGAACTCGAAAAGCGCATGACTGGGCTGATGATGACGCTCAACAAGGCGGCGCGCGATGCAATGGTCAAATACCGGGTCCACGCCTGCACGGACGTCACCGGATTCGGCATGCTCGGACACCTGAGCGAAATGGCGACGGGCAGCGATGTGGAGATCACGCTTCATGTTGACGAGGTCGACCTCATCAGCGAAGCCTACGAGTTTGCACAGATGGGACTTCTGCCTGCCGGCATGTACCGCAACCGCAATTTTGCCGAAAAATATGTTGACGCCGGTCAGACGGAGCTTGCCAAACAGGATATGCTCTACGACCCGCAGACCTCCGGCGGCCTGCTGATCGCGGTCGATCCTGCTGACGCTGACGCGCTGTTTGCCGAGCTGAAGGATTCGGTTCCCTCCGCGCAGCGTATCGGTACCGTAAGTGAGTATCATGGAGGCGCAAGGATCCTCCTGCGCTGAGGCTGAAAAATTTTGCCTACCGTGATACTTTCAAAAATATAAAGAAAAAAGGAGTTTGAGAAAATGACAAAGAAAATCAACCTGCTGGTCGTTTTGACCGGCGTTGCCGTCGGCGCAGCCGCTCTGCTGCTCACGGCAATGGGCAACCCCGCAAACATGGGCTTTTGCATTGCGTGCTTCCTGCGCGACATTGCAGGCGCCACCCATCTGCATGGCGCGGCGGTCGTGCAGTATGTCCGTCCCGAGATCATCGGTCTCGTGCTCGGTTCCACCATCATGGCGTTTGCCTCCGGTGAGTTCAGAGCGCGTGCCGGCTCCTCTCCTGCGACCCGCTTTATCCTCGGCGCATTTGTGATGATCGGCGCTCTGGTGTTCCTCGGCTGCCCGCTGCGCATGGTCATCCGTATGGGCGGCGGCGACCTCAACGCCTTCGTGGGTCTTGCCGGCTTTGCCATCGGTATCCTCATCGGCATCTTCTTCCTCAAGAAGGGGTTCTCGCTCAAGCGCAGCTATGAAGTCGCCAGGAGCGAGGGCGCTGCCCTTCCTCTGACGATGATCGGTCTGCTGATCCTGTTTGTCGCTGCTCCGGCGATCTTCGCATTTTCCGAAAGCGGTCCGGGCAGCAAGCACGCCCCCATGCTGGTCTCTCTGCTCGTCGCCCTCGTGATCGGCGCACTTGCCCAGAAGTCCCGTCTGTGCATGGTCGGCGGTATGCGCGACGCCATCATGTTCAAGGATTTCAACCTGCTCTCCGGCTTTGCCGCCATCTTTGTGACGGTGCTGCTCGGCAACGCCATCCTCGGCAATTTCACCGGCTTTTCCGCCTATCTCCAGCCCATTGCCCACGCAAGCCAGCTGTGGAACCTCCTCGGCATGGTGCTTGTCGGCTGGGGCAGCGTCCTGCTCGGCGGCTGCCCGCTGCGCCAGCTGATCCTCGCCGGTGAGGGCAACGGCGACTCCGCCGTGACCGTGTTCGGCATGATCGTCGGCGCTGCCTTTGCCCATAACTTTAAGCTCGCCGGTTCCGCCGCCGCCATGAACGACGGCGTTTACAGCGCCGGCGGCGTTGCAGCGAGCGGCAAGATCGCGGTCGCGATCGGCTTTGCGGTGCTTCTCGTGATCTCCGTACTGAACACGATGAAGAAGGAGGAAAAGTAAGATGATCGATGCAAGAGGCTTATCCTGCCCCATGCCCGTCGTTATGGTGCAGAACGAAGTGAAGAAGAACGCCCCCGCCGAGCTTTCGGTGATGGTGGATAACCGCGTGGCGGTCGAGAACATCACCCGTTACGCCACCCTCCAGCACTACACGGTGAGCGTTGCGGAAAACGGCGAAGAGTTCACGCTCACGCTCAGAAAGTGATCTGCACAGACCTGAGAATACATACGATGACAAAGTAACAGAAGGTCCGAAGAGCCGTTCTTCGGACCTTCTGCCTTTGCGCCCTGCGCTGCAATTCTCGACAGCGTTCGCACATTGTGGTATGATTCAAACAATGCCGCAACGCTGTGCTGCAAAAAAATTTTTCGGACGGTGCAATAAAAAGTGCGGGTGAAGCATTATTCTGGTGAAAGGACACGGTGACAGCCTATGATTCATCTAACGTCAATGGTCAACGGGACGGTAAGCCGTGACGCCGAGCTCGATACGCTGCTCGGTCGGGTCGCACAGTGCGATACGGACGCGCTTGCGGCGCTTTACCGGCAGACAAAGGCATCCGTTTTCGGCTACGCGCTCTCGCTTTTGAAAAATCCGTACGATGCGGAGGATGTGCTGCATGATTGCTTTGTCAGCATCTATTCGGCAGCGGAGGGGTATGTCTCCTCCGGGAAGCCGATGGCATGGATTCTCACGATCACGAGGAATCTCTGCCTGCAAAAGCTTCGCAGCAGCAGAGCCTGTGACGTTCCGCTCGAGGAACTGGAGCCGTATCTCCGGGAGCGTGCGGCACTCACGCTCGAGGACCGGGCGCTGATCGAATACTGCCTTGCCGCGCTGTCCGACAGCGAGCGCGAGATATTGCTCCTGCACGCCGTATCCGGCTTCAAACACCGCGAGATCGCCGACATGTTGGCTCTGCCGCTGGCGACTGTTCTTTCAAAATACAGCCGTTCTCTAAAAAAAGTGAGAACACATCTTGCAAAGGAGGAAAGAACCGATGACAAATAACGACGTGGAAAACAGGGTCGAAGCCGCCTTTTCCCGCCTGGCGCCGGACGCCTTTGACGCTGTGCTTTCCGATTGCGGGAGCAGGAAAGGACAGGTGATCATGATGACAGAAAAGAAACGCCCGAACCGCTGGAAGCGCTGCGCCGCCGGCATTGCCGCCGCGGTGCTGCTCATGACCGGTATATTCGGTGTGCAGAACTACCGCGAGAATTACACCGTGGCGTCGCGGGTCTCCCTTGACGTCAACCCGAGCATCAGCATCACGGTCAACAGCAGGGAGCGCGTGCTTGGGGTCGTTCCGCTCAACGACGATGCGGTGCGCGTGATCGGAGACATGGACTTTTCCGGCAGCAGTCTTGACGTCACGGTCAACGCGCTGATCGGCTCCATGCTCAGAAACGGTTATCTCAGCGAAATGGCAAACTCCATTCTTGTCAGCGTTGACGGAAAGGATTCTGCAAAGAGCGCGGCGCTGCAGCAGAAGCTGACGAGCGAGCTGGAGACCATGCTTCGCTCCGACGGTTTTGCCGGCGCTGTGCTGAGCCAGACCGTAGTGTCTGATCCCGATCTCAAAGCACTTGCGGACCGCTGCGGGATCTCCGAGGGCAAGGCGCAGTTTATCTGCAGACTGATCGAAAAGGACAGCCGCTACACCTTCGGGGACCTGGCGCAGCTGTCGATCAACGAGCTGAATTTGCTGACCTCCTCGGGCGCGGAGCTTGAGAGCGTGCAGTCTGTCGGCAGTGCAAGCGACAAGAGATATGTCGGCGCGACTGCCGCGAAGAAGACTGCGCTGAACCACGCGAATGTGCCGGAGAGCAGCATCAGCGCCTACCGCTGTGAGTTCGACTGGGAGGACGGCATGATGGTCTATGAGATCGAATTCAGCTCCGGCGGCTTGGAGTATGATTACGAGATCAACGCCCTGACCGGCGCGGTCGTATCATTCGAGTTCGAACGCGACGACGGGGCCGCTGCAAGCGCGGCGGCGTCCGGTGCGGCTCAGACTGCCGGCAATATCGGCGAAGCTGCCGCAAAGGACATTGCGCTTCGCCACGCCGGACTCAAAAGCGGCGATATCACGGCGTATGAGTGCGCCCTTGACCGTGAGGACGGCATTACCGTCTATGAGATCGAATTCAAATCCGGCGGTTTTGAATACAGCTATGAGATCAACGCCGCGACCGGCGCGGTCATCGAGTCCGACAAAGACCGGGACGACTGAGCGCTGGAAGCTGAACACGCCGGCACTTTCCGGACGAAGGCTTTTTCCGATGTATGCGCCGCCTCCTTTTTATCGTCAACTCGCACAAAAATTGAGCCCAATTTTTGGCTCGACAAGAGGACAAAATCGTAGTAATCTATTTAAAATACTTTTGGGCGGACAAAATTTTGCTTGAAATCAGGAGGAATTGCGTATGGCATACAAGGAAAGCTATGCGGGCAAGATCAACCGAAAGCTCAACAAAAAGCTGCATGTGGTCGAGGTGGCCTCCGGTCGTGCAAAGGCGGATCTGGTGCTGAAAAATGCCACCTATGTCAACGTGTTCTGCAACCAGCTCAGCCACGGGGACATCGCCGTAGCCGGCGGACTGATCGCCGGCATGGGTGAGAATTACAGCGGCGAGGTCGAGGTCGATATGGGCGGCAAGCTCGTGCTGCCCGGCTTTGTGGACGCGCATATCCATTTGGAAAGCTCCCTCGTTTCACCCAAGGAATTTGCCAAGGCGGTCCTGCCCCACGGTACCACCACCGTCATCACCGACCCGCACGAGATCGCCAACGTCATGGGTACGGACGGCATCGAGTATATGCTCCAGGCGACCGAAGACCTTCCGGTCGATGTGCGCTTCATGCTGCCGTCCTGCGTGCCGGCAACGCCGCTTGACGAGTCCGGCGCAACGCTCGACTACCGCGCCATCGACTCCTTCTATGAGCACTCCCGCGTGGAGGGTCTTGCCGAGATGATGAACGCCTACGGCGTGTTCACCGGCGATGAGCAGGTGATCGAAAAAATTGTCGCCGCGCAGGCGCATCACAAGAAGATCGACGGTCATGCACCCGGACTGTCCGGCAACGCGCTCAACGCCTACGTTGCCGCCGGCGTCTACTCCGACCATGAGTGCTCCGATCTGGGCGATGCGCTTGCCAAGCTGGAGCGCGGACAGTATATCATGATCCGCGAGGGCACGGCCGCCCGCAATCTTGACGCGCTGCTGCCGCTGCTCACGCCGCAGTATTACACCTACTGCATGTTCTGCACGGACGACAAGCACCCCAACGACCTGCTGGAAAAGGGTCATATTGACTATATCGTCAAGCGCGCCATCAAGGCGGGCGTCGATCCGATCATTGCCGTCAAGTGCGCGTCCCACCATGCCGCGCGCTACTTCCTGCTCAACAACCGCGGCGCCATCGCGCCCGGCTTCCTTGCGGACTTCGTGGTCATCGACAACTTTGACGACTTCAACATTCTTGAGGTCTATAAGAAAGGCACGCGCATGTATGACGGCAAGACCGTCGCCGCGTTCGAGACGCCCGAGATCGACCCGCATCTTGTCAAGCGCTCTCACGAGACGTTCCATATTGCACACCTGGAAGCGAAGGACTTTATGGAAAACCGTCCCCGCGGCGTGCTCGGCATGATTCCCGGCGAGATCGTCACCACCGACGCAGGCTATGCCAGCGAGATCAGCGTCAAGGAGGATATCCTCAAGATCGCGGTGATCGAGCGGCACAAGAACACCAATCACATCGGCATCGGCTACATCAAGGGCTACGGTCTCAAGTCCGGCGCCGTCGCGACCTCCATCTCCCACGACTCCCACAACATCATCGTTGTGGGTACGAATGAAGAGGATATGGCGGCAGCGGTCAACCGCGTGGTCGAGATCGGCGGCGGCATCGTCGTACTCGACGGCGGCAGGGTGCTCGGCGAGGTGCAGCTGCAGATCGCCGGCATCATGAGCGAAGAGCCGCTGCTCGACGTCAACCGCGAGCTGGAGGATGCCAAGGAGCAGGCCTTTGCACTTGGCGTTTCCCGCGGCGTTGACCCGTTCATGACGCTGTCCTTCATGGCGCTTCCCGTCATTCCGACGCTGCGCATGACGACGCGCGGCGTGTTCGACGTCAATCAGCAGAAATACGTGTGATACCAAGCGAAAAGGGACGCGAAAGCGCCCCTTTTTTGCTGTGCAAACCTCAGGTTGCGCAGAAATGCGGCGAAAAACGGCGCGGCAACTTCAGGTTGCTTGTCATGGCGGGCGCTTATGGCTATGCTATAAGCAATACAGGAAAGGGAGGCGGCAGGATGAGAAGCGTGAGGTGTATCTGCGGCGGGGAAATGCTGCTGGAAAAGCAGGCGGATCTGAATGTTTTACAGCAGGACAGGATCTTTATGAATCAGGACTATTTTCCGGTGGTGATCTATGTCTGCGAGGACTGCGGGCGTGTGGAGTTTTTCAAGAGAGGATTTCAAACTCCGGAGGAACGGGAAGTGGACGCGGAAGAGTGGTATCAGGTGCTGCAATCCTTCGCCGACAGCGCCGTGCAGCTCCATGCGAAGGACACAACGACGACAAAGGAGCGGCGGGCTGCTGCGCAGCGCGTGCTTGACGAGCGGGCGGCTGCGGGAAAAACGGCGCCGCAGCCTGTACAGGCAGAGGAGAGACCGCAGAAAGCGGAACGGGAGAAAACAGGCAAAGGCTTTTTCGGCTTCGGGAAAAAGAAAGAGAAGGATCCCTGGGATTGAGAAAGGAGAAGACAATGGAACAGAACATGCCTTCAACACCGGAGGAGATGCTGTCCGGGCAGCCGCCGCAGAGCCCTGAAGATCCGCAGCGGCAGGCGTGGCTGAGTACCCATGCAGCGCATGTCGCCAAATGGCTGATGGTTTGTTTTTGGGTTCGGATTGCCGTTGCAGTCGTCAATACGCTCGGCAGAAACCTGAAGATATTGGACAACCTTCCAATGCGCGTTTTGACGTATGCCGTTTCTGTTTGTATGTTTCTGGTGTTCTGGCAGCTGGGAAAGGCGAACCGGAGGTTTCGCGCGGCTGCCTTTTTGGAACTGCTTTCGATCGGCACGATAGTCGGCTTTCTTGGTGTCAGTCCGGATATTTTGAGGAAAGCCGCAGAGGATCCGGGCAGCGCCATCCTTCCGCTTGCGGTCTGGTTTGTCGCTGCATTTGTACTGTACACCGTCGAATGCTGGCTGCGAATGACCGCCTGCGCCGGGATATTGACGGGTGTGGACGCTGCGCTTGCCCAAAAGTGGCGTGCGCTGCGCGGATGGACGATGGGGATTCTCATCGCCCTGACCGTCACATTTTTGCTCATGCTTCCCCTGCTGCGCGGTGCGCCGATTCTGTTTTTTATCAGCGGCGGCAGCATCCTGCTGCTGATCGCGATGCTGCTTGAGGCGATCGGTCTTCTTGTAGCATCGATTATTGAGCAGATCTATCTCTACCGCAGCGCAAAGCTGTTTAAGGCACTGGCACAGCCGAGGACAGAAGAGGAATCGATCCGACCGGAGGATCTGATGTAGGAGAATTGTAAAAAAGCGGCGCAGTGCGCCGCTTTTTTGCATTATTCCCAAACAGGATATCCGTTTTTCAGGCTTTCCTCATAGTCTGCGCGCTCGCCGCCGATGAATTTCGGGCGCGTGCGGGCTGCCAGCACGATCGCCGACCCGATATGAGCCTGCTCCAGCCGGACCGGGACCGCGACTTTTTTCAGGTGCATGCCGATCAGCGTTCCGCCGATGTCCAGACCGGCATCCGCCTTGATTTCCTCCAGCGCGACCGCGTGGGGCAGCGCATGATACATGGCGGTGGCGAAGGAGCCGCCCGCCTTCGGCTGCGGTTTTACATTGACGATCTCCGCACCCGGCACGGCGTCATGATCCACGATGACCGCGCGATTCAAATGCTCGCAGCACTGTGCGGCAAGATAGACGCCAAGCGGCGCAAAGACGCTGTTGAGACCCTGATAAACGGCCTGTCCCACCTCGGGCGTCGACCAACTGCCGACCCTTCGGCCGACCACTTCGCTGGTGGAGCAGCCCACCACGACGATCTGCCCTTTGCGAAGATGTGCCGCTTCCGCCAGCTGCTTGGCGGCGGCTGCGCTCTCCTGTTCGATTTGCGCAAGCAGGCTTGCGCTTTCTGCCTCATGGATGGTTCCTGCCATCGCCATGAACACTCCTTCCTGACATGTCCCGGGGCGCAGAAAGACCGCGAAAAGGGTCGCTTGCGCGCCGTTTTTTATTTGCCGCACCGGATCGGAACCTGCTCCCGATCTCTGCCGGCCCTTACAGCCGCTCAGTCAGATTCGTCCGCTTTGCGACCTGCATGATGAGGATGCCGATCGTAATTCCCACAGCGCCCTGCACCAAATTGCCGGGAATACTCAAAGCGGCAGACAGTCCCTTCCCCAAAATCAGGGATGAGAAGCCGAAGTACCCGGCAACCATCACCAGCTCGCCCGCAATACCGCCGGCAAGCATCCCTTTGAAGCTCTTTTTCATGGAGCGGTAAATCACTGCCGCGACAAACGCGTCTGCCGCCTTGATGACCAGCGTGCCGGGGACATAATAGGGATAGCCGGCAAGCAGATCCGTCAAAGCCGAGCCGATCCCCGCAGCGGCAGCCCCGTACCAGGGACCGAGCAGCCAGCCGGAGACCAGAACGAAGCAGTCGCCCAGATTGACGTATCCGTTGGTGGGAGACGGAATCTTCACCGCATAGGTCGCGGCAAACACCAGCGCCGCCAGCATAGCGGCCTGCACCGTTTTTTTCACATGGTTTGTTTTCATCGTGTAGTATCTCCCTTTTTTAATGCTTCAATCATACGGCTTTTTGAGCTTATTAAAATATCCAATTTTATAAATTTTTATATGACCAGAAGGACAAAAACACGCCGCATGACAGCAAACCGCAGGGTAAAAGCGGAGCAGGCGACATGCAGCTTGCTCCGACGTGGAAAGCATGAACACTTTCGAGGTATTGACTTCCCGCTCCGCACACAACCCAACCGCGAACCCAGCGGAGCGGATCGCGGTTGGAAAGGAGGAGCGACGGAGTGAATGAGCGATGACTTTTTAAAATAAAAAGTTGTCGCGAACGATACGAAGTCCGCGACGACGTGGTGCACCACAGCAATCCAAATCCGAACCGCTTTTGTTGTTGATTGCATCCTGTAAGTCTGCAAAAGTAATGGTTTTCGTGCCTTCTTTATAGTTGAAGGTGAGCACCAGCTTGTCATCATACAGGAAAATCGCATTAATAAAGGTGTCGATCAGCATCTTGCGATGCGCTTTCTCCGCACATCCGCTTTGCGGAAACGGTGCAGCCAGAAGGTCAAACACTCCGCGCTGACCATTGGTTTCGCCGGCTTCTCGCAGGCGAGCTTCGCTTCCAGATCATCCCGGCGGGCTCCCAATTCTTCCAGCCTCGTCTTTGTGGACTTGGTGAGGATACCCTGCTGGATGGCATTGAGCAGGTTGTTGATGACGGTTTCCGTTTCGCGGAGCTGGCATTCAATGGATTCTTCACGCTGGCTGTCGGAGAAATACCTGGCGTAGATGACAGCTTTCACTCGGTGATCACCTCCAGTCTCTTTTTACCAATCGTCATCTAATCCGTTTTCTCGAATAAATTGCTCATATTGCCATTCAGGACCATCGAACAATAGCTGCAACAGAGCTTGCTGCAGTTCGTCCTTTTTCATGTGCCATACATAGTGGCATACCTTATCGGATAGTTCCTCTTGCCGTTTTTCTTCTTCCTCTTGATATGCCATTGCTTCTGCATAGAATTTTTCCGCCTCCTCGGGAAATGCGGTAAAGTATGCAGCAACGATATGCTTACAGATAATTCTTTTCCCATTTGCGTGAGGACAATTGCACTTTGATTTTCTTGGATGGTCAACATGGAGTTCAACAGAATAGAGTTTTGCGTTCTGTTTTTCATACCTCTACTTCGTTTTCTCTGTCAGAAACTCCGCCAGTCTTTGGAAGGCTTCCGTTGCCACCGGGTCGACCCGTTCATTCGCCACAAAGCAATGTGGCTTTACCTCTCCATGTTCTTGCTGCCGCCAAAGAATCCGCCGCCGTGGAAATAGAACAGCGTGGGGCGTTCTGTTTCCGTATTGGGATCCGGATAGGTAATATCCAAAAAACTGTTGGGATATTCCGCGCCATAGGCGATGTCGTTGATCTTATACTGTCCCGCCGCTGTGATGCCCTCGCCCGGCGTGTACAGCGGCTCAAAGGAGTTGGGACTGCCGTCGCCGTACATCCCTTTTGTGTTTCAAATCAGTCAGTATACCGGAGTCTTTGAAACATCAGCATCGGAATCAGTTGTGATTCTTATTGTCTACCTCTCTTGTATTGACTTTTTGATCCGTTCAGTTTATCATACATACAGAAGAAACGTATAGCGCTATATGCGACTAAAGTTGCATCTTTATTATATGCGATATGTATTTTTTGTGCAAGGTCTCCAAGTGAAAAGCAACTTTTCGGGGGTATTGTCGCTCACATAGGAGGAGATTGTATGGGTGCAAGTCCAAAAACGACCGATTTTCTGAAAGAATGTATGGCCGATGCGTTACTGCAGATCATGCAGGAAAAACCGTTCTCCAAAATCACGGTCAACGAGATCGCAGAAGGCGCAGGAGTAAACCGCTCTACCTGGTTCCGCAATTTCAGTGACAAAAATGAAGCGATCACCTTCAAGCTGATCCGGCTCTGGGATCGTTGGGCAGACGAGCACGGTATGAAGGAGCGGCGCCGTTATACGCTGGACAATGCGGAGGACTTCTTCGCTTTTAACTACTCCATCAAGGAGCTTCTTTCCGAGATTTACAGAGAAGAGCTTCAGGCATGTGTTTATAACGCCTTTTATCAGGTGATGATGCCGCAGTACGGGGCAGATCCTGCCGAGTGCTACGAAGCGAGATTCTATTCCTACGGTCTGTTCGGTTTCCTGGACGAATGGTTCAAGCGGGGCTTTTATGAAACTCCGGAGCAGATCACGGAGCTTTTCCGAAACATGATGGGCAGTAAGGAGACGGTGTGATATGACAACGCTGTATCTCTTTGCCGGACTGCTTCTTTTGACTGTTTTGATTGCCTGGTATTCCTATCGGACAGCGTTCTATTCTCCGGAAAAGCGCAAGGAAGATTATTATGCCATCCCGAAGGGTGAGCAGTACGAAAAAGAGCGGCAGCGGATGCTGTCGCTCATCCGGGAGATGGATATAATCCCTTTTGAAGCTGTGACTATCTCCGCCCGGGATGGGACAAAGCTGTCAGCTCGCTACTACCATGTCCGGGACGGAGCGCCGCTTCAGATCCAGTTTCACGGCTACCGTGGAACCGCCCTGCGGGATTTCTGCGGCGGCAACAAGCTGGCGCGGGAGTCCGGACAGAACACGCTTGTTGTGGATCAGCGCGCTCATGGCAGAAGCGGTGGAACGACCATCACCTTCGGCATTCGGGAACGGCTGGACTGCCTTTCCTGGGCGGAATACGCCAATCAGCGCTTCGGTTCCGATACGCCCATTTTTCTGTGCGGGGTATCCATGGGAGCCGCCACGGTTTTGATGGCCTCCGAATTGGAACTTCCCGCCAATGTGATTGGGATCATTGCGGACTGCCCCTACTCCTCGCCGGAGACCATCATCCGCAAGGTCTGCCGGGAGGATATGCACCTGCCGCCCGCACTGGTCATGCCCTTCATCCGGTTGGGAGCCAGACTGTTCGGGCATTTTGACCTGCGGGAAGCAAGCGCCCTGGAAGCGGTTCAGCATACGCACATTCCCATCCTGCTGCTCCACGGGGAGGATGACCGCTTTGTTCCCTGTGACATGAGCCGGGAGATCTTTGATGCCTGCGCAGGAGAGAAAAACTGCATCACGTTTCCCGGTGCGGGACACGGACTGAGCTATATTGTGGACACAGAAAGATATTCCGAGGCAGTTTCCCGGTTCGTGGATCAATGCCTGCGAAAGAACAGAAGTGATGTAAAACAATCAGTAGAGGCTCACAAATGCTGACTTTTGAAAAAATGCGCCCGGAGGAGCGCGGCGCCTGTGCGACCCCTGGCAGCACAGGCCTTTGGGGACTACGAATATTTCACTGACTATATTCCAAACGAACAGCAGCGTACACGGTTTCTCCGGACAATGCTGGAGATTGAGATCCGCATCAATGACGGACCGGCGGATTTCTTTACTGCCAAAGAGGAGGGGAAAATTGTGGCTGTGACCATGCTTTGCCCGCCCAAATACAAAAAACCTTCTGACATGGCGTATATGAGAGCAGGCTTTGGAAGGTGCTTTCTTCAGGGCGGCATCCGGGATGTGGCGGCATGGAATGACATGGAGGGCGAGGCAGAGTAAAGGCGCAAAGGGCGAGCGCACCGTGAAAACGGCTGCGCCCGCCCTGTTTGCGCTTATGGGGCTGCTTTCTTCTTTCGTGGGTCTCTCGGCTTGGAGGTCAGCTTGCGCCTTACACCGTTACGAAAATAGGCGCTTTCATATCGGTCAAAGACAATAAATAATCCGAACCCATCTCCTATCGGAAACAAGTTCGGATTATTTTGGCTTGGAAAGCATGAACGCTTTCGAGGCGCCAATTTCCGGTTTGCACCCAAAACCAAATCACAACCCAGCGAAGCGGTTGTGATTTGGAAAGGAGGAGCAAGGGAGCGGGCGGATGACGTTCTTTTGTTCCGCAGGAATAAAAGAACGTCGGAGCAAAGCGGACTTTGCTCCGACGTGGTGCCGGTGGTGGGACTCGAACCCACACGATGTCGCCACCAACGGATTTTGAGTCCGTCACGTCTACCAATTCCATCACACCGGCACATGATGCAAGCGTTATTATACGGGATAGCACGGTAATTTGCAAGAAAAATTTTAGGGGAAAATCCCGGGAAAGCGAAAACGGGACTGTTCTTTTGCACGGACGTGTGCTATACTATATTCGTATTACTGTCGGTTCACAGCGGAACTGACCGAGAAAGGAGCGCAAAGGGATGAAACAATGGAAAGCACTGCTGCTTGCCATAATGCTGCTTGCAACGCTTTCCGGCTGCGTGCTTGACGATTCCGGCGAAGGGCTTTACCGCCTGCCGCGGCTTCCGGGCGAGTACGAGTCGCTCGAGCAGCAGATCGATGCGCTGCTTGCCTCCGGTGCGGAACACGCTGCTCCGACGGCGGGCAGCAATCTGCAAAGCGTTCAGATGGTGGATCTCGACGGGGATGACGTCGAGGAAGCGGTCGCGCTGCTGCGGAAAAACGACGATGAAAAACCGATGAAGATCTACGTTTTCCGCGCCTCGGGAGATAATTACGAGCTTGCCTATCAGATCGAAGGCAGCTCGGACTCGATTTACAGCATTGCTTACTCGGATCTCAACGCAGACGGCTACAAAGAGATCCTGGTGGGCTTTCGCAGCAATCTCGACGTGCAGGGACTCTCGGTCATCAGTCTGAGCACGGGAAAGCCGGTGTCGCTTCTCACGACGGGCTATTTCCGCTACATTGCCTGTGATATGGACGAAACCGGAGAGCAGGAGCTGGTCGTGATCCGCAGCGATGAGGAGAACCGCGCCGTCGCCGACTGCTATCTCTGCAGGGAGTCGCTTGAGCTGCAGTCCTCCGTGGGACTTTCGATGACCGCCGCGGAGGTGAGCCGCCTGACGTGCGGCACACTGACAAGCGGGAAAACCGCACTTTTTGTAACGGGTATTCTCAGTGAAGGCAGCGAGATGACGGATATTCTGACCCTGCGGGACGGGAAGCTGCAAAGTATCGGCAGCGGCGCGTTTATCGCGGGCGAGACTGCACGCTTTTCCGCGCTTTATCCGACGGATATCAACGGCGACGGGATCACTGAGGTGCCCGAGCCGGCGGCGTTCCCGAAAACCGACCCGGAGGGCGAGTCCTATTACCGCATCTTCTGGCAGCAGTACGATGAAGAGGGCGGCTGCAGCACCGTCAGTCGCACGCTGCACAACATGCAGGACGGCTGGTGCCTTACGCTGCCGGAGAAGTGGGACGATACGGTCACCGTTTCGCGTCAGGGCACGGTGGACAGCAATTCCGTTTCCTTTTTTATCTGCAGCGGCGAAGCCGCGGAAGCAGAGCTGTTTTTGGAGATCAGCAAATTTACCGGAGAGTCAAGGGAATACCAGGCTCTGAAGGACGGGCGCTTTCTGCTGACGCGGCAGGTCGATGCGACCTATTCCGCAAAGCTGTATGACGAGAGCGTGATCAGCGAGGAGACTCTGCGCGCGGGCTTCAGTCTGCTTATGGCAGAATGGACCGCAGGCAACAATTAAGACCGCGGCGCGGCTTGAAAAGGAGAATGCAATGAAAAAAGTGCTTGTTTTGGAGGACGAATCCAGCATCCGCGGATTCATCGTGATCAATTTGCGGCGTGCCGGTTATGAGGTCGTTGAGGCGGAAACGGGCGAAGAAGCGCTGGAAAAGCTGCACGAGCATCCCGACACGCGCGTATGCCTGCTCGATATCATGCTGCCGGGCATCGACGGTTTTGAGGTTTGCCGCCGCATCCGCATGGCGAATCCGCAGATCGGCATCATCATGCTTTCCGCGCGCTCACAGGAGATGGACAAGGTGACGGGACTGATGACCGGTGCGGACGACTATGTGACCAAGCCGTTTTCCCCGGCGGAGCTGACCGCGCGCGTGGACGCGCTGCTGCGCCGCTCCGGCGAAGCGGCGCCGAGCAGGAGCGCGGAGCTGCTGCAGCCCCCGTTTCTTTTGAATACGGACAACCGCACGCTCGAAAAGGACGGCGTGCGCATCAAGCTGACGCAGCTGGAGTATTCCATCGTCAAGCTCTTTATGGAAAACCGGGGCAAGGCGCTCTCCCGCGAGGCGATTCTTGACGCCATCTGGGGCAAGGGGTACTTTGGCGAGCTGAAGATCGTGGATGTCAACGTGCGCCGCCTGAGACTGAAGATCGAGGACGACGCACAGGAGCCGAAGTACATCTCCACCGTGTGGGGATACGGCTATAAGTGGAATGCCTGAGTGAAAGCGGAGCGTGAACATACATGAAAGGGAGGGGACAGGAATATGCCGAAGAGCGTGAACGGTTTTCCCGGCGGTCTGCATATCCGCGGTCTGCGACAGCGCTGGCTGGTCAACGCGGTGCTTCCGGTTTTTGCGCTGGTGACGCTTGCCGTCATTATTTATGTCCTCAGCTCCGCACAGTATTACTATGGCAACATGCGCACGGGGCTTGAAACGCGCGCCCGCGCGGCGGCGGATACCTTTACAAACTACGGCATCAAGAGCTACAGCGAATACTACCGGCTCGCGACCTATTCCGCCGAGACGTTCGAGGAAAAGGACAGCATCGAGCTGCAGTTCATCAACACCAACGGCCGCGTACAGGTCTCCTCCTACGGACTCACCGCCGGAACCTCCCCGGCGACGTCGGATATTGAAGCAGCGGTCGGCGGAGCGATGGATTACTTCCAGGGCGAGGATCCGCAGACGGGAGAGAAGATCCTCTCCGTTTCCTGCCCGATCATGTTCAACTCCCGTGTGGTCGGCGTTTTGCGCTATGTGACGTCGCTGCGGGAGGCGGAGCACCGCATCCTGATCGACGCGCTGGTCGCTTCGGCGATCGGCGCCGTGTGTATCGCACTGGTCGTTCTTTCCAACGCGATTTTCATCAACAACGTCGTTGAGCCGGTCGCTGTCGTCAGCGAAGCGGCGCGCCGCATTTCCGGCGGGAGCTACGGCATTCAGATCGACAACCACTATCACGACGAGCTTGGCGAGCTTGTGGACAACATCAATGATATGTCCGTTAAGATCAGTCAGGCGGAAAAAATACAGCAGGAATTCATTTCCTCCGTTTCGCACGAGCTGCGCACGCCGCTGACCGCCATCAGCGGCTGGGCCGAAACGCTGTCCGCGGATCCCGCCGGCGAAGCGGAGCAGACCAGGCGCGGTCTCGGCATCATCCTCAAGGAGTCGCGCAGACTTACGACCATGGTGGAGGAGCTGCTGGAATTTACCAAGATGCAGGATGGGCGGTTTACCCTTCGCATAGAGTCGGTGGATCTTCTCAGCGAGCTGGAGGACGCGATCTATACCTACCGGGAGCTGTTTCGCCAGGAAGGGATCGAGGTCTGCTATACGGCGCCGGAGGAGGATATCCCGCCGCTTGCGGCTGACAGCGAGCGCATGAAGCAGGTGTTTTGCAACGTGCTTGACAACGCGGCAAAGCACGGCGGCGCGGGACGCAGGATCGATGTGAGCGCCGCGAAGGAAGAGGACCGCATGGTGATCCGCGTGCGGGACTACGGTCCCGGGATCCCGCCGGAGGAGCTGCCGTTCGTGAAGCAGAAGTTCTACAAAGGCTCGTCCAAAGCACGCGGCAGCGGCATCGGACTCGCCGTGTGTGACGAGATCGTGGAGCGTCACAACGGCACCTTTGAGATCGCCAACGCCGATACCGGCGGCGCAGTCGTGACGATCTCGCTGCCGCTCGGCAAATAAAATATAGAACAAGTGTTGCATTTTTGAAAATGCTGTGTTATACTGTGAAACACAAGGAGATTTTCCATGGCAAACGAAAACAAAGCTGAACAGAAATTCCGCACCTCCATCGGCGGACAGGCCCTGATCGAGGGCATCCTCATGCGCGGTCCGGACAAACAGGCGATCGTCGTGCGTTCGCCGGAGGGGCTCGTGGAAAAGGTGGAGGAGCTGACGCTCGTGCGCGACAGGTATCCGATTTTGGGACTGCCCCTTATCCGCGGCGCGGTCACCTTCGTGGATTCGCTGGTCAAGGGCGTCAAGGCGCTGATGTTCTCGGCGGACTATTTCCCCGAGGAGGAGCTGGCGCAGCCGGGCAAGTTCGACCAGTGGCTTGAAAAGCATTTTTCCGGCGAAAAGCTGCAAAAGCTCATCGTGGCGCTGGCGGTCGTCCTCTCTCTGGGACTGACGATCTTGCTTTTCTTCCTGCTGCCGACCTTTCTGGCGGGGCTGATCGACCCGTTCATTGACAGCGCGGCGGTCCACAATCTCGTGGAGTCTGTCATCAAGCTGCTGATCTTTGCGGGATACCTGCTTCTGTGCTCCAAACAGAAGGACATTCAGCGCGTGTTCCAGTACCACGGCGCGGAGCACAAAACCATCTTCTGCTACGAGGCGGGGCTCCCGCTGACGGTGGAGAACGCCCGCATTCAGCCGCGCCACCATCCGCGCTGCGGTACGAGCTTTCTGTTCGTGGTCGTTGTGGTGTCGATTCTGGTCTCGAGCGTCGTGTTCAGCTTCGTTGACTGGCGCAACATGTGGGTGCGCATGGGGCTGCATCTGCTGCTGCTCGTGCCGGTCATCGGCATTACATATGAGTTCAACCGTTATGTCGGCAGGCACGATAATCCCGTGACGAATTTTCTGGCAAAGCCCGGTCTCTGGCTCCAGAATTTCACGACCAATGAGCCGGATGACTCCATGCTTGAGGTCGCCATCCGCGCGCTCGAGCTGGTCATTCCGGAGGAAAAGGGCAAGGACGAGTGGTAATGGCTGTTACCTATAATAATTTATACCTCGACCTGCGCACGAAGCTGAGACGTTCGGGCGTCGAGGAAGCGACGCAGGCGGCGCGCGAGATGGTGTGCAGCGCTTCCGGTAAGACGAAGGAGGAGCTGCTGCGCGACGGAGCGCTTTACGCTCCCCCCGAGACGGAGCGTGCGGCGTATGAGCTGGCGCAGCGGCATCTGAACGGCGAGCCGGTCGCGTACCTGATCGGCGAGTGGGAGTTTTACGGCTTGCCGCTTGATATTTCGCCCGCCGTGCTGATCCCGCGCCCCGACACCGAGGTGCTGGCGCAGCGGGCGATCGAGGCGGCAGGGGAGCTGGAGGAGTGCCGCGTGCTCGACCTCTGTGCCGGCAGCGGCTGCATCGGTCTTGCCGTCGCGGCGAACGTGCCGCACGCCCGTGTGCTGCTCGGCGAGATCGACGAGGAAGCGCTCAAGATCTGCCGGCAGAATATCCGGCGCAACAATCTTACGGGTCGTGTGGCGAGCATGCGCGTGGATGCAAGGGAGAAGCCGCCGCGCAGCCTCGGCGAATTTCACATGATCGTCAGCAACCCGCCCTATATCCCGACGCGGGACATCGAAACGCTCGACGCCTCCGTCAGGGATCACGAGCCGCGCCTTGCCCTCGACGGCGGAGCGGACGGACTGGATTTCTATCGCGTGATCGTGGAAAAATGGCGCGACGCATTGACGGAAAACGGCATGCTCGCCTTTGAGGTCGGCATCGGTCAGGCGGACGAGGTGCTGCGCATCATGCGGCACAGCGGCTTCGGCGATGTCCAGATCCTCAGGGATCTTAACGGCATTCCCCGCGTGGTGTCCGGCACGTTGTGCGATGAAGTGTATCAAGAGTGACTGAAAATAAATTTGTGGAGGAAAGCGAACATGGCAGATAAAAACGCGGCAAAGACCACACTTGCAACCGATGACAAAAAAAGAGCCATTGAAACGGCGATGCAGCAGATCGAGCGCACCTACGGCAAGGGCTCCATCATGCGCTTCGGCGACGCCTCGGCGGCGAACAATGTGGAGGCGATCTCCACCGGCTCGCTGGCGCTGGATCTTGCGCTCGGCATCGGAGGTCTGCCCAGAGGCCGTATCGTTGAGATCTACGGACCGGAATCCTCCGGCAAGACGACGCTTGCCCTGCACGTGCTTGCGCAGGCACAGAAGGCCGGCGGCGAGGTCGCCTTTGTCGATGCGGAGCACGCGCTGGACATCACCTACGCCCGTGCGCTGGGCGTGAAGATCGAGGACATGCTCGTTTCCCAGCCCGATACCGGCGAGCAGGCGCTGGAGATCACCGAGGCGCTTGTGCGCTCCGGCGCGATCGACGTGATCGTCGTCGACTCCGTGGCGGCGCTGGTTCCCCGCGCTGAGATCGAGGGCGAGATGGGCGACAGCTTTGTGGGACTTCACGCGCGCCTGATGTCGCAGGCGCTGCGCAAGCTGACCGGCGCGGTCAGCAAGACCAACACCATCGTCATTTTCATCAACCAGCTGCGCGAAAAGGTCGGTGTCATGTACGGCAACCCCGAGGTGACCACCGGCGGGCGCGCGCTCAAGTTCTACGCCTCCGTCCGCATCGACGTGCGCCGTGTCGAAACGCTCAAAAACGGTCAGGAGATGATCGGCAACCGCACGCGCGCGAAGGTCGTGAAAAACAAGATGGCGCCTCCGTTCCGTGAAGCGGAGTTCGACATCATGTACGGCGAGGGGATCTCGCTGCTCGGCGAGCTCATCGATCTGGGCGTCAAGCTCGACCTCGTGCAGAAGAGCGGCAGCTGGTATTCGATGGGCGAGGTGCGCATCGGTCAGGGCCGCGACGCCGCCAAGCAGTATCTCAGGGACAATCCCGAGATCGCGGACAAGCTGGAAGCTGACATCCGCAGGAATTTCGACAAGCTGATGACCGGTCAGTCCCGCGTTGCCGCCAAGGCTGCCGGACGCGCCGTGGACGTGAGTGCGGACGACTTCAAGGATGAAGATTGAGAAAATCGAAACATCGAAACACAGGCAGGAGCGGATTCTCGTGTATCTGGAGGGGGGAGACCTCCTCCGGATCACGCAGAGCGAGCTCCTGCATTTCGGCTTGTATGCGGGGCTGGACATGGACGGGGAAACTGTGGTAGAATTGCAGAAGTCCGCCGCCCGCAGTGAAACGCGCGCGCGTGCGGCGAATATGATCTCCGCGCGTCCCCTGTCAAAAAAGGAGCTTTCCGGGAAGCTGCGCGCCAAGGGCGCGTCTGAGGAGGATGCCGCCGCCGCAGCCGGCTGGCTGGAGGAGATCGGCGCGCTTGACGACGCCGCCTATGCGGCCATGCTCGTGCGCCATTACAGCGCCATGGGCTACGGCGAGGGCAGGCTGCGCGACGAGCTGTATCGCCGCGGCGTCCCGAAAGACCTGTGGGACGAGGCGCTTGCCGCTGCACCCGAAGCGGAGGAAGTCCTTGAAAGGGTGATCGCGCAAAAGACCGGGGGCAGACCGCTTGATGAAAAGGGACGCAGAAGGCTTTGCGATATGCTGCTGCGGCGCGGCTTTTCCTGGCGCGACGTGAAAGCGGCGATGAACAAAACGGGCGAAACGATAGAGGAACAGGAGGACGGTTGAAAACGGGTTTCAACCGTCTCCATAGAATGCCGTTTTTCCTGCCGCGAAGCGGCAGGCGAAAAACACGGCGCGGTATGACCGTCCTTTTTCGACGGTTTTTTGCACCGCATGGCAGGACAGAAAGGAACGGTCATACTTCATGTATAAGGTAGCGTTTATTTCGCTTGGCTGTGCCAAGAATCAGGTGAATTGTGAGCAGATGATGGCGACGGTGGCAAATGCCGGTCACGAGATCCATCCCGCGCCGGAGGGCGCGGACGTCGTGGTCGTCAACACCTGCGGCTTTTTGGCGTCTGCCTGCGAGGAGGCCATCGACAACATCCTGGAAATGGCGGAGCTGAAAAAGGCGGGCGCCGTCAAAAAGATCCTCGTCACCGGCTGCATGGCGCAGCGCTACAGGGAAGACGTGCTCCGCGAACTGCCCGAGGTGGACGGCATCCTCGGCACGGGCAGCTATGAGGATATTGCGCTTGCCATTGACGAGGTCATGGCAAAGGGCGCCCGTCCCTGCCGCATGGGCAATATCCACACGGCGAAGCAGAACGGCGAGCGCATTTTGTCCACGCCGCCCTGGTGCGCATACCTGCGCATTGCCGAGGGCTGTGACAACTGCTGCGCCTACTGCGTGATCCCGAGACTGCGCGGCAGATACCGCTCGCGCCCGATGGAGGAGCTGCTCGAGGAGGCCGCCGAGCTTGCGTCCGCCGGCGTCAGGGAGCTGCTCGTTATCGCACAGGATATCACGCGCTACGGCACGGACTTAAGCGGTGAGCGCCAGCTATCGAAGCTTCTGCGCGAGCTGTGCAAGCTCGATTTCCACTGGATCCGCCTGCACTATCTCTATCCGGACGAGATCACGGACGAGCTGATCGACACGATCGCCTCCGAGGAGAAGATCCTGCCCTATCTCGACATTCCCATTCAGCACTGCAACGACGCGATTTTGAAGGCGATGAACCGCCGCGACACGAAAGCGAGCCTGACGGAACTGTTCGCGAAGCTGCGTAGGCGCATCCCGGATCTCGTGCTGCGCACGTCGATCATCACCGGTCTTCCGCTTGAGGGTGAGGCGGAATTTGAGGAGCTGTGCGGCTTTTTGCGCGAGGAAAAGATCGAGCGCGCGGGCGTGTTCCCGTTCTCTCCCGAGGAGGGCACGAAGGCAGCTGCAATGGAGCATGTCTCCGCGGAGGAGGCGCAGCGCCGCGCGGAGCTTCTGGTGGACGTGCAGTCCGAGATCATCGACGCGTACAACGATTCCGTTCTGGGTGATGTGCGCGAGGTTTTGTGCGAGGGCTTTGACAGCGAGTCGATGCGCTATGTCGGCCGCTCGTACGCGGAGTCGATCGATATTGACGGAAAGATTTACTTTTCCGCAGATCGTGATATAATAGCAGGTGAATTTGTCAATGTCCGTATGACCGGCGCCATGGATGGCGAATTGACCGGCGAAGCGGTGGAATGAGCCCTGCGAGGCAGGAGGTATCCCAAATGACAACAGCAAATAAACTGACGATTCTTCGTGTGGCGCTGATCCCCGTGTTTCTGCTCGTGCTGTACGCGGGCTTTGAAGGCAGCGGCTATGCGGCGCTTCTCATTTTCATCATCGCGTGTCTGACCGATTTTGCCGACGGCTACATCGCGCGCCGCTATCATCAGATCACGAATTTCGGGAAATTCATGGACCCCCTGGCCGACAAAATGCTGGTCATGGCGGCCATGTGCTATTTTGTCGAGTGCGGTCAAATGCCCGGCTGGGCGCTGGCGCTTGTGCTTCTGCGCGAGTTTGCCGTGTCCGGTATGCGTCTGGTCGCAGCCGAACGGGGGAGGGTCATTGCAGCAGCCTGGTCAGGCAAGATCAAAACAGCCTCGACCATGGTGTGCCTGTGTATTATGATGCTCCTCAATGAGCCGTGGGTCCCCGTGCCGCGCACGATCAATACGCTTTGCATCGTCGTCATCGTCGGCACGACGCTTTACTCCGGCATCGAATATTTTGCAAAAAACATTGATATATTCAAGGACGCCGACTGAGTCAAAACTATCTTCCTTAAGGAGATTTCATTATGTATCTTTATAACTCTGCCACCCATAAGAAAGAAGAATTCAAGACCCATACGCCCGGACATGTGGAGATGTATACCTGCGGTCCGACGGTGTACCACTTTGCACACATCGGCAACCTCCGCTCCTACATCATGGAGGACGTGCTGGAAAAGTACCTGCGTTTTGCGGGCTATGACGTCAACCGCGTGATGAATATCACCGACGTCGGGCATCTGACCTCCGACGCCGACGAGGGCGAGGACAAGATGCTCAAGGGCGCCAAACGCGAGCATAAGACCGTCATGGAGATCGCGCAGTTCTACACCGACGCATTCTTTGACGACTGCCGCAAGCTCAACATCAAGCGCCCGGACATCGTCCAGCCCGCCACCGGTCTCATTGACGACTATATCCGCATCGTCTCCACGCTGATCGAAAAGGGCTATGCCTATCTTGCCGGCGGCAACGTGTATTTTGACACCAGCAAGCTTTCCCGTTACTACATCTTCAACGACCACAATGAGGAAGACCTCGCTGTCGGCGTGCGCGAGGGCGTGGAGGAGGACACCAACAAGAAGAACAAGAACGACTTCGTGCTTTGGTTCACCAAGTCCAAGTTTGAGGATCAGGCGCTCAAATGGGATTCTCCCTGGGGCGTGGGGTATCCCGGCTGGCATATCGAGTGCTCCGGTATCTCCATGAAGTACAACGGCGAGTATCTTGACCTGCATTGCGGCGGCGTGGACAATGCGTTCCCGCATCACACCAATGAGATCGCCCAGTCTGAGAGCTACCTCGGTCATACGTGGTGCCCGCACTGGTACCATGTCGCGCACCTCAACACGGAGGGCGGCAAGATGTCCAAGTCCAAGGGCGAGTTTCTGACCGTTTCGCTGCTGGAGCAGAAGGGCTACGATCCGCTTGCCTACCGTTTCTTCTGCCTGCAGAGCCATTACCGCAAGAGCCTTGTCTTCACCTGGGAGAATCTCGACAATGCGGTGCTCGCCTACAATAAGCTCATTGCGAAGATCGCAAATCTCAGGGACGAAGGCGTCGTGGACGAGACCGTGCGCGCGGAATACCGTGCGAAGTTCATGAAGGAGATGGACAACGACCTCAACACCGCCATGGCCGTCACCGCGCTTTACGATGTGCTCAAGGCCGGGACGAACGATGCAAGCAAGCTTGCCGTCATTGCTGATTTTGACACCGTGCTGAGCCTGAGCCTTCTGGAAAAGGCTGCCGCCAAGCGTAAAGAAAACGCCGGAACTGCTGCCGTTCAGACTGCCGGCGGCTACACCATCACCGGCGAGGGCGACCCTGCCGTGGATGCGCTCGTGATGGCGCGCTATGAGGCCAAGAAGGCAAAGAACTTCGCCGAGGCAGACCGCATTCGCGACGAGCTGAAGGCGCAGGGCATCGAGATCGTCGATGCCAGGGACGGCGCGGTCTGGAAGCGTGTTTGACGATTCGTTGAAAGGAGAATATTCCGATGCGTAAGATCCTGGTCGTTGTCGATATGCAGAACGATTTCATTGACGGCAGTCTCGGCACCAAAGAGGCACAGGCGATCGTTCCCAAAGTGGTTGAAAAAATCAGGGAGTATGACCCCTGGAACATCTATCTCACCCGCGACACGCACTATGAGAACTATCTCGACACGCAGGAGGGAAGAAACCTGCCTGTCGTGCATTGCGTGGAAGGCACGGACGGCTGGCAGGTGAGAGAGGAGATCGCGGAAGCTGCCGGCAAGGCAACCTATGTTGACAAGCCGTCGTTCGGCAGCAGCAAGCTCGCCGGTATGCTGATGACGGAGCGTGCACAGGAGGCGCTGGAGATCGAGCTTGTCGGTCTGTGCACCGATATCTGCGTGGTGTCCAACGCGCTGCTGCTCAAGGCGGCGATGCCGGAAGCGCCCATCACGGTCGACGCCTCCTGCTGTGCCGGCGTCACGCCGGAGCGCCACAAGACCGCGCTGGAGACGATGAAGTCCTGCCAGATCCGGATCATTAACGAATAAAACGAATCAACGAGGAGCGATGCATGCATCGCTCCTCGTTTCGTATGTGCTGCACTCCATGTGACCGGCAATTCCGCGCGGGAAGAGCCGGAAGACCGCCCGTGCCGGCGGAAATCAAGGTCATTCGCTTATCTTCGTATGCTCGCACAGCTCCCTGATCTTTGCCTGCAAGCCCTTGAAATCGTCGAAGGCCTCGGGGCGGCGGCGCGGATCGCGCAGAAGTGCCGCGGGATGATACACCGCCATCATCTGCAGCCCGCCCTTTTCAAACCACTGACCGTGTTCCCGGGAGATCTTGAAGTCGCTGCGGATGATGCGCATGGCGGCAATGCGGCCGAGACAGACGACGATTTTCGGGTTCAGCAGCTTCACCTGGCGGCGCAGGTAATCAATGCACGCATCCTGCTCCACGCCGAGCGGATCGCGGTTTTCGGGCGGACGGCACTTGACGATGTTGGCAATATAGACGTCATCGCGCCGGAGCCCGATGATCTCGAGCATATCGTCAAGCAGCTGACCTGCTCTTCCGACAAAGGGAACGCCCTGCGCGTCCTCGTTGGCGCCGGGACCCTCGCCGATGAACAGCACCTCCGCGCTGCGATTGCCCACACCGAAAACGACGTTGGTGCGCGTTTCCCAAAGAGAGCACTCGCGGCAGTTCTCACAGTCATGCATCAAAGCTTCCCAGCTATCGGTCATAAGGCTTCCTCCTGCGTGATTTTTTATTTTTTCACAGAATACCATGATTCGCGCTTTTTTGCAACGCGCCCGGCGCATTTTTTCGCTCAGGCAGGGCAAACTGGGGAAAAGTCTGACTGAGAGGAACGCTATGGCATATTTTTGGTATTTCCTGTTTTACAGCTTTTTCGGGTACCTGCTGGAAAAGCTTTTTGCCCGTGTGACGCAATCGGAGCGGCAGGTGCGCAAGTGCTTTCTGCTTTTGCCGCTGTGTCCGGTATACGGACTCGCCATGACGGCGCTGCTGCTCACCGGCGCCGAGCGGATCGATAATATCTGGGCGCTGATGGTCATCGGCGCGGCGGTGACGACGGCGGTGGAGTATGCGGTGCACTGGGGCTATGAAACGCTGTTCGGCGTGTACTTCTGGGACTATACACCGACCAAGATGGACGTCAACGGACGCATCTGCATACCGTTTTCCATCGCCTGGGGTCTGCTGTCCGCCGCCGCGGTGCGGCTGGTGCAGCCGGAGCTGACGGCGCTTGCGGCGAGCTTGAGCGACGGGTGGGCGGGCGCAGCACTGTTTCTGCTCACGTTTGACGCGATCATCACGGCACGGGTGCTGCTCGTTTACCACGACACGGAGCTTCTGAGCCTGCCGGCGCTGCGCAGACGCAAAACCGCAGAACCGTAAAAGACGAGAAACGAAAACGAAAACGAAAACGAAAAAAGGAAGGACTGCCTCGGCAGTCCTTCCTTGAGGTTGTCAAAAAAGACGAAAAGTGTGCGTATTCGGGAAGGAAGATAGTTACGAAAGAAACCCAGGAGGGGTGTCTTTCGTGTTAGATCAATAAGTTTTTGCAACTTTTTAAAGTTGCAAAAACTTGCTTCAGCATGTCGAAAAGACTTTTTCGACATGCTGAAGGAAGGACTGCCTCGGCAGTCCGTCCTTTTTTACAGATGCTTTTCGATCCAGCTCCAGAGATCCGCATAGACCGTCTCACGGCAGGCTTCGTTGAGGATCTCATGCCGCAGCCCCTCATAGAGCTTGAGGGAAACGTCCCTGACGCCGGCTTTGCGGAAGCTCTCATACGCCGCTTTGACGCCTTTGCCCATGCCGCCGACGCCGTCCTGGTCGCCGGAGATGAAGAGGACGGGCGTGTTTGGGTTCATCGTGTCGACGTTGGACTGCTTTTCGATAAAGCCGATCCCGCCGAGCATATCCAAGAGCAGCCCGACCGTTATGTTGCCGCCGCAAAGCGGATCGGCGATGTAACGGTCAACGTTTTCTGCATCGGCACTCAGCCAGTCATAGTCGGTGCGGCTGGGGGCAAAGGGCTTGTTGTAGGCGCCGAAGACCAGGCGATCGACCGTCGGGGAGAAGCGGTCATAGCCGATCCGCCTGCCGATCATTTTGGCAAACAGCCTGCCGCTCTTCACCAGCGCCGCCGGCTGCTGACCGGTGCCCATGATGATCGCGCCGGCAAGCGTGCCGGGATAACGGATGAGATAGGTGCGCGTAAGGAAGGAGCCCATGGAGTGACCGAGCAGAAAACAGGGCAGCTCCGGATACTTTCTGCCGGTCATGTCGCGCAGGGCATACATGTCGTCCACGACATGCCGCCAGCCGTCGTGCCTGCCGAAGTAAAGCGGCACAGCGCCTTCGGCAACGGAGAGTCCGTGACCGAGGTGGTCGTTGGCGACGACGATAAAGCCGTGCGCATTCATAAACCGGGCGAACGGCTCATAGCGCAGCGCGTACTCCGCCACACCGTGCGCGATCTGCAGTACGCCGACGGGCCGCTGCGCGATGCCCCACTCGACCGCATGGATCTGCGTCATGCCGTCGGAGGAGGGAAAATAAAATTCTTTTCGGTTTTCCATAGCATAACAAGCTCCTTTATGATATAGTAGCGGTGTCAGAATTATAGCACAGTCACCGCTTATGGAACAAGGGGGAGTTTCCGTGAAAGACTATATTCTCGCGCTCGACCAGGGCACGACCAGCTCGCGAGCCATCCTCTTCGGCGCGGACGGCTCGATCGCCGGCAAGGCGCAGCAGAATTTCAAACAGTACTATCCGCAGCCCGGCTGGGTGGAACACGACCCGCTTGAGATATGGGAAAGCGAGCGCAGCGTCTGCGCGCAGGCGCTGAAAGAATCGGGCGCAGCCGGCTGCGTGAAGGGCATCGGGATCACCAACCAGCGCGAAACGACGATCCTCTGGGACCGGGCAAGCGGCAGACCCGTCTACAACGCGATCGTCTGGCAGTGCCGCCGCACGGCGGGGATCGCAGATGCGCTCAAGGAAAAACGCGGCGTATCCGAAATGATCGCCGAGAAGACCGGACTTTTGCCCGACGCGTATTTCTCCGGAACGAAGCTCAAGTGGCTGCTTGACAACGTGCCGAACGCGCGCTACCGCGCCGAACGTGGGGAGCTGTTGTTCGGCACGGTCGAAACGTGGCTCATCTGGAAGCTCACCGGCGGAAAGGTCCATGTGACGGATTACTCCAACGCCTCGCGCACGATGCTGTTCAACATCCGCACGCTCACGTGGGATGAAGAATTATGTAAACTTATGGACATTCCGATGTGCCTGCTGCCCAGACCGGTCTCCAATTCGGAGGTCTACGGTACGGTGGCAGAGGGCATCGAAGGACTTGAGGCGCTTGCCGGCGTACCGATCTGCGGCGCGGCGGGCGATCAGCAGGCGGCGCTGTTCGGACAGGGCTGCTTCGAGCGCGGCGAAGCGAAAAATACATACGGCACCGGCTGCTTCACGCTGATGAATATCGGGGCAAAGCCCGTGCGTTCGCGCGCGGGACTCGTGACGACAGTCGGCTGGAGCATCGGCGGAAAGACGACCTACGCGCTGGAGGGCAGCGTGTTCAACGCCGGCAGCGCGATCCAGTGGCTGCGCGATGAGCTGCACATGCTCAGCTCCGCGCATGAGTGCGATCTTCTGGCGGAGAGTGTGGAGGACACCGGCGGGGTATACCTGGTGCCGGCGTTTACCGGTCTCGGCGCGCCGTATTGGGACATGTACGCCCGCGGCTGCATCGTGGGGATCACGCGCGGCACGACGAGAGCGCACATCGCCCGCGCGGTGCTGGAGGCGATCGCCTATCAGGTGACGGACCTGATGACGGCAATGCGCCAGGACGCGGGCTGCGAGATCAGCGTGCTGCGCGTTGACGGCGGCGCGAGCGTCAGCGATCTGATGATGCAGTTCCAGTCCGATCTTCTGCGCATTCCGGTCGACCGCCCGGAAATGGTGGAGACGACGGCGTTCGGCGCGGCGGCGCTTGCCGGACTTGTCGCGGGCGTATGGAAGGACGCGGCGGAGCTGCGCGCGCTTCGCGTCAGCGAGCGCGTTTTTGAGCCGCTGCGCGAGCAGTATGCGTGCGAGGAACAGTACCGCGGCTGGAAGCGCGCGGTGAGCTGCGCACAAGGCTGGATCGAGGCGTAACAAAAAATTCATCATTCGTTCCCAAATTTTTCATTGAATCTTTCACGCAGGAGCAGTATACTGAACTTACCCTATCAGAAACGACCGAAAGGAGAAAATACAATGGCATTTTTTGAGGAATTGACGAAGAAGGTACAGGACGTTGCCTTCACTGCGGCGGAAAAGGCACAGGAAGTGGCTGCCGTTGCCAGCGAAAAGGCGAGCAATGTGGCTGACCGCGCCAAGACGGAGTATGCGATCGCCGCAGAAAAGCGCAGTCTTGACAAGAACTACCGTGCCGTCGGCGAGTGGTATCTGTCCACGATCGAGGAAGCGCCCGAAGCGGTTGCCGATATCGTATCCGCGATCCGCGCCTCTCAGGCGAAGATCGCCGAGCTGGAGGCGAGCCGCCCCGTGAAGGAGGAAGCGCCGGCCGCCGAAGCGGAGGAGTCTGCCGAGGTCAAGATCTGCCCGAACTGCGGCGAGGCTGTCACCAGCAAGTTCTGCCCCAAGTGCGGCACCGAAGTCTGATTTGAAGTCGAAGAAGGCAAAAAGACGCGCGGCTGCGCGTCTTTTTGCCGTATGCCCGCGTGAAAAGTGCGAACAGAGCCCTGAAAAGCGCCCGTTTGACAAGCGGGCGCTTTTTTCCTATACTGTGTTCATCACCGACCCGGAGGAGCCACGCATGAAATATCCCTGCCTGGTGCTCGACCATGACGATACCGTGGTCAACAGCACCGCGACCGTTCATTATCCCTGCTTTGTGGAGTATATGGGGAAGTATTTCCCGCAGATCCGCTACACGCTGGAGGAATACTTCGTCAAAAATTTTGACCCCGGCGTCTATACGCTTTTCCACGATATCATCGGCATGACGGATGAGGATATGCAGCGGGAGCAGAGCTATTGGTTCGACTATGTGCAGCGCCATGTGCCGAAGGTGTTCGACGGGATGCGCGAGATCCTCTGGGACTACAGGAGGGCAGGCGGCAGGCTCTGCGTCGTATCGCATTCGTTTTCTGAAAATATCCTGCGCGACTACCGCGAAAACGATTTGCCGGCGCCGGACATGGTGTTCGGCTGGGAGGTGCCGCGTGAAAGGCGCAAGCCGCAGCCGGACGCTCTTTACGAGATCATGTCGCACTTTGACTTGAAGCCGGAGGAGCTACTGGTGCTTGACGACTTAAAGCCCGGCTACGATATGGCAAAGGCGGCCGGCGTGCGCTTTGCCGCTGCCGGCTGGGCGAACGACATTCCGGAGATCGAGCGGTTTATGCGGAACAACTGCGACCTGTATTTCAAGACGGTTGCGGAGTTTCGCGCGCACCTGTTCGGAGAGGAGAAAACCGGGCACTGCCTTCCGGAAAGCGGGGAACCACGGTCTGACAAATGAAAAAAGTCTCCGTATTGCACCGCAATACGGAGACTTTTGTATGTGGTGTGTCAAAACGGCGTTTATGCCAAAAAGCCCTTGAGGATCGTATCCTCGGCTTCCTCCTCGGTGAGACCGAGCGACTGAAGCTTCAAAAGCTGGTCGCCGGCGATCTTGCCGATGGCAGCCTCGTGAATGAGCTGCGCCTCGGTGGAGTTGGCGGTGATGGCGGGAACGGATTCGATCTTGGCGCTGCCCATGATGATCGAGTCGCACTGGACGTGACCGAAGCACCTGTCGTTGCCGATGACAACGGGACGAAAGACCTGCTTCGATTCGTCCTGCGCAACGGAGCGGGAGATGACGCGCCCTCTGGAGTCCTCACCGTTGAGCTCGATGACCATGTCAGATTCGGCGTGCTGATGACCGTGGGTGAGCAGACGCTCGGTGATGACAGCCTCGGCGTCCTTGCCGCACACCAGCTTCGTATAGCGTCTGGTGGAGTCGATGCCGCGGATCTGAACGGTGTCCATCTGGATGCTCGCGCCCTCGTCAAGATAGACGATCGTCTGCGGATTCATGATGTTTTTCCCTTCGCCGTCACCCTCGCCGTAATGCTTTTCGGCGTAATGGACGCGGGAGTTTTTGCCGATATGGAAGGTGTGTACGCCGTCATGGCGGCTCTCGTTGCAGCCGGAGTTGTGGATGCCGCAGCCGGCGATAATGTCAACATCGCAGTTCTCGCCGATATAAAAGTCGTTATAGACCATCTCCGTTACGCCGGTTTTGCTGATGATGACGGGAATATGGCAGGTTTCGCCCCTGGTGCCGTCCTTGACGCGGATGTCGATGCCCTCCTTGCCGTCGGTCTTTGGGGTGATCTCGATATGCTCCGTGGACTGGCGCGCCTCGCAGCCGCTGTCCTTGCGGATATTGAACGCGCCGACGGGCTTGCCCGTAAGGTCGGCGATCTTTTCCAGTAATGCCTGGTCGATCTCAGTGATCATGCTGCGCGCTCCCTCCTTATTTGTTCAGCACCGGGCAGGAGCCCAGCGTGTCCGCCATGATGAGCGGGAAGATCTCAGACGTTGTGCCGCGATGCTTCAGCTCGCCGCCGCCGACCACGATGATCTCATCGGCAAGCCGGATGATGCGCTCCTGATGGGAGATGACGATCATCGTCGCGCTGTGCTGGCGGTGGATATGCTCAAAGGTCTCGGTCAGACGGGCAAAGCTCCACAAATCGATACCGGCTTCCGGCTCGTCGAAGATCATGAGCTTGGAATGGCGGGCGAGAAGCGACGCGATCTCGATGCGCTTGACCTCGCCGCCGGAAAGACTGGCATCCACCTCGCGGTCAAGGTAATCGTTGGCGCAAAGACCGACCTGCGTGAGATACTTGCAGCACTTGTCCTTGGAGAGCTTTTCGTCGCCCGCGGCAATGGTCAGAAGGTTGCGCACGGTGATGCCCTTGAAACGCGGCGGCTGCTGGAATCCGTAGCTGATGCCGAGTCTGGCGCGCTCCGTGATGCCGAGACCGGTGATGTCCTGTCCGTCGTAGAGGATCTGACCGCTGGTCGGGGTGACAAGACCCATAATGACCTTGGCAAGCGTCGTTTTGCCGCCGCCGTTGGGACCGGTGAAAACGACGAGCTTGTGATCGGGGATATCAACGGAAATATGGTTCAGAATCGTCTGCTCGCCCTCAGGCGTGGAGACGGTATAGGTGATGTTTTTCAGCTGAAGCATGACCCAGCCTCCTTGTAAAAGTTACAGCAAATAATAGTATACCAATTTCTAACAGAAAAATCAATGAATTTCCGCTTCATAAAACTCTTTGTTTCGGCGAAGCGCGCAGCGGTCGCCTGAAGTGCCTGCCGAACCGGCAGAGATGCAAAAAAGCGGGAAAAATTCAAAGAGAGGCTCATAGGATAGAGAAAGAGACTGCAAGGAGGAATCGTGATGGAGGAAAAAACAAACAGCGCTTACGATTATGCCTGCTGCGAACGGGTGTGGCGCAGGGTAGCGCCGGCGGAAAACCCCTATCCGCACGCCGGTGAGGAAACGGCGAAAAACACGGCGGAGACGGTACAGACCGAAAACAGCGAGCTGTTGCTGCCCGGCGCGCAGAGCAATCCGTGCTGCATGGGGACGCTGGCAATGGAGTCGGTGGAGGTGCTCAAAGGGTTTGTGAGGGATGAACTTGCTGCAAAGCAAATGTACCGGAGCTTTTCCCGCAGTGCGCCCACGCAGGAGGCGCGGCGTGTGTTCCATGCGATATCATGCGACGAGGAGCGCCATGCGCGGCAGCTGATGGCGGCGATCTATCTCACAACGGGGGAGACTTATTGCCCACGCGTATGCGCGGAGCAGAACTGCCGCGACGGCTACCGTGCGTGTCTTCGCCGCTTTTACCACGAAAAGGCCTGCGGCGGCTACAATTATTTCAGAGCCGGAGAGGAAACGCTGGATTACTGCCTTGAGCAGATGTTCCACGCCATGTCGAAAGACGAGTACCGCCACGCGGACCAGATCCTCAGGCTTTTAAGCAGGGCGATCTGAGCGTAAAGCCTTCTGCGCAGGCACCGCGCCGCGAAGGGGAGACAAACGGCGCGAAACCGTTCCGAACCCGTTTTTTGCGTCGCAAAAAAGAGCAGAGAAAGCTTTCTCTGCTCTTTTTTATTCGATGGAGATAATGTAATAGTAGACCGGCTGTCCGCCCGAAAGAAGCGTGACCTCCGCGTTGGGACACTTGCGCTCGAAGAGCTCCAGCGCCTTCTGCGCATCCTCACCGCTGACGTCTTCACCGTAGAACAGGCTGACAAATTCCGCGCTGCGTGCGGCGGCTTCATCGGAAAGATCCTCCAGCAGGCACGCAATGTCGCGGTCGGTGCCGAAGAGCTTGCCGTCCATGAGAGCGAGATAGTCTCCCTCGTGGATCTCAAAGCCGTCAAAATCGGAATTGCGCGCGGCGTGGGTGATCTGCGCGGTGGCAGTATTCTGCGCGGCTGCCGTCATCGCCGCTTCGATCGCTGCGGCGTCGGCTTCTTCGGGATCCACGACCATCATGGCGCTGATGCCCTGCGGCACGGTCGCGGTCGGGATGACGATGACCTCCTTGTCCGTCAGACCGATGCATTGCTGCGCCGCCATAATGATGTTCTTGTTGTTCGGCAGAACGAAGACCGTTCTGGCGTTGACCTTCCGGATCTCGTTGAGGATGCTTTCCGTGGAGGGATTCATCGTCTGTCCGCCGGAGATGATGCCGTCCGCGCCCAGGTCGGTAAAGACCTCGGCAAGACCGCTGCCTGCGCAGACGGCGAGGAAGCCGAACGCCTTCGGCGGCTCCATGGACCGTTCCAGCTCCTCCTCGACCGCGGTCAGGTCGTCTGTGCTCTGCACCTGCCTGCCTGCGGCAAGCTCCTCCGCCTGCGTGCGCATGTTTTCAATCTTGGCAAGCTCAAGCGTGCCGTACTTCTGCGCCTCGGTGAGGGCGTTGCCGGGGATGTCGGTGTGGACGTGGACCTTGAAGGTCTCGTCGTCCTCGCCGATGACGAGAGAGTCGCCGATCGAATCAAGATACTTGCGCAGCGGCTCAATGGATTTGCCGATCGCCTTGCGGACAATGAAGACCGTGTCGAAGGTGAAGGTGATGTCCTCAAGCGACAGCGCACCGAAATTCGCCTTGTCCTGCGTGGCTTCCGTGGTAAGCTCGGGCATTTCCTCGCCGCGCAGCGCGGAGAGCATGCCGCCCAAAATCACCAGAAAGCCCTTGCCGCCGGCATCGACAACGCCGGCTTTCTTCAGCACGGGATTCATGTTGACCGTTTCTTTGAGCGTGGCTTCGCCCTGAGCGATGGCCTGCTCCAAAACGTACTCGATGCTGTTGTTTTCCTTGCTTGCCTCCATCGCGCGGTCGGCGGCAAGGCGGGATACGGTCAGGATCGTGCCCTCCGCGGGCTTCATGACTGCGTTGTAGGCGGTCGCGACGCCCTCCTGCATGGCGGCGGCAAAAGCGCAGCCGTCGGCGGTTTTGAGTCCCTTGAGTCCCTTGGAGATGCCGCGAAAAAGGAGCGAGAGGATGACCCCGGAGTTGCCGCGCGCACCGCGCAGCAGCGCGCTTGCGGTCACGGACGCGGCCTGATCGACGCTTACCGGGTCGATTTTTTTGAGCTCCTGCGCTGCGGTCTGTATGGTGAGGCTCATGTTCGTGCCCGTGTCGCCGTCCGGAACGGGGAAAACATTGAGGTCGTTGATGATCTGCTGTGCCTGTGTGACAGAAGCTGTGCCGAAGAGCAGCATCTCCTTGAACAGAGCACCGGTGATGGTATCGTGCATAGGAAAGTCTCCTCCTGAATCACATGTTCATGCTGTCGACGCAGACGTCAACACTGCGGATTTTGGCGCCCGTGTTCTCATTCACGAGATAGCGCACCTGAGAGATAATGGAGCGGCAGACGGCGGCAATATTGACCCCGTGCTCAACGACGATGTGCAGCTCGATGGAAATATCGCCCTCGTCGTGCGGCGTAATGTGTACGCCCTTGCTCATCGCCTCGCGGCGCAGCAGATGGACAAGACCGTCCGTCATGGAGCGGTATGCCATGCCCTTGACGCCGAAGCAGCTGGTTGCCGCGGCACCTGTAATATTGGAAAGGACGGCATCGGAGATGATGACTTCGCCTTTTTCGGTTTGGAGTCTGATCATGGAAAGGGTCTCCTTTCTCCATAGTCGGTACGATTGCTGTGGTAACTTCGGTATTATATACGAAATCGGGAAGAATAACAAGACAAATTTTCGTATTGCCGCGGTACACAAAAAATCAAAACTGTCTATTGAAAAATGCGCGCCTTTTTCGTAGTATGTAGGAGAAAGAGAGAAAACAACCGGGAGAGAGAATTATGGATTGGACCGCAATGCTGCTTTATATCGTTGTGACGTGCATCACGCCGGGACCGAACAACCTGATGTCGCTCTATTTGAGCGCGAATTACGGACTTGCCGGCGCGCGAAAGTATATCACCGCCAGCGCCGCGAGCTTTTTTGTCAAGCTTCTGCTCTGCGGCGCGCTGAACGTGATGCTCGCATCGGTGATCCCGGCGCTGATCCCGTATCTGAAGTGGCTGGGCGCGGCATATATGCTCTATCTTGCCTATTCGATGCTGCGCTCCGGATTCGCCGCGCAGAATGCGCAGAAGGAGCAAACGGGGGAGTCTACCTACCGCCAGGGGATCCTGCTCCAGTGCCTGAATATCAAAAGCTGGGTGTGCAATCTGAGCGTGTATTCCGTTTATGTGATCGCCTATTCGACCGCCCCGTCCGTCATTTTGCTGGTGGCGGTGGTCAACACGGTGTGTATGCTCTGCGCAACGCTGTGCTGGGGCGCGTTCGGCAGCGCGTTCCGCCGCCTGTATGCCGCGCACCGCAGGGCGTTCAGCACCGTGATGGCACTGTCGCTTGTGTACTGCGCGATTACCGCTTTGAAGTGAGGAGATTGAAATGAGAGTGATCACCGGTTCGGCGCGCGGACGCCGGCTGAACGAATTAAAGGGTACGGAGACCCGCCCGACCACGGATAAGGTCAAGGAGAGCATTTTCAACTGCATTCAGTTCGATGTGGAGGATGCGCGCGTGCTCGACCTGTTCGCCGGCACGGGACAGCTCGGCATCGAGGCGCTCTCCCGCGGCGCACAGTCCGCCGTTTTTGTGGACAGGCGCACGGATGCGGTGAAGCTGATCCGGGAAAATCTTGCGCTTTGCCGGCTTTCCGACCGCGCGCAGGTCGTTTGCGGCGATTCGATGGGCTATCTTTCCTCGCTGCGCACGAAGTTTGACATCGTTTTTCTCGACCCGCCCTACGCGGAGGATCTTTTGGAGCGCGCCCTTGCCCACATCGCAAGGTTTGACATTTTGTCGCCTCATGGTATAATTGTAGCGGAAAGCCCGTTGGAAAAGACGCTGCCGGCGCTTTGCGCGCCCTACAGTATCTATCGGGAATACCGTTACGGTAAGATCAAGGTGACGATTTACCATCGCGGCGGGGAGGAAGAGGAATGAGAGTTGCCGTTTTTCCCGGTTCCTTTGACCCGGTGACGCTGGGTCACATGAACATCATCGAGCGGGCGAGCCGGCTGTTTGACAAGGTGATCGTCTGCGCGGTCAGCAACGGGGAGAAAAGATCGCCGATGTTTACCCCGGAGCAGCGTCTTGCGCTGCTGCAGGCTTCCGTTGCGGAGCTTGAAAATGTCGAGGCGGCGCTGTGGAGCGGACTTCTGACGGATTTCGCCCGCGAGCACGGCGCGCTGGCGCTGGTGCGCGGCACACGCTGCGGCTCGAACTTTGACGAAGAATACACGATGGCGCAGATCTATCGCTCTCTCTGCCCGCAGCTGGACACGATCGTGATCCCGGCGGAGCCGACGCTTGCACACATCAGCTCGACGATGGTGCGCGAGATGATCAAATACGCTCAGCCGCTGGAAAATTACATGCCGCTGCCGGCGGCGCAACTTGTGAAAGGATGGCAGAACAATGGCAAATAACGATGTACAGCACCTTATCGATATGCTTTTTGACATGATCGACAATGCGAAAAACGCGCCGCTGTCCGGCGAGAAGTGCATGATCAACCGCGACGAGGCGCTCGACCTGATCGATGAGATCCGCGCGCAGCTCCCCGTTGAGCTCAAGCGCGCACAGGAACTGATCCGCGCCAAGGAGGAGTATGTGGAGTCTGCCAAGCGTGAGGTGGAGCGCATGATGCAGAAGGCGGAGCTTGACGCCAAGAGCAAGGTCTCTGAGACGGAGGTGCTCAGCGCCGCGCGCGAAAAGAGCCACGAGATCATCAAAAAGGCGGAGGACCGTTCCCGCGAACTGTACCGCGTCGCCAATGAGTATACGGAGGACGCCCTGCGCCGCACGGAGGAAGCGATCCAGATGGCGCTTGATGAGGTGAAGCAGTCCCGCACCAACTTCCGCGCCACCTCTGCCGAGCAGATGCGCAAAAAGCGGGCGGAGCTTGCACAGACGGAGGAAAATTAAAGCAGTCCCGCGCCGTCCGGAGCACTCGCGATCCGTCCGGACGCCTGTGGAAATCCCGCCCGATCGGGCAGAAAAACCGTCGGCGCAATTCGTGCGCCGGAACGGATTTTAGCTATTTTGAACAAAAACATGGAGAAAATTTTGTCAAAATAACGAGACAAAAACTGCATTTGCTGCAAAAAACTATATTTCGGAAATGAAAAAGAGGCTGCCACAACATCTTGTGGCGGTCTCTTTTTTTGCGCAAAAAAGAAATCGAACGAACGTTTTAAAGTGGGAGAAAATGCAGGAAAAAAGTGGAAAAATTCCCCGAAAGGCTTGAAAATACACGAAAACTTCTTCTTGCTTTTTGCGAAGGAATCCCGTATACTGAAGGCGTCAAGTGGTGCAAAGTGGTGAATCATATCAGTTAAATGGTGCTGATTCCCACGAAAGCACAGGAGAGCGGAGCTGGCTCGACTTCCCCGAAAAAAGAGGAAGCCGAGGCTTTGCCCTCTCCAAACGCCGAAAATCCTGCGGAAAGGGGGGAAGAACCGTGACCGGACAGTATCAGCATACGATCGACGCCAAGGGGCGGCTCTTCATCCCCAGTAAGCTCCGCGAGGAGCTGGGCGAGACCTTTTATGTGACGATGGGCATGGACTCCTGCCTGAGCGTCTATTCGGACGCCTCCTGGGCACGCTTTACCGAAAAGTTCGAGAGCCTGCCCTACACCAGAACGAAGGCGATGCGCCCGCTGTTTGCCAATGCCGCCAAGTGCGAGCCTGACGCGCAGGGACGTATCCTGCTGCCGCAGAAGCTGCGCGCCTATGCGGGGCTTGAAAAAGACGTTGTGGTCATCGGTGTTTCCAACCGTGCCGAGATCTGGAACGCGGAGCGCTGGGCTGCGCTGGAGGAAGCGGAGCTCAACCCCGAGAACCTGGCTGCCGTCATGGAAGAGCTGGGGTTCTGACATGGAGGAGAACTACGGTCATAAGCCGGTGCTGCTGCAGGAGTGTCTGGACGCGCTGCAGATCAAGCCGGACGGCATTTACGTGGACGGAACGCTCGGCCGCGCCGGACACTCGCTGGAGATCGTCCGCCGCCTGACGACGGGACGGCTGATCGCACTTGACCGCGACGAGACCGCCATTGAAGCGGCGGCGCGCCGTCTGCGCGACTATCAGGACCGCGTGACGCTGGTGCACAGCAACTTCAGCAGCCTCGGACAGGTCCTCAGGGAGCTGAACGTCGACGGCGTGGACGGGATGCTGTTCGACCTCGGCGTTTCCTCTCCGCAGCTTGACGACGCGCAGCGCGGTTTTTCCTACAAGCAGGACGCGCCGCTCGACATGCGCATGGATACAAGCGCCGCGCTGACGGCGTATGAGGTGGTCAACACCTATTCTTACGAAGAACTCAGAAGGATCCTCTTTGAATACGGCGAGGAGCGCTATGCGCCCGCCATCGCGAAAAAGATCTGCGCATCGCGCGGAGTAAGACCCGTCGAAACGACGCTGGAGCTTGCGGAGCTGATCCGCAGTGCGATGCCCGCCGCGGCGCTGCGTGAAAAGCAGCACCCGGCAAAGCGCAGCTTTCAGGCGATCCGCATTGCCGTCAACGACGAATTGGGCGAAATACCGCCCATGCTGGACGCGGCAGAGGAATACCTCAACCCCGGCGGACGCCTGGCGGTCATCACATTTCACTCGCTGGAGGACCGCATCGTGAAGCGCAAGCTGCAGGAGCTTGCACAGGGCTGCATCTGCCCGCCGGAATTTCCGGTGTGCGTATGCGGCAGAAAGCCGAAAGTAAAGCTCATCGCCCGCAAGCCGATCGTCGCGGGCGGGGAAGAGCTGAAAGAAAACCCGCGCGGGCGCAGCGCAAAGCTGAGAGTTGCGGAAAAGTGCGCAGGAAGCTGATGAAAGGAGATTGCCATGGCACGCGAGCGAGCAGGAAAATATCCATATGGCGGCGGTCGCGTCGAGGGCAATCTTGCCTATGACTTCGATTACGAGCAGCGTCGGGAACAGCGCAGCCGGACACGCCGCAAAGAGGAGACAAGACCCGCTCCGGCGCCCGTACAGCGCCGGGAGCAGCGCGCGCAGACCACGGTGCGCACAAGACCGCGTCAGAAGATCTCCCTTGTATCGTTTTTTGGCTTCGCGACGGTTGTTGCCATGGTCGTCGCGCTTGTGATGAGCTATGCGCAGCTTGCGAAGATCTCTGACAATGTCGTATCCATGAAAAGCGAGCTTTCCGCACTGCAGGAAGAGCATGTGTCGCTGCTGACGCAGTACGAAAAGACCTTCGATCTCGCCACCATCAAGGAAGCTGCCGAGGCGGCGGGCATGTCCAAGCCGAGCGCATCGCAGATCTATTATGTGGATCTCTCCGCGCCGGACAGCGTGGTCGTCTACCAGCAGTCCGGAACAAACGTTTTAAGCCGCATTTTTACCTCACTCGGACACGGCGTCTGCTCAGTTGTGGAATATTTCAGATGAGCAAAGCTATACATAAGGAGTAAGGAGCTTCCTTACTCCTTGTTTTCCTATAAGGAGGAGCGACTCGTGGCACAACCCTCGAAAAGAAGACCGGAATCCGCACGCCGGGCCAACCGGACGATCCAGAGCAGAACGCTGCTGCTGCTTTTGATCTTCGGCGTCGGCGTTTTTGTGCTGCTGTTTTCCAAGCTTTACCAGTGGCAGATCACGCAGCATGAGCAGCTGCAGTCCCTCGCCGTCAAGCAGCAGACGCTGCGCACGACGGTGGAGGCAAACCGCGGTACGATCTACGATCGGAACGGCAACATTCTGGCAATGTCCTCCACGGCAGAGAACATCTTTCTCTCTCCGCTTGAGATCGAGAAATATGAACAGGATAAAACCCTGATCGCAAAGAACCTTGCCGGGATCCTTGCAATGGAGGAGGAAAGCATCCTCACCATGATGGAAAAGACCTGGTCACAGTACGAGATCGTCAAGAAGAAGGTCGACCAGACCAAGGCGGATGAGGTGCGCCGCTTTATCAACGACAACGAGATCCGCGGCGTTTTCCTCGAGCCGACGGCCAAACGCATCTATCCTTACGGCTCCCTTGCATCCAACATGATCGGGTTTACCAATGAAAACGGCGGCGCCTACGGGCTGGAAGCCGTGTACGATGAGGAGCTGACCGGTGAGAGCGGAATGGTCGTTACCGCCAAGGACGTCCACGGCACGTCGGTTCTGTATCAGTATGAGCAGTACTTTGACGCGCAGGACGGCAACAGCCTCAACACCACCATTGATACGACCATCCAGTACTATCTGGAAAAGGGCGTGCAGGAGCTGGAGGCGCGCTTCGGCACCGGCAAGGGTGCGACCGGCATTGTCATGGACGTCAATACGGGAGCGGTCCTTGCGATGGCGTCGCTGCCGAATTATGATCTCAACAGCCCCAGCACCATTTACAGCGACATGCTCAACGCTGAGCTGGAAGCGCTCGGTCTGACGGACGCGCAGGACAAAGAAGATGAGCTGAGCCAGGAAACGCTCCGGCAGGTCATGAGCGAACTGCGGCTGCGGCAGTGGCGAAACAAGGCGATCAACGATACCTATGAGCCGGGCTCCACGTTCAAAACGATCACGCTTGCCATGGCGCTTGAGGAGGGCGTGGTCGATCTCAAATCGACCTTCTCCTGCAGCGGTCAGGTCGTCGTCGAGGGCGAAACCATCCACTGCTCCAAGCGCACCGGTCATGGCGGTCAGACGCTGATCGAGGCGTTTGCCAACTCCTGCAACCCCGCGTTCATCAACATCGGTCTTCGCGTCGGCAACACCAAGTTCTATGAGTACCTGCAGGCGTTCGGTCTGACGGAAAAAACGGGGATCGACACCACGGGCGAGGCCAGCGGCTTTGTCAATCAGGAGATCACCTATTCCACGCTTGCGCTTGCGTGCTATGCCTTTGGGCAGAACTTCAACGTCACCCCCATCGCGCTGCTTGCGGCGCAGGCTGCCTGCGTCAACGGCGGCTATCTGCGCGAGCCTTACATCGTCGAGCAGATCGTCGACCAGGGAGGCAGCGTCACCTATCAGCATGATTCCACGCCCGTCCGGCAGGTCGTTTCGCAGGAGACCAGCGACCTCATGCGCGATATCATGGAATATGAGGTGACGAACGGCACCGGTAAAAACGGTCAGGTCGCGGGTTACCGGATCGGCGGTAAGACCGGCACGGCGGATAAGGTCACGGGAAACGTCATCGTTTCGTTCGCGTGCTTTGCCCCTGCGGACGATCCGCAGATCATTATGCTCCTTACGCTTGATGAACCGAACAGAGACACCGGAACCTACGTTTCCGGCGGCAATATGGTCGCTCCTGTTGCCAGTACCGTCATGTCGGAGATCCTGCCGTATCTCGGTATTGAGCCGAACTATACGGCGGAGGAGCTCGTCGGCGCAGACAAGACGGTGCCGAACGTTGTCGGCTTCACGCCGGATCAGGCGGCGGAAAAGCTCAGGGAAAACGGCTTTGCCTGCCGCACGGTCGGCTCCGGCGATACCGTGACCGACCAGACGCCGCTCGGCGGCGCGATCGTGCCGAACAACGCCGAGATCATTCTTTACTGCGGCGAAGAAAAATCCACCGACCGCTGCATCGTCCCCAACGTCGTGGGCGACAGCGCCGCGTCCGCCAATCAGAAAATCACCAATGCAGGACTGATCATGGGCGTTTCCGGCGTGACGAACCGAAGCTCCGCAACCGTGCGCGCGATCTCGCAGAGCGTTGCGCCGGGGACGGAGGTCGAAGCCGGCACGGTCGTCCGCGTCCAGTTCAGCGACAGCTCGGTCAGAGACTAAGGAAAGCGATATCCAATTCCGAAAGGAACAGCTTTTACGCGTTTATCCAGCCTTTTTGCACCGCTTGAAACCGTGTACTTCCACGCAAAGGAAGATTTGGACGTGGAGGACATTGCGATCGACTCAAGAGATGTGCATCCGGGCACGCTGTTTGTCGCGCTCCGCGGCGAGGAGCGGGACGGACACGACTACATTGACGATGCGGCGGTGCAGGGCGCCTGCTGCGTCGTGTGCGAAAAACCGCCGGAAATCGACATAGCGTATGTGTTAGTATCCGATACGCATGACGCCCTGGCAATGCTCGCCGCCCGTTTCTACGGAGAGCCTGCCGAAAAGCTCACGATGATCGGCGTGACAGGCACGAACGGCAAGACCACCACGACCTATCTTCTCAAGCAGCTTCTGGAGAAGACGAAAGGCGCAAAGGTCGGACTCATCGGCACGAATCAGAATATGATCGGTGACGAGATCCTCAGCGCCGAGCGCACGACGCCCGATGCGCTTTCCCTGCAAAGGCTTCTTTCCGCGATGGTCGAAGCAGGCTGCAGCCATGCGGTGATGGAGGTCTCCTCTCACGCGCTCATGCAAAAGCGCGCGGCGGGGATCCGCTTCGCGGTCGGCATCTTCACGAATCTGACGCAGGACCATCTCGACTACCACGGCACGATGGAGTCCTACTGCGACGCAAAGGCAAAGCTCTTTACAGCCTGCGACGCCGCCGCCGTCAACGGCGACGACCCGTGGACGCCGCGCCTGCTGGAGGGCTTTACGGGGAAGGTGACCACCTTCGGACAGGGACTGACCAACGATCTGGTCGCGTACCGCCCGCATTACGAAAACGACAGGGTGCGCTTCGCCGCGTGCAGCGATACGGATCATGTCGAAACCTACCTCCCGATCCCCGGCGCGTTTTCGCTCTACAACGCGCTCGGCGCGCTGGCGGCGATGCAGGCGCTGGGCGTGAGCCTGCCGGAGGGCGCAGAAGCCCTCAGAACCTGCACGGGTGTGCGCGGACGCTGCGAGGTCGTGCCCGTTCCGGCGGACTATACGGTCATCATCGACTATGCGCATACGCCGGACGGTCTGAAAAATATCCTTGCTGCGGTCTGCGGCTTTGCCGAAGGGCGCGTGATCGCGGTGTTCGGCTGCGGCGGAGACCGGGACAAAACGAAGCGTCCCCGCATGGGAAGGATCGCCGCCGCGCTTTCCGACTTCGCCGTGCTTACCTCAGACAATCCGCGCACGGAGGATCCCTATGCGATCCTGCGGGAGGTATACAGCGGCATGTCAGACGCCAAAACGCCCTTCGCCGTGATCGAGGACCGCCGCGAGGCGATCCGCTTTGCCCTGAGGTCTGCGCGGCGCGGAGACGTTGTGGTGCTTTGCGGCAAGGGACACGAAACCTATCAGATCATCGGCACGACGAAGTATCCGCTCGACGAGCGCGAGGTCGTGCGTGCCTGTTTTGCAAAAGAACAAAGGAAGGACGCCGAATAGATCGGCGAATGGTCAAAAAACATGAAGATCGTGATTGCCTGCATTTTGAGCTTTGCGGTCGCAGCCGCAACGGGAAGGGTACTGATCCCCAAGCTGCGCGCACTCAAGGCCGGACAGAGTATTCGTGAGGACGGTCCGACGTGGCACTCCGGAAAAGCCGGCACGCCGACGATGGGCGGGCTGATGTTCATTGCGGGCATTCTGGTTTCCATCGTCATCTGCGGCTTCCCCGGCATGCTGGCAGGTGATTTCAAACACCTTTACATGTTTGGCTTTGCGCTCATTTTCGGCGTCATCGGCTTTCTGGACGACTATGAAAAGGTAAAGCACCACCAGAATCTTGGTCTGACCGCGCTGCAGAAGTTCCTTTTGCAGCTTGCCGCGGCGGTCGCGTTTCTCTGCCTGATGCGCTATGAGGGAATGCTGACGCCCAGTCTCTACGTGCCGTTTTTCCAGACGCACATCATTCTCTCCTGGCCGGTCTACATGATCTTTGCCGCGTTTGTCATCGTCGGCACGGTCAACGCCGTCAACATCACCGACGGGATCGACGGTCTTGCCGGCAGCGTGACCGTTCCGGTCAGCCTGTTTTTCGCGGTCGTTGCGACGTGGTGGGAAGGCTTTGAGCAGCTCGGCATTTTCTCCGGCGCGCTCACCGGCGGGCTGCTGGGCTTTCTCATGTATAATTTCCATCCGGCAAAGGTCTTTATGGGCGATACCGGCTCGCTGTTTCTCGGCGGCACGGTGGCGGCGCTGGCATTCGCTTACGATATGCCGCTGGTGCTGATCCCGGTCGGGTTCGTGTATATCTGCGAAACGATGTCTGATATTCTCCAGGTCGTTTACTTCAAGGCGACGCACGGCAAGCGCCTCTTTAAGATGGCGCCGCTGCACCATCATTTTGAGCTGTGCGGCTGGAGCGAGGTGAAGCTCGTCGCCGTTTTCACAACGATTTCCGCCGTCTGCTGCACGGCGGCGGCACTGGGCGTCATGGGACGCTATCACTTCTAAACCGCGCAGCAAAGCGGCGTTTCCGCTTCGCGCAGAAGACGCCGCCGGCGCACCGGCCGCCGCGGCGCGGCGGGTCAAAACTGTTTGCCGTTCGCATGCGGCAAAGGGAAGGGGGGGAAAACGCAATGACGAGAGAAGAGCGCGCCCTGCGGCAGGAGCAGCGTGAGCGCGCCAGAGCGATCGAGGCGGCGGCGAGAGAAGCGGGCAAGGGTCCCGTTGACGTTCCGTTCCTGCTTCTTGTTTTGCTGCTCACCGCTATCGGACTTATCATGCTGTTTTCGGCAAGCTTTCCCTCCGCCTACTATGAAACGGGCAACCCTGCCCATTACTTTGTCCGGCAGGGCGTTTTTGCGGTGCTGGGCGTCGCGGCAATGCTCGTCATCGGGCGCATCAACTACGAGCGCTTCCGCGGCGTTGCAAAGCTGGCGCTGTTTTTTTCCATCGCGCTGCTCATCCTGGTGCTGATCCCGGGGATCGGAACGGGCAAGCTGACGCACGGCGCGCAGCGCTGGATCCGCGTGGGCTCTTTCCAGTTTCAGCCCTCCGAGCTTGCCAAGGTCGGCGTGATCCTGTTTTTTGCCGACAGCATCTCCAAAAAGAAAGAGAGGATGCGCACGCTGCGTTACGGCGTCGTGCCGTATGCGGCGATCCTCGGTGTGATCGCGGGGCTGATGATGCTCGAGCCGCATCTTTCCGGCACGATGCTCATTCTCGGCATCGGAGCCGCCATGATGTTCGTCGGCGGCATTCGGAGCTACTGGGTCGGTCTGGGCTTCGGAGGGGTAGCGGCGCTGGTCTTTGCCTATATGCAAGGCTGGATCACCTACAACTCCTCGCGCATCGCCATCTGGCTCGATCCGCTCAACCCGGAGTACATGCAGGGCGCCGGCTATCAGACGCGCCAGAGCCTGATCGCCATCGGCTCGGGCGGACTGCTCGGCATGGGGCTTGGGAAAGGGCGTCAGAAATTCATGTTTCTGCCCGAAGAGCATAACGATTTTATCTTTTCCATTGTCTGTGAGGAGCTGGGACTCATCGGCGCAACGCTCATCATGGCGCTTTTCGCGCTGCTCATTGTCCGCGGCTACTGGATCGCGCTGCATGCGCGTGACCGCTTCGGAAGCCTGCTTGCCGTCGGCGTGACAACGCAGGTCGCGCTGCAGGTGTTTTTGAACATCGCGGTCGTATCGAATCTGATCCCCAATACCGGGATCTCACTTCCGTTTTTCAGCTATGGCGGCACGGCGCTGCTCGTGCAGCTTGCGGAAATGGGGCTCGTACTGAGTGTATCGAGGCAGATGCCTGCTTCGTAAGAACAAGAGAGGAGGAAGCGTATGAAGGTCATCTTTACCTGCGGCGGCACGGCGGGACACGTCAATCCCGCGCTGGCGCTGGCGTCCTACATGAAGGAAAAGGATCCAAAGACAGAGATCCTTTTTGTCGGCGCGCAGCGCGGTCTGGAGCGCGATCTGATCGCGCACACAGACTACCCGTTCCGCACGGTCAACATTTCCTCCTTCCACCGCTCGTTCAGACTCAGGGAGATCCGGCACAATCTGATCTCCGTGCGGAATCTTGCGCACGCGCAGCGCGAGGCGAACGAAATTCTGCGCGACTTTCATCCGGATCTGATCATCGGGACCGGCGGCTACGCGAGCTATCCGCTCGTGCGCTACGGCGCCAGGGCGGGCATCCCCACGGCGGTGCATGAGTCCAACATCGTGCCGGGACTGACGACCCGGCAGCTGGAAGCGCACTGCGACCGCATTATGGTCGGCTTTGAGGACTGCCGCGCACATTACCGCCACCCGGAAAAGGTATTCGTGACAGGAACACCCGTGCGCGGCGACTTTTTCGCGCTGACCAAACAGGAAGCCCGGCGGAAGCTCGGCCTTGACGACGGCCGGCCGCTGATCGTCTCCTTCTGGGGCAGTCTCGGCGCGGAGAGCATGAACCGCGCCATGGCGGAGTTCATCATGCTTGAAAGCGCGCATGAGCCGTTTCATCATGTCCATTCCGTCGGCTCGATCTGCTGGGAGAGGATGCAGCAGTGGCTCGGTGAGTACGGCGTGGAGCGGGAAAAGCATCCTGCCGTCGACGTGCGCGAATATATCTACGACATGGCGGTGCAGATGCGCGCGGCCGATCTTGTGATCTGCCGCGCGGGCGCCTCCACGATCAGCGAGCTGACCGCGCTCGGCGTGCCGGCGATCCTGGTGCCGTCGCCGAATGTGACGAACCATCATCAGGAGAAAAACGCCGGACTTCTCGCAAGCCACGGCGCGGCGCTGGTGCTCGCAGAGGACGGGCTCGACGGCAAAAAGCTTTTCGCCGCGGCTGCCGCTGTCCTCAAGGATGAGCGGAAGCTCGCTGAAATGTCGCGGAATATGGCCGCGCTCGGCATCCGGGATTCCACGCAGAGGATCTACGCGTGCGTGACGGAGCTGCTCAGATGACGGATCCTGCGCGGGCAAAGCTGCGGCACATGAAAATAGAAACGCGAATTGCAGTTACAAAAAAACACATGCCATCGGGCATGTGTTTTTTTGCGGCTGTCAAAGAGACGAAGAACGTGAGTGTTCGGAAAGTAAGACAGGGACGAAAGACTGCGCCCGCAGGCACGTTTCAAAGAGCATCCGCTGCTGCGCGGCGCTTTTCGCCGTGCCGCGCGGCGACCGGAGGACTAAGAGATAAGCTCCTTAAAGTCCGCGTCCGATTTGCGGCAGGCGCTGTTTTCGCAGAGATATCCGCTTGTTTTGCCCTCCGGTACGGGGTAGTTCGCGGTGAAAGGAGCGCACTTTGCAAGGCGCTCGGCGTTGGCGGAGGATTTGAAGAGAATGTTCAGATCCTTTTCACGCAGGACGATCAGCTCGCGCGGGACCTGCTGTCCGCAGACGATCAGCTCGCGGCTCGGACGCAGCGCCTTATCGAGCGCAAGCAGCGCGAAGCAGTACCCTGCGGGGTATTGTTTTGCCTGACCGGCGAGAAAGCGCATCTGACGGTCCGCCGCCTCGCGCCATCTGGCTTCGCCCGTGAGCTGCGCCAGCGTTTCCAGTACCATTGCCGCCGCGGAGTTGCCCGACGGCAGCGCGCCGTCGTAAGTATCCTTCGGACGGTCGATCAGCTTTTCGGCGTCATGGGCGGTGAGGAAGAAGCCGCCGCTGCTGTCCTCGAAAAAGTCGAGCAGCTGCCCCGCCCGCAGGATCGCCTGCTCAAGATACTGCACGTCGAAGGTCGCCCGGTAAAGCGTGAGCAGCGCCAGGGCATACACGGCATAGTCGTCAAGCTGACCGCTGTTTGCCGCCTCGCCGTCGCGATAGCGGACATACAGGCGGTTATTTTGATCGGTCATATTGGCTTCGATGAAGTCCCTGATTTCGACCGCTTCGGCGGAATGCCCGCTGCAGACAAAGGCGATCATTGTCCATGCGTTCCAGGACAGCAGGATCTTGTCGTCCAGATGCAGGCTTGTACGCTCTGCGCGGTATTCATACAGCGGCTTCAGCCGCTCCGTATCCCACGGCGCGGCGTCTTTCCCGATCAGATTGGGGATATCCGTATGAGCGGTGATGCCGTACAGGCGGCAAAACGCCCAGCCCTCGGCGCTGCCCAAAACGGACGTGATCTCATCGGGCGTAAAGGTGTAGTACTTCCCCTCAACACCCTCGCTGTCCGCGTCCTGACCGCAGCAGTATCCGCCTGCGGGCGATTTGAGCTCGCGAAGGATATAATCCGCCGTTCTGCGCGCGATCCCGGCGTAAAACGCATCGTGCGTGCGCTCGTAAGCCTCCGTGTACGCGATGATGAGCAGGGCGTTGTCATAAAGCATCTTTTCAAAATGGGGCTTTAACCACATCGGATCTGTCGAATAGCGGGAGAAGCCGCCGCCGATCTGGTCGAAAATACCGCCTTTTGCCATGGCGGTCAGCGTTGCACCGCTCATTTCGGTATCTCCGCACTGCATGAGAAAGAGGAGATTGTGCGGCGTGGGAAACTTCGGCGCGAAGCCGAAGCCGCCCCATTTGCCGTCAAAGCTGCCGCGCAGACTTTCATACGCCCGCCGCAGCAGCTCCCTGTCCGGCTCGCCGCCTTCCCCGGGCTGTGAAACGATGGCTGCGGCGATCTGCTCGCCGGAGCGGACAAGCCGGTTGCGGTCGGTTTTCCAAAGCTGTGCGATCCTTTCTGACAGCTCGATGAGCCCCGGCTGACCGTAACGGCTGTGCTTCGGAAAGTATGTGCCGGCAAAGAAGGGCTTCTGCTCCGGCGTCATAAAGACCGTCATCGGCCAGCCGCCGGAGCCTGTCAACGCCTGACAGACCTTCATGTAGACCGCGTCGATGTCGGGACGCTCCTCGCGGTCGACCTTGATGCAGACAAAATTTTTGTTGAGCACCGCTGCCGCTTCTCCGTTCGCAAAGGACTCGTGTGCCATCACGTGACACCAGTGGCAGGTGGAGTACCCGACGCTCAGGAGGACGGGCTTGTCCTCCCGCTTTGCCTTGTCAAATGCCTCGCTGCACCATGGGTACCAATCCACGGGATTGTCTTTGTGCTGCAGCAAATACGGTGATTTTTCCTGCGCCAATCGGTTCATAGGCTCCTCCGCGTTTTTACTCAGAAGTTCTTCCGCCGCGTCTGTCTGCACCGTTTCCTGCAGGCTCTGCGAAAGACGTGTTTTGCCCACGTCCGCGGCAAGGCAGCATGGTTCTCTGCCACCCTGCGCGCCGCTTGGGTTCAACCATAGTTTCTCTCGGGGAGGCGCGGTTATGCGGCGCCGCGGACGGAAGACCGCCGGAACGGAAAAAAGCTTCTATTTGCAGCTGTTTTCGGAAATGCTTCTTTGCGCCGCGATCGTAAACAGCGTGTCGGCAAGCTGCGTGAGAACCGTGCCGAGCAGATTCAGCTCATCGTCGGTCAGTCTGCAGGCGATCGCGTTGGCGGCGACGGTAATGGAAGCTGTCAATTCACATGGATTCAAAGAAAGCTCACCCCTGTCACGCTATTATATGACCGAAAGCGGGCTTGTGTCTCTTTTCGTGTCCTCACGGTCCGGAAGAGCGCTTCCGCCGGAACGTGCCGGCGGCAAAAAGCAGCAAAGAGCGCCGGCGCTCTTTGCTGCTTTCGTTTTAATCTGCCGCGGCGATATGGCTTGCGATGCGCTGCATGATCATGTCCAGCGCGACGAGATTGTGCCCGCCTTCGAGCACGATGATGTCGGCGTACTTTCTTGACGGCTCGACGAATTGCTCGTGCATGGGCTTGACAGTCGTGAGGTACTGCGAAATGACGCTCTCAAGCGTCCGGCCGCGGTCACGCACGTCGCGCAGCGCACGGCGCAAAATGCGCACGTCGGCGTCAGTCTCGACAAAGATCTTGATGTCGAGCAAATCGCGCAGCGCGGGATCCTGGAGGATCAGAATGCCTTCCACGATCACCACCTTGCTCGGCTTCACCAGCTCGGTCCGTTCGGTGCGCTGATGCTCCGAGTAGGAGTAGACGGGACAGCGAATGGTCTTGCCCGCCTTCAGCTCGCGGAGGTGCTGCACCATCAGATCGGTGTCAAACGCGTCGGGATGGTCGTAGTTCTGCTTGCAGCGCTCCTCAAAGGGGCGGTCCTGACGCTTGTAGTAGCTGTCATGGTGGACGACGCTGATGTCGTCGGTGAAATGCCGCTTCAAATGCGCAGTCAGCGTGGTTTTGCCGGAACCGGTGCCGCCGGCGATTCCGATGAAAAGAGTGCTCATCGCGCGCCTCCGTCGTTTCTTTTTTCTCTGAAAACTATTATAAAAGCCTTTTGCCGCAAAAGCAAGAGAAGAGCGCTGCAAAGGGGAAAATTTCCGCGAAAGAAAGGTTGACGCGGCGAAAAAAAGAAAGTATTATGTAAATATAATACTACTGGGAGGCATCCCATTTGGAAAGAGGAGACCGGCATGAATCTGGTGAAATGTCCGCGGTGCGGAGAGGAGTACTCCCCCAGCTACCGCACCTGCCCCTTCTGCGAAGAGGAGGAGCGCCCGCGCAAGCTGAGAAACAGAAACCGCAGTGGGCACCGTGTGACGGAAAAGAAAAAAACACACTCCGGCAAGGGCGCATTGATCACCATTTTGATCCTCGTGCTGGCACTTTTGACGTGGTACCTTTTCGGGGAGCAGCTGCTGGAGCGGTTTGCACAGCCCGATGAGAAGGAGCCGCCGGTGGAAGATACCACGCCGGACGGCAACGTGACCGATGATCCGTTCTATGATCCGGTGACGGGTGAAACGGGCGATCCCAACGCGGTCGAGCCGCCGGTGGTAGACGAGCCGCCGGTGGTAGACGAGCCGCCGGTCGAGCCGACGGTCGATCCGTCTCAGCTTGCGATCAAAACGAATGTCTCCGGCACCCTGCCGCAGGGGGCGGACGGTCAGTATGACTGCACGGTCAAACTCAGCGAATCGATCCGGCTGATCGTTACCGGCACGGACGCGAGCGTCACCTGGGCGACCGAGAATCCGGGCATCGCGACGATCTCGGCGGACGGTCTGATCACGCCGGTCAGCGCGGGCATCACGACCGCCACGGCGACGGTCGGCGGGACAACGCTTTCGTGCATCCTGCGCATCAGATAAGAAACAGCAAAAGAGCAGCCGTTCGGCTGCTCTTTTTTGCGCAAAACGGAAAAGCGCACCTTGCAAGCAAAGGCGGCGTATGCTATAATCCTAACTTGAATAAGTATCTTCAGAAGGAACGCATGATATGACCGCAGAAGAATTGCAGAAAAAGAAACCCCTGGCGATTTTTCTTTCCTATTTTAAGCCGCACCGGAAGCTTTTCGCGCTGGATATGACCTGCGCGCTGATCGTCTCGCTCATTGACCTTGCCTTTCCGATGGTCACGCGCAAGGCAATGTACGATCTCCTGCCGGAGCAGAAGTACCGCGCGTTTTTCCTCGTTATGGGGATGATGCTTGCGGCATACGCGATGCGCGCGGTGCTGTACTATGTCATCGCCTACTGGGGGCACACCTTCGGCATCCGCGTGGAGGCGGACATCCGCCGCGACCTTTTTATCCACATGCAGGAGCTGGACATCAGCTTTTTTGACCGCAACCGCACCGGTCAGCTCATGAGCCGGCTGACAAGCGACCTCTTTGAGCTGACCGAGCTTGCCCATCACGGACCGGAGGATCTGCTGATCTCGTGCCTGACGATCCTGGGCGCGCTCGCCGTGATGTTTACGGTGGAATGGCGGCTTGCGCTGGTGGTATTCTGCATTCTGCCCGTCTTTATCGCCGTCACCATGTCGCGCCGCCGCCGGATGGGCGAGGCGTCCCGTGGCGAGAAGAAGAAAGCGGCCAGGATCAATGCGGACATCGAATCCTCGCTCTCCGGCATCCGCACCTCCCGCGCCTTTGCCGGCGAGGCGGCGGAGATCGACAGGTTCGACGGCGCGAATGAGGAGTTCAAGGGCTCCAAGCGCGTGTTCCACCGCGAAATGGGCAAATTCAACGCGACGCTGGAGTTTTTCATGACGCTGCTTTCCGTCGCGGTCATTACGGTGGGCGGCTATCTGATCATGCAGGGAAAGATGAATTACATCGACCTGATCACCTTCAGCCTTTATATCACAACGTTCGTCAGCCCCATTCGCAAGCTTGCCAACTTTGCCGAGACCTTTGCCAAGGGCTTTGCCGGTCTGGAGCGCTTTGTCGCGCTTATGCGCACCCGACCCAAGATCCTTGATAAGCCCGGCGCGAAGACGCTTTGCGCGGTGCGCGGCACGATCGATCTGTGCGATGTCAGCTTCTCCTATGAGGAGGGTGAGACGAACGAGGTGCTCCACCACGTTACGCTGCATGTTGACGCCGGCGAAACGATTGCCATCGTCGGGCCCTCCGGCGGCGGCAAAAGTACGCTGTGCCAGCTGATCCCGCGCTTTTACGACGTCACCGAAGGCGAGATCGCCATCGACGGCGAGAATGTGCGCGACGTGACGCTCTCCTCGCTGCGCCGCAGCATCGGCATCGTACAGCAGGATGTGTTCCTGTTTGCCGACACCGTGCGCGAAAATATCCGCTACGGAAGATCGGATTGCTCGGAGGAGGAGATCATCGAAGCGGCGAAGCGGGCGGAGATCTATGACGACATCATGGCAATGCCGCAGGGCTTCGACACTTATGTCGGCGAGCGGGGCACGCTTCTCTCCGGCGGACAGAAGCAGCGCATTTCCATCGCGCGTATTTTTCTTAAAAATCCGCCGATCCTTATTCTGGACGAGGCGACCAGCGCGCTGGACAGTCTGACGGAAAAGCGCATCCAGCACGCCTTTGACGAGCTTGCCAGGGGACGCACGACGCTCATCATCGCGCACCGGCTGTCCACCATCCGCAATGCCTCGCGCATTCTTGTGATCGAAAACGGTGAGATCGTCGAGCAGGGCGGGCATGAGGAGCTGCTTGCGAAAAACGGCGCGTATGCCGCGCTCTGGAACACACAGAACGGAAGAAACGATGGATAAGAAGTTTTTACTCGACCGCGCGGCGCGCAGCGGTGAGGAACGCATTTTCCTCGCCCACGTGCTCGATAGGTACGAGCAGTGCCGAAACCGCAGCATCCCCGTGCACACCGGCTTTTTGAGCCCTGCCGAGCAGCAGAGCGCGCGCGATTTGCTCCATGCCGCGGCGATACACGACGGGTATGTGTTCCTCGGCGGTTATGAGCGCGCGGAGCGCAGAATGCTCTGCTTTTTGCCGCAGTGGCAGGAGAGCGTGGACGCGGAGGAGCATATGACCCTGCTGCACTGCACATTTTGTGAAGAGGGCGCGCTTACGCACCGCGATTTTCTCGGAAGCCTGATGGGACTGCAGATCACGCGCGGGAAGCTCGGCGACATTCTGGTTACGCCGGGATCTGCGGAGCTGATCGTAAGCAATGACATTGCGGAGTATCTTCTGCAGAACCTTACCGCTGCGGGGCGTGTGAAACTCAGCGTGACGCGCGCGGCGCTTTCGGAGCTGAACGTGCCGGAGCTGAAGGTCAAAACCATGCGCGACACGGTGGCGGCGCTGCGGCTCGACGCCGTGACCGCCGCGGGCTTTTCGATGAGCCGGGCGAAGGCGCAGGAGCTGATCGCCTCGGGGCGGGTGCAGCTCAACTACCGCGAAACTCTCAAATCCGACGCGCCCGTTGCCGAGGGAGACGTCATCTCGGCGCGGGGACTGGGCAAATTTGAGATCGCCGGGGTCGGCGGGCTCAGCAAAAAGGGAAGGACCGGCGTGATGCTGCGCCGCTATCTGTAAGAAGAACAGGAATGTGAGCATCGCATTCCTTTTGAACAAAAAAACCGCCGCGCACGCCCCTTCCGGTCAGAGGCGCGGCAGGAGGAAAACTATGACAAAGGAAAAGATCGCGCGCATCAATGAGCTGGCGCGAAAGATGAAAGCGGAGGGCTTGAGCGAGGCGGAAAAGACCGAGCAGGCGCAGCTTCGCAGGGAGTACGTTGCCGCTGTGGTGGGGGACCTCAAAAACCAGCTGGACAACACCTATGTGATCGACGAACAGGGAAACAAGATCAAGGTCGCGGATGCGAACCGGAAAGCGAGGACCAGGCAATGAGCACCGAATATCGGTATGACCGCGAAAGCGATTCGTTCCGCCCTGTGGAGAACAAGAAAAAAGACACGGACTGGGGCAGCTGGGTGTGGATCGCGATCTTTTTCGCCGTCGGTCTCTGGCCGATCGGACTGATCGCGCTGATCTCCAAGCTCAAGGACTCGCCGCGAAAGAGCTATACGTCGATCGCCGCAGCGGAAAAGAGCGAGACGAAGGTCGTCAAGACCGCCAGGAAGGTGACGCGCACCCCGACCGCCACAGACGGAACGGCGAATGTCCTCACGATCGTCGGGCTTGCTGTCACGGGGATCTTCGGCATCGGACTGTTCAGCATGATCGGCGAAGTGATCGGCTACGGCTGGACCGCTTCCCTGTGGGAGGATATTTTTTCGATCGTCGGTTTTCTTGCCGGCGGCATCGTGACGCTGGCGGCGGGCAGACGCATGAAAAGGCGTACCAAGCGCATCGCCCGTTATCTGGCGATCATCGGTGAGCGCGACTCCGTCACGATCGACGAGCTGGCGGCGATGTCAGGCAGGAAGCGCAGGACGGTCGAGGATGATCTGGAATACATGATCGAAAAGGGCATGCTCGGCATGCAGGCATATGTGGACAGCGGACGCGGCATCCTGTTCCGCAGCGCGGACGCCGCGCAGCGCTATACAAAGGAAAAAGCCGAGAAGGAAAACCTTACGCCCAAGGAGGCGAACGAAGGCTATGCCGGCGCGCTGCGCGCCATTCGCTATGCCAACGACCGCATTGCCGATGCGGAGCTTTCCAAAAAGATCGACCACCTGGAAACCGTGACAGGCAGGATCTTCCGCGAGGTGGAGGCGCATCCCGAGAAGCAGGCGCAGGCGACGACGTTTTTCAACTATTATCTGCCCACCACGCTCAAGATCCTCAACACCTATGCCGAGTTTGAGGACGCCGGCATCCGGGGGGAGAACCTGCAGAAGGCGCGCGAACGCATCGAAATGACGATGGACACGCTCATCAGGGCGTTTGATAAGCAGCTTGATGATCTCTACCGCAACGAGGCGATGGATATCGACAGCGATATCCGCGTGATGGAAAACATGCTCAGACGCGATATCTCCAGCGTGGAGGAGGATTTCGGTCTCGGCGGCGCGGCGGTGCAGCGCTGGCCGGACGAGGAATAAGCGGCAAAAGCGGGCGGACAAGTGATCCGGATCGCTGTGCTGAGGGGGTCGGTGTGGATGGAAAAACTTGATTTATCTGCGTTCCGCAGCGGCACGGCGAACGACCTTTACCGCTTTTTCGGCGCGCACCGCTGCGAGCGGGACGGCAGAGAGGGATATGTTCTGCGCGTCTGGGCGCCGAACGCCACGGCGGTTTCCGCCGTGGGCGATTTCTGCGCGTGGGACGCCCGCGCCTACCCGATGTACAGGACGGACGGCGGCGTGTGGGAGGTCTTTCTTCCGGACCGGCAGCAGTACGACAACTATAAATTTGCGGTCACGGCGCAAAACGGCAAAACGACGCTCAAGACCGACCCCTTCGCGTTCCACTGCGAAACGCGCCCCGGCACGGCGGGCAAGCTCTACGGGCTGGACGGCTACGAATGGGGAGACGGCGCATGGTACGAAAAGAAGAAAAGCCGTTCGGTCTACGACGCCCCGCTCAACATCTATGAGGTGCATCTGGGCTCATGGCGGCGGCGCGGCGACGGCAGCTTTTACGATTACCGCACGCTTGCCGACGAGCTTTCGGCGTATGTGTCCGAACTGGGCTATAACTGCGTGGAGCTGATGCCGGTCACGGAGTATCCGCTGGACGATTCGTGGGGCTATCAGTGCACCGGCTACTTTGCGCCGACCTCGCGCTACGGTACGCCGCATGATTTCATGTATTTTGTGGACCGGCTACATCAAAAGGGGATCTCCGTCATTCTCGACTGGGTGCCGGCGCACTTTTGCAAGGACGAGCATGGACTGAGCGAATTTGACGGAACCTATCTTTACGAGTACGCCGAAGCGCAAAAGCGCGAGCATGACGGCTGGGGCACGCGCGTATTCGACTATGGCAAAGGCGAGGTAAGGAGCTTTCTTCTCTCCTCCGCGGCGTTTTGGCTGCGCGAGTATCATGTGGACGGGCTGCGCGTGGACGCGGTGGCGTCGATGCTGTATCTCGATTACGGACGCAGCGACGGCAAATGGACGAGAAACCGCAACGGCGGCAAAGAAAATCTTGAGGCCATCGACTTTCTGCGCGCGCTCAACGCGATGGCGTTTTCCGTCGACCCGAGCGTGCTGATGGTGGCGGAGGAGTCGACCGCATGGCCGCTTGTGACATATCCTGCCGAGGTCGGAGGGCTTGGCTTCAACCTCAAGTGGAACATGGGCTGGATGAACGATATGTGCCACTATCTCAAGCTCGACCCGTGGTTCCGCCAGTATCACCATAAGGACATCACCTTCTCGCTGATGTACGCCTTTTCCGAAAATTTCGTGCTGCCGATCTCGCATGACGAGGTGGTGCACATGAAGGGCTCGCTGCGCGGCAAGATGCCGGGCGACGAGCGGCAGCAGCTCGCCGGCGTGCGCGCGTTTACGGCGTACCTGCTTGCTCACCCGGGCAAAAAGCTGACGTTTATGGGCGCGGAGCTGGGGCAGTGGCACGAGTGGAATTTTGCCGGAAGCCTTGACTGGTATCTGCTGGAGCGGGAGGAGTACCGCGCTCTGCACCGCTTTTTCGGAGACATCAACCGTTTTTATCTTGCGCAGTCTCCGCTTTGGGAAGTGGATTTCGACTGGAGCGGCTTTGAGTGGCTGGTGGCGGACGACAAGGCGAACAATGTTGTCGTGTTTCTCCGCCGCGACAAAACGGGCGGCGAGCTGATCGCAGCCGTCAACTTTTCGCCGAACGGCTTTGCGGAGTACCGCTTCGGCGTTCCGCCGAAAAAAGAATACCGCGAGGTGTTCTCCACCGACGCGTGCGAATACGGCGGCAGCGGGGCATACCGAAACGAAGGACCGCTTTTGACGGAGGCGGTCGCCTCGCACGGAAAGCCCTGCTCCGTCTGCGTGAAGCTGCCGCCGCTCGGCGCGATCTTCCTCAGCGGAACAGGCGTGTGGGAACAGCCGAATATAAAAGAATGCAGGGAGGGGACCGAATCGTGAAAAAAGAATGTATCGCAATGCTGCTCGCGGGTGGTCAGGGCAGCCGCCTGTATGTGCTCACGGAGAATATGGCCAAGCCTGCCGTGCCGTTTGGCGGCAAGTTTCGCATCATTGATTTTCCGCTTTCCAACTGCGCCAACTCCGGCATCGATACGGTCGGCGTGCTGACGCAGTACCGTCCGCTGGAGCTCAACCGTTATATCGGCTCCGGCCAGCCGTGGGATCTTGACCGCAATGACGGCGGCGTGCATATTCTGCCGCCGTATCAGTCCAATGACGGCGCGAGCTGGTACAAGGGCACGGCGAACGCGATCTATCAGAATATCGGCTTTGTCGATATGTACGATCCCGACTATGTGCTCATCCTTTCGGGCGACCATATCTATAAGATGGACTATGCAGCCATGCTTGCGCACCATAAGCGCACGGGCGCGGACTGCACGATCTCCGTGATGGAGGTGCCCTGGGAGGATGCGCCCCGCTTCGGCATCATGAATGTCGACGCAAGTGACACCATCGTGGAGTTTGAGGAAAAGCCGAAGCACCCGAAGAGCAACCTTGCCTCGATGGGGATCTATATTTTCACCTGGCAGAAGCTGCGCCGCTACCTCATCGAGGATGAGAGCGATGAACACAGCAGCAACGACTTCGGCAAAAACATCATTCCCGCCATGCTGCACCGCGGCGAGAAGATGAGTGCCTACCGCTTCAACGGCTACTGGAAGGACGTCGGCACGCTCGACTCCCTTTGGGACGCCAATATGGATATGCTCTCCGTCAGCAGCGGGCTCGACCTTCTGGAGAAGGACTGGCCGATCTACGGACGCTCTCCGTCCGCGCCGCCGACCTACCTTGGAAAGGACGCGCGGGTGAAGCACAGCGTCGTTTCGCGCGGCTGCACGGTGGAGGGTACGGCGGAGAACTCCGTGCTTTCCGAGCGATGCACCGTGGAGGAGGGCGCGTACGTTGAATATTCGATCCTGATGCCGGGCGTCACGGTCAAAAGCGGCGCGAAGATCGCCTATGCGATCATCGGCGAAAACGCCGCCGTCGGGGCGGATGCCCGGGTCGGCAAGGCGCCTGAGCAGACGACGGAGGAAGCGTGGGGCATCACCGTGGTCGCTCCGGAGGCATGCGTGCCCGAGGGGTATGAGCTGGGAGCAAACCGCATGCTCAACAGCGACGGAGAGGAGAGTGTGAGATGAACGGACTGCATGGCATCATCTTTTCCTATGAGAAGGAACCCGGACTGCGCGAGCTGTGCCGGCACCGCATGCCCGCCTCGCTGCCGTTCGGCGGACGCTACCGCGCCATCGACTTCATGCTCTCGAATATGCACAGCGCCGGCATCACGGACGTCGGCGTCGTGCTGCACGGCAACTATCAAAGCCTTCTTGACCATCTGGGCAACGGCAAAACGTGGGACATGGCGCGCAAATACGGCGGACTGCGGCTCCTGCCGCCGTTTGCCGACAACCGCAAGTATCAAAGCGAGGAGTTCCGCGGCAAGATGGAGGCGCTCGCCGGTGTGCGCTCCTATCTCGAGGAGATCCGCCAGGACTATGTCGTGCTTGCGGACAGCGACCTGATCATCAACCTGCCGCTTGCCGACGTGCTGCGCTCGCACATCGACTCCGGCGCCGACATCACCTGCGTGTGCACGGCGAACGGCGCTTTTGTGGAAAATGCCACCTATTTTACCCTCTCCGATGACGGACGTGTGCAGGAAACGCGCTGCGCGCCGCATACGGCGTCCGGCTTCCGCAGCCTTGAGATCTATCTTCTGCGCAAGGAGCTGCTTTTGCAGCTTGTGGAGGAGTGCGAAGCACGGGACAAGTACAGCTTCCGCCGTGATGTGCTGGGCGCGATGTGCGGCGAGCTGACGATCCGCGGCTTTGTGTGGGACGGCTACGCCGCACAGCTGCGCACGCTCAAGGAATATTATGACCGCAGCATGGAGCTGCTCCAGCCGAGCATCCGCGCCGAGCTTTTCTGTCCCGCGCGGCCCATTCAGGCCAAGGACGCGGACGAGGCGGCGTCCTATCTCGCGCCGGAGAGCCGGTGCGTCAACTCGCTCATCGGCGACGGCTGCGTCATTGAGGGCGACGTGTCTGACAGCATCCTCTTCCCCGGCGTGAAGGTGGGAAAGCACTGCGAGGTGCACGCCTGCGTGCTTTTCAAGAACGTCACGCTGGAGGACTCGGTCACGCTCAAGCGCGTCATTGCCGACAAGAATGTGCATGTGCTCAGCGGCAGAACGCTGATCGGGCACGAGAATTATCCGCTCGCTGTGGAAAAGGACAGCGTGATCTGAGCGAAGAAGGGAGCCTGGCGTGAATATTCTGTATGTGACAAGTGAAGCGGTCCCGTTCTGCAAGACCGGCGGTCTTGCGGACGTTTCGGGCAGTCTTCCGCCCTCGCTTGCCAAAAACGGCGACCGCGTGAGCGTCATTCTGCCGCTGTACAAGACCGTGAAGGAGAAGTGGCAAAGCGAGCTGCGCTTTGAAAAGTATATCTATGTGCGCCTTGCGTGGAGGAGGATCTACTGCGGTCTTTTTTCCGTCGAGCGCGAGGGCGTGACGTGGTACTTTGTCGATAACGAGCAGTACTTTTTGCGCGATGAGCTTTACGGTCACTATGACGACGGCGAGCGCTTCGGCTTTTTCAGCCGCGCGGTGACGGAGCTTTTGAAGGAACTTCCCGACAAGCCGGACGTCGTCCACTGCAACGACTGGCAGAGCGCGCTCGTGCCGGTGTACCTGCGTGACGAGGCGGTGCGCGACGATTTTTACAAGGGTATCCGCACGGTGATCACGGTGCATAATATTGAGTATCAGGGGCGCTTCGGGCGCGGGACGCTGGAGGATCTGTTCGGTCTCAACCGCGGCTGGTATGACGACGGCACGATCGCTTTTGACGGCGACGTGAATCTGCTCAAAGCCGCCATCATGACCGCGGACGCGGTCACGGCGGTCAGTCCAACCTATGCAGACGAGCTGAAATACCCCTACTTCGCCCACGGTCTTGACGGCGTGATGCGCAGGAACGCGGGCAAGCTCCACGGCGTGCTCAACGGCATCGACATGGCGCGATACGACCCGCGGCAGGACAAAAACCTTGTCTGCCGGTACAGCGAGAAGAGCCTTTCCGAAAAAGGTAAAAACAAGCTCGCCCTGCAAACAAAGATGGGGCTTGCGGAAAAGAGCGATACGCCGATCCTTGCCATGGTGTCGCGGCTGGTCGCGCACAAGGGACTTGACCTTGTGTGCGCAACGCTGGAGCGCTTCATGGAAAAGGATGTGCAGTTCGTCGTGCTCGGCAAGGGCGACGCCGGCTACGAGGACTTTTTCCGCCGCGCACAGCAGCGCTATCCGGGCAGGATCTCCGCGTATCTGGGCTACTCTGAGGAGCTTGCCATGCAGATCTACGGCGGCAGCGACCTGTTTTTGATGCCGTCGAAGAGCGAGCCGTGCGGTCTGTCCCAAATGATCGCCATGCGCTACGGCACGGTGCCCATCGTGCGGGAGACCGGTGGCTTGAAGGATACCGTCCGCGCATACGAGGCGTGCAGCGGCGCGGGCAACGGCTTCAGCTTTGCCAATTACAACGCCGGCGATATGTGCCATGTGATCTGCGAGGCGATCGACCTTTACCATAACGACAAGAAGGCATACCGGCTTCTGCAGACGCGCGGCATGACCGGCGATTTCAGCTGGACGCGCAGCGCGCAGGCATATCATGATATCTACCAATCCATTTGCAGCAAATAAGAGGACGATCAGTTTTTTATGGAGATCAAAACAACCGAACAAATGAAGCAGGCGCTGCGCAGCAAGCTGCGCACGGAGTTTGGCAGCAGCGTCGAGGAAGCAAGCGACGAGCGGATGCTGTGCGTGTGCGCGCTCGTGCTGCGCGACGTGATGGCGCAGCGCGGCGTGGACAGCCGGCGCGAGACGCGGGAAAAGGAGCAGCGTCAGGTGCATTACCTGTCGATGGAATTTCTCATGGGCAGGAGCCTGATGAAAAACGCCTTCAACCTCGGTGTGAGCGAGGTGCTGACGCAGGCGCTTGAGGAGCTGGGCTTCCGCGCCGCCGATGTTTTTGAAGCGGAGCCGGACGCCGGTCTCGGCAACGGCGGTCTGGGGCGCCTTGCCGCGTGCTATCTCGATTCGATGACGACGCTGGAGATCCCGGCAAGCGGCTATTCCATCTGCTATGAGCTGGGCATCTTCCGCCAGAAGATCGAGCACGGCGAGCAGATCGAGCTGCCCGATACCTGGAAAGCGCTCGGCGGCAAGTGGCTTATGCCCAAGCCGCAGGAGGCGGAGCTGGTCAGCTTCGGCGGAACCGTGCGCCAGTTCTGGGACAACGGCAGGCTTCACGCCGTGCCCGAGGGGACGACGAGCGTGATGGCGATCCCCTGCGACATGGAGATCGCGGGCTACGGCACCGAGCGGGTCAACACGCTGCGGCTGTGGGACGCGAAGGCGCTCACGCCGCTTGACATGGAGCTTTTCTCCAGAGGACAGTATCTGCGCGCCGTGGAGCAGCAGGCGATGGCGGAGAGCATCGCCAAGATCCTCTATCCCCCGGACGAGACCCACGAGGGCAAGCTTCTGCGTCTCAAGCAGCAGTACTTTTTTGTTTCCGCCACCATGCAGTCGATCGTGCGCAAGCATATCGAGGTCTACGGCACGGTGATGAATTTCCATGAAAAGAACGTCATTCAGATCAACGACACGCACCCCACGCTTGCGATCCCGGAGCTGATGCGTATTCTGATGGATGACGCCGGTCTTGACTGGGACAGCGCGTGGCACATTACCCGCAGCTCCTTCGCCTACACGAACCATACGGTGCTTGCCGAGGCGCTGGAGAAGTGGCCGCAGCAGATCGTGGAGACACTGCTTCCCCGCGTCTGGGAGATCATCGCCGAGATCGCCCATCGCTATCAAGCGAAGATCGAGGCGTTCTGCCACGATGAGCGGAAGACGCGCGAGACGGCGATCGTCTGGGACGGTCAGGTGCGCATGGCGAATCTCTGTATCGCCAGCGGCATGGCGGTCAACGGCGTGAGCGCGCTGCACTCCGACATTCTGCGCAAAGACGTCTTTCGAAACCAGTACGCCATGGAGCCGGAGAAGTTCCACAATGTGACCAACGGCATCGACCACCGCCGCTGGCTTTCGCAGATCAACCCGCGGCTCGACAGCTTTGTTGCCGACCTTACCGGCAGCCGCGCGTATCTGACAAAGCCGGCGGAGCTTCGCAGGCTGGAGGACTTTGCCGGCGACGCCGCCGCGCTGGAGCGCCTGGGCGAGATCAAGCGTCTCAACAAGCTTGATTTCGCGGCGTATGTGCGAAGAACGCAGGGCGTCACGCTCAACACCGACGCGATTTTTGACGTGCAGGTCAAGCGCCTGCATGAGTATAAGCGCCAGCTTCTCAACGCGATGTATATCATTTATCTGTATGAGCGGCTTCGCGACGATCCGGGCAGCTTCACGCAGCCGCAGACCTTCCTGTTCGGCGCGAAGGCCGCGCCGGGCTACGCGGTGGCGAAGCGCATCATCCGTCTCATCAACTCCCTTGCCGGCGAGATCAACCGCGATCCCCTCTGCAGGGACAGATTGCAGGTGGTGTTTCTGGAGAACTACCGCGTTTCCCTTGCCGAGCATCTGATGCCCGCGAGCGAGGTCAGCCGGCAGATCTCCACCGCCGGCAAGGAGGCCAGCGGCACGGGCAACATGAAGTTCATGATGAACGGCGCGCTCACGGTCGGCACGCTCGACGGCGCGAATGTCGAGATGCACGAGGCGCTCGGCGATGAAAACATGTTCCTGTTCGGTCTGCGCGCCGACGAGGTCGTTCGGCTGAAGGCGGAGGGGTACGAACCAAGAAAGCTCTATGAAAGGGACGACACGCTGCGCCGCGTGATGGACCGGCTGCGCCGCGGCTTCGGCGACGGCGTTTCCTATGCCGATCTTGCCGACCGCCTGCTCACGGGCGACGAGTATATGCTTTTGCAGGATTTCGCGTCCTACTGCCTTGCCGGGCAGCGGATGCGCGCGAATTACGCCGACCGGTCGGACTGGAACCGGAAATCGCTTCTCAACATCGCGCGCAGCGGCATCTTCGCCGCTGACCGGGCCGTTGCGCAGTATGCCGACGAGATCTGGCACGTCAATCACAAATAAAGAGACAGACAGAGGAAAAGAGTATGGAGTTCACACAGGGCGTGCGCTTTGATACGCTGGGCTTGCTTCCGGAAATCATGCGTGCACTGCAGAAAAAGAAGATCGAGGAGAGCACACCGGTGCAGGCGGGCTGTATTCCGCCCATGCGCGAGTGGAAGGACGTGATCGCCAAGGCGCCGACCGGCACCGGAAAGACCTTCGCGTTCGGCATTCCGATCGTGGAGCACATCGAACGCAGCAGCGAGGAGACCGAGGCGGTGATCCTTGCGCCCACGCGCGAGCTTGCCATGCAGATCACGGGCGAGCTGCGCGACCTGTGCGCGTTTCTGCCGGGGATCCGCATTGTCTGCCTTTACGGCGGCGCGCCGATCGGAAGGCAGATCGAGGCGCTGAAAAAGCGTCCGCAGATCGTTGTCGCCACGCCGGGCAGGCTCTCGGACCACATGAAGCGCCGCACGGTCAGGCTTGAAAGCGTCAAAACCGTCGTCATCGACGAGGCGGACCGTATGCTCGACATGGGCTTTATCCACGATGTCACGCGCATTCTCGACAAGCTCAAATCCCGCCGCAACCTCGGCATGTTTTCCGCCACGATCTCCCGCGAGGTCATGGACATCAGCTGGGTGTACCAGCGCGATCCGGAGGAGATCACCGTGCAGGCGAAGGAGGAGAACAAGCCCGATATTCTGCAGTACCGCCTGGAGATCGACCAGAGCGAGAAAGTCCGAACCCTTGCGCAGATCATCCGCGCGGAGGGTCTTGAGCGCGTGATCGTATTCTGCAACACCAAGGGCATGGTCGAGATGCTCACAAGGCTTCTGCAGTTTGAGGGACTGGACGCGGACTGCATCCACGGCGACATTCCGCAGAAAAAGCGCGAAGCGGTCATGGCGCGCTTCCGCCGCGGCGAACTGCCCGTGTTCATCGCCACCGACGTTGCCGCGCGCGGCATCGACGTGGACGACGTGGATGCGGTGTTCAACTACGATGTGCCGCAGGAGAACGAATACTACGTCCACCGCATCGGCCGCACGGGACGCGCCAAACGGCACGGCGTCGCCTACACGCTGGTGTCGGACTATCCGGCGAAAATGCGGCTGGACAATATCGCAAAATTCACCGGCAACGAGATCCGCAGCGCGCATCTTGATGAAATCGGCCGTCTTGTAAAGGAATGACGGGAGGGAGGAGCACATGGAAAAGATTTATGACGTTGCGATCCTCGGCGGCGGTCCGGCAGGTCTGACAGCCGCTCTTTATGCCGGCAGAGCGCGTCTTGATACCCTCCTGATCGAAAAGGCGCAGCCCGGCGGTCAGATCGCAATGACGGATGAGATCGAAAACTATCCCGGTCAGCTCGTCGAGGGGGAAAGCGGCAGCGCGCTGGTCGCGCGCATGGTCAGGCAGATCGAAAAATTCGGAGCGGAGCGCTGTGATGATGTGATCACGGGCGCGGAGCTCTCCGGCGACGTGAAAAAGCTGGTCGGCGGCAAGGGCGAGTATCTGGCAAAGACCGTCATTGTCTGCGCCGGCGCCCATCCCAAGCCGATCGGCTGCGAGAATGAGGGGAAATTCATCGGCAGCGGCATTTCCTACTGCGCGACCTGCGACGCCGCCTTTTTTGAGGGGCTGGAGGTCTTTGTGGTCGGCGGAGGCGACAGCGCAGTGGAGGAGGCGCTCTACCTTGCCAAATTTGCGCGCAGGGTAACGATCATCCACCGGCGCAGCGAGCTGCGCGCGGCGAAGTCGATTCAGGAAAAGGCGTTCGGAAACCCGAAGATCGGCTTCCTTTGGGACAGCGTCGTGACCAAGGCGGACGGCGATGAGGTGCTCTCCCGCCTGACTGTCAGGAACGTCAAAACCGGCGAACTGACGCTCCTCGCCGCGGATGAGAACGACGGGCTGTTCGGTCTGTTCGGCTTTGTCGGCAGCGCGCCCAATTCCGGGCTTTTTGAGGGTATCCTGGAGCTGGACAACGGCTATATCAAAACAGACGAAAATATGCGCACCGAAATTCCCGGCGTGTTTGCCGCCGGCGATATCCGCGTTAAGAGCCTGCGGCAGGTCGTTACCGCTGCGGCTGACGGCGCCATCGCCGCCGTGCAGGCGGAGAAATACATCAACGCCTGAGCGCATAAAACCACATAAACAGCATAAAAAAGCGCGGTCTGCGGCGACGGACCGCGTCCTTTTTTGCGAAGCGAGCAGCGGTGATTCTGTTAAGAAAATGGTAACAGTTTGTAACTTTTCGGCTGCTTGACTTTACAAACGAGGATTTTTTCGATATAATAAACTGTCCTTATATGGGATCGAAATGAGTTTTTCTTCGGCACAAAAGAAACAGAAGAGCGGCGCGCTCTTTCAGAAATCGGGGAACCTATGAAAAAAGCAAAACGATATGTAAGCCTCCTTCTCACGGCAGCAATGCTGTTCACCGTGCTCACCGGCTGCGCCGGGAAGACGGAGAAGGAAGAAAAGTTTATTCTGCGCGTGTGCGTCTGCGACCAGATCGCATCGCTGGATCCTGCGATGAATACCGACACTGCGGCACAAAGCGTGTTTTACGCACTTTACGAAAACCTTATGCGTTATGCGGACGACGGTACGGGTACCGCCGTGCTGGCGAACGGCATTGCTAGGGAGTACACGGAGGAGAACAACTACGACGGTACGGTCACATACCAGTTCTCGCTGCGCTCCTCCGCCCGCTGGTCGGACGGAGAGAAGGTGACGGCGGACGATTTCGTCTACGCCTGGCGGCGGCTGGTCGACCCGGCGACGGGCTCGCCCAACCATGAGCTTTTGTCGATGGTGCAGGGCTACGACACCGTGCGCGAGACAGGAGACGTCTCCGCGCTCGCCGTCTCCGCAAAGAACGACAGCACCTTCTGTGTGACGCTTTCTTCGCCCTGTGCCTATTTCCTTGACGGTGTGTGCGCCAGCGTCGCCGCCATGCCGCTGCGGCAGGATATGGTCGAAAAGGACCCCGAAAACTGGGCGACGACCTTCAACATTGTGACGGACGGCGCTTACCGCGTCGGCACATGGACAAAGGAGAGCAGCCTGCAGACCAAGCGCAACGACAAATATTATGAAAGCAAGCTCGTGGGTCCAGACGCGGTGCGCTTTGTGTTTGCCGTCGATGCGGACAGCGCCTATGCGCTCTATGAAAGCGGCGAGGTGGACTATACCTCCAGGATTCCCCAGCGTGTGCTCTCCCAGGCGGAGCTGAGCGAAACGTGGACATCGGCGCCGCTGTTTGCGACCTACTGCGTGCTCTACAATAACCTGACGGATATCTTTTCCAACGAACACGCGCGCAAGGCGTTTGACCTTGCCATTGACCGCAGCGCCGCTGCCGCTGCCGCAGGAGCGGAGTTTAGCCCTGCCGGCGGTCTGGTATCTGCCGGCGTGCGCGACAGTACAGACGGTTCGGATGCCGAGGATTTCCGCACGGTCGGCGGCGAGCTCTGCGCAATTGATGCGCAGAGCTATGAAGAGCGCTGCAGCGAAGCACTGGACGAGATCACGCGCGCCGGATACTATAAGGGCGCCGGCTTCCCGGCCGTGGAGTACATTTACAGTACGCAGGACGACATCGGCGGCATCGTCGCTTCCTGCGTGCAGAGCGCGTGGAAGAACGTGCTCGGCGTTACGGTGCATCTTACGGCTCTGAGCGAAGAGGAATATCGGGCGCGGATCGCCTCCGGCGACTATGTGCTCGCCGGCGAGTACCTCACCGCGCAGCAGAACGACGCGATGAGCTTTCTGGACCGCTTTGCAAGCGGCAGTGCGGACAACAGCGTCCGTTACAGCAATCACACCTATGATATGCTGATGGGCGTTGCGGAGAAGTCGGATAATATGGCGGCGCGCACGGCGTTCCTGCATGACGCGGAGGCAATGCTTTTGGAGAGCGCGCCGATTTCCCCGGTGCTTTTCGGCGCGGCGGCGTATGCGCTGCGCGAGGGATTGCAGGGCGTTTATCATGACGGGCTGGGCAACAGCTATTTTACCTCCGTTACGCAGGTCAATGAGGCATAAAATGAGGCATAAAACTTCATGTGCAGTATTGCGCACCACGATCATGGGCAAAAGCCGGAGCGCATGAAGTTTTTGCACATCATTTTCGGTTGCCCCGAAGGGGCGAGAAAATGGCGCATCTTGTATTTTTGCTATGCTTTTGCATAGCAAAAATATCGCTCACGAAAGTGAGCGGTATTTTTTTGCCCGGGACGGCGAATGCGGAAAAAAGCTGACAATTTGTGCTGTATGCACAAGTGGATATGACAAAAACAAGTGAGAACTGTAAAAAGAATGTCTTGACTTTCGCGATGTAAAGCTTTATAGTTTTAAATACCAAAAGCGAAAACGCCGCAGGGCAGAAAGGACGCCGCAAGCAATGAAGAGCATGGACCGTTACGAATTCGTCTTTACAAGCCGCTATGCGGCTCGTTACTGCGCGGCATTGGATCGATACCGTCTTTGATTGAGGGAGCAACGCACAGAGCCATACAAACCTGCGTGCTGTTCCACCTTCGGGACGGGACGGCGCTTTTATTTTGATCATTTTCATTTAATGGGTGAAAGGAAAAGGAGAAACATCATGAAAAAGAAGATTTTAGCAGCTGTTTTAGCGTGCGCACTTTCCGTCAGTCTTATTGCCTGCGGTCAAACGGATACGACCGAGCCGGGCGGCGACACCGCCGACCAGGCGGCGACCTATACCGTCGGCATCTGCCAGCTTGTGCAGCATGACGCGCTCGACGCCGCGACCCGCGGCTTTATCGACGCGCTCAACGAAGCGCTTCCCGGTCAGGTGGTGTTTGAGGAGAAGAACGCCTCCGGCGATCCCGCCAACTGCTCCACCATCGTCAACGGCTTTGTTTCCGAGGGCGTAGACCTCATCATGGCAAATGCGACGTCGGCACTGACTGCCGCGGTTTCCGCGACGGCGGACATCCCTATTCTCGGCACCTCCATCACGGCTTACGGTGTGGCGCTTGATATTGACAACTTCTCCGGCACCGTCGGCGGCAACGTTTCCGGCACCTCCGACCTTGCTGACCTTGAAGCGCAGGCCAATATGATCACCGAGTGGTTCCCCGAAGCGAAGAATGTTGGTCTTCTGTTCTGCTCCGCGGAGGCGAACTCCCGTTACCAGGTCGATGAGGTCACCAAGTACTTAAGCGCCAAGGGCGTTACCTGCAAGGAATTTGCCTTCACCGACACCAATGATGTGGCGTCTCTTGCCCAGGCTGCGGCAGAGTTTGCCGACGTCGTTTACATTCCCACGGACAACACCGCCGCGTCCAACAAGGAAGCCATTGCCAACGTCCTCCTGCCGGCAGGCATCCCCGTGGTTGCGGGCGAAGAGGGCATCTGCACCGACTGCGGTGTGTGCACGCTTTCCATCAGCTACTATGATCTCGGCCGCACGACCGGCGAGATGGCGGCGAAGGTCCTCACCGGCGAAGCCGATATTTCCACGATGCCGGTCGAGTACACCGCTGCGACGCCCAAGTACGACCCCGATGTATGCGAGCTGCTCGGCATCACCCCGCTTGACGGCTACACCGCCATTGAAAAGTAATCTTTCTCTCTCTCTCTCTCTCTTAAACGGTGCGGCGGGACGCTCCAGAACGTCCCGCCGCACGCGGCATGAAAAGGAGCTGCTGTTATGAATTTTCTGATACCGCTTTCCAATGCGCTGCCCGGCGCGGTGGCACAGGGCATCGTTTGGGGCATCATGGCCATCGGCGTTTACATTACCTACCGCATTCTTGACGTGGCGGATCTGACGGTCGACGGGTCGCTTGCGACCGGCGGCGCGGTGTGCGTCATGCTCATTCGCGCGGGATTCAATCCGTGGCTTGCGCTGCTGTGCGCAATGGCGGCCGGCATGCTGGCAGGTCTCGTGACGGGACTGTTCCACACGCGCTGCGGGATCCCCGCGATCCTCTCCGGCATATTGACGCAGCTGGCGCTGTATTCCGTCAATCTGCGCATCATGGAGAGCAAGGCCAACCAGGCCATCGGCGTGGATAAGTACGACCTGCTGGTCTCGCAGCGCTATGTGCGTGCGCTCACGCTGGATAATCCGCTGCCGCTGCTGCTGTTGCTGACCGCCGTAGTCATTGGCATTCTTTACTGGTTCTTCGGCACGGAGAAGGGCAGCGCCATCCGCGCCACCGGCGCCAATGCCAACATGGCGCGCGCACAGGGCATCGACACCAACGCCAATGTCGTGCTGGGGCTGATGCTTTCCAACGGTCTTGTGGCGCTTTCGGGCGCGCTGCTGGCGCAGTATCAGGGCTCTGCCGACGTCAATATGGGGCGCGGCGCCATCGTGATCGGACTTGCCGCGGTCATCATCGGCGAGGTCGTGTTCGGCAGGGTGTTTGTCAACTTCGGTCTCAAGCTGCTGGCGGTCTCCATCGGCGCGGTGATCTACTACATCGTGCTGCAGATCGTTTTGCAGCTCGGTCTCAATACCAATGACTTAAAGCTCATCACGGCGCTGATCGTTGCGCTGGCGCTTGCCGTTCCCTACTGGAAGGGCAAAGTGTTCCGCGGAAAAGCGGCAAAGAAGGGAGCGGAGGAGCATGCTTGACTTACAACACATTTCAAAGACCTTCAATCCCGGCACGGTCAATGCCAAGACCGCGCTGCGCGATCTGAGCCTCACGCTCCATGAGGGCGACTTCGTCACTGTCATCGGCGGCAACGGCGCCGGCAAGTCCACGATGCTCAATGCGGTGGCAGGGACGTTTTTTGTGGACACAGGCAGGATCCTTATCGACGGCACGGATGTGACGCATCTGCCCGAGCACAAGCGCGCGGCGTTTATCGGGCGCGTGTTTCAGGATCCCATGATGGGCACGGCACCGACCATGCAGATCGAGGAAAATCTCGCGCTCGCCGCCCGGCGCGGGCAGAAGCGCGGACTCAAATGGGGCGTGACGAACGCGGAGAGAGAAGAATACCACGAAAAACTTAAAATGCTGGGGCTCGGTCTGGAGGACCGCATGACCGCAAAGGTCGGACTGCTTTCCGGCGGGCAGCGTCAGGCGCTGACGCTTCTGATGGCGTCGCTCAAGCGGCCGAAGCTGCTGCTGCTCGACGAGCACACGGCGGCGCTTGACCCGACGACGGCTGCCAAGGTGCTGGAGCTTTCCGACAAAATCGTGGAGGAAAACGGTCTGACCGCGATGATGATCACCCACAACATGACCGACGCCATCCGCCACGGAAACCGCCTCATTATGATGAATGAGGGAAGGATCATTCTCGACATCGCGGGTGAGGAGAAGAAAAAGCTCACCAAGCGCGACCTTCTCGAACGCTTTGCGGCGCTTGCCGGCGTGCAGGAGGAGACGGACGCGGTGCTGCTGTCGTAAGATACGCCGCGAAAAGGCGGCGCGGAAAAAAAGCAAAAGGAGAAATGCGTGCGCATTTCTCCTTTTCCGCAGTTTTTCGGGAAAACGGGAAAAACAGTTGCTTTTTTCCGCGAAGCGTACTACAATGCCGTTTTTGGGCGGTCCCTCCGCCAAAGCTTTGGAAGAAGGTAATTTTGTTATGTACACGCTTTTGAATCTCGCCTTTGCATTGCTTGCCGGTCTTCTGATGACGCGGCTGTTCTCCCGCTGGCATTTGCCCGATGTGACGGCGTTTCTGGTCGCGGGTGTTTTGATCGGTCCGTTCGTGCTGGGACGGATCGGCGTTTCCGGTCTTGGCTTCGGCAGCTATGAGGAAGTGGAACAGCTGGGGATCGTGTCCAATGTTGCCATGGGCTTTATCGCCTTTTCCATCGGCAATGAGTTTCGTCTCTCGCAGCTGAAAAAGACCGGGAGTCAGGCACTTGTCATCGGTGTGATACAGGCGCTCACTGCGACGGTCTTGGTCGATGCCGCGCTCATCGGCTTCCACCTGCTGCGCCCCGACATTCTCTCCGTGCCGGCGGCGATCACGCTCGGCGCGATCGCCTCTGCGACTGCGCCGGCGGCAACGCTGATGGTCGTGCGCCAGTACAAGGCGAAGGGCGAGCTGACCGATCTGCTGCTGCCGATCGTTGCGTTGGACGATGCCGTGGGTCTGATCGTGTTCGCCGTTTCGCTCGGCATTGCCAAGGCGCTGACCTCCGGCGTTGTGAGTCTTGTGTCGATCCTGGTCAATCCGCTCATTGAAATTGCCGGCTCGCTGCTGCTCGGCGCGTTTGCGGGCTTTGTGCTCACGAAGCTGGAAGCAAAGTTCCACTCCAACACGAACCGTATGTCGCTGACCATCGGCTTTGTTTTCCTGACGGTCGCGCTCTCCCTGCTCAGCGTGGAGATCGGCGAGGTGAAGCTCGGCTTCTCCTCGCTGCTCGTGTGCATGATGCTCGGCACGTTATTTTGCAACATCTGCCCGCTGTCCGACGATTTGATGAAGCGCGCGGACGTGTGGTCGCAGCCGCTGCTTGCGGTATTCTTTGTCATCAGCGGCGCGGAGCTGCGTCTGGAGGTATTCGCACAGGGCATGCTGGTGCTTGTCGGCGTCGTTTATATTCTCTTCCGCTCCGCCGGCAAATATCTCGGCGCGTTCTTTTCCGCCAGGGCGGTCGGGTGCAGCGAAAAGGTCGTCAGGTACCTTGGCGTTACGCTTCTGCCGCAGGCCGGCGTGGCGCTCGGCATGTGCGTGACCGCGCAGTCGATCGGCGCAGACGGCGGACTGATCCGCAACATCATCCTGTTTTCCGTGCTGATCTACGAGCTGGTCGGTCCGCTGATGACGAAGGAAGCGCTCAAGGCCGCCGGCGAGATCACCGAAAAGCCCAAGGAGGTGCTCGAACGCCGCGCAAGAAAGCTCGAAGCTGCCGAGCCGAAGGAGTTTCTCGAGCGCTACCTCGCACAGAAAAAGAGCCGCGGCGACGTCAAATTCAAATACAGAAAATAAGAGCAAGGGGAGCGCGTCGAAAAAAAGGCGCGCTCCTTTGTTGTCGTCTGTGCCGTCTGCGTCTGCGCAATGAAACTTTTTGCCGAATCTTTCGTCAGATTGAGTGTGGATCGCTTGCATCCTGTCAATATTTTTTGTAAAATAAAAGATAAAGAAAGAAAATGCGAGGAGGATACGATATGGAAGGTCGCCGTGTACAAAAGAGTGCGCCCAGGCACAACCCGCTGTTTCTCATTTTTATCGGACTGTGCGCCGCCGTGCTGGCGCTTGCGGTTTTGAGCGTGATTTTGAGCGTCAGACTCAGTACGGTCAACAAGGAGCTGAAGCTGGCGCAGAGCAGACTGGAGCAGTATGACTCCGGCGCTGTCCTTCAAGGCGGCGCGCAGGAGGGGCAGGAAGGGGACGACCGCGTTCCGGGCGATGATATTGAGGCAACGGATCCGAACGGCTCCGCGCCCGTTGTCGGGTCTGACACAAAAACGGACGCCGGGACCGAGGTGAAGGTCGGCTGGCTGGATCTGACCGGACACAAGGAGGTCCAGGTCGCGCCGGAGTCCGTTTTCGACAAGTATTATACTTACTACACGACCAACGGCGTCAACCTCCGCAGCGGTCCGGGCACGGACTATGAGCGCATCACCCTGCTCGACCTCGGCACGGAGGTCAAGGGCGCTGCCAAGGAGGGCGGCTGGACATTTGTCGGTGTGAACGGCAAGTTTGGCTGGGTCAGCTCCGACTACCTCTCCACGACCAAGCCGGAGCCCGTGCAGAAAACGGAGACGCCGCAGCCCCCGGCGTCCTCCGAACCGGCGGAGACTCCGTCGAACGAAGCGGAGAACACGCCGTTTGTACCGGCGGAGGAGGAACAGGAAATCCCCGGCTGGCTTCTGCCGTGAGAAAAGCGCGCCTGCGCTGTGCGGTGCAACAAACAAAAAAACAGCAAAAACGCCTGCATTCGCAGGCGTTTTTTGCGCTCATTTCAAACAATCGTGCGTTCAGCGGATACGGCAGCTTTCGCAGTCCATGGAGCAGGCGTGCCCATGCCCGCAGGCGTTGCAGGTGTTGCTTTCGTCGAACGCGATGGCACCGCCTAAAAAGCGCAGCGCCGCATTATCGGGCGAAGCGGAGGCGGCGGAAAAGAGCATGATGCCGGCCGCGGCGACCGCCTCGCGCTCCGGCTGCGCAATGCCGCCGCAGACGAGCGCGTCGATCCCGTAGCGCTCCAAAAGGGCGAGCGCGGCGTCCGTGCCGCTGCCGTCCATGGGAACAAGAAACTGCCGCACAATCCTGCCGTGGTCATCCTCATAAAAGTGAAAGGCGCTGCAGGCGCCGAGCGAAGCGCTGACAGAATCCTGATCGACGGGAATCGCAATACGCATGATACGACCTCCTTTTACTTCCTTGTGACTGTACGGATATTCTATCACAGGATACACAGAATGAAAAGCCCGAATGCCGGATTTTTGCCGCTGTACGGCTTGACGAAACGGCGAGGGTGGTATATTCTTATATGACAAATTCCCGATTTTTTGCAGAAAACGGGAAAAACCTTGTTTTCCTGCATGCGGTATTGTATAATTACAAAAAATATTGCGTACTCCGGGGAAATGACCGCTTCCTCCTGTTTAAAAACCAAAGAATGAGGTATTTCATATGAACATGATCCAGAGTGCAAAAGACCAGATCGTTGAGCTGACACAAAAGGCGTATGCCGCAGCCGTGCAGGAAAAGCTCCTGCCCGAAGGCGTGGCGACGGTCCCCGCCGTTGAGATCCCCAAGGATGCCGCCAACGGCGACTATACCACGACGTTCTGTCTGGCTGCTTCCAAGGCGCTGCACAAGAATCCGCGCGAGGTGGCGAATATTCTGACCTCCCGCATGCAGCTTGACGGAACCTATTTCACCTCGGTTGAGATCGCCGGTCCCGGCTTTCTGAACTTCCGCCTCGGCGGGAAGTGGTATGCCGACGTCATTGCCGCCGTTGAGAGCGAGGGCAGGAATTTCGGCCGCGGTGAGGGTCTCAAGGGCAAGAAATACATGGTCGAGTTCGTCTCCGCCAACCCCACCGGCCCCATGCACATGGGCAATGCGCGCGGCGGCGTTCTGGGCGACACGCTCGCGGAAGTGCTCGACTGGTCCGGCGCGGATGTGTGGCGTGAGTTCTATGTCAACGACTTTGGCAACCAGATCGACAAGTTTGCCAAGAGCATCGAGGCGCGCTATATCCAGCTGATCGAGGGCGAGGACGCCGTCGAGTTCCCCGAGGACGGCTACCACGGCGACGATATCCGCGAGCTTGCCGAGGCGTACCGCGCGGAAAACGGCGACGGTCTGCTTGACGCCGATGAGCAGACACGCCGTGACACGCTGGCGAACTTCGGTCTTGCGTACAATATTCCCAAAATGAAGGCGGACCTCAAGCGCTACGGCATTGAGTTTGACGAGTGGTTCTTCGAGTCCTCGCTGCATAACAGCGGTCTTGTCGCCAAGGCGATGGACGAGCTGACGAAGCTCGGCTGGACCTATGAAAAGGAGGGCGCGCTTTGGCTGCGTACCGCCGATATTACGCGCGAGCAGCTCAGAAAGTCCGGCAAGAAGGACGAGGAGATCGACAAGCTCGATCTCAAGGATGACGTGCTGCGCCGCGCCAACGGCTTCTACACCTACTTTGCCGGCGACATTGCCTATCATTATAATAAGTTTGCGATCCGCGGCTTTGACAAGGTCATCAATATTTGGGGCGCCGACCACCACGGTCATGTTGCCCGCCTCAAGGGCGCGATGGACGCGCTCGGGCTCAACGGTACGGAGCGGCTTGACATCGTGCTGATGCAGCTTGTCAAGCTTGTGCGTGACGGCGAAGTCGTGCGTATGTCCAAGCGTACCGGCAAAACGATCTCCCTTTCCGACCTGCTTGACGAGATTCCCGTCGACGCCTGCCGCTACTTCTTCAATGCCAAGCCCGAAACGCAGATGGAGTTCGACCTCGGTCTTGCCGTCCGGGAGGACAGTGAGAATCCGGTCTACTATATCCAGTATGCCCATGCCCGTATCTGCAGCCTGCTCAAGGCGCTCGCGGAGGAGGGCTACACCGCGCCCAGGGCAGCGGACGTTGATATCGCACTGGCGCAGAGCGAACAGGAGAAGGCGCTTATCAAGGAAATCTCCCTCTTCAGCGAGGAGATCCGCATGGCGGGGCGCGACTACGACCCGAGCTATATCAACCGCTATCTCGTCCGACTTGCCGCCGCGTTCCACCGCTTCTACAACGCCTGCCGCATCAAGGGCGAGGCGGACGACATCATTGCCGTGCGCCTCAAGCTTGCCGAAGCGACCAAGCAGGTGCTGGCCAACGGTCTGGGTATTCTCGGTCTTGGCGCGCCGGAGAAGATGTAAGCAGCACAAAAAGCGAAAGCCGTTCCGGCTTTCGCTTTTTTTCAGCACGGTACTCAGCACGGCACATAGAGCGCACGCCGGATGCATAGATTTTCATGAGCCTCTGCACACGGCTCCTGCCGCCGTGCGAAATATGTACGGCAGCAAAAACGGATTTCCGCAGGAAAAAAGTCAGCCGGGAAATTTGTATGCGATAGGAAAGGACGAGCGGCGTTAAAAACCGGACAGGTCAACGACTGGTACATGCCGGCGTCTGAAAGGAGGGAGGTTCCTTGATTCGGCAGAGTGTCTGACAAGAAAAAAAGAAAAAAACTGTGAAAAATGCACAAAAAAGAGCGGGAAATTTCGTTTTCATTGTTGCTGGCATACAAATTGAAGGGCTAACTGGTACTTGCTATGACATGCAAATCGTGTAAAGTAAATGTATATTCAGCGATATATTCAAAAAAGAGCGACAAAAACAGACTTTTTTGGACATCGCAAATCATTTAGGAGGAGAGAAAATGGAAAACAAAGGCAAACTGAAAGCCCTGTTTATCATCCCATCCATTATCGGTATTCTGATTTTCATGATCCCCATGAAGATCGGCGGCAGCTGGACCGTTCTGGTCAAGGTCGTTTCTGACGCATTAAAGAACGCCATCGGCTACAACAACGTTGCGATCCTCTGTCTCGCAATTCTGACGATCTCCGCCGTCATGGCGCTGATCTCGCTTGCAAAACCCAAGTTCATCATGGACAACGCACTGCTCAAGGGCTGCTTTGCCTGCTCGCCCGTGTGGGTGGTCGTCCGCGTGATCGGCTGCATCTGCATTTGGCTGACCTGGTTCTACAGCGATGCCTTCGTCGGTGTTGCGACCGAAAGCGCTGCCATTCAGGCGATCGTCGGCGCAGACCAGGGCGCGATGGCCTATGACCTGATCATCGGTCTTGTGTTCGTGTTCCTGATGGCGAGCTATCTGCTCCCGCTGCTGACCGACTTCGGTCTGCTTGAATTTGTCGGCGCTCTGCTGACCAAGTTCATGCGCCCTGTGTTCAAAGTACCCGGCCGTGCAGCCGTTGACTGCATTACCTCCTGGATCGGCGACGGCACCCTCGGCGTTATGCTCACCAGCAACCAGTACGAAGGCGGCTACTACAACGCAAAGGAAGCGTCCATCATCGCAACGCTGTTCTCCGCCGTTTCCATCACCTTCTCTCTGGTCGTTCTCGATGAAGTCGGTCTGACCCATATGTTTGGTGTTTACTACCTGCTCATCTGCTTCGTGGGCGTTATCTGCGCGATCATCTGCCCGCGCATTTGGCCGCTTTGCAAGAAGCCGGAGACCTACCTTGTTGAAGGCAAGGCCATGCCCGACACCCTGCCCGAAGGCTTCAAGAATTCCCGCGAATACGGCATGAACCTCGCGCTCAACCGCGTCGCCCAGCAGAAGGGCGTCGGCGCATTCCTCGCCAGCGGCACCAAGAACTGCCTGACCATGTGGTTCGGCATTCTGCCCACCGTCATGGCCGTCGGCACGATCGCTCTGGTTCTTGCCAACTACACCCCGATCTTTGACTGGCTCGGTCTGCCGTTTATGCCTCTGCTGAAGCTCCTCGGCGTTCCCGAAGCGCTCGAAGCCTCCAAGACCATGGTCGTCGGCTTCACCGATATGTTCACGCCCGCTATCCTCATTGCCGGCTGTGAAGACGCCATGACCCGCTTCATCGTTGCGGTCATCTCCATCACTCAGGTTCTGTTCCTGGATGAGGTCGGCGGTCTGATCATCAGCTCCAAGCTGCCGGTCAACCTCGGCGAGCTGTTCGTGATCTTCCTGGAGCGCACCATCATCAGCATTCTCGTTGTCTGCCCGATCGCTCACCTGCTGTTCTGAGACATCGCGAGAGTACATCATAAAGTCATCTCCTAACAGGAGCCGGAGTACCGTACTGGCTGCTCCGGCTCCTGATTCCTTTATGGGCGCCGTATGTCTCGATTGGATGCGTTACCATGTCAGGGCAAGCGAAAGATTTTATAGAAATACCGAAGCTTTATGCTATAATGACAATGAGAACGCTGCCCGGACCGGTCAGACGGAATGCACAGCCCCTGCGGGCGTTTCCGCCGGAACCGGCAGGTAAACAGGCATCAGGGCGAAAGGAAACGCGCATGAACATCAACATCGACAGACAGGACAAGGTCCCGGTTTATTTGCAGATCGTGGACCAGATCAAAACGCAGATCCTCCGCGGAACACTTCCTGCCGGAAGCACGCTTCCGTCGGAGCGCGCGCTTGCGCAGCTGCTCGACATCCACCGAAACACGGTGGTCAAGGCATACAGCGAGCTGAAGTCGGACGACTGGATCGAGTCGCGTCAGGGCGTCGGCTATATCGTTTCGAGCGCGCAGTGTGAATGCCCGGTGGAGAGCGTGCCGGAAAAGGCGGAAAGCGGCGACACGGAGATCAGGCGGAGCAAGCGCGTCAATTGGGTCGGTGAGATCAAAAAGGAATATCTGGAGATGGAAAAGACCTTTGACGACCTGTTTCAGCGCTTTACGGACGAATCGCGCTATTCACTCGGCAGCGGCATCGCCTCCTACGAAGTGTTCAACACCGAAAAGGTGGCGAACGACATTGCGTTTCTGCTGACGGAAGGCAGAAAAAGCCAGTATTTTTACAGCCCCTACAAGGGCGACCGCTTTTTAAGGCAAAAGCTGGTATCCTTCCTGGGCACAAAAGGCATCAAAGCCTCTGCGGGCGAGATCCAGATCCTGTCGGAAACGAATCAGGCACTTGACTTTATCGCAACGCTGCTCGTCCGCAAGGGCGACGTGGTGTTGATGGAGGAGCCGGTCTCGCCGGATACCTATCGTGCAATGGAGCTTGCCGGCAGCAAGGTCTACACGATTCCGGTGGATCAGGACGGCATGCGCTGTGATATTCTGGAGCGCATGGTGATCCAGAAAAAGCCGCGCTTGATCTTTGTCAATTCCAGCTTCCACGATCCCACCGGAAACATTCTGCCCCTGGAAAGGCGGCGCAAAATCATCGAAATCTCCAACCACTACCGCATCCCTGTCGTGGAGGAGGACGCGGCGTCCGAGCTCGTTTACGAGGGGGAAAAGCTTCCTCCGATCAAGACGCTGGACACCTCCGGAAACGTGATTTATATCTACTCGTTTTCGCTCAGCTTCCTGCCGGGACTGTCGCTTGCGTTTGTCGTGGCGAATAAAGAGCTGATCGGCAGTCTGAGCTATCTGGTTTCTGTGCGGCTGATGTCTACGGACTGGATGACGCAGAAGCTGCTTGGTTTGTATTTGGATAACGGCACATACTATCAGGCATTGGAAGTCTTCCGCAGAAATTACAAGGAGAAGCAGCAGATCGTCTGCGAGAAGCTTGACGGGATGAAGCCTCTCGGCGTTGCATACCATCGTCCGCGCGGCGGGATCTATATCTGGTGCAAGCTTCCCGACGGCGTGGACAGCAAGTCCTTTATCAACCGCGCCTATAACATGGGCGTGTCGCTTTTGCCCGGCTATGTGTTCTATCCGCATAAGAACGGCGGCAGAAACCATATCCGCATCAACTATTCCTACGAATCGAAGGAAAGATTGTGCGCCGGCATGGATATCATGCGTCGGGCGTTGGAGGAAGAACTGCTGGAACGTGAAAAATAAAAGAAGCTGGCACTACCTTTTTCCTGCCGAACACGTACAATGTTTTTAGTCAATTGATAGTACAGCAGCGAAGATGTGACAGGAAAATTTGTTGACGATAACAAAAAATATCAATGAAAAGGAGATCACAAACATGGCAGTCAATCTGAAAGGCAGACACTTTTTAACCCTCATGGATTTCACCCCGGAGGAAATCCGCTACATGCTGGATCTCGCGCATGACCTCAAGGCCAAGAAGCGCGCCGGCATCCACAACGAAGTGCTCAAGGGCAAGAACATCGTTCTTCTCTTTGAAAAGACGTCTACCCGTACCCGCTGCGCATTCGAGGTCGCCTGCCTCGACGAAGGCGCGCACGTCACCTTCCTCGATTCCAAGTCCTCCCAGATGGGCAAGAAGGAATCCCTCGAAGATACCGCCAAGGTCCTCGGCCGCTTCTATGACGGCATTGAGTACCGCGGCTACAAGCAGAGCGTGGTGGAAGATCTCGCCAAGTACGCCGGCGTTCCCGTTTGGAACGGTCTGACCGACGTTGACCATCCCACGCAGATCCTTGCCGACCTTCTCACCATTGAAGAACACGTTGCCAAGCCCCTGAACAAGGTCAAGGTCGTTTTCTGCGGCGATATCCGCAACAATATGGCTTACGCCTGGATGTACGGCTGCGCCAAGATGGGCATGCACTTCGTCGCCTACGGTCCGAAGGAGCTTGCCGAGCAGGTCGATGCCGACGTTCTGGCGCGCGCCAACGCAGTCGCCGCTGAGACCGGCGCCGTGATCGAAGTCCGTTCCGACGCGGAATGCCTCAAGGGCGCTGACGTTCTTTATACCGATATTTGGGCTTCCATGGGCGAAGAAGCTCAGATCCCCGAGCGTGTCCGCATGCTCACTCCGTACAAGGTCACGGCCGAGATGGTCGCCAAGACCGAGAATCCCGACGTCATCTTCATGCACTGCCTGCCCTCCTTCCATGATTTTGAAACGAGCATGGCGAAGGAACAAATGGAGCTCGGCTATGACATCCGCGAGGTTACGGACGATGTGTTCCGCTCCAAGCATTCTGTTGTGTTCGATGAAGCCGAAAACCGTATGCACACGATCAAGGCTGTCATCGTTGCGACCATCGCCTGAAGATTCTAATACACGGCGGGCGGACTGAAGACAGCGGCCCGTTGGGAAAGAGGCGCACTATGTATCCTGGTATTCATAATTTTTCGGAAATTGGCAAGCTGAACAAGGTTCTGCTGCACCGTCCCGGCGAAGAGCTTGAGGCGCTGACTCCGTCGACGCTGGAAAGGCTTCTGTTTGACGATATCCCGTATCTGAAAATCGCACAGGAAGAGCATGACCAATTTGCAAAAGTCCTCAGAGAAAACGGCGTTGAAGTCATTTACTATGTTGATGAAGTCGCCAAGGCCATTGCAGACCCGGAGCTTCAGATCCAGCTGGTCAATGAGTTTCTCAATCTCAGCAAGATCCGCTCCAAGGGACTCAGAGCCGCGTTAACGACCTATCTTCTGGAGATGCCGCCCAAGAAGATGGTCACAAAGCTGATTGCCGGCATTAAGAGAAGCGAAGTTGCCACAGATAAGCCCAGCTCTTTGATGGACCTTGTCAATGACGACTATCCGTTTGTCTCCGACCCGATGCCCAACCTCTACTTTACGAGAGACCCCGGTGCCTGTGTCGGCAACGGCATCAACATCCACCACATGCATACGCCTGCCCGCAAGAGAGAGTCTCTGCTTCTCAAGTACATGTTCCTTTACAACAAGGACTTTGCCGCGCCTGACAATAAGATGTGGTATGACCTCAGAGACAGCTACTCGATTGAAGGCGGCGACGTGCTGGTGCTGTCCAAAGACATTGTTGCCATCGGTCTTTCCCAGAGAACGACGGTTTCCGGTGCCGAGACCTTTGCACGCAATCTGCTGCAGAATTCCTCGTTCAAGAAGGTCCTTGCCTTCGATATTCCGGAGACCCGCGCGTTCATGCACCTCGACACGGTCTTTACCATGGTCGACTATGACAAGTTTACCATTCATCCCGAGATCGAGGGTCCGCTGGGTGTGTATGAAATGACGCTTGACCACAACGGCGAGCTGCAGTTCAACGCGCTCAAGGACGAGCTGGAGAAGATTCTCGCACTCGAGCTCAAGCTCCCCGCAGTTGATCTGATCCGCTGCGGCGGAGGCGACCTGCTGGCAGCACAGAGAGAGCAGTGGAACGACGGTTCCAACACGCTGTGCATCTCTCCGGGCAAGGTCGTGACGTACGACAGGAACTATGTCACAAACGCTCTGCTCGAAAAGCACGGTCTGAATGTCATCACGATCCCCTCGGCAGAGCTTTCCCGCGGACGCGGCGGTCCGCGCTGCATGTCCTGCCCGGTCAACCGCGACGACCTGTAAGACAGAGAAACAAAAAGCATTCCGGATGCCGGCAGCTCCCGAGGGGAGTGCCGGCATCCGGGACGGGAATTGAAATAATATACAGACAACGGGAAAGAAAGTAAATTTTACTGTGTTTATTTTCCCAAAATAGCGGAAAAATTTCGAAATCTTCTTGACAGTTCTCCCCACGCATGCTATGATCTGTTGCGTGGCAAAATGACCTTGCGGAGCAAGCGGGAGCAGGGTCGGAGATGCTGATATGCGCCGTTAGCTCAGCTGGATAGAGCGTCTGGCTACGGACCAGAAGGCCGGGGGTTCGAATCCCTCACGGCGTACCAGGGAGATACTCGAACGAGTGTCTCCCTTCTTTTTTACAAAAAACGCAGATCAGGAAATGGCAGGGGCGATTGTTTACCGAATAGAACGACAGAACGGAATAGGAGTTCGGAAAATGGAAAACAAACGACAAAAGGCAATTCTTGAAATCATCAATACCTATGCGATAGAAACGCAGGACGAGCTGATCGAAAAGCTTGCCGAGCATGGTATTGCCTGCGCCCAGGCGACGGTCTCGCGCGATATCAAAAGACTGCATTTGGTGAAAGAGCCGAACGGCAGCGGCTACCGCTATGTGGTGTCCGCCCAGCACGGCAGCTTTGATGTTGCGGAGCGGCTGCAAAAAGTGCTGCAGGAGTATGGCACGGATGTTGACCATTCGAGCAATCTGGTCGTTTTTAAAACGATACCCGGTCTCGGCGCGGCGGCAGGCGCGGCATTTGACAGCATGGAAGTTGAACAGATGGTCGGCTGCGTTTCCGGCGACGATACGGTGGTCATTATCATGCGGGACGAGGTCTCCGCGCGGGACTTCTGCAAAGAGCTTTCCGAGATCTGCGGCAAACGTAAAGGGTGAAAAGCAGTATCATTTTCTGCGCGCCGGCTGACAAAAAACAAGGGCTGAGAAGCTCAGCCTGAGAATAAAACGATTGAAGAGTAAGAGGTAAAAAAGCATGTCCAAGAGAATTGTTATCGCGCTCGGCGGCAACGCGCTGGGCAACACCCCCTATGAGCAGCTAGAGCTCGTGACCAAGACCGCAAAGCCCATCGTCGATCTGATCGCGCAGGGCAACGAGGTCATCATCGCC